>Ga0074199_1001633_pt1 | contig 18050 bp, 15 predicted proteins | sample EPASupsiteSAE347_FD_64528 | JGI IMG/M metagenome (GOLD analysis project Ga0074199, IMG submission 64528) | Bioremediated contaminated groundwater from EPA Superfund site, New Mexico - Sample SAE3-47 | ecosystem: Environmental > Aquatic > Deep subsurface > Groundwater > Contaminated ...
CGGCGGCCGGGCGGATCTCCGGGAAGCCGTCTTCGCCTGTCAGTCCGATGAGACTGAATGGGCATTCCGCCGCGCAGATTCCGTCTTTTTTGCATTTTTTTCTGTCGATGGTGATCATGGCCATTGCTCTACTCCTGCAAAGTTTTTTTTCACGATAAGCATCCTCTTTGCCGGACGCAAACCGTGGGGGTGATTTTCAGGCGCCCGCCAGACGGACGGGCTGTCGCGTTGCCGGGAAAGGACGGGGTGGTTCAGGCCGTGGGCGGGGCAGGGCTTGGTTCCGCCTCTGGCTCCGGCGGGATAATCCGATGGGGTCTGGCCGGGGCAACCACGGTGATGGTGGTTCCCTTGCCGGGGGCGGAATCGATCTCCAGCCTGCCATTGATCAGCTCCACCCGTTCGGAGATGCCTGCCAGACCGAATCCCTGTCCTTTGAGGCCAGGGGTGAATCCCGCGCCTTTGTCCGCCACGGTGAGGGTGATCTGGTCTTTTTCAAAGAAGATGCGCAGGCTCGCCGAATCGGTGTGGGCATGGCGGAGCACATTGGTCAGCGCCTCCTGGGCCACCCGGAAAAGAACGGTTTCGATCATCGGATCGAGCCGTCGCTGGTCGCCCATGGCCTCAAAGGAAATGGCGATTTTGCGGCTGAACCATTTTTCCTCGGTCAGATGGCGCAGCGCCGGGACCAGGCCGAAATCATCGAGCTGGGCGGGGCGCAGGTCGTGGACCATCCGGTACAGGGCCTGCGACATCTCCTGGCAGAGTTCCTGGGAGCGTTCCAGCAGGGTGGTGGCCTTGGGGTCGTTGCCGACCACGGTTTTCAGGGCGGCCATGTTCAGACTGGCGGCGGTGAGAATCTGGGCGGTATCGTCGTGGAGTTCCCTGGAGATGCGGCTGCGCTCTTCCTCCTGGGCCAGGACGATATGGCGGAAAAGATCCTTGCGGAGTTCCCTCCGTTTCAGCAACTCGCTCTGGACCTGTTCCAGGGCGGCGAATTTTTCCAGCTGTGCCTGGTGCAGTTCCCGTTGCCGGCCTTTTTCGGCAAGATGCGAGGCGTGGATGAGGTTGCCCATGGTGAACAGGGCCAGGAGGGTGCTGACCAGCTGGATCGGGATACCGGTTATTTCCCGGAACAGTTCGGCGTTGATAAAGGGCGCCGGATAGATCTCGGCCCGGCCGGGAAAGAGCTGGGCCAGGCCGAACAGGGCAAAGCCCCAGGCGGCAAGACGGTAGGATTTGGCCAGGGACGCATGGGTCGCCTTGTGTTTGAGCGCATGGTTTTTCAGGGCCAGGGCGGCGAGCATGGCGCCGGGCAGGGCCAGAAGGTAGCGGGCCAGGGCATCGGCGCAGCGCAGGCAGTTCGGGGGCGATTTCCAGGGGATGATGTGATTGATGCCGATGACGATGGCGTAGACCAGGATGAAGCCCAGGCTGACGTACAGGCTCGCCGCCACCCGGCGCCGGGCCGGGCGATAGGCCTGGACCCCGAAAGCGGTGAGGGCGGCAAAGGAGAGGGTCAGGAATAAAAGCTTGGTCAGCAGGAGCGGTTTCGGGATGGCAATTTCCTGCCAGACCGCCGGCAGAATAACGATCTCCAGCCATTGGCTGATGGCGTTGAGGAAGCCGAACACGGCAAGGGGTTTGAGGAGCGTGGCTTCGGCGACATCGGGCGAGCGGCTGACTTCGAGGGCCATGGCCAACCCCATGCTGAAGAAGGCCAGGCCATAGATGAAGTACATCAGCAGGAAGTTGAGTTGTGAAAAATCAAGATGCATAGGCCGGCTGAAAACAGGAGGTTGGAGTAATTTTTTGGCAAACGAACGCACATTCTCGCGCTTCAGGACAGTCATACCTGAAACCCCGAAACTGTGCAAAGAAAAAGCGAAGAAAATTGGGTAGATATTACCATTCTGAATGGGTATAGTTGCATGACGTTTTCGCTCCGTGTTTGCGCGGGGCGGGAAACGGTTCAGGACGCAGGGAAAGGGGAGCACATGGAGCAGACGACACGCACATACGAAAAACTCGACCGGCCCGAGGTTGTGGCCGCGTTGTTTTATGCACGCCACGACACGACGCCCCCGCCCGCGGGGGCTCAGGACCACGGGATAGAGGTGGAGCCAGGGGTGGTGCTGGGGGGGAGATTTTTTCTGACCGGTGACCCTGCTGCGGTCAACATTCTTTTTTTCCACGGCAATGGCGAGGTGGTCGGGGATTATGACGATGTCGGGCCCCGTTACAACGAGCAGGGCATCAACTTCCTGGCCGTTGACTATCGCGGCTATGGAAAAAGCACTGGCGCTCCCACGGTCAGCGCCATGCTCCAGGATGCGCACCGCGTCTTGGCCTGGGTCCGGGATTGGCTGGCCGGCCAGGGTCGCACCGGCCATCTGGTGGTGATGGGCCGGTCGCTGGGCAGCGTATCGGCCATCGAGCTGGCTGCCTCGGAAGAGGCTGTTGACGGCCTCATTGTCGAGAGCGGCATTGCCGAGACCCTGCCGCTTCTGCGCACCATCGGCCTGGATGTTGAGGCGCTGTCCATTGGCGAGGCGGACGGCTTCGGCAACTTGGAAAAGATCGCCCAGGTGCAAAAGCCCACCTATATTCTCCATGCCCAGCATGATCGGATCATTCCCCTTACTCTGGCCGAGGGGCTGCAGAGTGTCTGCGGGGCGCGGAGCAAGGAGTTCCAGATGATCCCCGGCGCGGATCACAACAATATCCTGGAGCGGACCGGCAAACTTTACTTTCAGGCGATCAAGCAATTTCTCAGAAGAGTCGGCAAATCCCACGGACCGAGACGATCCGGGATTCGCGGCTGAAAAACCCGGGGGGGTATATGGCAAGAGATCGACGCCAAGTGAACCGGAGCACCAGCGGTGCGTTCCGGCGGGCTGGTTTCGTGGTCGGGTTGATGGGAGGTCTGGCCGTGGCGGTGGGGTTGTATGAGCCGGGCGGTGACTTTGCTGTCGCGGCCCTGACCCTTGCCGGGGTGGTCGTGATCCTTGGGGTGCTGGAGGTGTGGCAGGGAGGAGGGGATTCTCCTCCGGATGTTTCTTTCTTCGGCACCCCCGGGCCTCTGCTCTGGGTCGTTGCCGTCTGGGTCTTTTTTCGTTATTTCGGGCAGGTTGCTCCCCAGCTGATTCTGTTTCCGGTCGGGCTCATCGGCTGGCTGGCCATCAGTTTTCCCTTGCAGGGACTGCTTGTCCCTTTCCTGGCCGTGATCGGCATGGAAGCCGGGCTGTGGGGCTTTGGGTTCCAGGAAACCGCCGGGCTGGCGGGAAATCTGGCGGCCTATGGTGCCGCCGGGGTTGGGCTCAGTGTGTTCATGAGCAGCAAGGCCTACCGGCAACGGATGCGAAAGGCCCTGATCCGGGCGAAAAGGGACACGGCCAGCCGCCAATATGCCCGGGATCTCGGTCTGTTTGCCGAGACCCCCGATCTTCTCAGCGTCTTGCCGGATTACGATCTTATTGAAGACCCGGAGGCAGGCAGCCAGCCCGCGGTGGAGACCATCACCGCTTCCTTTGATCTGCAGCTCGAACTCATCCGTCAGACCCTGGCCCTGTCAACGGTGGCCCTGTTGTGGCCGGACCCGGAGGGCCAGGAATACCGGCTGCGCAGCATTGCCACCACCCGGAAAGACATCGCCCCCGGGCCGTTTACGGTCGGGGCCGGTATCACCGGGGCGCTGATGGGGGCTGAGGAGCTGGTGAGCCTGGCTCCGGCCACCCCTTCCCTGGGGGTGCCCTATTATCCGAAGCAGATCGAGGTGGGTGGGATTCTCGCGGTCCGCCTTCCCGATGACGCCGAGGAGTGGCTCGGGTTTGACGACAAGAAGATCGCCCCGGTGCTGTGCGTGGATCGTCCCGGCCAGCAGCCTTGGACAGACGGGGAAAAAACGACCATGACCCTGGCGGCCCGGAAGCTCGCCTTGGACGTGGCCACGGGCAGGCAGTTCCAGGCCATGGCCCACGAGCGCAGCGCCATCCAGCGGGTCTGTCTCGCCATGCGGGAGTTGAACGGAGCTTTGGGACTGGAGCAGGTTCTGGCAGCCACCATCAAGGCGGTGCGGACGCTGGTGGGCGCTGATTTTATCTCCATCAGCCTGGTCAAGGGCAACGGGCATTGCGTGGCCCTGGCCGAGGGGGAAGGGGCCGAGCATCTCATGGGCCGTGAATTTTCCAGGGAAGAGGGGCTGGTGGGCCAGGTGCTCAAGATCAACCGGCCCCTGCCTGCCAAGGCCCAATGCCACGGACCGACCCAGGTTTTCGGTCACGACCACCTGCTCAGCGGCTACAATTCCCTGCTGGTCCTGCCCCTGCAAAAAGTAAAGGGGGAGGCCACCGGCGCGCTCACCGTGGCGGTGAAGGCGGCGGAGGTCTTCACCAAACCCCGGCAGGAGATTTTGGAACTCATTGCCGCCCAGGTGGCGGTCAAGATCGATCTGGGGCAGGCCCATGAGGAAATCAACCGGCTGGCCACCATCGACGGACTCACCGGCCTCATCAACCACCGCACCTTTCAGCGCGGCTTCGACGTGATGCTGCTCCGGGAGGAGCGGCGGGCAGGGGCCTTGAGCCTGCTGCTCTGCGATATCGATCATTTCAAGAAGATCAACGACAGTCATGGCCATCCCTTTGGCGACAAGGTTCTCAAGGAGGTGGCGGCCATCCTGCGGAAAGCGGCGCGCGGGGTCGATCTGGCGGCCCGCTACGGCGGCGAGGAATTCGTCCTCGTTTTGGAAGGCTCCGGCGAGCAGGGTGGGCTTCAGATGGCCGAACGCATCCGGCAGGAGATCGAAAAGATGGTGCTCCACAGCGAAAGCGGGCCGGTGCGGGTCACCTTGTCCCTGGGGCTTGCCGTGTATCCCGCCCATGGCACGGACAAGGAGCGGTTGATCAGCCGGGCCGATCAGGCCCTGTACCGGGCCAAGAAGCAGGGGCGCAACCGGGTGGTGGTGTGGGAGGCGGACTGACCGGCGGCAGCCTCACTCCCAGGTGAGCAGCATGATCGCGGCCACGGCGCAGAGCATGCCCATGACCTGTTTGGCGGTGATGGGTTCGCGCAGAAAGATCGCGGCAAGCATGATGGTGATCAGCGGGTACAGGGCGGTCATGCTCACCACCACCGAGATCTTGCCCCGGCTGGCGGCGGCAAAGAAAAACAGGGTGCCGAGCATCCCGGCTATCCCGGTGAGCACGGCAAAGAGGATGCCCTTGGGATGGGTTTCCGGCTGGAATCCCACCCAGAAAAGGCTGACCAGCCCGACCAGCATGGCGCCCGCTATCTCGTAGATCAGGGCGCTGGCCGGATTGATGTAGGTTACGGCCAGCTTGGGAAAAAAACCCCAGAGTCCATAAATGACCAGGGCGGCGGAGGCGGGGATCAGCCAGCTTTCCATGGGGAACTCCCTGTGGTGTGGGTCGGCGGTTGTGCCTTCTGGATCGGAGTCCCGTTCCGTTCGCTTGTCTCCGGTTTTCCCGGGAAACGGGCGCGTGCATAATCACATATAAATAAAGTCTATCGGCGATTTCCGGGCCAGGCAAGGTTTTTTGCCCTGCGGTCCGGCGTGCCGCATGGGAGAGGCCGGACGATGCTGTTCAACACCTTTGTGCATATCCCCGGGATCGGCGAGACCACGGAGCGGCGGCTCTGGCAGGCCGGGATCACCAGCTGGGATGATTTTGTCGAGCCGTATCCGGAATTTCTCTCCGGCCAGAAGGTGCGGCTCATCCAGGACCATCTGGCGCGGAGCCGTGTCCAGGCCGGGCAGCAGGCGCCCCTTGATTTTCTCCGGCAGCTGCCCGCGGCCCAGCGGTGGCGGATCTTCCCGCATTACCGCGATTCGGTGGCCTATCTCGACATCGAGACCACGGGGTTGAGTTTCACGGATCACTGCATCACCACCGTCAGCCTCTACGATGGCAAGGAGGTCTTCACCTATGTGCAGGGGGAGAATCTTGCCGATTTTGGTGAGGATATCCAGCAATACCGGTTGCTGGTCACTTACAACGGCAAGGGTTTTGACATCCCCATGCTCGAACGTCATTTCGGGTTTAAGCTTACCCAGGCCCACATCGATCTGCGCCCCCTGCTGCAGGGACTCGGCTTTGTCGGCGGCCTCAAGGGGTGCGAAAAGCAGCTGGGCCTTGACCGCGGCGCCCTGGCCGGGGTGGACGGCTACTTCGCCGTGCTGCTCTGGCGGGAGTATTGCCGGACCAGGGAGTCTCGGGTGCTGGAAACCCTGCTTGCCTACAATGTGGAGGATGCGGTGAATCTTGAATCGTTGCTGGTGCAGGCCTATAACCTGAAACTGGCGGGCACCCCCTTTGCCGAAAGCCACCGGCTGCCCATGCCGGAGATGCCGGAGAGGGCGTTTCTGCCCGATCCGGGGCTCATTGACCGGTTGCGGGGGCGGCTGCGGAGTGCATACTGAGGAAAAGCGGAGAGGGCCCGGCGAAAAGCCGGGCCCTCTCCCAGGGGTGTCACGCGCTTTGTGGCAAGGCAGAGAATCAGGGTACGGTGTATGGGCAGTGCGCGCGTGGCGGTAGGGTGGTCCGCCCGCAACAGGGCGAAGCCACCCAGGGTTAACGGTCCCCCCCCCCAAACCTGGATGTTTTTGTCGGGCATAAAAAAACCCATCTCTGTTGCCGGAGATGGGTGTGAGCAATCCATTTTCCCTATCGGCAACCCGGCCATCCGCGCTGGCGGACCCGTTGGCTTTGCGTCCCCGGATTACTCCGGGTTTGCCTTTTTCCAAGACAGCGTTGAGCTGTGCAATCATACTGGCACAGCCTGCTGGTTTCTGTCAATCTGTTTTTCCCTCCGGACGCGAGAGAAGGTGGGATTTTTCCCGGCTTGTGGTACACTGATCCCGAAAATTCGGGTTTTCAACAACCGCGGGAAGTTGCCATGTTCGAGGCCATTGTCTCTCCTTGCGCAGGGATTTTTCCTGCCCGCCGGAACGGTCTTGCCGTATGCCACGGCTTCGGCCTCGATGTTTTCACCCGGCGCGACCCGTATTGTTTTCTGGAGCACTAACCATGGATTTGCGGATTCTTTCCTATAATATTCACCGGGCCATCGGCGTTGACCGGCGGTTTCGTCCGGAGCGCATTGTCAAGATTCTGGACCATTACGATGCCGATATCGCTCTGCTGCAAGAGGTGGATGTGGGGGCGCCCCGTTCGCGGGAATTGAATCTGGCCCGGGAGCTGGCCGAGAGTTGCAACTATCCCTACTATGCCGTGGGGCTCAATGTTCAGCTGCGCAAGGGGATGTACGGCAACGCCACCCTGAGCCGCTATCCCATCGCCCGGGAGCGCAATATCGATCTGACCCTCGATGGCCGCAAGGCCAGGGGGTGTCTGTTCACCGAGCTGGAACTGCCCCACGGGGCATCCGCCCCTTTGTTGCCGGTGTTCAATCTGCACCTGGGGCTTTCCTTCAAGGAACGGCCCCAGCAGGTTGGGCGGCTGGTGAGAGCCCCGGAGTTCACCACCATCGGCGCGGATGCTCCCTGTCTGGTGGCCGGGGATTTCAACGATTGGTGGACGCGGCTCGCGCCGATGTTCACCGAGGCGCTGGGCTTTGTCTGCGCAACCAACCATGGGGCCGGCTACCAGAACGCCATGCTGACCTATCCTTCCTTTTCCCCCTCCACCGGCTTGGACAAGGTGTTTTGCCGGGGCCCGGTCACCGTCTTGGGCGGCAGGCGTTGCCGGATGCGGGTCTCAAAGGTCGCCAGCGATCACCTCCCCGTTATTGTTGATCTGCAGCTGTAAGTCATCTTGCCGCGGCAAGAGTTTTTCCGTTGACTTTGCCGGTTATTTTCCTGAGCATATCAGTAGGCCTTTCCTTGAGCACCCCGTTGCCGCGCAGACATGTGGTGATCCGCGCGGGCGGCACACACCATGGAGGACGCGCATGCCTGATTCCCGCTGGAAAAAAAGAGAAGAACCGGCCATTGCGGAAGGGCGGGGCAGCGGGCCTCGGCTTGTTTTTCTGTTGGCCGCGCTTTCCCTTCTGCTGCTTGGCGGCTGCAAGCGGCAGGAAGCGCCCAAGGTGGCCACGGTGGCGCTGGAGCCGGTGGCGCTCTGCCGGGGGACGAACCTGCAACTGCCCCTGATGGTGGCCGAAACGCAGGGCTTTTTTGCCGGCCAGGGGCTTTCGGTTTCGGTCCGGGAGTTCACCTTGGGCCGTGATTCACTGGAGGCAATGCTCAAGGGGGAATGCGATTTTGCCACGGCCGGCGAGCCGCCGGTGGTCGAATATGCAGGGCAGCGGGAGGATCTGCGCATCCTCGCTTCCCTGCAAAGCACGGACAACATGGTGCGCATTTTGGGCCGGGCGGACCGGGGCATCGGTGCGCCGATGGATTTGCGCGGCAAGCGGATCGGGACGGTCAAGGGAACCAACGCCCATTATTTTTTGGACTTGTTTCTTGAAAAACATGAACTGAGCCCCGGGGATGTTACCATTGTCTTCATGAAATCCGACGGGCTGTTGGCTGCGCTCACCTCCGGTCAGGTCGATGCCATCTCCATGACCCACAATGTCATTGCCCAGGCCCGGCAGGCCTTGCAGGACCAGGCGGTCCTCATGGAATCCCGTGGTCTGTATCGAAACTATGTCATGCTCCTGACCACCACCGGCCTGCTCGAAAAACGGCCCGGGGTGACGGCGCGATTTCTCCGGGCCGTGGACCAGGCCGAGGAATTTATCGGGCAACATCCCGCGGAAACGCTGGCCCTTGCCCTGTCCGGCCAGAAGGGAACCCCCGCGGAGGTCAAACAATTGCTTGAATCTTACCGGTATCAGTTGACCCTGGAGCATGCCCTGCTGATGGGCCTGGAGGACACGGCCCGCTGGACGATGCAACAGGGTGGGGATGGTCAAGGAGGTCCGGCTCCCAACTTTCTCAAGCTGATTGACTCCGGACCATTGCGGGCCGTGCGGCCGGATGGTGTCAGGCTTGAAAAATAGGAGGCTTGTCATGGGCTGCCATCCCGATATGCGTGTTTTAGGCGGGGCTTGCAGACGGTTTGTCGCCGCAAGCCTCGTGCTGCTGCTCCTGGCCTCCGGCTGCAAGCGGAAAGAGGAGCCCGTCTCCCCAGGGGAACAGGCTGCGCCCGTCGCCGTCACCATCTGTCATGGCAGCGTCACTGACATCCTCCCCCGCATTGCCGTGGAGCAGGGGTATTTTGCCGAGGAGGGCCTTACTGTTACACTGAAGGATCTCGACGGCAAGCAGGCCTTTGACGGCATGCTCAAGGGCGAGTGCAATTTTGCCGTGAGCGGGGCGCCGCCCATTGTCCTGGCGGAGCCCAAGGTCACCCCCTTTGCCATCCTGGCCACGGTATTGTCCGACGATGATTCCGCCAGGATTGTCGCCCGCCGGGATCGTGGCATTGCCAAGCCCCAGGATATCAAGGGCAAGCGGATCGGGGTTAAAAAGGGGATTATCGGCCATCTCTTCCTCGACCTGTTTATGATGCGGCATGGGCTGGAGCAAAACGAGGTTGAGCAGGTGTTCATGGATTCGGATAAACTTCAAGATGCCCTGGCCAGCGGTGAGATCGACGGGTTTTCCATGACCGATAAAATGGTCAATGACGCAGCCAGAACCCTTGGCGACAAGGGGGTGGTCTTTGCCGAGCCCGGGCTCAATACCATCCATGGGATCCTCACCACCCGGCTCGATATCCCGCTCAACCTCCATGCGACCCCTCGGGTTTTGAAGGCACTGGTCAGGGCCGAACGCTACGCGAAGAGCGAACCGGCGGCGGCCAAGGGACTGGTGGCCAGGGGGGCCGGTCTGCCGGCCCAGGAAATGGAGGAAGTCTGGTCGCGCTCCACCGCCGAGGTGACCTTGGCCAATCCCCTTTTTGTTCATCTGGAGGACCAGTATCGCTGGCAGATGGAACGGGGTGGTTCACCAGCGCCCGCAACCATGCCCAATTACCTGGATCTGGTCTTCCCGGAATATCTGCTCGCCATCAAGCCGGATGCGGTTTCAATCGTCAAGCGTTGAGAGGCCAGAGTGAAGATTCGGACCAAACTCATCCTGATCGGCATCATCCCGGTGGTCCTGCTGCTGGTCCTGGCCGCAATCTTTCTTTTCGCGACCGGCCAGGTAGAGCGCGCCAATCATAAGGCCATCGTCGCCGATGAGATTGCCGAGACCCTGGGCGACCTGGCCATTCTGACCTATGAGTATCATGCCTATTTCGAAGAACGTTCCCATGCGCAGTGGGTGGAGAAACATGAATTCCTGGTCTGTCAGCTGGAGGATGATGGAGCGCTCTATGACACGGCCGAGGAACAAGAACTGGTGGAGCGGCTCCGGCGGACATCCCGGAACCTGGGCTTCCTCTTTGCCCAGTACGGCCCTCATCCCACCCAGGGCCAAGGGGTGCGGCAAACCGCCCGGGGAAGAAATTTTCATCAGCGGATTACGGCCCGGCTCCTCCAGGAACTGGCGGTGGCCAGCCCGGCGGCGGTTACTCTCCATGAGCGGAATCACGCCCGGGCCCTCGCCCTTTCCCGGCAGATCGATCTGGCAAGTGTCCTGGTGGTCGGGGGTATCGCCATCCTCATCCTGGCCATCTCCTTTCCGGTCATCCGTGCTTTTACGGTGCCGGTGGGGATTCTGAACGAGTCCTTCGCCAGGATCAGCGGTGGCGATCTCAGCTGCCGCATCGATAGCGCGGCCAAGGACGAACTGGGCGTCCTCTCCCGGGGCTTTGACGCCATGGCGCAGCGTCTTCAGGAGAGCAACGATTCGCTGCGCCGTCTGAACCTCGAGCTGGAGCAGCGGGTGGAGGAGCGGACCGGCGACCTGTCGCACGCCAATGCGGAGCTGAGGCTGAATGAAGAGCGGCTGGCGGTTCTTCTTGCCCTCAGCCAGAGGGAGTTCGCCACCGAGGAGGAACTGATCCGCTATGCCCTGGAAGAGGCGGTGCGGTTCGCTCGCAGCAAGGTCGGCTATCTCCATTTTTTCAATGAGGATCGGCAAACCCTGGGGCTTTTTCTGTGGTCCGAGGCGGTCATGGGGTTCTGCACCGCGACGAAAACCATGCATTATCCCCTGGCGGAGGCCGGAGTCTGGGCCGACTGTGTGCGGCAACGCCAGCCGGTGGTGCATAACGATTACCCGAGCCTGGCGGAGAAGAAGGGGTTGCCCAAAGGCCATTTCCCGCTGTTACGGCATCTGAGCGTTCCCATCTTCGATGGGGAGAAGATTGTCGCGGTTCTCGGGGTTGGCAATAAGGAAGAGCCCTATGATGCCGATGATATCCGGCAGCTCATCCTCTATATGCGCAGCGCCTGGGAGATGGTCAGGCGCAAGCGGGTGGAGACCTTGCTCTTGGAGTCGGAGCAACGGTATCGCACCATCTTCAGCGAATCGCCGGACGGTATTCTGCTGTTCGACGTGGAAACGGGCAAGGCCGTTGAGTTCAACGAAGTTGCCCACCGGCAGCTGGGCTATACCAGGGAAGAGTTCGCCGGTCTTACGGTGGCGGATTACGAGGTTCGGGAACAGTCCGGGGAGATCCGGGTTCATATCGAAACAGTCAAACGGCTCGGCCGCGATGATTTTGAAACCATGCACCGGACCAAGTCCGGCGAGATCAGAAACGTAGCGGTGTCGGCGCAGGCCCTGACCCTTGGCGAGCATCAATATCTTTATGTCATCTTCCGCGACATCACCGAACTGCGGCAGGCCCAGGAATCGCTGAAACAATATGCCGATTCCTTGAAACGGAGCAACAAGGAGCTTGAGCATTTCGCCTATGTGGCCTCCCACGACCTGCAGGAGCCGCTTCGCAAGATCGGCAGTTTTACCGAATTGCTGGCTCGTAAATACCAAGGCAAGCTGGATGAAAAGGCCGACATCTACATGGGCTACATCGTCGATGGCGCGCAACGGATGCAGGTGCTGATCAACGATCTGCTCGCTTTTTCCCGGGTGACCACCCAGGGAAAAGAGTTCGCACCGGTTGATTGCAACGCGCTTCTGGCGCGGGTGCAGCAGGATCTGGAGCTTGCCCTCAAGGAGAGTTCCGCCCGGCTCAGCGTGGGTGAACTGCCGACGGTCATGGCGGATGCGGTGCAGCTTGGGCAGGTCTTCCAGAATCTCATCGGCAACGCCATCAAGTACCGCGCTGCCGGGCAACCTCCTGAGATTGGCGTGGCGGTTGAAGCGCGGGATGGCGATTGGCTTTTTTCGGTGCGGGATACCGGGATCGGCATAGCACCGCAGTATTTCGAGCGGGTTTTTCAGCTTTTTCAGCGGTTGCACACCCGTGAGGAATACTCGGGCACCGGCATTGGTCTGGCGCTGTGCAAGAAGATCGTCGAGCGGCATGGAGGAAAGATCTGGCTTGAATCGGCCGCGGGCCAGGGCTCGACCTTTTTCTTCACCGTGCCGCGCGCGCTGGGGCAGGAAGACGGGCAACGGAAAACTTGACAGAGAAGGGGGCAACCATGACCGACTCAAATCCATGTAGAGTAGATATCCTGCTGGTGGAAGACGACCCCGGCGACGTGGAACTGACCAAGGAGGGGCTGCAGACCGCCAAGATGCTGGTCACGCTCCATGTGGTGGATGACGGCGAAAAGGCCTTGAAATTCTTAAGGCAAGAAGCGCCTTACACCGAGGCGGTGCGGCCGGATATCGTCCTGCTTGATCTCAATATGCCGAGAAAAAACGGCCAGGAAACGCTCCAGGAAATCAAGAGCGACCCTGCCCTCCGTTCCATTCCCGTGGTCGTGCTCACCACCTCGGAGGCGGAGAGCGACATTGCCCGCTGCTATGATCTGGGGGCCAACTGTTACATTACCAAGCCGATCAGCTTCGAGGCCTTTACCAAGGTAGTGTCCATGATCGAGGAGTTCTGGTTCACCATCGTCAAAATGCCGTCGAAAGAGAAATAGGCCGGGTGCGCCTCGGGTATGTTGAGGCCGTCGCATCCGGGCGATAACGATACCAATGCAGGGAAAAAGGTGCCACCATGGGAATCAGGGTTCTCCTCATCGAAGACGACCAGGCCGATGCGTTTCTCATCCAGGAGATGCTGCTGGAGCCGGCGGTTGGCAGGAATGGCGCGGCTGGCAACGCCGTTATCCAGCATGTCCCCAGGCTGGAAGACGGTCTCGGGCTGGTCGCGGAGGGCGGGTTCGACATCATCATCTCCGACCTCGGCCTGCCGGACAGCCAGGGGCTGGCCACCGTCAGGAAGCTGGTCGCGGCGGCACGGGGCTGTCCCATCGTGGTGCTCACCGGTTTGGCGGATCATGAGGTCGGTCTTGAAGCGGTGAACGCCGGAGCCCAGGATTATCTCGTCAAGGGGCAGGTCAACGGGGAGATGCTTATCCGCTCCATTCGCTATGCCATTGAGCGCAAGAGGATTGAAAATGAAAAGGCGAAGATCATTGTCGAGCTGCAGGAGGCCTTGGCAAAGGTGAAGCTGTTGAGCGGGTTTATCCCGATCTGCTCCTCCTGTAAAAAGATCCGGGACGATACGGGATACTGGCAGCAGATCGAGGCCTATATCCAGCAACATTCCGATGCGGAGTTCAGCCATTCGATCTGTCCGGACTGCTGCAAGCGATTGTACCCGGAGCTGTACCCCGAATAAGGGCGCGGCATGGAAACCGTGCGTTTTTTCGTTGCCTTTGGCAAAAGCCAAGAAAGAGGAAGAGGAGAAGCAAAGGCCCGGAAATATCTTCAAAAAAGGCAGGGGAACCTGCCTTTTTTTATTTTCCCTCTGTCCAGGCGTGCTTTCGAGGGGGGCTCGAAATAACCTGTTGATGGAAACCGGAAAAAATGATTGTATCGTGGTTCGCGTTGGTCCGGCCTCGGAGCAGAACCACAATGGGGGCGGATCGTGGAGGAATCAGAACGGTGTTCGGAGGAAGAGCATGGATTGGCAGGCCCTGGATTGGCATACCCGCATCGCGGTATTTTTTATCGCCTGCGGCGCTGCGATCATCGGGATCAGCATCGTCCATTTGCGGGGGCTGTTCAAGGCCACCCCGCTCATCGCCGAGCGCAGTCAGGGCTATGTGCTCCGGTTTCTCCGGATCAACCGGCTGTTGATGTTCTTTTTTCTGGCCGGCTATGTCGTGGTCGCCATGAGCGTACTCTTGGGCAAGGCGAGCCTCGGCATGTTTTGGGTCAGCCTTATCTTTCTCCTCGGCGCGGTCTTCGTGTATCTGGGCATCGCGCTCCACGCCAGGATGATCAGCGAACTCCAGCAGACCATTCAAGGGCTGGTGCCCATCTGCATGGAATGCAAGAAGATCAGAACCGCGGGCGCGGATTCTTCGGCCCAGGAATCCTGGAAGGAGATCGAATCGTACATCTCCCAGCGGACAGACGCCAAATTTTCCCACGGCATCTGCCCCCGGTGTCTTGCCAAGGCGCGTCAGCGCAGAAAATAGGCGCTTGCCCATTCCGGCGGGTTTAGAAAAAACGGTAGATGGCCGAGGTGGCCACGCTCCAGAGCAGGACCAGGATGGTTCCCGCCGCGCAGGTTGCGCCAAGCAGCCGGTGGCTGAGCATTTCGCGGCGGTTTTCCTGATAGCCCAGCAGCAGCCCGCAGAGGATGCCCGCAGCCATGCCGCCGCCATGGGCCCAGTTGTTGATCCCCGGCACCAGCAGACCAAAAACGAAGATGCTCATGGCCCAGCCGCCGACCTGCTGGTACACCTGCTGGCCATAGCTGCCGCCCCGGCTTTTTCCGTAATAGAGGGCCGCCCCGATCAGGGCGCAGACCGCGGCCGAGGCGCCGATGGTAAAAGGAACCCCGGCCAGATAGGAAAGCAGGAAACCGCCGATGCCCCCCAGGGTGTAGATGCTGAACATCCGGGCCAGCCCGTATTCCTGGATAACCAGGGGGCCGATCTGCCGCAGGGCGATGAGGTTGAAGATGAGATGGAGCAGGCTGCCGTGCAGGTAGCTGGCTGAAACCAGCGACCACCAGCGGTGGAACGCCTCGATGGGCATGGTGCCGGTCGCCCCCAGCAGCAGGAGGCTCCGGTTGTCCGGGGAAAGAAAGCCGAAGGGGTTCATGCCCAGGGACATGCCGCGCGGATTGAGAATCAGCGAGAGCACGAACAGGGCGATGTTGATGGTGCTCAACCCGGTGAGAAAGGAATCCTGATCGTGGAACAGGCGGAGCACCCCGTTGTTTTTCCACCAGGAACCCGGAGACCCGAGGCCGCAATAGGGGCAGCTGGGTTCGTCCCGGCTGATGAGGCGGCGGCAGTTGGGGCAGAGCAGGGAGGTCTTGCGGGAGGCGGTCATATGGCGGCTTCGCTGGATTGATAAGGTTATTTTTTGTTGCCCCAGCTAACCACACCTGTTCTGAAAAAACCAGAAAAAGCGTGACTGCATGGTCTGGGTCATTGGCGGAGGCCACCATGGAGTCGCAGTCTCTCTTTACCATGCGGGATTTTTACGGCGGCAGCATCCACGCCCGGCTCGGTGTGGCCCAGCAGCTCCATGCCGATTTCGGGCCGGAGCTGGCGGCAAATGGTGCGTTTGCTCGAATGCTGGCCCAGGCGGAGTTCCTTGAGAAAGAGCTGGCCCAAACCATGGCCTCCCTGGAACTTGGCGCCCTCTGCACCGCTTGTGGCGTCAAGGTTGGAGGCGGATGCTGCAGCAGCTTCATGGCCGGGGAGAATGACGCGGTCCAGCTGCTCCTGAACCTTATGGCCGGGGTTCCCGTTGCCGTTCTGCGGGAGGATGATGAGTGTTGTTTTCTCGGGAAGAAGGGGTGTCTGCTTTTGTTCAAGCCCATGTTCTGCCTGAATTATAACTGCCAGCAGATCAGGGCTGGCGCGGGAATGATCCGGATGCAGGGTCTGGAGCAGGCGGCCGGCCGCCTGCTCCAGCAGCAGTATGGACTGGAACAACTGCTGCTGGAGTTTCTGCGGCAACGGGGCAGGCTGGCCGGATGATCTGTTGTCAGCAGCCTTCCACGGCCTTGCCTTTCTTCTTGGCCGGGGCAGGGGCTACGGCGGGAGCAGGCGCGGTGGCCGGGGCCGTGGTGACAGCCTGGTCAGGAGCGGCAGCGGGTGCTGGAGCTGCCTTCTGCTCCGGCGCAGCCGCGGGAGCCCCCCTATGGCAGGCGGTGCAGGCGGTCGGGCCTTTCTTGCCGTTCACTCCGGCGGTATGGCAGGTCTTGCACCGTCCATGGAACACGTCCATGGGTTTCTGGAGTTTGGCATTGGCAAACTTCGCGTTGTGGCAGGTTGCACACTGCAAGCTCTCCGTGTTCTTCACGCCGCCAATGGCCGCCTCGTTCAGGGGCTGATGCTTGGCATCGTGATGGCAGGTGGTGCAATCAAGGCCAAGACCGGTGTGTTTGGCATGGCTGAACAGGGCGGGTTTCTTGCCCTTGATCACCAGATCCTGGGCCGGGGCCGTGATCTTGCCGGCGGCCGGGGTGGCTGCCGCATGCAGGTCGGTCATGGTCACGGTCAGGCCGGCAGCGCACATCATGGCAAGGGCAATCATTGTCTTTTTCATCGTAATTCCTCCTAAGATTGTTTTTGGTTTTTTCAAGGGCGGCTCTTGCGGAGTCCCTCTCCCTTCGCCTATACCTTATCCCCAAGCCCTCGGGTTTACTAGAGGACATGGGGTCATGTCTGGCGACATCGCTTGCAGGGATGGGGATGTCGGGTGGCCGCATCGGGGAGTCACCGATTTCCATTGCCCCTGCTTTGGCGGGCGTGGTAGTCTGGCGCCCGGTGAAAAAGACGGCAGGGTGCGCGCTTGCACCTTTGGTAATGGACAAACAAGATGACGCACCAGAAAACAAACAGAAAAACCGAACTCCTGGCCCCGGCGGGAAGCCTGGAGTCGTTTTTCGCCGCCCTGGAGAACGGGGCCGATGCCGTGTACTGCGGCCTCAAGGATTTTTCCGCCCGGGCCAAGGCCAAGAATTTCACTCTTGGCGAGGTGGAAAAACTGACCGCCCATGCCCACCACCAGCACCGGAGCCTCTACATCGCCCTCAACACCCTGATCAAGGAAAAAGAGCTGCCCCAGCTGGTGGGGATTTTGGCCGACCTGGCCGGGATCGGGATCGATGGCCTCATCATCCAGGATCTCGGGGTCTGGCGGCTGGCCAGAAACCATTTTCCCCAGTTGCCCCTGCACGCCTCAACCCAGCTGGCCGTGCATAACGCGGCCGGGGTCAGGATGCTGGAGCAGATGGGCTTCACCCGGGCGGTGCTGGCCCGGGAGCTTTCCCTTGCCGAGATCGCTGCCATCCGCCAGCAGAGCACCATCGAGCTGGAGCATTTTGTCCATGGAGCCTTGTGTTTTTCCGTTTCCGGGCAATGCCTGTTTTCCTCCGCGGTCAGCGCAATGAGCGGCAACCGGGGCCGCTGCGCCCAGCCCTGCCGCCGGAGCTATCTCAACCGGGAGCAGCCGGGCTATCATTTTTCCACCAGCGATTTTTCCGCCCTTTCCCTGTTGCCCCAGCTGCTCAAGGCCGGGGTCATCAGCCTCAAGATCGAAGGGCGGATGAAGAGCGCCGAGTATGTGGCCCGGGTGGTGGCGGCCTACCGGCTGGTGCTGGACGCCCCGGAAAGCGGGCGCAAGCAGGCGATGCAGGAGGCCGAGGAACAGCTGGCCCTCTCCTTTGGCCGTCAAGCGACCAAGGGGTTTCTTTCCGGCTCCGTTCCCTCGGCGATTGCCGATTCCGCGAAGCAAGGCACCCTGGGCAAGCATCTCGGCCAGGTAACCTCGCTACGCGGCGGCATGATCGGGTTTGAGACCAGCGACCGGCTGCACGTCGGCGATAGAATTCGCGTTCAGCCCCAAAACGACCAGGCCGGTACGGGTTTTACGGTGCGGGAGCTGTGGCTTGAACAGAAAAAAACGAAGGTCGTCAAGGCTGGGGATTTTGTCCGGGTGCGGATTCCCGACAAGGGCGGCTTTTTCCAGGTAGGCGACAAGGTCTTCAAAGTGGGCGGCAAGGCCGCTTTTACCATGAGCCCGGAGGCGTGTCGGGCCACGCTTGATCAGG
>Ga0074199_1001635_pt1 | contig 18019 bp, 16 predicted proteins | sample EPASupsiteSAE347_FD_64528 | JGI IMG/M metagenome (GOLD analysis project Ga0074199, IMG submission 64528) | Bioremediated contaminated groundwater from EPA Superfund site, New Mexico - Sample SAE3-47 | ecosystem: Environmental > Aquatic > Deep subsurface > Groundwater > Contaminated ...
GTCATAATGTCCTTTTCCGGCGGCCCGGCCGCGCCCGCATACGAATTCGTGCGCGTGTTCGCCGACAAGCTGGGGCTTGAAACCGGAGTCGACAATGCTGCGGTGGCGAGAATCGACCGCGATCTGCGGAGCGCCCGCGCCGAACTCGCGAAATATGACCAGTTCAAGCGTTTTCCTCCCGAACTGGACCTTTCGCGCGATTCCCTGCCTGCCGAGACGGGTCTGCTCTTCGACGACGCGCTCGAAGCGGCCGTCGCGGGCAAGATGGACAAGGCTCTCGAGCTTTGCAGAAAGATAGAAGCGGCTTTCAATTATCCCGAACCCGACGAGATCGTACGCCATGCGCAAATACCCGGCGGCATGTACACCAACATGCTTTCCCAGCTCCAGGACGCCAAAATGGAGCATCTGGTCGACCAGGTGCTCAAGGTCGTGCCGGAAGTACGACTGGACTGCGGCGTGCCTCCCCTGGTCACGCCCACCAGTCAGATCGTGGGTGTCCAGGCGGTCAACTGCGTGGTCTCCAGGAACAAAGGCGAGCCTTTCTACGCCAATGTTTCCAAAAACTTTTCCGAACTCGTAAAGGGTTCATACGGCACTACGCCATGGCCCGTCGACCCTGATTTCCGTGAAAAAATCTGCGGTGTGCGCGAATCCCAGCCCTATGACACGTCGAAATACAAGAAGCAGGCCAATCCCCCCATAGCCGAAGCGGGCGACACCCTCCTCGCGGCCGATGAAAAAGAGGAACTCCTTCTGGAACTGTTCCCTTCGGTGGCGGACAAATTCCTGCGGGGGCGCAAAATAGCCGCATGGCAGGCGGCGAACCCTCCCGCCCCCCCCACTCCGGTTGCACCGCCCGTACCGGAGCCGCCGGAAGCCTTCCCTCCCGAGTTCTGGGAGTATCTCACCGCGAATATCGAAGCATAACGAAAAGGGCCACCCTTTCGGGTGACCCTTTCGTCTCTGCGGCGAAGAGGACTTGAACCTCCATACCTCTCGGCACCAGCACCTCAAGCTGGCGTGTCTACCAATTCCACCATCGCCGCGCGAGTGGCGTTTTTATACTACTCCGAATGTGTTTCTGTCAAGCGCCGACGCCCTGCCTGGTCTTATGTTCTCCGGAAGGACCGGATTGGCGGCTTGCCAACAGGGCGGAAGCCCTCGTAAGTGCCGTGTCGAAGCTCTCGGTCAAATTATCGCTGCCGATTTCCGCATCCAGTCCCATTTTGGCCAGTGCCTGTCCGGGCTGCTCGCGCATCTCGGACAGAATCAGGGTCGTATGGTTCCTCTTGCAGCGTTTGCGGAAACTCGCAAGGGCATTCAACCCGCTGGCATCGATCGCAGGCACGTGCCGCATTCTCAGGACGAAAACGACGGGAGGACGTTCGACAGCCTTCAATGCGTCCTGCAGCATATCGGCGACGCCAAAGAAGAAGGGACCGTTGATCTCGAACACTTCACATCCTGCGGGTACTTTTTTATAGCGCAGATCCGCAGGGTCGTCCGAAGCGGAACCTCCGTCCTGTCCGGGCGTCATCAGCCGATTGAGTGCGCCGGCATCGGTTTTCGCGAAACCGGCGGAACCCGCGGTATCAGCAGTACCGGGAACGATGCTGGTAGTGTCCGCCATCCGTTTGATGAAGAGGAATACCGCGAGCAACACCCCCACCTGTACGGCCGCGGTGAGGTCAACCACGACGGTAAGCACGAAAGTGACCAGCATGACCGCCATGTCGCTCTTGGGTGCCCGGCGCATGCCGAGGAACCGGGGCAGTTCGCTCATATCCCAGGCCACTACGACCAGTACTCCCGCGAGAGCGGCCAGCGGGATCGCTTCGGCCGCCGGTCCGAGAAACAGCGTGAAAAGCAGCAACACGAGCGCGTGAACGATCGCGGCGACAGGCGAGCGCGCTCCGGCCTTGATGTTGGTGGCGGTGCGTGCGATGGCACCGGTGGCGGGAATGCCACCGAACAGAACGCTGGCGATATTCCCGAGTCCCTGCCCCATGAGTTCCGCCGAAGCGGAATGCCGTGTGCCCGTCATACCGTCGGCGACGACCGCCGAAAGAAGCGACTCGATTGCGGCGAGCATGGCGATGGTAACGGCACTGGGAAATACGCTTCTTATTTTTTCGAGGGAAAACGCAGGCAGCGAAGGCACGGGAAAACCTTTGGGAATCGCCCCGTAGCGCGATCCGACCGTTTCGACCGGAATGCCGGCAAAAAAGGCGATCGCAGTGACGAGGACTACGGCCGTGACCGCGGCAGGGACTTTGGGAGCCAGTTTCCGTATGGCAAAGATGAGGACGACCGTACCTACGCCGAATAGCGAAGCCCAAAGGCTCGAGGTGGGCGCATACTCGACATATTGCCCGATCTTTCCGAAAAACTCGGGCGACAGTGAAGGGATCTGCATGCCGAAGAGATCCTTCAGCTGGCCGGCGAAAATGATGACGCCGATGCCCGTGGTAAAGCCTACGGTTACCGGGTATGGAATGAATTTGATCAGACTTCCAAGGCCGGACAACCCCATGGCGATAAGGATGAGTCCCGCGATGATCGTGGCGATAAAGAGTCCGTCCATTCCCTGGCGCGCAATGATGTCGGCGATGATGACCACGAAAGCGCCGGTGGGCCCGGAAACCTGGTGAAAGCTTCCGCCGAGGAAGGCGATGACGAGACCGCCTACGATGGCCGTATACAACCCTTGGGCCGGAGTGCCCCCCGCCCCGATGGAAAAAGCCATGGCGAGCGGCAGCGCTACCACTCCTACGGTCAGTCCCGCGAACAGATCCTTACGAAAATCATTCTTGCCGTATCCATTTTCGAAAGTTTTGAACAATGCCGGCTTAAACTCGGCCGCAAACGATGCTATTTTTCCCCGTTCCATACGTTATTGAGCATCAAAACTCCGTAAAGGGTCAAGCAGGTGCGGCGTTATGCGATGTTCTACCGTGTCGTGCCGCGCCTCGTTATACTGGAATCCATGGGCCTCTACGAAACTCTTTCGGAACGCTATGCCGAAATATTTCCCGTCAATCCTGCCACTGTGGACTATGTCCGGGCACGCATGCCCGCCGGAGCGCGCCGCCGCATTCTCGACCTGGGCTCGGCTACGGGAGGGCACGCGCTTGCGTTCGCCGCACAAGGAGTCGAGGTTTTGGGTATCGAGCTGAGCGCCGCCATGACGCTGCGCGCGGAAGCGGCGGCCAACCGGCTGAATATCGGCCCCCGGCCCAGATTTTTCCCGGGCGACATGCGCCACGCCGCCCGCTTCGCCGCGGAAGCCTTTGGGCCGGAGCCCCGCTTCGGCGCGGCGCTTTGCCTCGGCAACACACTGCCGCATTTGGCCGGCGATACGCTTACGGAATTTTTCGCGGCCATCCGCGCGCTCTTGAGTCCGGGCTGCCCCTTCGTGCTCCAGACCCTGAATTATGCCCACCCCGAAGCCGGTCCCGGATTCCGATTCCCCGACATCGAACTTCCAGGGTTGCGGTTTTCACGCCGCTATACAGGCGCGGAGCGGGGGGATTTGCGTTTCGAAACCAGGATCGAAACGGCGCAAGGGAATTTCGAAGACGCGATACTCCTCCACCCGCACCTGCCCGAGAATATGGCGAAAGCGCTTTTGCAAGCGGGATTCGAGCGGATCGAGGCTTGTTCCGGCTGGGACGGGTCGGCATTTTCGCAAAAGCGCGACCGCTATCTGATCATGACCGGTTTTGCGCCGGCCTGACTTATCGCGCAGCGATTCAGCGTATGGTAAATCGTTCTATCTCAGCGCAGCGGCGTGTTTCGGGATCGATCCGGAAAATCGCGCCGCAAAGCGAGGCCTCGCCTTCCGCGGTTTCCATCTTGATCGGCATCTGGGTGAGCGAGCGGCGGATGCATATTTCCGTCTTGACGCCGATGACCGAATCTTCGGGCCCGGACATGCCGAGATCGGTGAGATAGCCCGTGCCTTTGGGGAGAATACGTTCGTCGGCGGTCTGCACGTGGGTATGGGTGCCCGCGACGACTGCGGCGCGACCATCCAGATGCCAGCCCATCGCTTCCTTTTCTTCGCTCGATTCGGCATGGAAGTCGACGACGACAAAAGCCCCGGGATGCTCGCGATTGGCGCGGGCCAGAAGCTCGTCGGCCGTCCGGAAGGGACAATCGATCGGCGTGAGCCCTTCCCTGCCCTGCAGATTGATGACGACCCACTCGAATTTTCTGCCCCTGACGTACAGAAAACCCTTGCCCGGCAATCCGGGCGGAAAATTGGCGGGGCGAAGCAGCGCGGGTTCGGAATCGAGAAGTTCGAGGGCTTCTTTGCCTTCCCAGACGTGATTCCCGCTGCTTATCGCCTGTACGCCCGAGCCGAGCATGGCCGTACAGTCTTCGCGTCCGATCCCGAAACCGTTGCGTGCGTTTTCGCCGTTCGCCACGACCAGATCGGCTTCGGTCCGTTTTACGAGTCCCGGAAGCGACATGAAAAGCGCCCTCAGGCCCGGAGTTCCCACCACATCGCCTATCATGAGAACTGTGGCGAACTTTTCGGTCATGCGGACATCCTTTAGTTTTTCACGTGCCGGGTCAGTAAAGGCCGGGGGCTGCCCTTTACGCCTGAAGCGTATCGGACAACCCCCGGCCTGGTCAGTATCTGCGGATTCGCCGTCAGCCGTTTCGGGTCAACGGGCGTACTCCACCACCCGCGTTTCGCGGATGATCGTAACCTTGATGCGGCCGGGATAGCGCAAATCGCTTTCGATTTTCTTGGCGATGGCCTTGCAGAGCTCCTTGGACTGATCGTCGGAGACCTGTTCGTAATTCACCAGGATGCGCAATTCACGGCCTGCCTGGATCGCGTAGGCCTTCTCGACGCCCGAGAAGCTTTCGGCGATGTTTTCCAGATTTTCGAGACGTTTCACGTAATTGTCCAGAGTCTCGCGCCGCGCACCCGGCCTCGCCGCCGAGATGGCGTCGGCGATCTGAACGATGACGCTTTCGGCACAGCTGGGCTCCACATCGTTATGATGCGCGCCGACCGCGTTGATGATGCGCGGATCCTCGCCGAGCTTGCGCACGAGATCCATGCCCATTTCCGCATGGTTCTGGTCGCCGTCCGTTTCGATGCCCTTGCCGATATCGTGCAACAGGGCGCCGCGTTTGGCGATATCCCTGTTGAGTCCGATCTCCGCGGCGAGCATGCCCGCGATGACCGCCACTTCCTTCGAGTGCATGAGCACGTTCTGGCCGTAGCTGGTCCGATAGTGCAGGCGCCCCAGCGCTTTGATGAGCTCGGGAGCCATGTTGTGCAAGCCGAGGTCGAACACCACTTTTTCGCCTTCTTCATAGATCTTCTGGGCGACTTCGCGGGTGACCTTCTGTACCATTTCCTCAATGCGTGCGGGGTGTATGCGCCCGTCCGCGATGAGACGCTCGAGCGATACGCGCGCGATTTCGCGGCGCACCGGATCGAAGCATGAGATGACGACCGCTTCGGGCGTATCGTCGATGATCACGTCTACACCGGTGAGGGTTTCGAGCGTGCGGATGTTCCGGCCTTCACGACCGATGATCCGGCCTTTCATCTCATCAGAGGGCAGGCTGACCGAAGTGACGGTGGCTTCGGCAGTGACTTCCGTGGCGAGACGTTGAACCGTGGTGACGAGAATGTCGCGTGCACGTTTTTCCGATGACAGCTGCGCTTCCTGCTCAATTTTGTTGACCAGGACCTGCGCGTCACGGCGGGCTTCATTTTCAAGCCCCTGGATGATGAGCTTCTTCGCTTCTTCGACACTCAAGCCGGAAATGCGCTCCAGTTCTTCGCGATACCTTTCTTCTTGTCCTGAAAGGAATTCTTCTTTTTCTTCTGCTTCTTTTTCGCGATTCTTGAGCGCGGCTTCCTGCCGCTCCAGAGCGTCGATCTTGTTGTCGAGATTCTCTTCTTTCTGTACCAGACGGCGTTCGAACTTTTGGAGTTCGACGCGTCTTTCCCTGTTTTCCCGTTCCTGCTGGTTGCGTTCTCGAATGACCTGATCTTTCGCTTCTACCAGGATTTCTCTTTTCTCTGCTTCCGCCTCTTTGACCGAATCCTGCTTGAGTCGCTCCGCAACGCGTTCCGCCGCGGAGAGCTGAAATCTGGCGTACAGCCAGCGGATCGTCCATCCAAGAACAACACCGGCCAGGGAGAGGGCAGCAAACCACATTTTTGCTGTCATATGTCCTCCAAGCCGTAAACTTCCGTCCGTTCCGATTATACGGAAGGCGCCCCCTTTGTCAAGGATAGGCGAAATTCATTATTTTTCCATAAATTGCGATTGACGGCAGAAAAACGGTCAACTATAATCCGCATCAAGACATTCCGGATGGAATGTCGCGTATTTTCGGAGGAATGCTTCGGCTTTCCCCGTTCGTAAGGTAGAAAAACGGCTTTTCATGCTTCGTAGTTCCTTTTTTGCGACCTCCACCAACTCGGCGGCCGAGTTCGTGGCGCTCCGCACACCGCATCTCGCCTCTCCGGAAAGACCAACGAATCCAAACCAGAAGCCCGTTTACTCTGCCTCCAAGATCGAGGGAATTCTTATGCGGTTCTTCGAAACGCGCACCATGTTGTCCACCTATGGCGGACAACATGATACGTCCGCCCTGGGCGGACGGATCTGGCGCCGTCGCCCTGCACGACGGGCCTTTTGAGGGTTTTTCCGAATGTCCAAGAAGGTTTATGTCGGCAACATGAATTACGGCACCGCCGAGAATCAGCTCCGCGACTTGTTCGCCCAGTATGGCGAGGTTCTCTCGGTGAACATCATCGTCGACCGCTACACCGGCAAGGCAAAGGGTTTCGGCTTCGTCGAAATGAACACCGATGAAGAAGCCCACGCCGCGATCGAAGCCCTCAATGGCTTCGAGTTTATGGGCCGCCAGCTCCGTGTCAACGAAGCGGAAGACAAGCCGCGCCGCGACGCCGGCAACAATTCCCGTCCTCGCCGCTATTAAGACAAGCTACGCGCCGTTCCGGGCAGGAGGCGTCGGACCGAAGAGGTCGACGTAAATCCCGGATCGACGAAACCGCCCGGTGGCCGCCCGGGCGGTTTTTTTTCCTTCAATCCTGTTGCCCTTCGATCTCATCCCTCCCGTAGCGGGCATCCAGATGCGCGACGATATGCAGAAAGCGCTCGGGAATTTTCGCTTTGAACAAGGACGGAACTTCGGCGCCCGGCAGGAGAATGCGAAGCCGCCGCGCATGGAGCATGAGAGTGGCTTCCGCAAGGAGCGGGTCTTTCCGGCCGTATATCGGATCACCGAGAATCGGACAGCCCAGGCCCGCCATATGCACCCGAAGCTGATGGGTCCGACCGGTTTTGGGATAGAGCGCGACGAGAGCGTATGCGCCGCCTTTCGCGCCCGCAAGGCCTCTCGCATTCACGGCACCGGCGCGGCCTGCCCCATGGCCTGTTTCACGGCCCCCCCATCGCGCCAGTACCCGGTATTCCGTAGTCGCGATCTTGCCTCCGCTCGCGGCTGAAGCGAAGCGCTTCCGGTTGCCCGGATCGCGCGCGAGGCGGTCTTCGATCCGGCCGCGATCCTGCGCCGGCGCGCCATGCGTAATCGCGAGATATTCCTTCCTGGCCTTTCTGTCCTTGAATTGGGCGGCCAGAAACGCCTGGGCTTCCGCGTCGCGCGCGACGACGATGAGCCCGGACGTGTCTTTGTCCAGGCGATGGACGATTCCGCCCCTGGCCGGAGGGAGCTGCACGGAGGCGGGCTTTTGCGCCCTGCGCATCATATCGAGATAGAGCGCGGCATTGGCCAGAGTGCCGCGGCGATTGCCGTGCCCGGGGTGAGTCACCATGCCTTGCGCCTTGTCGATGACGAATACGCGGTCGTCTTCGTGGATAATGACGAGAGGCAAGTCTTCGGGTACGAGGGTGGGCGACGGTTCTTCGGTCCACTCGACCGAGACGGACTCCCCGCCGCGCAAAGGGCGCGAAAGTTTGATTTCTTTACCGGAAATAAACACGCGGGCGCCCCTGGCCTTGATCTGCGAACGGCTCAGGATGCCGACAGTCTCGGCGATCCAGCGATCGGCCCGCTCGGCGCCTCCGGAGCCCACAAGCCCTTCCCATCTGCGTACGGCTCCAGTGTCCTCTCCGGCGAACGTTTCCGGTGGCTTCGCTTTGCCCGAGAGGCTTCGAGTTTCGATTTTGGGCGAAGTTCGCTTTTTTTTGGCGGACACGCAGCCTCCGAAGGGTTCCGGCCGACCGGTTTACCCCTTATAGTTGAACCATGGACAATGCCTATAGAGCAATACTGGGGAGAATCTCCGCAGCTCTCGGACCCTGGCTGCCCACGGAAACATTGGGAACCATCATCGCGGTAGCCCTGATTCTCGTCGCGGGATTCGCCATCGTCAGCTTCCTGTACAAGGGAGTCAAGCGGCTGTCGCGCAAAAGCATGCCGCCGCGGACCGCGATTATACTTGAGCAGGCCGTCCGATACGGAGGCGCGCTCCTCGTCCTGACGGCAGCGTTCCGGAGGGCCGGCATCGATGTTTCGGGCTTGATGGGCGCTGCGGGAATAGCGGGAATCGCCATCGGTTTCGCCGCACAGACTTCCGTATCCAACATCATTTCCGGTTTATTCCTGTTTTCGGAGAGAGGATTCCATCTTGGGGACACGGTGCAAGTCGCCGAAGTGACCGGCGTGATCGAAGGCATCGATCCGCTTTCGGTGAGAATCCGGACCTTCGACAATCGCCTTGTCCGCGTTCCGAACGAGACGATGATCAAGACGAATATCGTCAATATGACATTCTGGCCGACCAGGAGATTCGATTTCTGGCTTATCCTGCCCCACGGAACCGACTTCGCGGCGGTCAGGGAAATCCTCACAGGGGTAGTCGCCGGCATCCCGGAAGCACTGAAAGATCCCGAGCCCTTTTTCATGCTGGATTCGGCCGGTCCCGACGGGGTATCGCTGCTGTTCGGCGTGTGGTTCAAACAGGAAGACATGGCGGCGCTCAAGACTTCCCTGATATCGAAAGCGCTCGATGCGCTGGCCGCCCGGGGTATCGAGCCGCAGGCCAAACGTTTCGAGCTTTCCGAAGCGGGCCTTTCATCCTCATCGGGCCCCGCCAAAGCCGTGAAAAGCGCCAAAAGCGTAAAAAGCGTAAAATCCGCGCAGCGCGATTGACGGTTCGATCGGCCTGAACCTATTTTTCCTTATGGGAGCGTGATATGGACAAGGAAAAAGCACTTTCCGGAGTTCGCCTCTTCTCCGCGCTCGACCCGCGTCATGTGCGGTCACTCGCGGCGCTCTGCACGGAAAAACACTTCGAACCAGGAGAAAAACTGATGCGGCAGGGTGAAAACGGCGTGGGCCTGTTCATCCTGCTGTCGGGAAAAGTGGCGGTCACGCGCAGGGACGATAACGGCAAGATCACTCTTTCCATCCATATCGGTTCAGGAGAAATTCTGGGCGAGATGGCAGTGATCGACGGAGCGCCCCGCAGCGCCGACGTAGTCGCGGAAGAAAGCACTTCCTGCCTCATCCTCACCGCCTGGGAATTCAATGCATTTCTGAAGACGAACCCCAAGGTCGCGGTGGACATCCTGCCTGTGGTCGTAAAGCGCTACCGGGAAGCGATCGCCGCACTGGTGCAAAAGTAGGCTTTCAGGCGCGACAAATATCCAAGCGCAAGTTCAGGATTCGATCCAGCCGATTCCCGGGACGAGGCGCTTCTTGCCCGGCGTATCTCCGCTAGCCGTATCCTCGGCGGTATCCTCGCTTGGTGTATCCTCACCTATTAGCGTATCCTCGCTGGGAGCCATTGTGCCGTGACGGCGCGGACCGTACTCGACATTCCAGAGGAAAAGCCCGCAAGGGGGAGCGGTCGGGCCGGCCGCCTTGCGGTCGCCGGATTCCAGAAGGGCGGACATGCGCTCGGCGACAATCTCGGGCGCGTCCCCGGCGTGACCGGCTTCCGCTTCGAAATGAAGCATCGTACCCACGAGGGAACGCACCATCCTCCAGAGAAAGGCATTGGCCGCCACTTGGTAGACCAGCATCGTGCCGTCCCGGTAGAAACACGACTCCTGGACGAAACGCCTCTTGGTCGGGCTGGGGTCTTTGGCCGAAGTAAAGGCAGTGAAATCGCGGTCGCCGAGAATAGTCGCCGCAGCCGCGTTCAGCGTCTCGATACGGGGCTGGCGCCTGATGTGATGGGTCCGGCGCAGCGTGAAAGGATCGGGCTCGGCCCCGCAGGCTATGAAATAACGATAACGCCGCATCGAAGCGTCGAAACGCGCGTGGAAACGCGGCGGGGCCTCTTCCGCGCGCAGAATGCGCACGTCATGCGCCATGAGCTTGTTGAGCGCCGGCATGAATTTCTGCGCGGGTATGGACTCGATGTCGGTAAAGAAACCAGCCACCTGTCCCATCGCATGCACACCTGCGTCGGTCCGCCCCGCCCCGGTGAGCGGAATGTGGTGCCCGTGCATCTTTTCGAGCGCTTTTTCGATCTCTCCCTGCACCGAACGTGCGTTTTTCTGGCGCTGCCAGCCGCCGAAATCGGTACCGTCGTAAGCGATGAGCAGCTTGATCGCCCTTTTTGTCATGATCCGGACACGTCCCTTTCGATGATCGCGACCGCCACCGCGTTTTCACCTTCGTGCGTAAGCGAAATGTGGATGCGGCCGCCGCCGGCCGCCTCGAAGCGCGCGGTGGCGCTGCCCGACAGAACCATTTCGGGCCGTCCGTTGTGATTGTTCAGGACGAAAATGTCGGTCAGCTGGATACCCGCCAGACCGGTACCCATAGCCTTGCCGAAGGCTTCCTTGGCGGCGAAGCGCGCGGCGAGCGACAGCGCCTCTCCTGCGCCGCGCGAGCGGGAGGCGGCGATTTCCTCGGGATGGAAATAACGGTCCACGAGCCCGGGAATCTCTATCCAGCGGCGGATCCGGTCGACATGGACGATATCGATCCCCAGGCCAACTATCATTCTCCCTCCGGCGCAATGGCGACCAATTTGACAATGATCGATTGCGGTTCGAAGGTCTCGGCCACCGTGCCCGCGGGCGCGTTCACCGCGACAGGCACGGTGTGCGAACCGGGTTTGGTCAGCGCGGAAAGATCGACCGAAAGCAGCGAATCGAAGCCGCCCGCGGGCACGGTGGCGCTTCCGTCGGAAACATGCAGCCGCACTATGCCCGAGGGGAGAGCCTCGGCCAGGGCAAGACCCGGCGCCAGCCCGGTGACCGCAACGCGCACGTTTTCCAGCGTTCGGGAATCCAGGGTTTTACGCACACGTACCCGAATCTGCACTGTCCCATCGTCGACGAGAGAAATGAGGTTGTCCTTTTTCACGAGGCGCGCATCGACGGAAAAATCCGCCTTTCGGCTCCCCAGCTCGATCGATTCGGTCGCGATGTCCGTCGCCCTTGCGACCGCCCCCGCAGGGCCGGATATCTCGACCTCGGCGGGTTCGAGTTCAAAAGACACCAATTCGAAGCCCGGTTCTAGAAAACCCCGGAACGAGGGCGTGACAGGTATCGACCGTATCGTCTTCCTTTCCATGCCGACTACGATTTCGCCCGGATCGGCGGACAGTTCCAGCGGGTCGACCGCCAGGGCCGCGCCGCGCCTCTCAAGGTGCACAGGCACGCTGTAGGCGCCTTCGGACCTGTAGCCCGACAGATCGACACTCGCCGCTATGTCGTCTTCGCGAAGGGTGTAGAGCGTGTCGCGCTCGCCGCGCATGGAAACGCGGACTGTCCTCGGGAACTGGCTCGACGGAACGAATTCGTCGTTCAAAGACACCACAAGGGGAATCGACAGATATCGCTGTTCGAGCCGGGTAAGATTGAAAAAGAAGAACACGAGAAGGGCGGCAGCCAGGGAAAGCACTTTGGCCGGCCAATCGTCGAAAAAGCGTTTGGGAAAAATCTTATTCTTCATAAGATCCTTCCGCGTCCGCGCCGCTGTCGTGCCCGACGTTTTTGCCCTCGAGAAGTTCGGCCAGGCGTTCGCGTACCTGTGCTCCGGAAAGGCCGTAATACAGTTTGGAATCGTAGGCAAGAGAGAGGGCGCCGGTTTCTTCCGAAACCACGAGGACTACGGCGTCCGCCTCTTCGGTGATGCCAAGGGCGGCACGATGCCGGGTGCCGAAGCTTTTCCTGATATCCTGTTGGTCCGAAAGAGGCAGGAAACAGGCTGCCGCGGCGATTCTGCCCCCCTGGACTATGACAGCACCATCGTGAAGGGGCGTATCGTGACCGAAGATGCTTACGATGAGGCTCGTCGAAAGGAGGGCGTCCAGGCGGACGCCTTTCTCCACATAGGATTTGAGGCCGACATTCCGCGCGAAAACGACGAGAGCGCCGCGTTTCTTTTCGGAGAGTATTTCCGCCCCGGTGACCGCGGCTTCGATCTGACTTGCCCTGGGTTTATTGCCGCCCCGGAACAGGCCGCCCTGGCCGAGGCGGAGAAATATTTTGCGGAGTTCGGGCTGGAACACGATGGCAAGGCCGATCACGAGTCCGGGGGCGATGATGCCCAGAAGCCAGGAAACGGTAGAGAGTTTCAAGAAATAGGCCGCCGCGTAAATCCCGGCCAGGGTGAGGATGCCTTTCACGAGTTGCATGGCCTGCGTGCGTACCAGAACCTGATAGGCTTTATAGACCAGGAAGGCCAAAAGCAGAATATCGACGGCGGGGCGCAGGTAGTCGGTTATGAACTGGCCGATTCCCTGGAAATTCACCGGACAGCCTCCCCGGTTTTCGGCACCGGCATCTGCGGCACGCATGCGGCGAACAGATCCAGCGCGTCTCTCGTCGCGGCGACGTCATGGACGCGCAGGATGTCAGCGCCTCCGGCCCATGCGGCACAGGCGGCACCGATGCTGCCGGCCATACGTTCCGGAACGGCCCGCCCGGTGAGTTCGCCGATTACTCTTTTTCTCGAAAGGCCCACGAGGACAGGATATCCCAAGCTCGTCTCGAGGTACAGGCGCCTTAAGAGGTCGAGATTATGTTCGAGTTTTTTGCCGAATCCGATACCCGGATCCAGGATGATCCGGTCCCGTCCTATGCCCGCCCCGAGAGCCCGCACCGCGGCTGCAGCCAGAAATTCGGCCACTTCGACGGCGCAATCGGCGTACTCAGGATTCTGCTGCATAGTCGCTGGGTTGCCCTTCATGTGCATGAGGACTATCGCGGCGCGCATCGCGGCGACCGCTTCCGCCATACCCGGATCGGCAAGCGCACTGATGTCGTTGACGATGTCCGCGCCTTCGTCAAGAGCGGCCTTTGCCACCATGGCGCGACGCGTGTCGACCGAAACGGGCGCGTTGCTCACTTTGCGGAAGGCGCGCAGGGCGGGGATAAGCCGGCTGAGTTCCTCCGCTTCTTCGACGAAAGCCGAGCCCGGACGCGTCGATTCGGCGCCGAAATCGAGAATGTCGGCGCCTTCGGCGAGCATGGCCAGGGCAGTATCCGCCGCGATCCGCGGATCAGGCTTTCGCGATCCTTCCCAGAAGGAATCGGGCGTGAGATTGACGATACCCATGACGCAGGGGCGAAGACCCAATTCCAGGCTTTTGCCTCCCGGAAGCCCGAGCGTCCGCGCAATATGCCCGCTCGCCGCGCGTGGCGGCTCCGCGACCGGAATGCGCCCTGAGGCTGTCGGGTTCATCGGGCCATCGCCTTCACGGGAATAGTGGCTTTCTCGGCGCCCATGTCGCGCGTCTGCGAACCGCCCGGTCCGTTGCGGTCACGGGCCGGCGGCAGGCCGCGAAGGAATGCGCGAATACCCGTCTCATCCAGACCCGCGTCGGCGAGGAGTTCGGCGCGCGATGCCTGCGCGGGCGGCACGGATCCGAGGGCCCTGATGTACACGGGAATGCCCGGTGCCCGGACCGACAGGATGGCGGCGACGGCTTCGCCCACTCCGCCCGAACGGGTACCCTCTTCGATCACGGCCACGCATTCATATGAAGCGCAAGCCCCGACGAGCCAGGCTTCGTCCAGCGGCGCGGCGCCGCGGAGCGAAAAAACGTCGAAGTTCAGCCCTTCCGCGGCGAGGAAGTCGGAAGCGGTTGCGGCGTAGAGGGCCTGGGGACCCAATGCAAGGACACAGGATCGGGATCCTTCCCTCGTCCTCAGGGAAATTCCCCGACCGCGTTCCAGGTCGATATGACAGGCGTCCTCCCCGCAGGGAACGGGCCCTTTCGGGTAGCGGATGATAACGGGCCCGTCGATATGCAGGGCCCTGCGCATGAACAGATTGAGTTCGGAAGCGTCCGATGGAGCGAGAATGGTCATGTTGGGCATGCAGCGGAACATTGCCAGGTCATAGATGCCCTGATGGGTTTCACCGTCTTCGCCCACGAGCCCGGCCCGGTCCACCGCGAAAATCACCGGCAGGTTCGGCAAGGCTACGTCGTGAAACACCTGATCGGCGGCGCGCTGCAGGAAGGTCGAGTAGATGGCGACTACCGGTCTGTCGCCTCCCGCCGCGAGGCCGGCCGCGAAGGTGACCGCATGCTGTTCGGCGATTCCGACGTCGTACACGCGCCCGGGAAAAGCTTTCCGCATGGTTTCCAGGCCCGTTCCTTTCGACATGGCGGCGGTTATGGCTACGACGCGGCGGTCTTCCGCGGCCAGCTCCATCATCGTCGATCCGAACACTTCGGTGAATGTGATGTTGCGGGGAATCTCCGTTCCGTCGGCACAGAACGCCGGCGGGACACCGTGGAAAGCGGCGGGATCTTCCTCGGCTTTGTCGAAGCCCTTTCCTTTTCTGGTGACCACATGGATGACGACCGGACGTTTCAGTTTCTTTGCGCGCCGGAAGGCGGTAGTCATGGCGGGGATATCGTGCCCGTCCAGAGGGCCCACGTATTCGTACCCCAGGTCGGCAAACAGATTTTCCTTGAAAAGCACGGCCTTGACCGCCCTTTTCGCCCGCACGACAAGATCGAGAAGATGGTCGCCTACCCGGGGGATGGACCGGATGGAGGAATCGATGCGATCCCGGAATCGCTGGTACCGTACCGTGGCCGACAGTCCGGAAAGATATCTGGCGAGGGCGCCCACGTTGGGCGAAATGGACATTTTGTTGTCGTTCAGGACTACGACGAGGGGACGCCCGAGCTGACCCGCATGGCTCAAGGCTTCGAAGGCCATACCGCCGGTGAGGGCGCCGTCGCCTATCACGGCGATGACTTTTCCGCTCTCTCCGTTGCGGATCCTCGCTTCGAGAAGCCCGAGCGCCGAGGAAATCGAGGTCGAGGCGTGCCCCGTATCGAACAGGTCGTGCTCGCTCTCGGAGCGGCGGGGGAAGCCCGAAAGACCGCCTTTGCGGCGAAGCCCGGGGAACATGGAGGCACGCCCGGTGAGGATTTTATGGGCATAGCTCTGGTGTCCCACATCCCAGACGATGGCGTCCTGCGGCGATTCGAATACGCGGTGCAGGGCTATTGTGAGTTCGATCGCGCCGAGATTGGAGGACATATGTCCCCCGTTCGAATTCACCGTGCTGACGATGAGCCTGCGCATTTCTTCGGCGAGCGGCTGCAGGACTGCCGCGTCCAGTCGGCGGAGATCTTTCGGCGATTTGATCGAATCCAGAAGTGACATTGCAGCAGGAGGATACCACCGATCACACGGTTCCATCCACGGGGCGGAGGGGGGGGTGTAACGCCGCGTCCCTTGCCGGAAGTCGACCGGAGGGGCAGAATGCCGCCATGGCCGACTGCACGCTGTACCGTCTGCATCTTTCCTCGCCCTTGACCTGGCTCCGGGTCGCTCCGGACGAAGCCGCCGCGTCCGTTCCACCTTCGGAAGAAGGGAGCGAAATACTTCTCGCCTTCGATCCCGCGGGTTTCCAGAATGACGATCCCGATGAAGGCCCCCGTCTGGCTTTCCCCCTTCCCCTGCCTGCCGCCGCGGGTCTCAGGTATTCCCTGTCCGCGTCCGGGAAATCCAGCCAGCCGGCGGATGCGCCGAAACCTGCGCCCGGAGAAATATTCGCGGACCGGAAGCTCGATCTGCCTTCCGGTGAGTATCTGTTCATGCAATGGCGCCCCGGAAAGGGCGATACTGTCGAACGGGCCATACACGGAGGCATGGAAGATTTTCTGCGCGAACTCTGGTGGGAGGGCCAAAAAACGGAAGGACCCTGGTATTTCAGGGTCCTCCGCGAAGACGGGAAAACTGCGTTCCAGGCGCTGCGCGCCCTATCCCCGAACCAACCCGCCGAATAAACCGGAACGGGCCCGAGCCGGGGCGCGGACGGGGCCGGAGCGCGGGCGGCGGTCACTCCAGAAGACCGTATATCCTTCGCACGCCGGCGCTCGACGATTGTTCCTTCTGTATCCGGAATTTGCCCAGGGCGCCCGTATGCGTCACATGCGGTCCGCCGCACACTTCCCTGGAGAAGTCACCCATCGTATAGACTTTGACGGCAGATTCGTATTTTTCGCCGAAAAGCGCGGTGGCGCCGGAAGCTTTCGCCGCTTCAAGATCCATTATTTCCATGGTAACGGGCAGGTCCCGGGTGATCTGCTCGTTGACGATAGCCTCGACCCGGGCGAGTTCTTCCTTCGTCATGGGCTCCGGGTGGGAAAAATCGAATCGCATGCGCTCGGCCGTAATGTTCGAACCTTTCTGCGCTACATGGTCGCCCAGGACGAGCTTGAGCGCCTTGTGCAGAAGATGCGTCGCGGTGTGGTAGCGGGTCGTGGTCTCGGAATGGTCGGCCAGTCCGCCCTTGAAAACCTGTTCGCTTCCGGCGCGGGAAAGCTCCTGGTGTTTTTTGTAGGCTTCGTCGAACTCAGGCCGGTTCACCGTCATGCCGCTTTCGGCGGCAAGTTCCTCGGTCAGCTCGATCGGGAATCCGTAGGTATCGTACAGCTTGAAGGCAAGGCGCCCCGACATGATCTTGCGCGGGTCGCGCAGGAGGTTGGGCAGCATTTTCTCGAATTCTTTTTCGCCTTTCTGCAGGGTATCGAAGAATTTTTCTTCCTCGCGGGCCAGTTCTTCCATGATTTTGGCGCGATTTTCGACCAGTTCCGGATAGGGTGCCGCATAATTTTCGACGACCACCGCGGCGGGCTCGGAAAGGAAGGTGCGATCGATGCCGAGCTTGCGGCCATGGCGTACGGCGCGCCGTATGATGCGCCTGAGCACATAGCCCGCGCCTATGTTGGAAGGCGTCACCGCTTTCGGGTCTCCCAGTATGAACGTCGCGGTGCGTACATGGTCCGCCACGATGCGGAATGAACGGTCGAGTTCGGGATCGTTGCCGGGGGCTCCGTAGGTTTTTCCGGAGATCGAATTCAAGACCGCGAACACTGGCGTAAACGCTTCGGTATCGTACACCGATTTCTTGCCCTGCAGCATGGCCACGGTCCGTTCGATACCCATGCCCGTGTCGACGCAGGGAGCGGCCAGCGGCTCGTAGCGGCCTTCCTTGGTCTTGTTGTACTGCATGAATACGTCGTTCCAGACCTCGAAGTATTTGCCGCAGTGACAGCCGGGGCGGCAGTCGGGGCCGCAAGGCTCTTTGCCGGTATCGACGAACATTTCCGAGTCGGGACCGCAGGGTCCGGTCTCGCCGGCGGGGCCCCACCAGTTGTCTCCGCGCGGCAGGAAATGGATGCGCTCGGGCGGAAGTCCGAGGCTCTCCCATATCCCGGCCGACGTGTCGTCGCGCGGGATGCCTTCCTCGCCCGCAAAAACCGTAACGGAAAGCTTTTCGACCGGAATCCCGAGATATGCGGGGTTGGTGAGAAACTCGAAAGACCAGGTCAGGGCTTCTTTCTTGAAATAATCGCCCAGCGACCAGTTGCCGAGCATCTCGAAAAAGGTAAGGTGCGAAGGATCGCCCACCGCTTCGATATCGCCGGTACGGATGCATTTCTGATAGTCGGTGAGGCGCTTGCCGGCGGGATGGGGCTCGCCCATGAGGTAAGGAACGAGCGGATGCATGCCGGCGGTGGTGAACAGCACGGTGGGATCGTTTTCGGGAA
>Ga0074199_1001637_pt1 | contig 18009 bp, 16 predicted proteins | sample EPASupsiteSAE347_FD_64528 | JGI IMG/M metagenome (GOLD analysis project Ga0074199, IMG submission 64528) | Bioremediated contaminated groundwater from EPA Superfund site, New Mexico - Sample SAE3-47 | ecosystem: Environmental > Aquatic > Deep subsurface > Groundwater > Contaminated ...
GAATCTCGTCTTGCATTGCCAGAATCATGTTTTCGCGATCAGATATAGTTAAGGTTTTCATGACTGTGAGAATATCACAGTCGGTTGTCATGCGCAATTACTTATGACGCTATGTATAATAATATTCAACTCAACGTTTTTGGCGAGTCGGGCGCCATCCTGACGTTCAAAATCGGCAAAATGAATATGGTCATTAGGCAACTGATTAAAACACCCGGGATTATGGAGCCACATGCCGCCATCCCAGTAAATGCCGTCAAAGCCATAGTCATCCATCAAGCGCTCAATAACGCCATAAAAGTATGTCCGCCAACCGGGACTGCCGGGGCACAACCTGTCCAATTCCATATGGGAAGCCCACCCATGTCCAACACCTCGACTCCATTCAGGACGGTATGAGGGACTATGCATGTCCAGATATCCCGGCGAAGTATATGGGATCACCTTAAGGCGGCGCTGGTGGCATTCATTGATAAACCGGCGTAATCCTTGCTTGTTGACCGGCTCATAAACATCGCGACCGAACAATCCGCACTCACCATGCCAATGCCAAAGATGAATTGCTCTAATTCCATTTTCCGCATAACGATCCAGCAATCGCCAATCTTCCCCGGTAGGATAATACGAAACTCTTGCCGGATATCTGCCGTATTGATAGCGCACATGACCCGGCATATAATCACAAATACGGTGCGTTTTCAGCGCTCGTTCAGGAAGATTTTCATCCCGACACCATTTCAAGTAATGCAATCTATCCATGAATAAATTTCCCCTCCTTATAATCGTTTTGTTCGCCATTAATCCTGACAGTCAAGAATTCGGGCCGCTGAAACCGTAAGAATCGGCATCGGCCCGATGCGCTTCAAAGCAAACCGTAAAGTTCCGCAACAAGTCATGATATAAACGGCGTTGCTGCATCGGCAATTGAGATTGCAGGTCTTCCTTAGACCAGGGAACCCAGAACCAGGTCATTGTCAAATTTCGCAAGATGCTTTCCAAATTACCATTCCCATTTCTCATACACTGAAAAGCATAATCAAATTGCAATTCCATTAATGGAAGCCAAAATCGCATCATCAAACCATGTTCTGTCAATATGGCTTGATTCATTATGGTCTCCGAAAAGATTTTTTGCGCCGGCATTCTTTAAAAGCATCTTTTTATAGATTTCTTTGAAAACCTTTCCTAAATAATTTCATATACATTCTGTTTTTATCTGCGCAATATCAAGGTACTCACAAATTAATTTGACCTGCCATTGATCGCCAGGTTTTAAAGAAACATGTTTATATTCCCAATTCAAGGCCGGAGGCTCGATTCTACCCAGAAGATTGATCTTTTCGAGTTTTTCCTTCTCAAAGGCAATACGGATTCCAATACCCAGCCGCTTGCTTTTGAGCGCAATCCAATTTCCGCACAGGCTATTTGTCTGTAATTGTGGCGAGCTTTCTGTCCCGTCCGGAAAGATACATTCGTTTTTCAACATCTCCGTTTTCTCCACAATGCCTGATTTCGCCGGAAAGGACAAACAAGTCTCCGTCTGATAGCGGGAAAAAATATCCGGGGTATGGTGCGAGTTGAAAGCAAACTCTATTGTTTTATCGCTTTCATTTCTAAATATATAATTACACGTTATCCTGGGAAGTCTTGAATAAACCTCATACGTTTTTACAATACTTAATCCTTTTAAGGCGGCGTTGCTCACCCGTCTTTCAAGCGTTACCGACACATAGTCTGCGTTTTCTTTAATTTCATTAATTGCGTAGGGCTCATCTTCATCTCCAGTCCATGCGACATCGCCGGGAAAAGAAAAAAGATCGAAACACAGCCCGCCAAATCCACCATACACCAGGTTGTCTTCCGGTTTAACCAGACGTTGTTGCTTAACATTCCAGTCCCAAATCCGCCCGCCAATTGATTGATTAATAACCGCCGTTTGAATTTCAGATTGCAAAAAAACATATCCGTCGGTTTTTAAGATCACATTATGATATTCTGAAGGAATCAAGCATTCCGCCAAATACTCGCCGTATTCCCTGTTGATTTGTTCTTCATATATTTCCTCGCGAAATTGATTGTTTTGTCCCGTTTTTTCAACCGTTAGCGCGGTAAAGTCGCGGGGCGGGACTTTATACATAATGCCTTTTTCCAAATCGGCGGCCTTCCATGTTTTGACGGCGCGCGATTTTGCATACAACCGCTCTTTGAATGGCTCCATGATTGTGTAATCATTCTGGTCCATTTTTGGGAATTTCAATCTTACATAACAATCATCTTTTTCAGAATAGTTGAAAAGGAATACCAGAAAAGAGTCTTGTGTCCCTGCTTTTAAGCTAAAAACCCTCGACCTGAAAAGTGTTTTCCAGTCAGGAAACCATGTCTCGAGGTTTTCATCGCCGACTTTTGCGGGATAGGTCTTTATCGGTTTTGGTTCAATCCGGATCGTGTTGACAATTTTTCCGGACATTAACCACGGCTCAACCTTTAACACGTTCGCGGCAGCTTCATTCACTGCTTTCAAATAAGCGCCATCGGTATAAAGCGTATACCCGGGAAAAAAAGCCACCCCCCTTCCGCCAGCGGCCAAAGCCGAGAAAATCGCAAGCTCCAACTCGTTCGGTCGCAACTTGAGGCTTGGTTTCGGGATGGAATCGCAATACCAAATGCCCAATACGGGCACTACCGGTTTCCTTACTTCACTCGTCATTTTTTCCGTCAAATTGAAAATTCCCACTGGATGGCCATATGTCATTGGCATGTGCATGTCAATGTACTGATCGTAAGCCCGGCAATCCCCCCTTCCGCGTTCAATCTGCCGTTGCTGGTCTCTTTCGTTAATTTCCAACGCATGGCTGCAGGCAATCAACACACAGTCCTTGCGCGCCTTTCGCATCGCTTCCGTCCAAACCCGCATTACTTCAGCCTGGCGCCAAACCACAAACCGGAACCATTCATTTGGATAATGTCCAATAATTTCTTTTGGCTTAAGCGGCTGGAAATCCTTTTTCACAAATTGAAAAAAGGCCTTAAGGCATCTTTCGCAATAACATTCGGGATTGCTGCAATCCGGTTCATAATTCCAGCAAAAAGTCTTGGTCGGCCATTCCCGTGCGACTTGCGCGCATTTTGCCAGGAACCCGTCATTATAGGCCTTATCGCACGCAATCTTAAGCATCGGACAGATATCGGTCGAATTTTCATACAGCTTTTGATCCATGTCGCGGGTCCGGTTGTCCGGTGAAGACAAATCCGGAATAAAGTCGGGAAACCCTGGCAATGCCCGGTCGTAATAGAATGACCCTACATAATCCAGAGAATTTTTTTCACAGGCGTTTCGTTCGCGGGGTATTTCGCCAAAACCGGGGAAACCACCGATAACCTGTTTTATGCCAAATGCTTTTAACATCCTCGTGATTTTGCGGATATGTATCAGAGAATTTTCATCTTTCTCGTAGATGCCGCAATATGCAACAAACGGAATATGTAACGATGAAACGTCCTTGGGCGTGAAGGACAAAATTTCGCATGGAATAATTTTGGCAGGGAAAATTTTGTTGCCGTCTTCCAAATGCCATTTTAACTCAAAATTACCGCTTTCGCCGTCCGGAGAAGGCACAAGAGAAAACCCGGTGATCATGCGGACAGTTAAACCATTTGTCACGGCCGTCGCCAGATGAATCGTGTATTGAAGAATATTATTGTTAAGTCTTCGCCAGCTTACCCGGCGTATGTTTTCTCCACAGAAGAAACCTTCCGGTTGTATGTCATCCGGGATTTCAAACACTAATTTTGGCTCTTTTAATTTTTCAGAATCCGCCCTGGTAAAGTAAAATTCCAGCCTGATCGGGACATCGCGGATCAACGTCAACTTTTCTTTTCTGAAAGACGGAATTTCAAACGGAACGGCGGTTGCGTTAAAATACTCGCTTTTATTTTCCGCTCTTGAGAAAAGGACGAAAAAAAGAAGAGCCATGCCGGTCAGGAGTATCCGCTTTATTGTTTTCATGTTATTTGCCCCCATATTTATCTTTAACCAATTCCAGCTTGACATCATCCAGCCATATCTGCCCCTTTCCCTCAAAAAGGTAAATCGGACGGATACAACCGTTAAGGCCGCCCGGATTGACTTTGGATGAAGTTTTGAAGATTATTTCATAATATTTCCAATCATGGGAATTTTCAACCTCCGCGAGAAAACGACATTCCGTGCCTTCCGGCCGAACGATATATTTCCCTTCCACTGCGCCGCCAAGCGCGTATTCAAAATAGAGCGCCTGGAATTTTATCAGATGGGAATCCTCAACTTTTATCCAGGCCCCGTACCGATAGACCGTATTCGGCAGGAATTTAACCGTCATTCCTATATCGCCATGACACCCGCCCGTCCCGCCGATCATGGTAAAGCTGTTTGTCCCATTATGGGCTTGGCGGCTGATTTTGAACTCCGTATCATCCTTTACCCATTTGTGGATGAACCATGGCGACGGCTTTCCGCTCTCATCAACCATTTCGAACCCATGATTATCAATTAAGTTCAGCCCGCCTTCATCATCTTCGGCTGATTTAGCAATATTAAACGAACTTACCCGCAATAATAAAACACAAACCAATACCACTATTGGCAGTCGTTGCGGAAACTTTCCGGAATATTCGGCCGGAAAAACAAAAACTTTCATAGCGTTTTATCGCTCTCCCATATTATGAGGCATTCGAATTTGTTTTCTTAAGATATTTTTTTAATTTCGCCAATGTTGTGTGGAATTTTTCGAATGTCATTTTTTCGCACGCTCCGATCCATTTCTCCGCGTCCCGGGGAAATGCATATTGTTTCAGTTCTTTCAGAATTTTCTTTTTTATCGTTTTGAATTTCAGCAATCCTTTTTCGTAAGTATCAAGCGACTGGGCCAACTCGTTAATGTTTGAGCCGCCCCCTTCCCGGAAACCACGGTCCGCATTAATTACCAGATATGCCCTGTCCAGCTTTTCCAGCAAGTTGAATAAATCCGCATTTAAGGATGAAATCTTCCTGTTGATGAATTTTCCGAAATATTCATTTATTCCCTCGGCATCATCTTCAAGACGGCAGTCGCCGTCCCACATGATTTTCGAACATAAGCATAAAGACTGAACCGCGTTTTCAAACGGCCCATAAGGCACTCTTAAATAATTACCTCTTGACCATCCTGTGATAAAAAACCCCTTCAGCGGCATCTTTCCGGATTGCGCGCACCAGGTCTTGATATTTTCAGTTCTTTTATAAATATCAGGAACAACGCCCTCTCCCCCGCACCGATAAGCGCCGGCGCCCCATAAATTGACGCCTGATTTGATAAATTTCGAAATCATTTCTTCGGTGGGAATTTTCAGGTTCCATCCGTTTTGCACCCAGGTCTTTTGATCATAAATCCACAACATAAGATCAGCCCTTTTGGCCAACCAGGAAAGGTTTTTTATCCCCCATGAAATCATCATATCATGCCAAAGAATGGGGCGTATCCGGTATTTATCGTTCAAGTAATCAAGCAGTGGAACCATCTGTTTTAAATATAGGGATATCTTTCCGTTCATTCGTATGTAATTTTTGCACGAAGGACATGTTCCGAAAATATCGACTTCGTCCCCCCCTAAATGAAAATTTTTGATATCAGGAAAAACATTAACGGTCTCATCTATCATTGCCTTGATTATCTCGTGGGCGCCGCCTTTTAATGGGCATACGGCACGGGGATCATCTTTCTGTTCCCGAAATTTAAGAAACTCCTTCCGGATAAGCGTGTTTTCCATGTGCCCGAAAGACTGTATAAGCGGAATCAGGACAATATTATTTTTATTACATTTATCGCCGAATATCCTCATTTGACTTAATGTGTACGCATTTTTCCGCCTCAACATCGGATATCTTTGCCATGGAAACATATCCTCTATTTCTAGCAGAATATGCGTAACACGCAGTTTCCTGCATAAATCTGCAATTTCCAGAAGACGATCAAATCGAGGAGGCAGCCCTTTAAAATCAAGATGCACTCCTCTTTTCTGAAAAATAGGCTTCTTTTTAAGAAAAAAATAAATTTTCATCAAAATTTACCAAAGATAATGCGAGCTTACCTTCAGGAAGGACCTCCGAGGTATAATTCTCTTGTGTTTCCTTACATTTAAGTGACCTATCAATAGCCGCCGTATTTGCGGACTAATTCTATGGCATGTTGATAGTTCTTAAAACTTATGGAAGGCGGGACGGAATGATCTGAATGGTAAATATAACCGCCATTCTGTTTCACAGCTAAAATTTTACTTTCAATTTCTTCTTCAATATCTTTCGGCGTGCCGCTCAACTTTTGCACATCTATGTTGCCGACGAAAACCAGCCGATCCCCATAAAGGCCTTTTAATTTACGTACGTCGTTTCCGACCTTGGCCTCGATGGGTTGGATGGCAGTGATGCCAGCCTCGATCAGAAGCGGAAGGCAAACATCCAGTTTTCCGTCCGTGTGGAACATAACCGGCAGGCCTTTTGATCTGAAAAATTCACAAAGCTGTTTATGAAACGGAAATAGCAACTCGCGATACATGTCGGGCGAAAAAAGCATACCGTTTTTATAAGCGATATCGTCGGCGATAAAAAAACCGTCCGCTTCCAGCCCCATCTTGCATAACTCCACGTAGGCATCTACGATCAAATCCGTAAAATCCTTGAAAATCCGCTGTATATAACCCGGATTTTCAATCATATCCATATAGACCGTCTCTGCGCGGATACAATTACGCGTGTTCTCGAATGGACCGCTAGCCACAAAAAATATGAACTTATTCCGAGCTCTGGCTTTTTTGTACTTTTCGACCGTGGCGTCCCATGAATCGGGAAAAATCGAAGGATCGAATCGTTTTTCCGTGACCGTCTCATACTCGCCCCAGTGGTAAATTTTTATTCTTTCTCTTGAAAAACCAACGTTGTCTCGACAAGCCTTCCAGTCATCCTCATCCTTGATCAGATAATCCAGGACAAACGGAGCACAGGTTCGTCCGCGCATGACCTTATGGGTCACGCCGTTCATGTTTGTAAAAGTGATATAATCCTCAGTGGACGCAATGATTTTTTCCTTCAACCCGATTGAAGTGTCGAGAAAGATACAATCATCGACATCATAGTTGAAATACTCATTGACATGGACGTTCGCGGGCAACCCCTCCATTCGCCAGCGCGCCACTGTTTCCGGCCAAGGTGCGTCAAAGATTCCAATGCGATCAGGCACTTTGAAATTGAATGTGTTTTTTATTCTTTCGCGCGAGTTCATAATTACATTGCTCTTCCCTAAACTTTCCGCATCCGCCATGGCTGGAGCCGGTCACGCAACTATGCCGGTTATATTGTTTATACTGAATCACGAACAAGCAACGTCGTTGGAATTTTAACCTTAACCTTTTCCGGCCTTTGTTTTTGGAGAATGGACACCATCAACTCCATCGCCGTTTTGCCGATTTCATAGCCATCTTCATATACAGTTGTTAAAGCCGGCAAGGTAAAAGCTCCTTCATAAATCCCGCCAAAACCAATAACGGCCAATTCGTCCGGCACTTTCACGCCGGTTTTCAATGCCGCCTTCAGGGCCCCCATGGCAACATGGTCATCATAGCAGATAATCGCGTCTGGACGATTTTTCTGCAAGAGTAAGCCGGCTACCGTACTTGCCCCATACTCTGATTCACCGGTCATATCAGGCAACTTAACCTCTCTTCGATAACTCAAACCTGCAGACTTGAGCGCCATGCGGTAACCGCTTAACCGTTCCATGGCAATCAGCGAAGTTGTATATTTCCCAAGAAACAAAATCCGCCTGCGTCCTTTTTCTATCAGATGCTCGCACGCCTGCCGCACCCCTTCCGTATTGTTCGAGCCAACGCAATACAAATCGTCCTCCATGCGGTTGGAATTAACGAATACGAAAGGAACAGACTGCTCGCGGACAAATTTTTGCATGATCGCATCAGGCTTGGGCGCATTGAAAATTGCAAATATACCGTCTATCTTTCGTTCAATAATGATAGAAGAAAAAGCTGTTTTATAATCCTGTCCTTTCTCGAAAGCCACGACTATTAGGCGATATCCGTACCTATTCGCCGTGACGCTTAGACCGGACAGAATTCGCACATTGTTGACCGCCTCCAGGTAACGATAGGAAGGAAACATAAACACCACGATCCGACTCCGACCGCTCCGCAAGGTTGATGCCGCCGCATCCGGAACATATCCATATTTTTGCATCGCCCGTTTAACCCGATATCGCGTAGCCTCAGCAACAAAATTGCTTTGATGCAAAACCCGGGATACCGTTGCCTGCGAGAATCCACATAACCTGGCAATGGCTTTCTGGTCAATATTTTTCATTTTTCCGTTTATGAATACGTATACATTATAATATCAAAGCTGTCAACAGGTTTGTTTATTAATTATTTTTCTCGGTCAGTAATTTCTTGATCCGGCCCAGGGCGCCGTCGAAATCCTCGGATGCCGCCAGGAAATAATGGCAGTCCCGGCCGGTCAGACCCTCGACATCCTGTTTGAGCTGATTGTCGTAGGGGTTGAGAATCGCAACCAATATGTCGTTGCCCAGGGTCTCGAACACGATCGCGCCCCGGTTTACCATAAAATCCCATGAGAGCAGGGTAAAAGTTTCTTTTTGAAGCTCAAAATTAGCGAGACAAATCATGGGCACATTGCAGGCCGTCGCGGCGAAAGACATGATGTCGTCTATGCCGGCATAATTGCGGTCGCGCAGGGCGTGCAGGGTTGATACCGGCGTTTCGCCGGCATGGCCGGAATTTTCGGACAAATCGTGCACAATCAGCGAATAGTCCTCCTGGCTCAGCTTCTTGGCCTGCAGCAGGTTCCAGGCAAATGAAATTTCCGCGGCAATGTGCCCCTGGCGGCTGGCCGGGGTCTGGTCGCTGTCGATGATCTCGGCCATCACCTTTTTGGATTTCAAGCCCTCAAGGCGGACGATGGCGTCTTTGATATCCGGATCGGCCTGATCGAACTGTCTGAGCTTGGGCAGGATTTCTCGCGCGGCGTCTTCGTCGCCTTCATCGGCCAGCACGTCGGCGTAGCGGACCAGATAATCCTTGGCGCGGGTGTGATCGCCTATTTTTTCATAGGCATCCGCCAGGGTTTCCAGCGAGAAGCGGTCATTGGGCATTACCTCCAGGATCTTTTCGAATTGCCCGATGGCGTTCCAGATATCGGACTCGGTCTGTTTTTTTTCTCCGGCCGGTTCGCCGGCTTTTTCGATTTTGGCCATATAAAGAAAACCTTGTTTTTTATAATATGAGAACTATAATATTTGCATTTATACAAATAGGCAAGATGAAAACATCGGAGCGGTAAAAAAAATGACCATGGACCGCGATTCATTCAGCGGGCAGATCGGCGCTATTCTGGAGCGCCGCAATCTGATCAACCCGGACCAGCTTCAGCAAATTTTCGATTCGGCCAAGGCAGAGGAAAAAAGAATCGAAGAATATCTTGTCGAAAAAAAAATCATTTCGGACACCGATCTGACCCTGGTTATCTCGGAATACCTCGGCATGGCGCCGCTCAATCTGGCGCATTTTACGCCAGATCCGCAACTGCTTGAGCTGGTGCCGGCCGAGAAGCTGCACGGTTCAACGGCGCTGCCCATTGCGCGCGTGGGTAAAACGCTGACCGTGGCCTTCGGAGATCCGTTCAACACGGCCTATATTGACGAACTGCAGACTTTAAGCGGGTTGAAAATAGAACCCCTGGTTGCCTCCGAGCGGGACGTCAGGGAGGTCCTGCAAAAATTCCTGGAACAGGCTTCGTCCGGGCTTGAGGATGTTTTCAAGGACATGGCGGAAAGCGAGGAGGTCGAGCTCGGCCACGAAGTCAGGGAGGAAATAAGCCTCGATGAAATGCTGGAGAGCGCTGAAGGCGCGCCCGTAATACGCATTGTCAATTCCATCCTGGTTGAGTCTTTGCGCCGCCGCGCCAGCGACATTCATATCGAGCCCATGGAAAAGTTTTTACGTTTGCGCTACCGCGTGGACGGCGACCTCTACGAGGTGCCGAGTCCGCCAAAGAACCTGCAGTCGGCGATAATCTCCCGCATAAAAATCATGTCGGACATGAACATCGCCGAACGCCGCGTTCCGCAGGACGGCCGGTTCAAGATCAAGGCGCTGAACAAGGAAGTCGATGTGCGCGTCAACCTCCTGCCGACCATTTTCGGGGAAAAAATCGTGATGCGCATGCTCGACAAAAGCAACCTGGCGCCGAGTCTTTCCGCCCTGGGACTGGACAAAAAAGCCTATGATTCCCTACTGTACGCCATTGTCCAGCCGCACGGCATTATCCTGGTTACCGGCCCCACCGGAAGCGGCAAGACCACCACTCTTTATTCCTGTCTGCAGGATTTAAACAAAATAGACGTCAATATCGTCACCACCGAGGACCCGGTCGAATATCAGATCGCGGGCATCAACCAGGTTCAGATTCATGATGAGGTAGGGCTGACTTTTGCCAATACCCTGCGCGCCATTCTCCGCCAGGACCCGGATATCATCATGATCGGCGAGATTCGCGACCAGGAAACCGCCGCCATCGCCGTCAAGGCCGCCCTGACCGGCCACCTCGTCTTGAGCACGCTGCATACCAACGACGCGGCCGGCGCCATAACCCGTTTACGGGATATGGGGATCGAGAGCTTTCTGCTTTCCTCCTCGATCATCATGGCCCAGGCCCAGCGGCTCTATAAAAAACTGTGCCCGGCCTGCAGGAAACCGGCCAAAATTTCCGAGGATATCCTGCGCCTCAACAATATTGATCCGAAATATTTCGAGAATTCCCAGCTTTACGAGCCGGCCGGCTGCCCGAAATGCCTCAACACCGGATTCAAGGGGCGCAGTTCGTTGATGGAGATTTTGATGGTGGACGATAATGTCCGCCAGATGATCCTTCAAAACGCCAATGCCAAGCAGCTCTCCAACAAGGCCGTTGAAAACGGCATGATGACGCTGCGCATGGCCGGCCTGGAAAAAATCAAGGAAGGCATTTCCAGCCTGGAGGAAATTTTGAGCGTGACCGGAGGCGAATAATGGCCGTATTTAAATCAACATTACAGCAGGCAACCGCGCCGGAAACCGCACCGCGGTCCGTGGAACAATTTTCCGCGCCGATACCCCGGCCGGCCGCCGAAAAAACCGTCAAGGAACAAAGAAAAAGCGCCACCGAGTCGGTGGTCGGCGCGCGAAGAATCCGCGCAAGGGAACTGGCTCCATTTTCGCGCCAGCTTTCGGCCATGCTGCTGGCCGGCATGCCGCTGGTGCAGGCCCTGGACGCCTTGCAGGACCAGACCGGCGACAAGCACTTTCAGTTGGTCATTGCCGGCTTGAAAAATTACCTGCAGGCCGGGGCGTCGTTTTCCGAGTCGCTCCAGCATTATCCATCCGTCTTTGATACGCTTTATGTCAACATGATCAAGGCCGGCGAATCGGGCGGCAAACTGGGGGAAACGGCGGGGCGCCTGGCCGGGTTTCTGGAAAATTCCGCGCGCTTGAACCGCAAGGTAAAATCCGCCATGAGTTATCCGGTTGTCGTGCTCTTTATTGCGATCTCGATCGCGGTGGCCATGATTCTCTTCATCGTTCCCGTTTTTGCCGGCATGTTTGCCGATTTCGGCGCCAAGCTGCCCGGCCCGACGCAGTTCATGGTTGATTTGAGCACCACCCTGCGCAAATACGGAATATTTGTCCTGGCCGGCCTGGTCACGGGCGCCCTTTTCTACCGCAAATGGAAGCAGACGCCGACCGGCGCCCACAAGGTGGCCACCCTGTTTCTCAACTTTCCGGTTATCGGAGAACTGAACCGCAAAGTGGCCACCAGCCGCTTTGCCAGGACCTTCGCCCAATTGCTGAAGAGCGGCGTGCCCATCCTGCAGGCCATGGACATTGTCTCGCGCGCCACTGGCAACAAGGTTTTTGAAACGGTCATTTTGGAGGCGCGCGCCACGGTCGAACGCGGCGAACCGCTCTCGAACGCCCTGGTAAAATATCCCTGCTTCCCGAAATTGCTGGTGCACATGCTGGCCGCCGGCGAAAAAACGGGAAAGATAGACGAGATGATGCAGAATATCGCCGATTTTTACGACGATGAAGTCGACGTCATGCTCGACGGTCTCACGGCCCTGATTGAGCCGCTGCTGATGATTTTCCTGGGCGTGGTGATCGGCAGCATCGTCATCTCCATGTTCCTGCCCATATTCAAGATGGGTGAGATCGTGGGAGGCGGGTAATCCTTGCCCGCATAAAATCGAGCCAGTTTCAAAACTCGCTTCAGACCCACCCCGGCTTACGCCACCCCTCCGGTGGAGGCGATCATAACCTGTTGCAGGCGTTAATGCATGTCCATCTTCTCCAGCGCGTCGCGCGCGGCGGCTTGCTCGGCTTCGCGCTTTGACAGGCCGTGGCCGTTTCCAAGCGCGATTTCGTTGACCGCCACGCTAACGTAAAAAACGCGCTTGTGGGCCGGACCGGCCTGGCGAATGATGCGGTAATGGGGGTTGGCCCGCCACTTTCGCTGGACGACTTCCTGGAGCCGGCCTTTGGGATTATCCTCGAATTCTTCGGAAGATTCAATGCCGTCCAGGAGCGCAAGAAACAATTTTTTAAAAATACGCATCACGGCGGAGAGCCCGCCGTCCAGGTAGGCTGCGCCGATCACGGCCTCCAGGGCGTCGGCAATATTCGACGGCCGTTTGTGTCCGCCGCTTTTCAGCTCGCCGCGCCCCAGTTGCAGCCAATCGCCGAGTTGAATGCCCTGGCCGAGTTGCGCCAGGGCCTTTCCGCTGGCCAGCCGGCTGCGCAGCATGGTCATGTCCCCCTCCTGCAGCCTGGGAAAATTTTTGTAAAGATATTCGCCGGTAACCAGCGTCAGGGCCGCGTCGCCCAGAAATTCCAGGCGTTGGTTGTCCTCGGTGACGCCGCCGCGTTCAAAGCGCAGGGAGCGGTGCAGCAGGGCCGTGGCCAGCAAGGACTTTTTGCGGAACGAATAGCCGAGACTTTTTTCCAGCTTGCGGTAGGGGTTGTGGAACAAATATTTCATTATTTTACTCTTGGATGGAATTGTTCGTGTATTGATTTCAGCCGCGACTGGTCGATGTGCGTGTAAATCTGGGTCGTGGCGATGTCCGCATGGCCGAGCATTTCCTGGATCACGCGCAGCGGCGCGTTGTTGGCCAGCAGATGGCTGGCGAATGAATGCCGCAGGGTATGCGGACTGATCTTTTTCCGGATATCGGCCTTGCGCGCATATTGTTTGATTATTTTCCAGACGGTCTTGCGGGATATCTTCCGGCCGCGTCGCGAAATGAAGATGCACCGGTTTTGCGGGTCTTCGGTAAATTTCAGGCGTCCTTCCTCAAGATATTTTTTTAAGACGGCAGAAGCCTTGTCGGAGAACGGAACCACGCGCTCCTTCTGCCCCTTGCCCGTGCAGCGCAGGTAGCCGGCGTCAAAATAAATGTTGTCCAGCGTCAGGTTGCACAATTCCGACACGCGCAGGCCGGCGGCATACAGCATTTCGAACATGGCGCGGTCGCGCAGCGCAATCGGCTTGTCGCCCTCGGGCGCGGCCAGCAGGCGTTCCACCTCCTTGAATGACAGGGTCGCGGGCAATGCCTTCCATAACTTCGGCGAATCCATCACCTCGGTGATGTTTTGGGTCAGAAGCCCCTCCTGCTGCAGGTACCTGAAAAATACCTTGACGGCCACAAACAGCCGGGATATGGAATTGATCTCCAGGCCGTGTTCCTTTTCAAAGAGCAGGAAATCAAGGATGTCCTTGCGGGTTACGGCGTTGAGGGTGGCTGTTTTCCGCCGCTCAAGGAACTGGATGAGTTTAAGCAGGTCCGATTGATAGGCCAACCGGGTGTTGGGACTCAACCCCTTTTCAAGCGCGATAAAATCAAGAAACTGATCGACCAGATATTTCATACTCTGAAGAAAGGCAGAAGGTAGAAGGCAGAATACAGAAATAAAATCCTGATAATTCTGCCTTCTGCATTCTGACTTCTGCCTTTAAATCACCTGCATTCCTTCGGCAGGGCCGCCGCGGCGTTGGTGTAAGCAGGGGTGTCATTGGCGTCAAATCCGGCCGCGGCAATGGTGTATTCAAGATTTTTAACGGCTATCACCATCGAGTTATACGTGACCGTCAACTCATGTTTCTGATAATCCGGGCTGGTCGACACGATACCAGGCTGGCGCATGAAGGCGTCCTGGATGATTTTGGCGCAGACCTGGTTCTTCAGTCCCGGCACTTTTATGACCACCTTGCGGATATCCTGCTGCCGGCAGGAAACAAACAAGATAACCGTCATTAACAACACGGCAAATACGCATATTTTTTTCATGGGTAAAACCTTTCGATCGGATGCAATCCGGAGAAAAATATAAACCTTGTCCCTGAAAAGTAAAGTCGTTTTGTGCTGCGCCTTGAGCGCGCCTTCTGCCGCGCATCGATGCGCGGCAGAAGCAAAAAAATTGACCGGACCAGAAAAAAAGCTAAAATGCCGGTTAACTCAATGAATTCGAATTCGTTCCAACGAGGGCTACGGTTGTTCAGCCTGATTTTCCTGGCCGCCAGTTGCCTGGGTTTGTTCGCCGCGCTTTATCATGTCAAAAAGAGGCCGGCCATACCTGCCGGGAAGACCGGACCGCTCCAGGCTGAAACCGGACATACCTGCGGAAAACAAACCGAAAAACCACAAGAAGCGGCTCAAGGAGAAATCTCTGCGGCGGTCACCAATGCCGACGACCAAACCGGAAAAATCATGGCGCTTCTTAAGGCGGGAAAGGAAAAAGAGGCCTTGGCGCTGATCTCTGCCATGGCCAACAGCGACGGCACGGGTGCAACCGTTGTGATCGAGGAAAAGGAGGGCAAAGACCCGGATTATACTCCGGTGGACGTGTCAAATCTGAACAGCGTCGAAGCCAAGGTCGAAAAAATACTGGAGCCTTTCAAGGACACGAACAGCTATCGCAAGCCGAACGACCTGGTTAAACAACTGATAGCGCTGGGCGAGGAGGCGATCGGTCCCCTGGTGAAAATGCTGGACAAGATCAAAGCTGAAGAATCGGACCAATGGGCCTGTCGCTCGGCCGTCCTGGACGCGCTCGCGGGACTGCTGACGGAGAAACATTCAGAACTGATCGTCAAATTATTCAAGGAAGAAAACGCCTTTGCCGAGCTTATCTGTAAATACCGCTTCCCAGAGGCGAAAGAAGCGGTTATGGCCAAATTGGAAAATTGGAATAAGTTTCATGTGACAAGCGGCGAGAGCGACCTCGTGGATGCGGCCTTTATATATGACAGCGACCGGACAGCGCAAATTCTGATGAAGAAATTGCGCGAAGGCTGCATTATCGGCAGCGCCGTGGAACGCCTGGCCAGCATTCCCGGGCTGGACATAACCGACGCCCTGCGCCAAGCAGCGCAAAACAACGATAATTCGTTCGGCAAATCGCTATTGGTAAACCCCATGCTCTCAAAGGGCATGCTGGAAGGCTTGGATCTGGCCCTGGAGCTGCTGCAGGATTCCGGCAGTTCCAGGTTCGACAATTATACGACGGAGCGCGTCGCCAAGGACATCTCCAATTATTTCGGCGTAATCGGGAATGCGCAGGAAATCATTAAGTGGTTGGCGGAAAATAAAGACAACCTGCGCTGGAATCCGGCCACGAAACGTTTTGAACTTTAAACCATTCCATTTGGACATATGACGGATGTGCAAATAAGTTGGAGGGCGAAGCTGCGCTGAGCCGTACGGCAGACGTTTAAACGGCTCGCAGCAGGCTCGCCTTCCATTAACCTTAAAATAATTTTGTTGCGGTTGTCCGGCCGCCTTGGAATGAAAAAATCCATCATAGTCATCTCGATCGGCCTGCTGGTCAATGCCGCCACGCTGTTTGTGCTTGTGCGGCAGGAAAGCGTACTGCAAAAATTGCCGGAAACCGCCGCGGCGGGGTCGGCGGCCGCAGGAATCGATTCGCAGCCGGACACAAGGGCCAAGTCTGAAGCAGAACAGGACACGGAGTCAACGGCCGCGGCTACAACGCAGGTATGGTCGAACATCGCCATGCTGCTGGCAAAGGAGACGGTGTTTAAAACAAAGCCGCCCGTGGATCTGAACGGTATCGCGGATGTAGACGAAAAAGTACGGAAAATATTCGATGCTTTTCTTAAAAAGGCCTTGAAATCAAAATGCTATGACCCTTCCGAATACGCGGATCAGATGGTTGAGCTCGGCCCCGCGGCCGTGCCGGCCTTGCTGAACATGTTGGAAGAATGGCGCAAGACAGATCCCCAAACCCTCGATTTTGAAAATGATGGCTTTCTGGATTACAGTTTCCGGCAGGACTTTCTGAACGACGTTTTAAGCCGGCTCCTGACCGATCAGCATAAGGATTTGATCCTGGATTATTTCAAAAATTACGGCATGTTTGCGCAAACGGCGGCAAAATACCGGTTCCCGGAGGCGGAAGCCCTTGTCATGGAAGAACTGGCTGCCGTCGACAGCAGATCAAGGAAACCCGGACAAATTCACTTTAACTCGAAAGACGAGGAGGCCCTGGTTGACGCGGCGCTGGCCATGAACGAGGAGCGCGCCTTGCCGATCTTGATCGAACAATTGCAAAAGGGCAACATCTCCGAAACGGTTGTGCAAAGATTGTCGAGCATTCCGGACCTGGATTTGCGGGACACCTTGCGGGCGGCCGCGGCCAGCGCCAAAGACGATTACCGCCGTAAAATTCTGCTGAAACCCATGCTGGAACGCGGCATGGAAGAAGGCCTGGACCTGGCCATAACGCTGCTGAAACCAGACAGCAGCGATTGGATCAGGAACGAAGTGCGGCGGGTTCTGCCGAACTATACCGGAGCCTTGGGCACGCCCGACGAACTCGCGGCCTGGCTGCAGGCCAATCGCAGCCTTTTGATCTGGAACTCCGATACCCGCCGCTTCGAAATGAGGCAGTGATTCAACCGTACACTTCCCGGCGATGGCCAATACGGATGACAACCACCAGTAAGCGGTTGTCTTGAATTGTGTAGATAACACGGTAATCCCCGACGCGAATACGCCAATAATCCCGACAACCTTTCAGCTTTTTAACTCCATGCGGACGGGGATTCTCGGATAGCGCGCGCAACGCAGAAATGATGCGATTATAAATGTCACCGTGCAGGGCATCGAGGAACTTTTGGGGGCCTCGATCAAGCCGGACCGTGTTCACACCTTTCCTCCACGCCGGAATTCGTATTCTTCCAATGTAACTGCCCCGGACGGATCGCGTTCATATTCAATCATTGCTTTGTCAGCCTGACGGATATCTTCAAGTTCTTCAACCATTTCAGCCATATCAGGCGGCAACATGACGGCCACGGCACGGCGGCCGCGTTTTAGAACAACGGCTTCGTGACTGGCAGTCATACGACGGAGTGTTCCCGTAAAGTCCTTGGCGGCTTGTGTAACAGTTATGGTTGTCATGATTTATATATTCCATCATCAACATTGGTTAGTCAAGTCTATATCATCTTCGTGTCGAAAATTCACCGGCAATTCTTGCTTTTATTTTAAATCGTCCGTGTTATTATGGCCCCTTTAATGCGACATATCGGACGGCACGGCGAGGGCGCCGTTGCCTACCTTGACATGAAATTCTTTCGGTAGGGCGAGTGCATCCCCACTCCGCCGTAAGTCTGAATTTCTAAACGTATAATCAGGTTCTGAAAGGACAAAAAAATGAACAGCGACAAGATTAAAAAAGGATTGGAACGAGCGCCGCACCGCAGTTTGCTGAGAGCCTTGGGAGTCAAGGAGGAGGATTTTAACAAGCCCTTTATCGGCATTTGCAACTCGTTCTGTGAAATTGTTCCGGGACATATGCATCTCAACCAGGTCGGGCGCCTGGTCGCCAAACAGATCCGCGCCGCAGGCGGCA
>Ga0074199_1001640_pt1 | contig 17947 bp, 12 predicted proteins | sample EPASupsiteSAE347_FD_64528 | JGI IMG/M metagenome (GOLD analysis project Ga0074199, IMG submission 64528) | Bioremediated contaminated groundwater from EPA Superfund site, New Mexico - Sample SAE3-47 | ecosystem: Environmental > Aquatic > Deep subsurface > Groundwater > Contaminated ...
TGGCGTGACCGGAGCGGTTTTTGACGAAAGTGTGGAACGGATTGTGAAGGACGGCGGGGCGATACCGGCGCGGCAAGACGTGGTGGGTGGTACGCGGCATTTAGGGTATGCGCCGTGGCATGGCCGGACGGTGCCTTTTGAATATGAGTGTTGCAAGCGCGTAACGGAACAGGTGGTATTGGATGCGGGCGTGAGGGTGCGTTATTTTACAAACATGATCGAACCGAAGGTGGCGGGAGATCGAATCGAAGGGGTTTTTGTGCATAGCGCCAACGGGGTGGAGTATATCCGGACCAAGGTGGTGGTGGATGCCAGCGGGGACGGAACGGTAGCGTATTTGGCGGGATGCCCGATGGTGAAGGGGCGGCCGGAAGACGGCTTGCAGTCGGCGCCGACATTGATTTTTACGGTGGAAGATGTGGATTCGCAGGCGTTTGAGAGACATGCGCGCGAGACGGGCGACGTGCGCTTTCGGCAGGCAATAGCGGAGTATGAAAAGCAGGCGCCTTGGCCTTTTGCGTTTCGTCATATTAATTGTTGTGAGATGCCGCGCAGGGGGAGTTTTTTCATTAATACCGGCCAAATCCTGGGGGTCGATGGGACCAACGCCGATGATATTAGCCGGGCGATGGTGGAAGGGCGCCAGCAGGCGTTGGCGTTGATGGGGATGTTGAAGAAGATGGTGCCGGGCTTTGAGAAGGCGCGATTGACGCACACGGCGAGTATGTTGGGCCTGCGGGATACGCGCCGGATCGTGGGACGGTATTGGGTGACGGTGGCCGATGTGACGAGCGGTGTGAGTTATGATGATACGGTGGCGTTGAGCGGATACCAGTGGGATATGGCCGATCCGAAAGAGCCTTCGAAGCAGCGGATGGAAGGCAAAGAGATAAAGCGGCCCTACGCCGAAATCCCGTATCGTAGTTTGTTGCCGCAGAAGGTGGAAAATTTGATTGTGGCCGGCCGGAGTGTCAGTTGCGATTGGGATGTGTTGGGCCTGTTTCGGATCATGCCGGCGTGTTTTGCAATGGGCCAGGCGGCGGGGACGGCGGCGGCGTTGCGGAAAAAAGCGGCGCTGGCAAATGTAAATATAACGGAGTTGCGGCGCTGTTTGATCGCGGATGGGGCGATTCTGTCGGGTGGTTAGTCGCTGGCCTCGAATCGCGCGCTTCAGCCCCGTCATGGTGTCTACCAGAGGCCGATCCGCCTTCGGCGGAAATTATTCCGGCGCTACCCGCAGATTCCGTGAAAAAAAAGGAATTACGGGCTCTTGGAGGGCAGCAGTTCCAGGATGATGGTGTCGGGATCGCACGGGATGGTTGTGGGCGCCGTGGATAGGCCTAACGGTTCGAATTTCTTTGCCATGTCCTGGGGCTCGATGACCGCGAAGACGCGGCCGGGGGCCTTCTGCAAGAAGGCTTCCAGTTGGGCTTTATCGTTCAATTTCCAGGCTCGTTCCGGTTCGGCCTGCATGCCGTAAAGCAATTCGTTCGTGTCCTGGAATGGGACGTAGATCTTCTGGGTATAAAAGGGCAGGGCCGGCCGATAGGACCAGAATACCACGATCTGATCTTCCGGCTTGAGCTGGGCGGCCAGTTGTTTGTACACGTGGGATGAGTTGATGTGCAGAAGCACGTTGAAATCCTTGCCGGCCAAAGGCGATAACAACAGCGCCGTAGCCAGCACAATGCCGGCATTCAAGCCCAGCAGGCCGGCAAACGAACGATAACCCCGCGTCGCGGCCAGCACGACCAACATGACGGCGATCGGAAGCAATGCCACCACGCTAAGGCCGCTGATCGGATAAATATCTTTCGGAGCTATTTTTAAATAGCTGACCAACCACACAACCATGATCGCCAGTGCCGCCATGAACAAGCCGGCGGCGCCTATGTTCCACAGGATTCGATCGCGCCGGCTATCCTCCCGGTCGGTCAGGCCCCAGCGGCCCAACAGGATTCCAAGCGCTGGAATAGCCGGCAGGATGTAGGACATCAGTTTGCCGGTGCTGGCCGAGAAGAACCCGATCACGACCACGATCCAGACCAGCAGGAACCGTGACAAACTATCCGTGCGCCATCCCCGTTGCGCGATCATCCGCCACGCCGCGCGCACAATAAAAAGCGTCCAGGGCGCCAGCAACAGGGGGATGACCATGCCGAAGAACCAAAAGGGCTCCGGGTGAAGCTGGACCTCGCGTGTGCCCGTGAACCGCGAGAAATGCTCGTCAATGACGAAGTAACGAAAAAAGCCCGGGTTATGCTTTTCCAACAACAACATGACCGGGGTCAGCAATCCAACACCCAAGAGAATGGCCCAAGGCGCTGACCAGGTCCGCAAGGCCGCAGGTCGCCGTTCCCAGAGGAGCCAGATAAGAATAATGGCGGGCGGCAGGACGACGGCGACCGCGCCTTTTGTAAGGAATGCAAGGGCGGCGGCAACGGATGCGACTGAGAACAGCAGGAAACGCCGACCGGCAGATACGCCCGGCTGACAGCCAAAAAAAAGCGCGATACAGGTCAATGCGAACCACATAACCAGGAATGAGTCGGTCAACAGCAGCCCCGTGCCGGCCAGCAAACCGATCGTGGAAAGCATGGTCAGAGTGGCAATATCGGCCGTGAGGCGCTCCCATTTTCGACGTGCCAGGAGCCAAAAAATACCGGCCAACACGATTCCGTTTATCAGGAGCGGCACACGCACGGCCCAGTCCCTGGCGCCGAACACTTTAATTGCAGGAGCAACCAGCCAGTAAGTCAGCGGCGGCTTTTCATAATACCGGTATCCCAGCATGCGCATTTCCAGCCAGTTGCCGCTGACGATCATTTCCCGGGGGACTTCGGAATAGCGGCCTTCATCGGGATCGTTGAACCCGCGGTAGAATAGAACAATCAAAAAAGCACAAACAAGGACCAGCAGGGACAGGCCGAGCAGTTGTTTTTGCAGATTGCTCATGGTATAGACAACACGTTCCGAGTTGCGTTTGAAACTAAATCCATATTTTTACACCAAAATTCATTCCGGACGCAAGTCATTTGCGCGATTACCTTCGCCTTTTTGCTTGTGGAAGTAAAAGGTATTGGACTACAGTGAGGCAAAAGGAATAGCATGAACGAAAATTGTGCACCGACCACAACTTCCGTACCGCTCTGGATCGTTGTCCTGTGCCTGTTGATATCGCTGGTGGGGATCGCCGATCACGATCTGTGGACGCCGGATGAGCCGCGCGAGGCGGCGATCATGCTGAGCATGAGTCGCACCGGCAATCTGATAATCCCAAGCCTGGCCGGAACGCCCTTTGTCGAAAAACCGCCTTTATATTACATCGTCGGCGCCGGCGTGCTGCGCCTGCTGAATCCCATCATGGGGTCTACCTCGGCCTTAAGGTTGACATCAGCCCTATGGGGGTTGGGCACCCTGGCCATGACGTGGTTATTGGCCCGGCGACTGCTGGGACGCGAGCAGGGGCTGTTGGCCATGGTGCTCCTGGCCACTCTGCCGGGGTTTATCCACGTCACGCATTGGATGCTGGTGGATAACGCGCTCCTGTTTTTTGTAACGGCGGCGCTGTGGTGTTTTACGGAGGCATATATTGGATCGCGCCTGGGATTCCTCCCTTGGGCGGCGATCTTTACCGGCGGGGCTTTTCTTTCCAAAGGATTCATCGGTCCGCTGATCATTCTGCTGGGCTGGGGGGCCCTAGTGTTTTCCTGGGGGCGGCAGGTTGGCTGGCGCGGGATGAGTCAGCCACGCAGTCTTGGCCTGCATGGCTTGGCCCTGATTTTATGCCTGGCCCTGATGCTGAGTTGGATGATTGCCTTGCGCACGGTCGGCGGGCCGGACCTATGGAACGAATGGTTTTGGGCCAATCATGTCGGGCGCTTCTCCGGCGGCGCGATCCAGTTGGGTCATATACAACCCCCTTGGTATTACCTTCAGGTAATTCCTGTTTATCTTTTGCCCTGGCTGGTGATTATTCTGGTGGGCATTAAAAACCTGCTGGTGGCGCTTTGCCGGCGGCAGATGACGCCGGCAGGAAGGGTAATGGCCGCCTGGGCGCTGGGGGGGCTGCTGGTGCTTTCGATCACGGCCACTAAACGGGACATTTATCTGTCGGTTTTACTGCCGGCCTTTGCCATGATCGGCGCCCAGGTATTACATGCGCCAATGAACCGGGCACTTCAAAATACCCTGTGGTTATGGGTCGGGTGTATGTTGGGCGCATTGCTGGTTTTCGTTATCGCACCATTGTTGGGACCGCAGGTTCGCATGTTGACGGGTGGGTGGGGGTGGTACCAGGTAATTGCGGGGCTGACGGCGTTGGGGTGTTTCTGCCTTGTCCATGTATCTCGAATTCAAGCCACGGTGGCCACGCTATCGCGGAACGCAGTGATTTTTTGTTATTCCAAGGTGTCCTCTGGTCTCTGGCGTCCGGCGTCTGGCGTCTGGCGTCTGTTTCCCGCCCGCTTCCCGCTTTCCGCTCCACGCTCCACGCTCCACATGATTCTGGCCGCCACGGCCTTGTTTTATATCGGGGGGCTGATGATCCTGTTCCCCATGGTTGATCGGGTGAAAAGCTATGGAAGCGCGTTTCGCGCCATGGCGGGGCAGGTCGCGGCCGATCCCTCCGCTTGCGTGGCCGGTTGGCGGTTCGATGAAACCACGCGCGCCGGTTTTTATTACTATTGCGACTTGGTATTTCCGCCGCTTTCCGATATAAACGATCTCAATCAGGTTCTGAGCCGACGGCATTCCCGGTTTAACGGCGTCTTGGCGCTCGCCCGTAATTTTCCGCCGGAATCGGAATCCCTGCCGCTCTGGTTGATACGCGCAGAGGTCCGCATGGGCCCGCGCCGGGCGTTGCAATGGGTCGAAGGCGCAGCCTTGGCAAAGCCGCCTAATTAATCAGAACAGTCAACGGAGCATTATGCGCAAAGACTTTCTACCATTTTCGCGGCCCAGCATCTCCGAGGCCGATATTCAAGCCGTGGGCGATGTGCTCCGTTCCGGTTGGATCACCACCGGTCCGCACGCCGCCAAGTTCGAGGAGGAATTTGCGGCCTATGTGGGCGCACGCGGCGCGGTGGCGCTGGCCTCGGCCACCGGCGGCATGCATGTCATCCTCAAAGCGCTGGGCATCGGTCCCGGCGATGAGGTCGTGACGCCCTCGATGACCTGGGCCTCCACTGTCAATCTCATCGTGCTGGCAGGCGCCCGGCCGGTGTTTACCGATGTTGACCGCGATACGCTCATGGCCGGCCCGTCCCAGATTGCCGCCGTGCTGACGGCTAAAACCAAGTTGATCATTCCCGTGCATTTTGCCGGCGCGCCGGCGGATATTGATCCCATCCGCCAGATGGCGAGAGAGCGGCACATCCAGGTTGTGGAAGACGCTGCGCATGCCGCCGGCACGGAGTACCGGGGACGGCGGATTGGCGCGCCGCCGGGCGCCGCTATTTTTTCGTTTCATCCCATCAAGAATATCACCACGGGTGAAGGCGGCATGATTTGTTCCGATGATGCCCCGTTGCTGGATGCCGTCCGGCGGCTGAAATTCCATGGGCTGGGGGTGGATGCCTTCGACCGCACCATGCAAGGACGTTCCCCGCAAGCGGAAGTGGTCGAGCCGGGGTACAAATACAACCTGACCGATATTGCCGCCGTGCTTGGCCGACGGCAGTTGGCGCGGCTGGATGAATTCAACCGCCGGCGCACGGAACTGGCGCTGTATTATCGCCGGCGGCTGGCCGAGGTGGACGAAATCCTGCCGCTCAAGGATCCGTCCTATTCGATGCGTCACGCCTGGCACCTGTTTATCGTGCGCCTGGATAGTGACCGCGCCGGACTGACCCGCGAAGCGTTCATGGAGGCCCTGAAACAGAAAAACATCGGCACGGGTCTGCATTTCCGCGCCGTGCATTTGCAGAAATATTATCGCGAAAAGATGGGCTGCGCGCGGGGCCTGTTGCCGGCCACGGAATGGAATTCCGACCGGATCTGTTCATTGCCGTTGTTCCCGGATATGCATCCGGAGGACGTGGATGACGTGGTCGCGGCCATCAAAGAAGTTTTGCGAAAATAATAGATGCTTATTGCAATGCATAGGCATTCAGAAGGGATTGTCATTACAGTGCGCGCGGAAGTAACGGGGATCGGTCCCCTCTGTCATTCCCGCGCAAGCGGGAATCCAGTATGTCATGAAGTCTTATTACGTTTATATTCTGGCTAGCAAGCGGAACGGCACGCTTTATATTGGGATTACTAACAGCTTGATAAGACGGGTTTATGAACATAAAAACGATCTGATAAACGGTTTTTCTAAGCGATACCATGTTCATACTCTTGTTTATTATCAACGTTTTGATGATGTAAAATCCGCTATTCAGCATGAGAAGCGGTTGAAGAAATGGAACCGGAAATGGAAACTTGCGTTGATCGAAGAAAACAATCCGGCATGGAAGGATTTATACGAGGATTTAGCCTGATCCTGGATTCCCGCTTTCGCGGGAATGACACGCAGACGCGGGAATGATCGCAAGAGCCGCTGCCGTTTACCGTCGACGTTTGTGCCGTATAATAATCAACACAGGAACCATCATGCCCATGAACACGCCAGATTCCGTTTCCATCGTAATCCCGGTCTTCAATGAGGCGGAGAATTTGCCGGAGCTTATACGTCGAACGCTGGCGGTCTGTCGTTCGTTAAGCCGGCCGTTCGAGGTCATCATGGTGGATGACGGCAGCCGGGATGCGTCCCGGGATATCATCGCCCAGACCGCGAAGGCCAATCCGGGCGAGCTGATCGGGGTGTTTTTAAACCGGAATTACGGCCAGCATGCGGCCGTCATGGCCGGGTTTGCGCAGGCCCGGGGCGACATTGTCGCAACTATCGATGCCGATCTTCAAAACCCGCCGGAGGAAATCGCCCCCCTGGTGAAAAAAATGGATGAGGGCATGGACGTTGTCGGCTCCATTCGTGTGCCGCGCCGCGACAGCATTTTTCGCCGGTTTTCCTCGTTCCTGGTGAACAAAATGACGGCGCATGTGACGGGCGTGGTCATGCACGATTACGGCTGTATGCTGCGGGCCTACCGCGCTCAGGTGATCCAGGCCATGCTCCAGTGTCATGAGCGCAGCACATTTATCCCGGTGCTGGCCAACAGTTTTGCGCGCCGCACGGCGGAAATCGAAGTCCGGCACGCCGAACGCCACGCGGGGCAATCCAAGTACGGCGTATGGAAACTGATCAACCTGCAATTCGATCTCATGACCAGCATCACCACACTGCCCCTGCGTCTTCTGACCATTGCCGGGGTGATGATCAGCATGATGGGCGTCGGCCTGGGCGTGCTGATCCTGATCCTGCGGTTTATCTGGGGGCCGGAGTGGGCCGCCAAGGGCGTATTCACCCTGTTTGCCATCCTGTTCATTTTCGTCGGCGGTCAGTTTGTCGCCATGGGATTCCTGGGCGAATATATTGGCCGTATGTATCAGGATGTGCGCGGCCGGCCCCGTTACTTCATCGAAACGGTTGCCGGCCAAAGCGCCTTGGAAGCGCCCTGATTTTTCTGCTGGCTTAAACGATCGAAACGTGGTTTCATCCATTGCCTTTCAAGGGAAGTAATGGCCTCAGCAAGCTGAGGCCCTACTGTTTCCGTCGTAGGGCGCGACCTTGAGTCGCGCCATTTCGGCATACGCCTCCCGTAACTGAGGTTAAATGAGCAAGCAATTAATCATCGCCGAAAAACCGTCCGTGGCCGCCGATATTGCCAAGGCGCTGGGCGGTTTCAGCAAGAAGGGCGATTTTTTCGAAAGCGAGACGTTTGTCTTGTCCTCGGCCGTCGGTCACCTGCTGGAGATCATGGTGCCGGAAGGGCAGGAAGTGAAACGCGGCAAGTGGAATTTGGTCAACCTGCCGATCGTTCCCACGCACTTCGACCTCCGCCCGATCGAGAAAAGCGCGCCGCGGCTCAAGCTCCTGCTCCGGTTGATCAAGCGCCCGGATGTGGTGGCGCTTGTGAATGCCTGCGACGCCGGCCGCGAGGGCGAGCTGATTTTCCGCTATATCGTGCAGTACGCCGGCACACCGAAGCCCATTCAGCGATTGTGGCTTCAATCCATGACGCAGACCGCCATCCGCGAAGCCTTTGCAACGTTACGCACCGATGCCGAAATGAAGCCCCTGGCGGAAGCCGCCGTTTGCCGGTCCGAGTCCGACTGGCTGGTGGGTATCAACGGCACGCGTGCCATGACGGCCTTCAACTCCAAGCTGGGTGGATTTCAGCTCACGACGGTTGGCCGCGTTCAGACGCCGACGCTGATGATCGTCGTCGAGCGCGAGGAAAAGATCAAGAAATTCGTGCCGCGGGATTATTGGGAACTCCATGCCACGTTCCAGGCCGCGGCCGGAGAATATCCGGGCCGCTGGTTCGACGAAACCTTTCCCAAGGGCAAGTCGGAAGTTTACCCGCTCCCGACTCTCCGAGAGGTCGGGACGGCGCCGGAGGCGACCAGGGATGGCGATGCCAAGCCGGAGCGCCTGTGGGATGCCGCCCGCGCCGAGGCCATTCGCGCCAAGTGCCTGGGCAAGAGCGGTGTGGTCACTGAGGAAAGCAAGCCCTCCACCCAGTTGTCGCCCTTGCTCTTCGACCTGACCAGTCTCCAGCGGGAAGCCAACGGGCGTTTTGGGTATTCCGCCAAGCGTACGCTTCAGCTTGCCCAGGCGCTGTACGAACGCCATAAAGTCCTGACCTATCCGCGCACGGATGCGCGCGCCCTGCCGGAGGATTATCTGGGCGCGGTAAAGAAAACCCTTGCGGCCATGGCCGCCGCCAGCTACGGCGAATTGGCCGGTCATATTCTGAAGCAGAGCTGGGTCCACCCCAACAAGCGGATTTTCAATAACGCCAAGATTTCCGATCACTTCGCCATCATCCCGACGGTGCAAATGCCGAAAGTTTTAAGCGAAGAAGAGGGCAAGATTTACGACATGGTGGCCCGGCGTTTCCTGGCCGTGTTTTACCCGGCCGCCGAATTTTTGGTGACGACGCGCATTACACGTGTCGAAGCGGAGCCCTTCAAGAGCGAAGGCAAGGTCCTCGTGAATCCGGGTTGGATGGCGGTTTACGGCAAGGAAGCCCACAACGAGGAGACGCCCACCCTGACGGCGGTGCAGGCGGGCGAAATTGTGCAAACCCGCGCCATCGAATGTGTCGGCACGCAGACCAAGCCGCCGCCCAGGTACACGGAAGCTACTTTGCTGACCGCCATGGAAGGCGCAGGCAAGCTGGTCGAAGACGATGACTTGCGCGAGGCCATGAGCGCCAAGGGCCTGGGTACGCCGGCGACACGCGCCTCCATTATCGAGGGCCTGATCTACGAGAAATACATGGTCCGGCGGGGAAGGGAACTGCAGGCCACTGCCAAGGCGTTTTCGCTGGCGGCGCTCCTGCGCGGCCTTCAAATTCCCGAGCTCTGTTCGCCCGAACTGACCGGCAATTGGGAATTCAAATTAAAACAGATGGAACACAGTCAGTTGTCGCGCGCCGAGTTCATGCAGGAAATCGCGGCCATGACCCGCCGCATCGTGGATCAGACCAAAAAGTTCGAACATGACACCGTTCCCGGCGACTTCGGCATCCTGAAGGCGCCTTGTCCAAAATGTGCCGGCGTCATGCACGAGAATTACCGGAGATTTCAGTGCCAGAAGTGCGATTATTTTATCTGGAAGACGCTGGCCGGCCGGCAGTTCGAGGTGGCCGAAATGGAGGACCTCCTGACCAGGAAGTCGGTCGGGCCATTGGATAATTTCCACAGCCACAAGGGCAAAGTGTTTGCGGCCATGGTCAAGTTGAACCCGGAATGCAAAGTGGAGTTTGATTTCGGCACGGGTTCCGGCGCCGAGGGCGCCGCGGAGGTTGATTTCAGCGGCAAAGAATCCCTGGGCAAATGCCCGAAGTGCGGCGCCGGCGTCTTCGAAAACGGCTCCAGCTATGTCTGCGAAAAAGCGGTCGGCGCGAAGCGCGCCTGCACATTCCGGTGCGGAGCCGTTATCCTGAAACAGATCGTGGATAAGACCCAGATCGTCAAACTGCTGACCACCGGCAAAACCGATCTCTTGAACCGGTTTATTTCCCGCAAAGGGCGTCCGTTCCGCGCCTATCTTGTCATTCGCGATGGCCAGGTGGGTTTTGAGTTCATCAATTCCAGGAAGAAACCGGCCGCTGCCGGAAACACGGGAAGCGTCGAGCGGGAAGCGTCGAGCGTGCAAAAGACGGATGCCTGAAGCCGCACCGGAGTGCCATTGTCAGAGGCAGGGCTTGCTTCAGCCTACAGCCCTCAGCCTGCCGCCGGCTGACAGGCGGCGCAGAAATGGGTGCTGCGCTGGCCGATTATCACCCGGCAGATCGGTTTTCCACAACGCAAGCAGGGTAACCCCGTTCTTCGAAAGACATTCAATCCTGCCTGATTTTGCCCGCGCTTGCCGCCGGGCCGCTGAAAATTAGACTGGCCATGTCCCAAAGTGGTTCCCATGTTTCGGATGCCGCGAAGCAAGACCCGGCGAATGGCCCCATGCAGGCGGCGCGCTTCCGTCGCGGTGAGCGTGGATGCGACGCGCCCGGGATGCAGACGCGCGTCCCAGAGGGCCTCGTCGGCGTAAATGTTGCCAATGCCGGCCAGGAACGCTTGGTCCAGAAGCAGGGGCTTCAGTTGCCGCCGCCGCGCCCGCAGTTGGCTGATAAACTCCTTTTGTTCAAAATGCCGTGAAAGCGGCTCTGGGCCCAAACGTCCCAGAATCCTGTCCGGCGCGCGCGTCAATATCCAGCGCCCGAACTTGCGCGTATCCCGGTAACGCAGTTCGCGGCCGTCATCCAGGCGCAGGACGATATGCTGATGCCGGTCCCGAGGCGCGCCCTCGCGGGTCAAGCTCAACTGGCCGGTCATGCGCAGGTGAATCAATAGTGTGGCGCCGTTGGAAAGCGTGATAACGATGTACTTGGCGCGCCGCTGAATGGATTGCACTCGCCGGCCTTTCAGGCGCGCCGCAAATGCGGCCGGCGTAAGCGGCGCAATCATCGGCTTCCAGAACGCGCGCGCCCGGGTAATGACGCGTCCGCTAAGGCCGCCCGCACGCAACTCGCGAACCACGGTTTCGACTTCGGGCAATTCCGGCATGGTGATTTTCTCCCAGCCTCACTATAAACGTATTTCATTTTTGCTCAATCAAAATTCACGCATACCCGTACACCATCAGCCATAGGGGGTAAAATGGCGCGACACGAGGTCGCGCCCTACGACGGCAATAGTAGGGCCCCAGCTTGCTGGGGCCATTATTTTCGCCCCAACGCACAGATTAATTCGCATTGCCAGAACCGGGCGCTTCCGATACAGTAATGCCGATTTTACGGTTGTTCTTATCAGGGTGGCTTTGGCAGGGAGATTATTCATGTCGGCAACGATCATTGGGCGAAGGTTTTTGTGGCTGGTCGCGGTATTGTTCCTGGGCATCAACCTGGTGGTGGGCGCCAAGATGGCCGCCCGGGCCGATAAGACCAACGATACCGACTCGGTTGCCTTCGAAAAAATGCAGATGTTGACCGAAGTGATGATGCTGATCCGCCAAAACTACGTGGACGAGGAAAAAACGCAATACAAGGACCTGTTATACGGGGCGTTGCGCGGCATGCTCCAGTCCCTGGATCCCCACAGCCAGTTCATGGAGCCGGAAATGTTCTCCGATATGAAGAACGACACGGCCGGCGAATTCGGCGGGCTGGGTATTATCATTGGCATGCGCGAAGGCGTCCTGACCGTCATCGCGCCCATGGAAGATACGCCGGCCTTTCGTGCCGGCATCATGCATGGCGACAAGATCATGGCCATTGACGGGGCATCCACCGAAAATATCTCCCTGCAGGAGGCCGTCCGCAAAATGCGGGGCGAACCCGGCACAAAAGTAAAAGTAAGAATTCTGCGCGTTAAGCCCCAGGAGGTCAAGGAGATCGAAATCGTCCGTGCCGTCATCAAGGTGGAGAGTGTCAAGGGCGCGGCCATCCTGGAGGACCATATCGGGTATGTCCGCATTGTTCAGTTTAACGAGCCGACGGCCGAAGCCTTGCAGAAAGGCCTGGACGAATTATCGGCCAAGGGCATGAATGCCCTGATTTTGGATTTGCGGAACAATCCAGGCGGCTTGCTGGTTTCGGCCGTGGATGTCAGCCAGAAATTTCTGAAGCGCGGCGCCAAGATCGTGTCCACCAAGGGTCGTCCGGGGGTCGGCCTCCAGTCCGAATACGAGGCCAAGGGTAAAGTCCATTTGCTCGATTATCCCATCGTTGTGCTGGTCAATGGCGGGAGCGCGAGCGCCTCGGAAATCGTGGCCGGCGCCTTGCAGGATCACCGCCGCGCTATTTTGATCGGCGAAAAAACGTTTGGCAAGGGCTCGGTGCAGAGTGTCCAGCCGCTGGAAGATGGTTCGGCCATCCGCCTGACCACGGCCAAGTATTACACGCCCAACGGCCGCATGATTCATGAAAAAGGCATTGAACCGGATGTCGTGATTCCGATGTCAGCCGAGCAATGGCAAAAAGTCCAGATCAAGCGCTCGCGGGAAGAATTGGGCAATGAAGAAAAGGACGACATCAAACTCGATCTCGAACATGCGACGGATACCCAGCTGGAGCGCGCCATAGACGTGTTGAAAGGTATCCGCCTGTTTCAATCCCACGCTGTTCAGTCCCGCCAGTATGCAAAACATCCCTGATGTGGTGTCTACAGCGTGTCTTTAAATTAATTCCGCATCTGTCATTCACGCGTAAGCGGGAATCCAGGTAGAAAGACTGGATTCCGGGTCAAGCCCGGAATGACAATCAAAGAAAAAATATTTGTTGGACGCGACATTGGTTCCCATAAACCATTCCGATTCGCTATCTCGCGGGGAAGCCGGCATGAACGTCCTGGGCATCGAAACCTCTTGTGATGAAACCGCGGCCGCTGTGGTTGCCGATGGATGCAGGGTGCTTTCCAGCGCAGTGTTCAGCCAGGTGGCATTGCATCGTCCCCACGGCGGGGTCGTGCCGGAAATTGCCTCACGCCAGCACGTCGAAAATCTGCCGCGTATTCTTGATGAAGCCCTGACGCAGTCCGGGCTGCGATGGTCGCAATTGCAGGCCGTGGCTGTCACCTATGGCCCGGGGTTGGCCAGTTCCCTCCTGGTGGGGCTATCGGCGGCGAAAGCGCTGGCCCTGCGTCTAAACATTCCCCTGTTCGGCATCAATCACCTGGAAGCTCACCTCTATTCTGTCTTCCTGGCGCCCGAGGCGCCGAGCTATGCTGCCGCCTGTCCGCTGGTGGCGCTCATCGTTTCCGGCGGCCATACCTGCCTGGTTCGTGTGGATGCGCCTGGGTCTTACCGGCGGCTGGGCCAGACCATTGATGATGCCGCCGGCGAGGCTTTTGACAAGGGCGCCAAGCTGCTGGGCTTGGAGTATCCCGGCGGGCCGGTGATTGACCGTGTCAGCGCGCTTGGCGATGCCAATCGCATCAAGTTTCCACGGACGCGCGTGTTGATGAAGAACTTCACGGGCGGATTGTCGCCGGCGCTATGTTTCAGCTTCAGCGGGTTGAAAACGTCGTTGTTGTATTATCTGCGTGACCATCCGGAGGCTGTTTCGGAGCCGACTTTAAAGGATGTGGCGGCGGGTTACCAGGAAGCCACCGTGGATGTGCTGGTGCGCGGGGCCCAGCGGGCGCTCCAGCGCGAACGGGTCCAGACGCTGGTGGTTGCCGGCGGCGTTTCGTTGAATCGCCGCTTGCGTGCCAGACTGCTCGATATGGCTGCCAGCCTGAGGGTTCGGGTCCTGTTGCCGGCGCCCTCCCACTGCGCGGATAATGCCGCCATGGTGGCCGGCTTGGCCGGCATCGGGCAGGGCATTACGGGCGAGGCCGCCTGGTCGCTGGATGCCTGCCCGAATCTTGAGATTGGCGGTTGAAAATAATCTTGCCGCCCACCACCGTATAAAGCACGTCAAGCTTCGGACTCAGCACCACCAAGTCGGCATCCCGCCCGACGGCAATTTCGCCTTTATTCAGGTCGAGCAGCCGGGCCGGATTGCCGGAACACAATCTGCTGGCGACAGCCATATCCTTGTGGAACATCCGGATCGTATTGCGAAAGCCGTCAATGGGCGTCAAGGCACTGCCGGCCAGGCCCATGTCGCGATCAATCATCCGAACCCCGTTGTTGGGTCCGGCGATTTTTACACGACCCCAGCCTTGCGGCAGGTTATATTCGCCGGGCGGCAGACCTGCGCCGAAGTTGCTATCCGTAACGAAAATGACGCCGCCGGCCGGCTTGCAGCGCAAGGTTTTTTCAACATGGAAAGCCGCCACATGCGTGCCGTCCGCAACGATTTCACACGCCACGCGGTCCTCCACCAGCAAATAATCCACCAGCCCGGCGGGATAGACGCCAGGGTCGGTCTGGGGCGGCATGACAAAGGTGTCGAATAGGTGTGTGACCAGCCGGGCGCCGGCCGATATGGCCGCTTGCGCCTGCTCCACCGTGCATTGCGTGTGGGCAATACTGCAAACCACGCCCGTCCGGCTCAGCGCGCGAATCACCGCCGGTGCGCCGGTGAGTTCGGGTGAAATATCCCAGATTTTGATCCATCCGTTCCCGGCGCGCAAGAGGCGGCGGGTTGTGGTCGAACGGATCGGGGCCAGATCCTTGCTTCGTCCGGCCCCCGTCCGCGCCAGGTAGGGGGATTCCAATCGAAAGCCAACAACCTGGGGTACCGCCCGGAGGTTGTCGGTTTCTTTCAGGTGGCGGTTTATGTGCGCGATGGTTTCTTCCACCGGCCCGAAAAACGAGGGATAAAATGCCGTTGTGCCGCGGGTGGCTTCCCGCTCCGCATACGTTGCGAGCGTACCGTTGGAGGACTCATATCCGATCCCGTGTGTGTGAATGTCAATCAGCCCCGGGATCACGTAGGCGCCCCGGCAATCAAGCGTCGTGAGCTTGCGATCCGGTTTGCCGATGCGGGCAATTTTACCGTTGTGGATCGTCAATCCGCCGGTTACGATCCGGCCGTTGGGCAGGAGAATTTTTCCGTTCCGAAGGGCAAGGTTACTACCTGTAGATTTCATTGGTGATATATCCTTGGCGTGACCAACGCGGTTATCGGCGTTCCGCTACCAGTTGATTTCTCCGGGTTCCCAGAACGGCAATTTTGAGAAGCCCAGCCGTTCATGTTCGAGCAGTTCGAACAACGGGCCCGAACTGATGATTCCATTGACCACATCAACTATTTTTTCGCTGACGTTGGCGCCGTATAATTTACCGGCCTGCAGCATTTCCGCGCGGATGGTTTCGTTGTCATACACGGCCCGGACGATCCGATACACAATCTCATCCCGGATAGGCGGGGCCAGGATGTTGGCGCCGGCAAACACCGTTTCGGGCCGATCGGTGTTGAACCGGAGAGTTATCAGCGGGATACCCAGGATATTGGCCTCCTCCTGGATGCTTCCGGAATCGGTGGCAATGACGGTGCACTGTCCCATGGCGGCTACGACGTCAATGTAGCTGGGCCACACGGGGGAATAAATGAAATTGGCGTGGGTTCTGGCGAGGGCGCCGATCTCGTCTTTCAGATTAAACTCGCGCAGGGCCTTTTCGGTCGCGCCCAGCGAAATCAGCAGGATATTCACCCCGTCTTCGACCAGCCGCTTCATCGCGAGAATCAGGGCTTTGAACCGGTGTTTGGACGATATGTTTTCGCGCCGGTGGATGCAAAACCGGATGAAGCCGCCTTCCTTCAGCTTCGGGTATTTTTCGAAAATACGGCTTTCTTCCCGGCGTTGCCGTGCGATGGCAATGGTGTCGACGACCGGGTTGCCCACGACGAAGATGCGCTGCTTGTCATAGCCTTCATCCGATAAATTCTTGCGGTTTAATTCCACCGGCGCCAGGTGCACGCCCGCCGACGGGGCCGAGGCCCGGGTGTCGAATTGTTCGGGATAAGGCTCATAACTTCCCTTTTTCCACAGGGCAGCATCCTTGAGTTTGTCGAAATAGCGTTCCACCGAACAGGTTTTCATCAAATCCATCATTAAATCCCGCGGCGGACTCATGGTACGCAACCCGGCTTCCACATGCGCCACGGCAATGCGGTTGGCAAAACTGGCGATGCCGCCGGCCACCGCGGTTGTCGTATCGCTGTAGGTATACGGGACGATGCGTTTGTTGGCTTGCTTTAACTCGTAAATAAGCTTGCCGAAGCGCTGGATAATCTGGGATTGCAATTCATATAAATGCTCGACTTTTACGTTCAGGTTGACGTCCGGCATGATGTGGAATTCCTCTTCCAGTCCCTTGGACAAATTCCATTCATAATGCTGGCCGGAATGCACGATGAGCAGGTTTTGCTTTTGTTTCCTCAGTTCCAGGATGAGCGGGGCCTGCTTGATGATGTCGGGCTTGGTGGCGATCAGCACCAGGTGAATGGGGCGCTTGTCGTCTTTGGCCCGCTCCAGCGATCCTTTTTTAACTGTAATTTTATTTTCCATCTTGAAATTCATCCTATCGCTTCGCTTCCAAACGTCTACCGGCGGTGCGCGGCGTTTATGGGTGTCCGGCGCCTTTCGGCGGCGGCGGCCCGGGATTCAACGTTTTTCGCGTCGGTTCTTCCCGGGATACCAGCCCGCGCAGAAATCCAATGCCATACGCCAGGTGCGAAAACGACGTGACGACCGCCACGGGGAGTGCCAGGCAAAGACTTTTCGAACGGATGCCCATAACAATCAGGTACGCGCCGTATATTATTAGCGAAGCCCCGTAAAAAATGCGGAATGCCGGCCAAAGCCAGGATAGCACGGCGCCCGCCGCCAGCCAGGCGACCAACAGCGTGGGGGCGAAATACATTCCCTGAACCGACTGGCCAGCGCGCTTCATCATGAAGCTCCGCCACAATCCCCAGAAATAAATCTGACGCACATGCTGTTTAAACGTTTTGCGGGGATGATGATAAACCAAAACATCCGGATCGTACAGGATTTTGACCCCGGCCTTGACCAAGTCATAACAAAAGGTGGTATCTTCGCCGCCCCAATACTTATCGCTGAAACCGCCCAGGGTATCGAAGATCGTTTTTCTCACAAAAAAATTGCAGGTCGGCCAAACGTCAACCTCGGTCTTCCTCGCCCCCCGGCTGTAGCGGCGCCCGGTCCTGCTCGAACTTAATTCGAACACTTTGTTGGAAACCTGCTGGAAAAAAGTGGCCTGGGGCGGGACCAGCGAGGGGCCGCCGACCGCACCCACGGCCTTGTCTTCGAAATCACCGAGGGCCTTTTCCAGCCAGTCCTTGGCCGGATAGGCGTCATCGTCAATAAAAGCCAGTATCGCTCCCCGGGCTTCGCGGGCGCCGATATTGCGGGCCATGGCCGGGCTGGCCCGGCCGGAAGTGATGATGCGGGTATTTGCAAAGCTCTCCGTCTCGGGAGCTTCCGATACGATAATAATCTCATAAGAACGATTTGTTTGAGCTAAAATATGGGGAATGGCGTCCCGGATATAAGCATTGATCCTGCGCGCGATGATGATGATCGAAAATTGAATCTGGCTGGTCAACGGACCATCCCTCCTGACAACGGATGCAATTTAACTTCGCGCAGTATTCATCTGTGTCATTGCTTGGAATAAACTGATTAATTCAAAGCTATCGTACTTGTGACGGGTTGAATACGCAAGAAAAACATAGCCTGATAGTCATAATCGGCACGACTGTGTCATTCTCGGCCACCCTACGCCCGGTGAGGGCACCGGGCCTACAATTTCGGCCATTCTTGTAGGTTAAATGAGAAGGCTGATCTCCCTAGCAGCGAGCTGTGATATAACAATCACGCTCAATATAATAACGGCCTTGATGGGCCATAACGCATAAGGAGA
>Ga0074199_1001641_pt1 | contig 17932 bp, 13 predicted proteins | sample EPASupsiteSAE347_FD_64528 | JGI IMG/M metagenome (GOLD analysis project Ga0074199, IMG submission 64528) | Bioremediated contaminated groundwater from EPA Superfund site, New Mexico - Sample SAE3-47 | ecosystem: Environmental > Aquatic > Deep subsurface > Groundwater > Contaminated ...
TGGGCAAAGGACTCCGCTTTCATCCCACGGCCTAAAGGCCGGGGACTTCCCGCTTCGTCCTTCGCAATCCTACGAGTTAAAATAATATAGATCTCACATTTGAGCCACAGATCTTCATCTTATTTTTTCCCTATTTCTATATTTGTCTTACAGATTCGCTGTCCTCTTTTTGCGGTATATATCCAGAAATCTGCTTGCGGATTTTTCCCAGGTGAACCTCTCTTCTGCGGTTCGTCGGGCATTCTTCCCCAGTTTTTCCGCCACTTTTTCGTTTTGAAGGAGATAGCAGATTTTATCGGCAATTTCTCTTGAATCCGGCTTCACCAGAAGGCCGTCTCTCCCATCGACTATCGCCTCAGGAATTCCTCCCACAGGAGTTGCGATTATTGGTAGCCCTTGGGCCATCGCCTCCAGAAGGGCTATGGGCAGTCCTTCGCCAAGAGAGATATGCGTGAATATGTCTGATACGGCCAGCGGAACGCGGGAATCGGCCACGTCTCCTGTGAATATGACGGCATTCTCCAAGCCGGCATTCTTGGCAAAATCTTTCAATTCCGGAACGTACTTGCCGTTGCGAGTGGCCACAAGAATAACATTAGGGTGCTGATCTCGGACCCGCCGGACGGCTTCTATCAGGATCTTCAAGCCTTCCGCTTTGTAGCTCAGGGCCGTGAGCCCTAATGCCAGCAGAATTTTAGAATTTTTATCTAGAGAAAAGGTTTTGCGGAAGTCCTCTTTTTCACTCTTCGGGACATCTTTGATGCGGACGCCCGCATATGTTATGGCAGTGTTTTGAAGTTTCAGACCCCAAATCCCTTCAACCTTGGATCTTAAGGTCTGGGAAACGAATGTGACACAGTCGCATCGGTTCAAGAGGTTTTGCAGGAAAAAGTGTCGCATGGGAGAAATCCGGTTGTCCGGGTCCGGCTCGGTATGAAAGGTATAAACGATTGCGGTTCCGTGAAAAAGCCTATAAAAATAACCCGCGATTAAATAATAGTACATTCCACCGTGAGAATGAACTGCATCGGGCTTGAGTCTCCTCAAGGCAAGGTAGGCCTGCCAGATCTTCAAAAGAAAGGGAGCATTCAGTTCGCTGTCGCTTATTTTATAATTATTCTGGTCCTCGCCGTGAGCAAATATGACGTCCACTTTGTTTCCTTTTCTTTCCAGCTCCTGTACGAGATTGATGAGAAAGGTCTTGATGCCCCCACCATCTGATTTTTTCCAGTAGGTTGTAGTAATCAGGATCTTCAACGCCTTTCACCCTGAGCCGCTTCTGAGATCGCCTGCAGCAATCCAGTTTCCCGTCTCTCTTCTGGAAACAGCTTCATAATTCTCGCTCGCGCTTTCCTGCCCAAAGCCTGCGGAGCCTGCAATGCCCTTGCAATGGCCTCGGCAGTAGCTTTCGGGTCACCATAAGGCACAAAGAAGCCACTATCGCCGATTGCCGTCGGTATGCCGTTCCGCTCTGTTCCTACCGGGATACACTCACAAAGCATGGCCTCACACAGAGCGTTAGGCAGACCTTCATAGGCCGAAAGCTGGCAATAGACTTTTGCTCGCCGATAATACCCCAGCAACTCCTCATCGGATACAAATCCGGTGAACTCGACGTTAGGTGGTGCAAATTGCCTCAGATTCTGCAAAGAACCATCCACCGACTTCCCAATGAGGAGGAATTTAGCCTGCGGCAGAAATGAGGCAGCCTCGACGAAGGTATCAAAGCCCTTCCGTTTGATGACGGAGCTGCTGATGTATCCTACGGTTATAACCAGATCCTCTTTTCCCTTGCTCATCGCTTCCGGCAGCCTAAATCTCCGTGAGTCGTATCCGGTGGGCAGGTAACCGATATTATTTCCGTTGATTTTGGCGTTTTGGATCGCATCCTCTTTGAGGGAAGGATCGACCACCAATACTTTATCGGCATATTGCAGGGCCAATTTCGTGGTAAGTCTTCTCATCCAGCCCTGCGTGAACCGGCCATAATTGATGCTTGGAACTCTGGCTACATCAAAACCACCCACAATGATAATAGACAGCTTCCCAAACAATTTGCAGAAAAGCACCGTTAAAAAAGCATGGCCTCCGGCAAACCACACAATAGAAAGGTCGCACCAGGCAATTGCTGCTATCAATTTCCCGATATCCGGCAGCCTGACATAATTGACTGGGCAAACTTCATGGACCTTTGAGATTATATCGTAGTCTCTCTTGATGAATGACGAAAAAGAGGAATAATACACTAAGGCGATCTTCATTCTCGCGCCTTCTGCAAGACTGCCCCATATACTTTTGAGATCGCCCTCCAATCATATCTCTCGGCTATGGATCGGAGCCGACTCTCATCCTGCCTATTGCCAAAGATCATCTTTGTCTGACGCTCAAAGCTCTCCACATCGTCGTAGTAGTATATCTCATCCCCTAGCAGCCGCTCCAGGGATATCATCCTGCTGGAGAGAACCGGCCTGCCGCAGGCCAGATAGTTAAATACCTTTCCGCCGGCTGCGTACTCGTTCTTTTTCATCATCTTCAGCGGGTTGAGCCCGATGTCCATTGCAGAGATGTACCGGGAAAGCTCGGAGTATTTCACTGCGCCCGTGAACACGACCCTGTCCGCCACGCCCAGGTCTTCGGCCAGCTTCTTTATCATACTTCCGTAATCGGTAAACAGCCCCGGTCCCACCACGAGCAGCGTCGCATCAAGGCCCGGCAGCGCCTGCACAACAGTCTCAAGATCCACCCAATGTTCCAATGACCCCACGTAGCCGATAACCGGCCCGTTCAGGTTCAACGAACGCTTGGCCTCATCTTTCGGCATGGGCTTCAGCACACCAGTATCAACGCCGTTGGGAATCACGGCAATGTCCTTCACGCCGAGGTCGCTGAGGAAATTAGACAGCTCATTGGTCACGGTTATGACCGAGCGAGCGTGCCTGAGATTGTACCTGGTGATAAGGCTTACCGCTCTTTTGACTATTTTTCCAAAGAACGAGCCGGGATAATAAATGGATGCCGACTCTTCCAGATGATCGAGATAGTCAAAGACCACCGGCACCCGAACAAAGTTGGCGGCAAACGAGGGCAGAATGTTGGTAGAAAGTATGACGTCTATCTTCTTGCTCTTCACCAAGCCCCAAATCGTTCTGAAGTGGCAGGGAAAGTTCAGCAGGTAGTAGAGCGATGGGTCCTCAGACTCAAAGCAGCCCGTTTTCACAAGCTCGCACTTCGTCTCCCTGGGCTCCAGGTTCTTGAACCTCTGCAGGCCGAAATGCAGAACATAGACCTCATGCTCCTCGGCCAGATTGTCGAATATGAAGTTGAGCCGGTTGGGAACCGGATGCCTGATCCAATCCGTGGTGGGTATTACCAGTATCTTCATTTTGTCTTCAAACTCTCTTCAAACTCATTTTTATCTTCATTTTCCATTCCCTCGGCCTACCCGTGTCCCTGCTCACTCTATCTATAAAAGCCTGGGCCTATTGCACCGGCTGTATTCATATATTTTATGATTCATAGACCGAAAAGATATAAAGCATGATTGTCCCAACACACCATTTGAGTAATTCCGGCAGTGATGAATTTGAAGGCAGTTATATTGGCGGCGGGAGAAGGCCGCAGGTGCAGGCCGCTCACTCAGACGAGGTCCAAGGTCATGCTGCCCGTGGGCAACCGGCCCTTTATGGAGCATGTGATACGGGCCCTGGCCGCAAATGGTGTCAAGGACCTCATTGTTGTGGTGGGATACCAGAAGGAGCGGGTCATGAACCACTTCGAGGACGGGGTGGCTTTCGGCGTTCGGATCACCTACATTGAACAAAGCGAGCTGCTGGGGACAGCCCATGCCCTGAGAAAGGCCGAGCCGTACCTGGATGATGAGTTTCTGGTGGTCAACGGGGACAATCTGGTAGATGCCAGGGCGGTCAAGGAGCTGATCTCGGCAAAGGGCGACAACGTAATCCTGGCAGCCCTCCGACCGCATACCGGCGACTACGGCGTCTTGAAGGTGGAAGAGCAGCGTGTCACGGCCATCATCGAGAAGCCGGGAAGACCGTGCGCCGGAATTCTGAACACGGGAGCCTACAAATTCAGTCCCGCTATATTTGAAGAACTCTCTCGAACGCCCATATCCGAGCGGGGATCATACGAACTCACTCAGACCATATCGCAGATGATCAACGAAGGAAATGAGATCATATGCCAGACAAGCAAAGGAATCTGGTCGGATGCCATCTTCGCCTGGGACCTGCTCAACGCCAACAGCCTGGCACTGGGCATGAATGATTCCAAAGTCCTCGGCGAGGTCGAAGACGGAGCAAAGATCAGAGGGCCGGTCCAGATCGGAGAGGGGAGCATCATTCGCTCCGGATCGTATCTGGTAGGACCTGTGTCCATCGGCAAAGACTGCGACATCGGCCCCAATGCCACCATCCTGCCGTCCACATCCGTTGGCGATTCGGCGAGGATTGCATCTCATAGCGAGATTCGGAACAGCATCATCATGAGCGGAGTTCGCATCGGCTCCGGAACCATAGTCTCCGATTCGGTGGTAGGCGAGTCTTGCGCTTTGGGAGATCAACTGGTGATCGAAAGCGGGCCGTCGGCGGTTGAGGTAGAAGAGGCGTTTTACAGAGCGGATTTCGGTGCCGTCCTGGCAGACGACGTGGCTGCCGGAAGCAGAGTTCTCGTCAGTCCGGGCACGATTGTCGGAACCGGCGTGCGCATAGGATCAGGGACGACGATTCGCGGCTCAATTGAGAGAGACAGCAGGGTGATTTAGAGATGTGCGGAATTGTCGCATACATCGGCGACCAGTCGGCTGGGCCGATTCTATTTGACACTTTGAAGAGGCTGGAGTATCGTGGATATGATTCCGCGGGAGTGGCCGTCAAGTCCTGCGGTGAGATCGAGGTCATCAAATCAGCCGGTCGAATCGCAGATCTGGAGAGAATTTATGTAAATTTAGGATGTCCGGGCGAGTGCATGGGCATAGGCCACACCCGCTGGGCGACGCATGGAAAACCGAGCGACAGGAACGCTCACCCCCACACCTCAGGCGAAGTTGCCATTGTGCATAACGGCATTATCGAGAACTACCTGGATTTGCGAGAGCTGTTGACCGAGATTGGCTATGAGTTCAACTCGGAGACGGACAGCGAAGTCCTCGCCCATCTCATTCACTTCTATTACAAAGGCGACCTATTCACGGCGGTCTGCAAGGCCCTGGAGCGGGTGGAGGGCTCATATGCTGTGGCCGTCCTGGCGGCAAGCTCGCCGTATCTCATCTGCGCCCGAAAAGACAGCCCACTGGTGCTTGGCAAGGGAGAGAGTGCAGTTTATGTGGCCTCCGATGTGCCGGCCCTTTTGCCGTACACCAAAGACGTGATCCGCATGAGAGACGGGGAGATCGCGCGCATTTTTGCAGATCGCGTGGAACTGACTGATATGGCGGGCCAGGCGCGGGCGGCGGAGATCGAACGCATCACCTGGGACGCCGACGCTGCGGAGAAGGGCGGCTATCCTCACTTCATGCTAAAAGAGATTCATGAGCAGCCGCGAGCCATTCGCGAGACGATTGCCGGGCGCATCTCCGAGATCGACGGCGATGTGCGGCTCAATCTCAGCATGAGCGATGAGCAGCTCGCGGCGTTGGAGCGGGTGACCATCATCGCCTGCGGCACGTCCTATCATGCCGGGCTGCTTGCCCGCTACCTCTTCGCCCGGGCGGCGGGGCTGCCGGTGGACGTTGAGGTGGCCTCCGAGTTCCAGCAGCTTCAGGTGCGGCCAAAGACGCTGCTTCTCGGCATCACCCAGTCGGGAGAGACCGCCGACACTCTCATGGCCCTCAAGAAGGCCAAGACCTGCGGTCTGGCCAGCCTTGCCATAACCAATGTGGTGGGCTCGACGGTGACGGAGCTTGTGGACGGGACCATCTACACCCGCTGCGGCCCCGAGATCGGCGTGGCAGCGACCAAGACCTTCACATCTCAATTGGTGGCACTCATCTTGCTCGCCATACGCCTGGGCCGTGCCAGAAGACACCTGTCGCCGGACCAGGCTCGCAAGATGCTCATCGAGCTTACCAAGCTTCCGGGGCTTGTGCAGAGGGTTTTAGAGAAGAGAGAATCGATTCGCGAAGTGGCCGAGACCTATTCAGGAGCCGGGTGCTACTTCTTCATCGGGAGAGACTACCTTTATCCGATATCCCTGGAAGGCGCACTCAAGATGAAGGAGATCGCCTACATTCCGTCGGAAGGCTACGCCGGAGGAGAGCTGAAGCACGGGCCGCTGGCCTTGATCACCGAGAAGACGCCCGTGGTGGCGCTGGCCACCTGCGGCAAGAAGATTCAGTCCAACATCAAAGAGGTCAGAGCGCGCGGTGCGGATGTCATCGCACTGGCCACGGAAGGCGATCCGGACATCGGCAAGGTGGCAAATGTGGTGATCGAGCTGCCGGAGACGCTGCCGGTCTTCTCTGCCGTGCTGGCGACCGTGGTCGTGCAGCTCCTGTCCTACTACACGGCCAATAAGCTGGGCCTGCCCATCGACAAGCCGAGAAATCTGGCGAAGTGCGTGACGGTAGAGTAAAAGCTATTTTATTTAAAATATTTTTATTTTTAGATGTGTATTTACGCAGGCTTATTTTAGGTCATTTTGCAATGGTCCGGTCCTATTTTTGGCCGCGTCCAGCATTAATTTATATTCGCGAAAAGCGGCCCTGATCAAAGAGCATCGGCCAGGAACGGGTGACGGCAACGCCATCGAGAAAAAAGAAAGCCATAGAAAGCTAGTTCCACGTCCCGTCTTTCCTCAGCCATTCATCCATATCTTTGGCAGCAGCTTTTCCCGCGCCCATCGCCGAGATCACCGTGGCTCCGCCGCTGGTGATGTCTCCGCCCGCCCATACGCCCTCCATCGTGGTGCGGAAGCGCTCATCCACAACCAAAGTGCCCCATTTCGTCGTCTTCAGCTCAGGCGTGCTGCTGGCGATGAGTGGATTGGGGATCGTGCCGACGGCGATGATTACCGTGTCCACGTCCACGGTGTGCTCCGAGCCTTTCTTCACCTTGGGACTGCGCCGCCCCGAGGCATCCGGCTCGCCAAGTTCCATCTCCACCACCTGCATGGCCCTGACCATGCCACGCTCGTCGCCCTCGAACCTGGTGGGATTGGTCAGGAAGTCGAAGATGATGCCCTCTTCCATGGCGTTCTCCACCTCTTCGAGACGGGCGGGCATCTCCTCGCGAGAGCGGCGGTAGACGACATGAACCGCGTCCGCACCCAGGCGCAGGGCGCAGCGGGCCGCATCCATCGCCACATTGCCGCCGCCGACCACTGCCACCTTCTTTCCTCTGCGAATGGGTGTGTCGTACTCAGGGAACCTGTAAGCCTTCATGAGGTTGACGCGGGTCAGGTACTCGTTGGCGGAATAAATGCCGCCCAGGTTCTCGCCTGGAACATTGAGAAAGCGCGGCGCTCCGGCTCCGATCCCCAGGAAGACGGCATCGTAGCCGCTCTCCAGAAGCTCTTTCACGCCCACCTGTCTTCCAACCACGGCATCGAGCTTCAGGTCCGCGCCCAGGGATCGAACATAGTCAACCTCGGCCTTGACTATGTCCTTGGGCAGCCGAAATTCCGGGATGCCGTAGACCAGGACCCCGCCCGCCTCATGCAGCGCCTCAAGGATGGTGACGCCGTGACCCATCCGGGCCAAATCCGCGGCGCTGGTCAAGCCAGCCGGGCCGGAGCCGACAACTGCCACCTTCTTTCCCGTGGGCGGCAGGATCTCGCAGCGCGGGCATTTTTCCTGAGCCTTCTCCCAGTCAGCAACGTAGCGCTCCAGGCGACCGATGGCCACCGGCGCGCCCTTCTTTGCCAGGACGCAGGTGCTCTCGCACTGAACCTCCTGGGGACAGACCCGGCCACAGACTCCCGGGAGGCTGTTCTTTCTCTTCAAAGCCAAAACAGCCTCGAACATATCCTTCTCTCGCAAGGCGCGAATGAAATTAGGGATCTCCACACCCACCGGGCACCCTTCCATGCATTTGGGCTTCTTGCATTGGATGCACCTGTTTGCCTCTTCTTCCGCCTGCTCTTCCGTATAGCCCAGGGCGACCTCCTGAAAGTTGTTCTTCCGCTCTTCCGGGAGCTGCTTTGGCATCTCCACCCGATTCAGGTTGATCTTGGTAGACATTTCATCCCACTTCGCGGCGCGGCTATCCGCCTGAGGTTGATCGACTTCAGCTAATGGTTAATATGAATATATTCTTTTGGTATTGGCCGGCATATGCTATCTTGAGCCTCGCGGAGATCTTCGGCGTTAATAAGATCTTTTGTGATAAAATTTCTCCGATATTCGATCATCCGGAGGACACGCAGTCCTCAATTTGACCGGAGGGATTTGTTATCGAAGTTAACACTCATCAATTATTAATTTCGCCCATTTCGCAATTGTCCACATACAGTTAAAAATTTTGTATATTCATAGCATTTATGAAAAGATCATAAATATCCTTAAATCAAAAACCAGGAAGAGCAAAGGGCACACCAATCGATTCCGAGGCATTCGTGTTTCTGAGCGAATTCATGCAGCGGTAAACGGCCATGAACGAAATTTGCTTGACAATTGACGACCATCCGATCAGGGTCCCCAAAGGGTCTACTATCCTCAAGGCCGCTCAAAAGGCCGGCGTTTATCTGCCGTCATTGTGCCACCATCCCGATCTCTCGCCGATCGGATCGTGCAAACTTTGCATCGTCTCTATTTCCGGAAAAGAGGTCTTTCCCTGCGCCTGCACCACTCCTGCGGAAGAGGGAATGCAAATTCAGACCAAAACAGAGGAGCTGCAAGAGATGCGCAGGCACGTTCTGGAGATGCTGCTCGCCCTGACCAATCACCCCACAAGCTGCCTGTTTTGCGACCGGAAGAAAGAGTGCATATCCTTGCGAGAGTGCATGAGAAAGATGCCGGCGGTCATCGGCTGCAAGTTCTGCCCGAAAAACGGCGAATGCGAGCTGCAGCGAGCGGTGGAGTACGTCGGCCTGGACAGGATTCGCTTCCCCGTCTCCTACAAGAATCTGCCCGTTCTGAGGGAGCCGTTCTTTGACCGGGACTACAACCTCTGCATCCTTTGTGGCCGCTGCGTGCGCGTCTGCTCGGAGGTTCGCGGCGTCGGTGTCCTCTCTGCCATTCCCAATTATCATCAAAAGCACTGGATCGGGCCGGAATCGCTGCAAGAATCGGATTGCAGGTTCTGCGGAGCCTGCGTGGATGCCTGCCCCACCGGAGCACTCTATGCCAGGTCGGAGAAGTGGCAGAGGCCCGAGAAATGCACCACGACCGTCTGTCCCTACTGCGGCGTGGGCTGCCGGATGGATATCGGAGTTCAGGATGAGCACATCGTTCGCATCAGGGGCAAGAGGGGCAACAGCACCAACAACGGCCAGCTCTGCGTGAAGGGCCGCTTCGGCCTGGACTATGTGGAGAGCCCAAAGCGCCTCAAGACACCCCTCATCCGAAAGGGCGGCAAGCTTGCGGCGGCCACCTGGAATGAGGCGCTCTCCCTTGTTGCAGAAAAGCTATCCGCAATCAAGGGTGATAAATTTGCTTTTCTGTCCTCAGCCAAATGCACCAACGAGGAGAACTATCTGGCCCAGAAGTTCACCCGACTGGTAATGGAGACGAACAACATCGATCACTGCGCCAGGCTCTGCCACGCATCCACTGTGACCGGCCTCGCCCAGGCTTTCGGCAGCGGGGCCATGACCAACTCCATCTCCGAGCTGGCCGATGCAGGCTGCATCTTCGTCATCGGATCGAACACCACCGAGCAGCATCCGGTCATCGCCCTGAAGATAAAAGAGGCCAAACGGAAGGGTGCCAAGATCATCGTGGCCAATCCCCGCTGGATTGATCTATGCAAAGATGCCGATATCTGGCTTCGCCACCAGCCCGGCACTGATGTTCCACTCATTCTGGAGATGTGCCGCAGCATTCTGGAAGAAGGTTTGGCGGATCTGGACTTTGTGCGAGATCGCTGCGAGGGATTCGATGAGTTTGCATCATCCTTGCGAGAGCTTTCGCGGGATTTTGAAAGGCAGCACTCGGCTGCCTTGCAAGCCGTGGGCGTCGATCCTTGTCTGATACAAGAAGCCGCCCGGCTTTATGCCGCCTGCAAACCATCATCCATCGTTTATTCTATGGGCATCACCCAGCACACTCACGGCGTGGACAACGTCCTGGCTCTGGCCAACCTGGCTATGATGACCGGCAATATCGGCAAGCCGTCCTCCGGCATCAATCCCCTGCGCGGCCAGAACAACGTGCAGGGCTCCTGCGATATGGGCGCACTGCCCAACGTCCTGCCCGGCTATCAGGCGGTAACAGATGCTGCACTGCGCAAAAAGTTCGAGGATGCCTGGGGCGCGGCGCGCCTGCCGGACAGGCCCGGCCTGACGCTGGTGGAGATCATGGAGGCCTGCCTTTCCGGCCAGGTGAAAGCCGCATTCATCATGGGCGAGAATCCCGCCCTCAGCGACCCCGACAGCACGCATGTGGTCGAGGCGCTGCAAAAATTGGATTTCCTGGTGGTGCAGGACATATTTCTCACCGAAACGGCGAGCCTGGCCGATGTGGTCCTGCCCGCGGCCACAAGCCTGGAGAAGGATGGGACATTCACCAACACCGAGCGCAGGGTGCAAAGGATTCGAGCGGCCCTCTGGCCCGTGGGCGGTTCGCGCCCCGACTGGAGTATCATTTGCCAGCTGGCAGAGCGCATGGGCTGCAAGGATCAATTCTCCTATTCCCATCCATCGGAGATCATGGACGAGATCGCCCGTCTTGCTCCCAGCTATGGCGGCATGAGCTACGGGCGGCTGGATGAAGGCGGATTGCAGTGGCCCTGCCCCACATCGGATCATCCCGGCACGCCGTATCTGCACAAAGAGAAATTCACGCGCGGGCGGGGCAAGTTCAGCGTGCTGCACTATCGGCCTTCGATGGAGCTTCCCGATGCGGATTATCCTTTAATCCTTACAACCGGCAGAACCCTTTGCCATTACCACACGGGCACCATGACTCGCAAGGTGCATGACATCGAGCATCTTCGCCATGAGGAACTGGTGGAGGTCAATCCGGCGGACGCAAACGGCCTTGGCATCAGCGACGGGGATCGTGTGGAGGTTTCCAGCCGCAGGGGACGTGTCTGCGCCAGGGCGAAGCTGACGGAAAAGTCGCCTAAGGGCGTGATCTTCATGACCTTCCACTTTGCCGAGACGCCGACCAACGTCCTCACCAATTCCGCTCTTGATCCCGTGGCAAAGATTCCGGAGCTGAAGGTCTGTGCCGTCAGACTGGGCAAAGTCAAGGCCGAAGAGAGAGGTGATTCCTGATGTACCAGATCGTTTTGAATGAGACGCTTGTTCCCAATATTGTCCGCATGAGATTTCGCGCCCCGGAGGTTGCCAGGAGCGCGAGGCCCGGCCAGTTCGTTATCATCCGATCGGATGAGAGCGCCGAGCGCATACCGATGGGCCTGGCCGGATGGGATGCGTCGGAGGGAACGGTGGACATTGTTTTTTATGTTCTGGGAACCGGCACCGTCAAGCTCTCTCTGCTCCGGGAAGGCGACTGTGTTGCCAACCTCGCCGGTCCCCTGGGAAAGCCCACGGAGATTGAGAACTTCGGCACGGTCGTCTGCGCCTGCGGCTGCTTTGGCGTGGGGCCCACCATGCCCCTGATCAAGGCCCTCAAGGAAGCGGGAAATCACGTCATAACCATTGTAGAAGGCAGGGGTCCGGACTTCATATTCTGGGAAAACGAATTGCGACAATCAAGCGACGAGCTGGTTGTGGCCGCAGGCTGCAGCAACGGCGGCTGGGCCAACGATTACCTGGGCAAAATACTCGGCTCGGGCCGAAAGGTGGATCGAGTCTTCCTGCATGGCTGCCCCTTCATGATGATGGTCTCATCCCAGGCGACAATGCCTTTCGCCGTCAAGACAGTCGCCAGCCTGACGCCCATCATGGTCGACGGAACAGGAATGTGCGGGGCCTGCCGGGTGGAAGTGGACGGAAAGACCCGCTTTGCCTGCGTGGACGGGCCGGACTTCGACGCCCACCAGATAAACTGGGATGTCCTGACAATGCGCCTGCGTCAATTCCTAAGCGAAGAAGACAGATCGCAAAACCTCTGGGAGCGCGAGAACTGGCACAGGATGGTCTGCAAGCCTGCGAAAATCCCGTCGTCGTCTCCTGCGAAGACGATCAGGCAGCCGGTTGAGCAAGTCATGCACCAGGGTCGATGCACCACTATTTGATCTGTTTCTCTATTTTGAAGATATCAACGGCAAGAATTGGTTAAATAAAAATCAGCTGAATAAAACTCGATTGAATAAAAATTTGTTAAATCAAGGTTTGCAAAGTCAAAGGCTCTCGTAAACCTCTCGGATGACTTTGTCGTTCATCTCCCAGAACCGATAATCGTCGGGCCCGAGCTTCTCCGGCTCTCGCTCCAGGTTTTGCAGCAATGCGTCCTTGAGGGCTTTGCTCTTCACCACCATGAGATTCTTCCTCTTCTCCTCCATGGTCACACCCGAGGCCACCACGGCTTTGCCGAGCGTCAGGTATTCATTGAGCTTCCAGACGCTCTTGTCCGTGGCGTAGGGCGTGAGGATGGTCTCGCTGTGGGGAATGAGGCAGATCCTGGCCTTGCTGATCAATCCTGCTACCTTTTCGTGGGGCTGCCAGCCGAAGAACCGGGCATTTCCGGGCAGGCCGCGCAAATACCAGCGCGAGAATGGTCCGTCGCCGATGATCCAAAACTTTCGATCAGGAATTTCCCGGATCAATCTAAGCAGATTGCCGATGCCTTCCTGGCGGCTGATGCGGCCCATGAAGACGACGGGGCTCTCGTCAGGGGCGTCTGCACCGAAGACGGATGCCTTTTTGCCATTATCTTTGCTTTTCTCCAGGAAGCTCTTGGCAGGATAGTTGGGAACAATGAATTGGGGCTTTCCCTGCGCCTCGCGGTAGGACCCGACCTTGTCCGCCAGGGGCCGGTTTACCGCAGTGATGATATCCGCCGCACCCGCCAGCTCCCGCTCGAAGTACTCACCGACCGGCCTTGCCGCAGGGCCGAAAGTCATCTGCAATTCGACTCCCCAGGGCGATCGATAGTCATAGATGAGCTTTTTAAATCCCGTTCCCCTCAGCTTTGCCAGGCCGTGATAGATTATGTCCGGCACATTGAAGAGATGGACGGCATCAGGCGACTCTCTAAGCAGCGCTTGTTTGGCCTCTCTTGCCACACCCACCCAGCTTGTGGTACCAAAGCGCGGAACGACGACGTCGTACCCCAGCCGCTCCAGCGTGCCCTTGAACATCATCAGCCTCGTCGTCCTCTCCGGCTGATTGGAGAGAAGCAGAACCTTCATCTAGGCCTGCCTTCGTTCGACTTGTCCTGCCCTGCGGCTTTGCGCTCGGGGCACTCGAACATCAAATGGAAGGGATCGAATACCAGATCCGCCTGCCCCGGTTCAAGATAGCGAAATCCCTTCTTTTCCACGTCGGCCTTGGTGAGCAGCGGATCGAAAACATAGGCGTCCAGCCCCTTTTCCGCGAGCAGTTTCGCCAGAGCGAGATTGCGGCTGTGGTAGAACTCCTTGACCCCGGATCGGAAGGTGATGCCCTTGATGCAGATCTTGACGGCGTCCAGAGGCTTGTCGACTTTCATGCACGCCAGAAGAATCTTCTCCGCCCAGTACTCGATCATCTCATCATTGACCTGGCGCGAGGCGGAAAGAAGCCTACAGAAGCTGAACTTCTCGCGCTTCTCCATCTCTTTGATCAGGAACCAGGGATAAACGGGAATGCAGTGGCCGCCAACGCCGGTAGAGGGCAGATGGATGTGGCAGAACTCGTGGTTGGCCTTATCCCTGGCCTCGAAGAAGTCGATCCCAAGGTCAGTGCAGATCTTGAACAGCTCATTGGCCAGGGCGATGTTGACGTCGCGGTAGCAGCCCTCCATCACCTTGATCATCTCGGCCACTTTCGCAGACGAGACCAGGTGCAAATTGGCGATGAACTTTTTGTAAACCTGGTAGGCACGAAAACCGCTTTCTTCGTCCGTGCCGCCGATCACCTTCGGGAACTCTCGCAGCCGGGAGATGCTGTATCCGGTCATGATCCTCTCCGGCGAATAGGCCAGGAAGAATTCGCCCCTCTTCAGGCCGCTGGACTCGCACAGCCACGCACGGACCTTTCCGTCCGTGGTTCCGGGGGGAAATGTGGTCTCCAGGACCACCAGATCGCCCTTCTTCAAAATCTTGCCGAGAGACCGAACCGCACTCTCCATGATGGAGAAATCGGGATTGAAGCTTTGATCCACGAAAAGGGGAACAATGACTACGAATGTGCTGCAATCCGCGGCATCCTCGAAATGCGGCGTGGCCACCAGATTCTTTCCGCCGTGCTTCGCTATCAACTCCTCAAGACCCGCTTCTTCCGGGATTGGATTTAAGCCACGGTTGATGAGACGGCAGCGCTCTTCGTTGATGTCCACACCCACAACCGCAAGGCCGCTGTCTGCCGCCACCGCGGCCAGGGGCAGCCCGGCGTTGCCAAGACCGATGATGGCGATTTGCTCGCTATTCTCAGACATCTCTAGTTATCCTTCCTGGATCTCGATTTCCATTCCGCACGCCGTGCATTTATAAAAGGCTTTATTTGCGCCGCTCTCTTTTCCAGCCATCTTCTCCAGCCTCCTGCCGCAGCGGCAGACCCAGCCCCTCTGCCGGGCCGGATTTCCCATGACGAGAGCAAAGGGCGGCACATCCCCGGCCACCACGGACCCTGCGCCGATCATGGCATACTCACCCACCGTGATCCCGCAGACCACCGTAGCATTGGCCCCGATGCTCGCGCCCCGGCGGATGAGCGTCGGCACCACGTGATCCTCATCCCAGACGAAGGCGCGAGGGAACAGGTCGTTGGTGAAGGTAGCAGAGGGGCCGATGAAGACATCGTCCTCGATGCGCACGCCTTTGTAGACGGAGACGAAGTTCTGAATCTTGACATTGTCTCCGATCTCTGCGCCGATGTCGATGTAAACGCTCTTGCCGATGTTGCAGTTCCTGCCGATCTTGGAATCCCGCCGCACATGGGCGAAGTGCCAGATTTTTGTTCCGTCTCCGATGGCCCCGCTCTCGACCACGGAGGTGGGATGAGCATAGTAGGGGCAGATGTCGCTCATTTTTGTCTCCCTTGAATCTCGCTTGACCTTATCCGTCTCTGTAGATCACAACAGTGTTATTCTTTGCTCGCTATCTCATTCGTCTCTTGCAGGCCAGTTTTTCCGGTTCAGTCTCTCAGTCCCTTTTTGATCTCCTCGCAGATCACGAGGTTCTTCAGGGCTTGCTCCGGGGTTACAACGAACGGTTTGCCGCTCCCGGCCGCATCGAGGAAGGCCTTCAGCTCCACCTTCAGCGGCTCGACTTTATTGACCAGAACCTTCTCGATGATGTTCTCCTGCAAATACCTCTCATTCTCCACGCCGTACTTGCCGGGCTTTCGGTAGATGTAGACCTCTTGAGTCATGAAGTCGCCTTCCGTCGTGAAGTCTTCGGCCTCGACGTAAAACGTCCTGAACTTCTTGGAAGACAGGCGGCTGGCGGAGATGCTGACCACCGAATGCGCGAAGACGGCCATAGCCTCGCAGACGTTCCGGTTTCCGGCGCTGTGAATCTTAAAATCGTCATCGCCCCGGAAGAGCACATTGAAGACGATATCGATGTCGTGGATCATGAGGTCCTCGACCACGGATGCGTCGGTGATGCGGCTTGAGGTGGGGTTGTGTCTTTTGATGGAGACGTAGTCCGGCTGGCCTGCGATCTTCTTGATCTCATCCACGATGGGGTTGAACCGCTCGATGTGGCCCACGCCGACGGTCAGGTCTTTGCTGCGGATGATCTCCAGCAGCGCCCGGCCCTCCTCGACCGTGAGAGTGATGGGCTTCTCGATCAGGCAGTGAACACCGGCCTCGATAACCTTCTTGGCCGTCTCGAAGTGGTACTTTGTGGGAACGCAGATGCTGACGCAGTCCACCTTGCCGAGCAGCTCATCCATCGATTTGCAGACGGTGGCGATATCCTTGGCGCGATTTGCGCTCTCCGGTATGGGATCGTAGACATAGACGTTTCTCACACCTTTCAATTCCGAGTAGACACGCACATGGTTCTTGCCCATAGCGCCGACGCCGATTACTCCGACATCCATGTTTCAGGCTCCGAACTCGTTGATGGTCTTGGCGATGTATTCCAGATCCTCTTCTTTCAGAGAGGGATGAACAGGCAGGCTCAGAATTCTGCGGGAGACGTCTTCGGCCACCGGGCACTTCTCCTTGCCGTAGCCCAGGCTTTGATAGAGCGGCTGCTCATAAACAGGCCTTGGGTAGTGCACGGCGCAACCGATGCCCTTCGACTGCAGATACTCCATGAACCTCTCCCGGCCGGCGGGGAAGCTGTCCTCGACCCGGACGACGTACTGGTGATAGACATGCCGGACATTCGCGGCCCGGAAGGGCGTGGTGAGGCCCTTGATCATGATGCCCTTATTCAGGATTTCGGCATTCCTGATCCTCTTGGCCGTGAAATCCTCCAGCTTCTTGAGCTGCACGAGGCCGATGGCTCCCTGCAGATTCATCATGCGATAGTTGTAGCCCAGAGCCACGTGGTTGTACTTTCCCGTATCGCCATGATTTCGCAGCAGGCGAAGCCGCGCCGCCAGGGCGTCGTCGTTGGTGGTGATCATGCCGCCTTCGCCCGTGGTCATGTTCTTGGTCGGGTAGAAAGAGAAGCATCCTGTGCCAAACCCGCCAACCTTTTTGCCGCCGAACTGTGCGCCGTGCGCCTGGGCGCAGTCTTCGATCAGAATCAGATTCTTGTCCCGGCAGATTTGCTGCACTGCTTTCAGGTCGAAGGGCTGGCCGTAAAGATGCACACCAACCACGGCACGGGTCTTGCCGGTTATTTTTTCGGCAAGGCTATTCGGATCGATGTTGAATGTCTTCGGGTCAACGTCCGCGAATACGGGCTTCAAACCCTGGTAGAGAGCACAGTTGGCTGTGGCGATGAAAGTGAAGGCGGGAGAGATGATCTCGTCGCCGGGCTGCAAGTCGTAGCCTTTGAGGGCCAGGTCGAGAGCAATGGTACCGTTGCTGACGGCAATGGAGTGCTTTACATTCAGATACTTCGAGAACGCCTCTTCGAACTCTTCCACAATCTTTCCCTGGGTCAGCATGCCGGAGCGCATCACATCCCCAACGGCGGCAATCTCTTCGTCTCCAATGATCGGTTTGGCAATGGGAATGAAATCGTGCATCATTATCTCCTTTGAACCTTTATTCTCGTCTTATTCGCTCAATAGCTCAATCATCCGGATAAAAAGACTTGTTGTTTGCCGCAATACAAAATCAGCATGAACGGTCTTTGGCCCAAAATATGAAGCCTATGACCATTTTGCTGAAACTCAATATAAAGATTTCAATACTTGTGGTCCGTGAACTCCTCCCACGGCCTGAAGGCCGGGGCTTCCCTGCTGCTTCCTCGTTTTTTGTGCCGTCATAGCCCTCTGGCATCGGGGCACGTTTTGCGGGAATTTTCGGTTTCCGTTTCATTGGCCCAAACGTACATCAGATTCGCGATGCAGAGGTTCAGGTCTCATCGGACGGATTCGGGGTGTTCCCTCCCTACAGTTGCGCGTATATCACCACGCAACGCGCCTTATCAGGGCGCAGATCTTCCAGGTAGCACTTTGAGCCTCCAAGGAATCATATCTTAATTGGAAAGAGGATACCGAGAAATATATAGTTAATCCAGGCAGGGTGAAAGTTATTATGGCAAAGGACTCCGCTTTCATCCTGTTGCGACTCGCGTCG
>Ga0074199_1001642_pt1 | contig 17929 bp, 14 predicted proteins | sample EPASupsiteSAE347_FD_64528 | JGI IMG/M metagenome (GOLD analysis project Ga0074199, IMG submission 64528) | Bioremediated contaminated groundwater from EPA Superfund site, New Mexico - Sample SAE3-47 | ecosystem: Environmental > Aquatic > Deep subsurface > Groundwater > Contaminated ...
ACCCAGATGGCAAAGAGTTCTAAAAATTTGAACCGAAAGATTATTTAGAACATATTGCCGAGCATGTAGAAGAATGGACTCACACAAAATTTCCGTATCTTAAAAAAGTGGGTTGGAAAGGCCTTGTTGTGGGAGCCGATTCCGGAATTTACCGCGTCGCGCCTCTTGCGCGGTTAAACGCGTCAGACGGAATGAATACGCCTCTTGCGCAGGTGGAATATGAAAGAATGTATAACACATTAGGCGGAAAACCGGTGCATAATACGCTTGCAACGCATTGGGCAAGAGTAATTGAACTCTTAAACGCCGCGGAAAGATTTTTAGCTCTCGCGCAGGAACCCGGAATTACCGGCACGGATTACCGCAATAATTCAACAAAAGTTGTAGGAGAAGGCATCGGCATAGTTGAAGCCGCGCGCGGAATTTTGATACATCATTATAAAACGGATGATAAGGGCGTAATGAAAAAAGCAAATTTAATTGTCGCAACAGGCAATAATTATCCGGCTATATGCATAAGCATAAAAGACGCGGCGAAAGAATTGATTAAAGGCGGCAATGTAACGGACGGATTGTTAAACATGGTTGAGATGGCCTTCCGCGCTTATGATCCGTGCATGGCCTGCGCCACGCACACTCTTCCCGGGCAGCTGCCTTTGGAAGTGGAAATAAAATCCGCGGGTGGGAAATTAATGAGCAAGTTAACGAGAGCGATATAACAAATACTGTAGGGGCACGACATGTCGTGCCCCTACGATACTAATAACGCGCAAAGCCGTCAACTAGTATTTTTTTAAGTACATATCCATTTTTGTTAACAAATCGTTAACTTTTCGCTCTTCCTGGAGCGCCCAAAGCGCAGTCGAAGGGTCTTCAAAGGAATTTGTCCCGCTGCACAACCTCCCCGCTTTTCCGCACGCTCCTCAAAAACACACCATAAAAAGCGCTAAATCGCGTAATAATTAGGTGTCAGACACCGCATAGATACGCATAGCTTGATTCGTGGCTCGATTTTTAGGGTTTTGAGACAATCATTATCATTTAGTTATAGTTACATTTAGTTATTATCATTTAGAGGACAGAAAATAGCGGTGTGGAATATATGACCAAAAGTTTGCTGACTAAAGGGGTAATTATGCGTAAAAAAATAGCTATATTTTTAATTTTATTCTCAGTTGTCGCGACTATGTCGGTCGCGGCTCATCTTAAAATCACGGACATTGTGGGCATCATAAAACCCGCGGTCGTTACCATACTAACCTATAACGAAAACGGTGAAATTACGGGACAGGGCACAGGATTTTTTGTCGGCGAAAATCAGATAATATCCAGCAGGCATGTTTTTGAAGGCGTAAGCAGCGCCAAAATTAAGACAAGCAGGGGCGAGATTTATTCTATCCTTGGCGTTATTGCCGACGATCCAAAATGGGATTTAATTATGCTTAAAACGGAAACAATAGATAATAAGGCAAAACCTCTTGTAATTACCGACAAATATCCGATGGAAGGCCAGCAGGTTGTGGTTATAGGAAGCCCAAAAGGTTTTGAACAGACAATATCAGATGGAATTGTATCAAGCGTAAGAGATATTCCAAATGCCGGCAAGATAATACAGATAACGGCGCCGATATCTCCGGGCAGCAGCGGAAGCCCGGTTGTAAACCTGTATGGAGAAGTAATAGGCGTTGCCACGCTTCAGATGCATCACGCCCAGCAGCTTAATTTCGCGGTGCCTGCCGAACATATATTATCTTTAAGCGGTGATTATATAAAACCTCTCGCGCAGTGGACGGCCGAAAACAAAAAACAGAGCGCCGAGATAAATGTTTTTGAAGATGACAAGCTGGGTTATAAAATAGAATATCCCCATAACTGGGTTTGTGAAAAGCCGGGCAAGTATAAGATTCTTTTTAGCGGCAAAGAGGGAACGGACGCGTATTATTCCACTGTAAACATACAAAATTTTGCGTCAAAGAAAATCGGCGGCGGCTATGACGACATAAATTCTGTAATAAAAGATTTCAAAAAACAGATTATGACTCACAGCGATGACCCGAAGATTTATAATGAAAGAAAATTTGTTTATAAAGCCACAAACGGCGCCATATTGACGGGCGAAGAATTTATCGCCGAATACACAAAATCGGGGGAAAAATTTAAGCAGTGGCAGATTTTTATTCCCAAAGACAATGGAGAAGTATTTTACGCTTGGATATACACGGCACCCGCGGATATGTATGAAACTTATCTTGAAGTGGCGAAAAAAATGCTTGATTCTTGGAAAATAAAATAGGGACTAGGGACTGGGGGCTAGGGACTGGTGAAATGTAAAAAAAATCTCCTAGCGGGGATTTTTTTATTTTAGAAGTTCGTCGGTATAGGATCCGACATTTCGGTCTTTTAAATGATCAAATTTTCTTTTGGCGCTTACGCCGTATGAAACGGTTTCTTCTTTTTCGGGGTCAATTTCAGTAAATAAGATTTCTTCGCTTCCTCTCGCGAGCGCCACTTTGTGCGCCGTCGGGTCAACAATCATGGAGTGGCCGAAATAATAATTCGCGTCGCCGTCGGGGCCCACAGTATTTACCGAGACCATGTAAATGTGGTTGTCATACGCCCTTGCCTTATTTGTTAAATCCCAGATATCAAAACTGCGCAATAGCGCCGACGGCCGTATGATAATTTCAGCGCCTCTTATTGTAAGTATGCGCGCAAGCTCCGGAAAATCGCCGTCATAACAGATCATAAGCCCGATTTTTCCGAAATCGGTATCTATAGTGACAATATCTTTGCCGGCAGTTGACCACCCGCCGTTTTCAATGCGTTCTGTCGGGAAAAGATGTATCTTTCTGTAGATGCCGAGAATGTCGCCGTTTTTATTTATGTAAATCGCGTCATTATAAATTTTGCCGTCTTTTTTTTCATACATTGGAAGCACGATATCAACATTATATTGCTTGCAAAGACGGCTTACAAAATCTGTGGACCTGCCGGGAACCTCTTCAACGATTTTAAGAAAAGCGTCATAAGGTATGCCGGGAGCAAATGTCGTGGTGCAGGATTCGGGAAATACAATAAGATCAGGGTGAAATTCATTCACCGCTTTTTTTGTCCATACGGCCATCTTGGTAAGATTTTCTTCTATCGCAAGCGGCTTTGCCGCGATTTGTATGCCGCATATCCTGCACTTTTTCATATTTTTGCTCCGCAAAAATGATTACACCGATTAAAGAATGATTACACTGATTAAAAATAAATCATTCTGATTTTTCTTGTGATTAATCTGTGTAATCCGTTAGAAATCTGTGTAATCATTCTTCAAATGCTACTACTCTGGCGAATGCCGATTCTCCGCCCAAGAATTTCCACGGGAAGATGCCGATATTCATTCTCTTATTTAAGACTTTGTCTATTTCGCCGCCGAGATTTTCGGCGTGTATAATGTCATGCGGGAAAAGAGCTATATGCATAAGCTGGTAATGATCTTTCGGAAAAAGCTGGTCAAGCGTCTTGCCGTGTTTTTGGGCGCATTCCTGGGCAAGATCCGGCCGCCATTCTCTTATTTTGGTGTTAAACGGATGATCCGCGCTTCCGCAGTCAACGCCTATCCATTTAATTTTTTTCTTTCTGCACCAGTCGGCAAATTCCATGCTGGGGCCCGGATGCTTTATCATATAGCGCACTTCATCGGCTTCGGGCTGATCCCACGCGTATTTATGATAACCGGTATTTATGATAAGGATATCTCTTTCTTTTACTTCAACTCTTTTTTCGATGTCAGCTGAAGTATAAAAACCGTAGTCCTCGGAGATGTCGCTTAAATCAACGATAACGCCGGGCCCATAAAGGTCGTCAAGCGGAACTGACGCGATATCTCTTCCATTTGTGCAGAAGTGGAGCGACCCGTCGAGGTGCGTGCCCACATGGTTGCTTGTTGTTATGAGCTGGCCGTTCGCGCCGTTTGTAGATAACCGTTTAAAGAATTTCACCTGCAACGGCTCATAAGTCGGCCATGGGGGCGAATTTACTCCGGTAGTTTGGCTTAAATCATAAAGTTTCATTTTTGTTTTTCTCCTTTAAATTAATTTAATAAAGATAAAGTTCAACGGCTTCTTTTATATTTTGCATGGCTTCTTTTTCGGTTTCGCCCTGAGATATGCATCCTGGCAATGAAGGCACATAAGCGGTAAATCCGCCTTCATCGGACGGCTCTAAAACTATTTTAAGCTTCATTTATATTACTCCATCCTTCTTAAATTTTGCTATTTCATTATAATCATATCCCAGAAATTCTTCAAGTATGCTTTGCGTATGCTCGCCGAGTTCAGGGGCCTTGTCTCTTTTTGACGTATCAGGAAGGGTTTCCATTTTTATGGGGTTGCCGGCAACTTTTACTTTGCCGATTACGGGATCGTCAACTTCCACGAACATGTTGCGCTCAATAAGCTGTATGTTTTTAGCTACATCTTCCATTTTGGCGATTTTAGCGTTAGGAATCGCGTGTTTATTAAGTAAAGTCTCCCATTCGATGACTGTCTTTCCTATGAAAATTTTATCCATTATCGGCCCAAGCTCGGCGTAATTTTCACAGCGTAATTTATTCGTTTTAAACTTTGGGCTATCTTTTAATTTATCAAGATTTAACGCTGAGCAAAATATTTCCCACAGCTTATCATTTCCTATCGCGACAATAAGATAAGAATCTTTTGTCTTAAACGCCTGAAACGGCGTAATCGTCGGGTGGCGCGTGCCGAGGGGTTCAGGGGAGACGCCTTCAATTAAATATCTTATGAACGCGTTTTCTAAAATCGCAAACTGGCAGTCAAGCATTGATACATCAATTTTTTGCCCCTTGCCCGTGATTGTTCTCTGATAAAGCGCGGATGTTATTCCGGTTGAGGCGAAAATCGCGACAACTATATCGCCTATGGACATTCCTACGCGGGTAGGCGGGCTGTCCGGCCAGCCGGTGATGCTCATTATCCCGCCAAGCGCCTGCACTATCATGTCATACGCGGGTTTTTGAGCCCACGGGCCGGTTTGTCCAAAGCCCGATAAAGACGCGAATATTAATTTAGGATTTAATTCTTTTAATGTATCAAACCCAAGCCCCAGTTTTTCCATTGTGCCGGGGCGAAAATTTTCTACCAACACATCGGATTTTTTTGCCAATTTTTTTATTATCTCTATCCCTTCCGGTTTTTTCAGGTCAACGGTGATACTCTCTTTTTCGCGGTTGATGCTCAAAAAATAAACGCTTTTTTCATTTTTAAACGGGCCGTAACAGCGCGAATCGTCACCTGTTTTAGGATGCTCAACTTTTATGACTCTCGCGCCGAGCTCGCGCAGGATCATTGTGCAGTACGGCCCCGCAAGCACACGGGACATGTCGAGAACAGTGATATTTTCAAGTGGTTTCATAAATTTTTCCTCCGGAAAAATGATTACACCGATTTTGTAGGGTCGGGGTTACCAGTAACGAGTCACCCCGCCCCTACGGATTACACGGATTATTTTATAAAAAAACAATATGATCTGTTTTAAATCTGTGTAATCCTTCTTTAATCCGTGTAATCATACATAAAAAAATAAGGCCAATGTTTTGACCTTATTTTAGTTCATTCTTATTATATTTTTCCCTCCTGCACGATTGAAGCTCCAGAGGGCAGAGTACGGAGAATAAAAAATGGGACGGGTTCCATTTTTAACCCGTCCCGCATCCGGTAGCCCTGTACCTTCACAGGCCGCCATCGGCGGACGAATAGCGTTCGTATTTTTTAAATATTATTGCTTTTTCTTGAACAATATCGTGCTTTGCGTATCCGCGGCGATTGGTTCGGTAACGCTTGTTTCTTCCGTAGCGATTGTAGAGCGCAGAGGATTTTTAATATCGGTTAACACGATTTCATTATTTTTTTGCTCAGCCGTAAATCCAAACGCGTTTATAACATTAAGAGGCACGATTATCACATTCCCAAGCATTTGCGCCGGAATTTTAAAATCTATTTTTTTGCCGTCAAAATATCCGTAATGCGCGTTTAACTTTGTGGTGAATTTATTGTTTTTATATGATATATTAACGCTGTCAGTTATATTGTCATAAGACACCTCAAAGCCAAGCATGGTGAATAAATCACAACTTACAAGAGTTTCATTGTCTTTAATTATAGGAGAAAACGCCGTGTTTATTTTTTGCTCGCCTATTTTCAAAGTATAATCTGAGCCGATTAACACTTCAGGAATTCCTTTTTTATTTTTTATGATCTGAGCTAATTTTTTCTCATCAACAAATTTATCAATGCCGGCGTCAGCGAGCTTTTTCTTTATTGTTGAGGCATTGTTTGTGCCGTAGTAATAAATATCCGGAAATACAGACATGTAAATTTTTCCGTCAGGCGCTGAAAACCCAAGCTTTACCGTTTCATACATTATTTTTACGGGCATGCCTACATAGGTTTGCTCAAAGAGCGATCTCGCGCTTTCCGGATACATTCTTATACACCCGTGGGACGCGGCATAGCCGATGGAGCTCGGCGCGTTAGTCGCGTGTATGCCGTACCCGCCGGTCAAGCCCATCCATCTGTCGCCCAAAGGATTACCCGGGCCCGGGCCTACAGGATGCCCGACATTCGCCCAGGCGGGCGGAAACCAGGTGGGATCTTTAGTTTTGGAAGTTATTTTAAAATCACCGGTGGGTGTATTCCATCCTAACATCCCTATGGCTACCGGATAAACCGCTATTACTTTTGAATCTTTATATACATAAATTGAGGTTTCGGCGAGGTTAAGAACAAGGCCGTTATCAAATTTATTAATAGGCGCTATCCATACCGTTGGTATGACGATTTCTTTGCCGGATTTTAAATATTCGCTGCTCATCTTATTTGCCATGGTTATGTGCTGTGTGGCAACCTGGAATTTCCGCGCTATATTATATACGGAAACATTATTTGGCGCGGTATATGTTGTGGCGGACCCGACAAGATATGAAACTTTGTCAATGTTCGCTATCGCGAGGGAATTTATGGCAAAAAGAATGATAAAAGCCGCGGCTAGGATCTTTTTTGTGTTTTTTTTATTTTTATTCATGTTGTGTACCCCGCTTATCCCGCATATTTTAGAAGCACTGTCTTCTAATATAATTGTAAGGCCTGCCGGCCAATTTTGATATCCGTCAAAAGAACCATTTTTCAAAAATAAAAAAAAACACCGATAAATCGGTGTTTTTTGCAAAAAACTTATTTTTTATGTATTATTCGTCTGTTTTATTCTTTTCTATTGTCATTACGGTCTCTTGGTTCTGGCTTTTCTACCGGCACAGAATTTTCTACCTGAGATGCCGGCCCTTTGCCCATAGCGTCAACCGATGGAGAAGTGAAGAAATGTACGCTTTTGTTATTAAGTTTTTCTTCTGTTGTTTTTAAGTTATAAATTTCTGATTCTCTCTGCCCTTTTCCCATAGCATCCAGCTTTTGATGAAAATTATCAACTTTCTCGCGTTCATGCATAAGCTGTGTTTTTACGACATTGTCGCTTCTTTCTACTCCGTTAAAATCTCTACCCATATTGTCCCTCCTATGAAAATTTGTTTCTAGGTATATTATAGCTTAAATACTCAAAAAATGTGTTAACAAAATGTTAACAAAATGTTAACAATTTGTTAACATTTTGACCCCCTCATGTTGGCAAATTTTAAAAAAACTTATTGTGCAGGGCGGGGACGATGGTTCCCAGTTCTTTTTCGTCAATTATGAAGCTTATGTTAACCTTTGACGATCCCTGGCTTATCATCTGCACATTTATGTTATTTTTAGTCATGGTGTCAAAAACTGTTTTTAATATCTCTGACGCTCTTTTAACATCGCCGATTATTGTTACCATTGCTTTATTTCTAGTTGCCCGCGCGTCGGAAAATTCCTTTAGCTCGGCAATAAGTTTATCAAGATTTTTTTCGCTTTTTAAATCCTTATTTAATGTAAGAGAGATGCTTACCTCGCTTGAAGCGATCATGTCAACGGATATCTCATATTTTTCGAATATATGAAAGACTCTTGCTAAAAATCCCGCAAGGCCGAGCATTCTTGTGCTTACGATATCAACAAGCGTTAAGTCTTCCTGAAAAGTTATTACTTTAACAAGCTTATCCGAAGATACGCTCTTTTTTATGAGCGTGCCGGGGGTTTCCGGCTTATAAGAATTTTTAACCCTTACCGGGATATTTTTTTTCATCGCGGGAAGAATGCTGCGGGGATGCAGAATCTTAGCGCCGAAATAAGCGAGTTCCGCCGCTTCGTCAAACGAGACCTCATCCACAAGGCGCGCGTTTTTCACGAATTTAGGGTCTGTTGTCATTAAACCGTCAACATCTTTCCAGACCTGGACTTCCCGCGCGGCGAGCGCGTTTGCCAGAATTGAAGCGGTAAGATCTGATCCGCCTCGCCCCATTGTTGTGATATTGCCCTTTTTGTCTTTGCCGGTGAAGCCCGTTATTACCGGCGTAAATTTGTAGTTCTTTTTAAGATGGCCGAGTTTTTTTTTGATAATGGCGTAACTTTCAGGCAGAATGGCCGCGTTTTGAAAAACCGAATCGGTAAATAACCCTATATCCCACGCGTCAAAATATTTTGACGCGATGCCGATCTTATTAAGGTATGCCGATATTACGCGCACGCTCAGGCGTTCGCCAAAAGAGACGAGGAGGTCTTTCGTTCTGCGCGAAAGTTCTTTAATAAGAGATATTCCTTTTAAGAGGCCCTTAAGCTGAGTTAATAAATCTTCTATTTCTGATGTGTCAATGCCCAATTCCCGCGCTGTTTTTTTGTGCAAAGTTTCAATATCGCTTATATTTATGGCGCCGTTATTGAGCGCAAGATGTCCGCATTCAATAAGGCGGTCAGTGATATCATCCATTGCCGAAAAAACGATCACGGGTTTTTCGGGCAGGGCTTGCCGTATAATCCGCGACACTTCTTTAATTCTATCGGCGTTTTTTACGGATGTGCCGCCGAATTTCATTATTATCATAAAGCTTGCCCTTTCAAAAGTTTTAAGTGTCGGACTTGCAATTCTGCCCATTCTCTCTAACGCGGGCACGCGGGCGCGGGCGAAATTGCAAGTCCGACGTGCAAAGTTAATCCCTTGTTAATTTTTTGTATTTTATCCTGTGCGGTTCTACATACGCGGTGCCGAGACGCGCTTTTTTGTTTTCTTCGTATTCGGTATAATTGCCGTCAAAAAACACGACTTCGCCCTCCCCTTCAAAAGCGAGAATGTGCGTCGCGACCCTGTCCAAAAACCACCTGTCGTGGCTTATGATAACGGCGCATCCCGCGAAATTTTCAATCGCTTCTTCCAGCGCGCGCATGGTGTTTACATCAAGGTCATTCGTCGGCTCGTCAAGCAAAAGCACATTAGCGCCTTCTTTTAACACACACGCCAGGTGCACGCGGTTACGCTCTCCGCCCGATAAAATATCAACTTGTTTTTGCTGGTCATTGCCCGTAAAATTAAAACGGGCAACATAAGCGCGAGAATTTACTTCGCGTTTGCCCAGCGTGATTGTGTCTTTGCCGCCGGAGATTATTTCCCATATTGATTTGCCCGGAGTGAGCTTTTCGCGCGACTGGTCAACATAACCGAGTTTTACCGTCTCGCCGACGCGCACTGTGCCGGCGTCTGACTTTTCTTGTCCGGTTATCATTTTAAAAAGAGTCGTCTTTCCCGCGCCGTTAGGGCCTATTATGCCTATGACTCCGGCCGGCGGAATTGAAAATTCAACATTCTCCATTAAAAGCTTGTCGCCGTAACCTTTGCTTACGCCCTTAAATTCAATTACAATATCGCCAAGGCGCGGCCCGGGCGGGATAAATATTTCAAGCTCTTTTATTTTTTCGTCCGTCTCTTTATTTAAGAGCGTTTCATAGGCGGTAATTCTGCTTTTTGCTTTCGCGTGGCGCGCTCTCGGCGACATTCTTATCCATTCAAGCTCGCGTTTTAATGTTTTTTGCCGGTCGCTTTCTTCTTTTTCTTCAATTCTTAACCGATTCTCTTTCTGCTCAAGCCATGAAGAATAATTGCCTTTCCACGGAATGCCGTGCCCGCGGTCAAGTTCCAGTATCCAGCCCGCCACATTATCAAGAAAATACCTGTCGTGCGTTACCGCGATAACAGTTCCGGGGTAATCGTGAAGATGATGTTCAAGCCAAGCGACGGATTCCGCGTCAAGATGGTTTGTCGGTTCGTCAAGAAGAAGTATATCGGGTTTCTGAAGTAGTAATCTGCATAGAGCTACCCTGCGCCGTTCGCCGCCCGATATTACTTTTACAAGCGTATCACCCGGCGGGCACCCTAAAGCATCCATCGCCATCTCAAGCCGCGAATCAAGGTTCCACGCGTCGAGCGCGTCAATTTTTTCCTGAACATGGCCCTGGCGTTCCAGAAGTTTTTCCATCTCAACAGGTGAAATATCTTCACAGAGCCGTTCGTTTATTTTTTCATATTCTTTTAAAACATCAACAGTTTCTTTAACGCCTTCTTCAACAACCTGTCTTACGGTAAGGTTATCGTCAAGATCAGGCTCCTGGTCTAATAATCCGACCGAATAACCCTGCGAAAAAACAACTTCGCCGTTAAACTCTTTTTCCTTCCCGGCGATTATTCTAAGAAGCGTTGATTTGCCTGAGCCGTTTAAGCCCAGGACGCCTATCTTCGCGCCGTAAAAAAAAGAGAGCGATATATCGCGTATGACCGGTTTTTTGTCGTAAAATTTATTAACCCTTACCATTGAAAAAATAATTTTATTTTGCTCATCAGCCATGTTAATTACACTATCCCTTCTTTTTATGAGGAAGACTGCAATTCTACGCGAATTATAGCGGCGGATGCCGATTTCGCGCGCCAGTTTAATTCTTTAGGTTTCTTCGTAAGAGTATTTTCCCCTTTTTAACAAAAAAGGTCAACGGCTATGTAGCCATTGACCTTTATGTAATAAGAATGATTATTTTACCGGCATTTTTTAAATCTGGAATTTTATTTGAACGCCGTTTGAATTAGAATACTCCGTCTCCAGATTAGCGTCAATACGTGTTGCGGTCGAGTCTAAGTTTTCCCAACCGGCGTCTGCCGCATATCTTCTTGCGTAAATATGATATCTTTCCGTACCCTCGGAATTATCCAGCTGAAGCCATACTGCTATGGCGTTGCCCGCTAAATCAAAATCTATTTGCGGAAAAAAAGAACCTCCCGCCTCTGTTGCCAGATTGCCGTCAAGGCGCGTAGCGGCATCGCCTGGATTTTCCCATCCTGATCCCGCGACATATCTTCTGGCGTAAATGTGTCCTCTTTCTACTTCGTTGTTATCGCCCTGATACCATACGGCAATAGCGTTGCCGGATGGATCCATAGATATCTGAGGCATATATGAATTTCCTGATTCTGGCGGCAGGTTCGCGTCAATTTGCGTAGCCGCGGAAAGTATATTTTCCCATCCCGAATTTTCGGAGTATCCCCTGGCATAAACGTTAATATTGTCGGTTCCATTGGTTCTATTCTGCTGAGTCCATACGGCGAAGGCATTGCCTGAAGAATTAAAAGTCATTTTAGGATAAGCTGAATTTCCCGATTCTGCCGCCAGATTAGCGTCAATGCGCAATGCGGCCGCGCCGAGATTTTCCCAACCAACGCCGGTGATATATCTTCTGCAGTATATATGTTGTCTGGCTGTCCCGTCGGAGGTATCTCTCTGAGCCCATAGAGCGAAGGCATTGCCGGAAGGGCCAAAACACAGCATCGGATAATATGAACTTCCCGCTTCTGACGGAAGATCGCCGTCAAGGCGCGCGGCAGGCTGATCTAAATTTTCCCAGCCTTCTTCAGGGGCATATCTTCTTGCGTAGATGTGATATCTGTCGCTTCCTTCACTGTTATCCGTCTGACGAAATATTGCCATGGCATTGCCTGTTGAATCAACGGCAATTTGAGGATCATAGGAGTTTCCGGATTCCGCAACAAGGTTATTGTCAAGGCGCGTTGCCGCCAAATTTAATTTTTCCCAGCCCGAGCCTGCAATATATCTTCTCGCGTAGATATGAGTCCTGTTAGTTCCTTCGCTGTTATCTGTCTGCCGCCATACTGCTATGGCATTGCCTGACGGATCAATAGTAATTTGCGGGTCAAAAGAATCTCCCGCTTCTGCTGACAGATTATCATCAAGGCGCGTCGCGGCTATATTTAGGTTCTCCCAGCCCGAGCCCGCCACATACCTTCTCGCGTAGATATGGGCTCTACTCACATTTTCGCCGGTATCCTGCTGGCTCCAAACCGCTATGCCGTTGCCGGATGAATCAAAAGCTATCCGCGGGTCCTTTGAGCCTCCTGACTCTGCCGGCAGATTATCGTCAATGCGCGTTGCCGCCGAACCCAGGTTTTTCCAGCCCGAGCCCGTGATATATTCTCTCGCGTAGATATGGCTTCTGCTTATGCCTTCAGTTGTATCTCTCTGATACCATATAGATACGGCATTTCCCTGTTTTGCGGGGACAATAACCGTAAATAGCACGCCGTTAGAGGCTTTGCCGTCAACTTTAATTACAATATTGCCGGTCTTTGCCCCAACCGGTACAGAGCATATTATAGATGTAGATGACCAGCTTGCGGGCGTAGCGGAAGTGCCGTTAAATTTTACGGTTGATTTGCCTTGTGATGAACCGAAATCAGTCCCTGTTATTGTTACGAATGCGTCAACCGGCCCGCTTGCCGGATCTACATTTAATATCACCGGCGCGGGCGATGCAGGGGTTACATCATCTTCATGGTTTTCATACCCTCCGGTGTTCCTTTCACTGTTTTCTTTGTTTGACGAGCCGCCGCATCCTGAAGCAAAAAACACAAAAGAAAAAAACAAAATGAAAAGTAAAAGATATTTTACCGTTTTTTTAGTCATAACATTACCCCCAAAAATAATATTGAATTTTCTGTCATGCGCTTATTATACTTAACAGTTTTAACTAAAATTCATACTTATACAAAGATAGTTAGCGCTATCATTGGATACCTGACCATTTTTAAGGACTTTCCTTAATTTGACAATCCATAATGACGGATGTATGCTATTTATTGTATTAGATTCTCAAATGATGAAACCAAAACGGAGTTGTTTTTAAAATGTTTAATGATATTTTTTTGGGCGGTTTCAGCATTTATTGCGGGGCCGCTTTTTTATTATGGGCGCTTGTCATCGTTTTCGGTTTTATTTCCAAGAAAAGCCAAAGCGCTTTGTTTCCTATTTTAATAGGCGCGGGCAGTTTAACTCTTGCCGCGGGCGCAGCTTTTGGCGGCAACGGTTCATTTTCGCTTCCTCTGCCGCTATTTCTCGGCGGCGCGGGTTTTCAATTTTTAGTTGACCCCTTAAGCCGGATTTTTCTCGCGATAATAGGCCTCGTAGGAATAGCAGCCGCTTTATTTTCTCCGGGTTATCTTCATCATTTAAGAGGCAGAGTTTCCATCGGATTTTTCTGGGCGGTTTTTTCCGCGCTACTCGTAAGCATGGCAGCCGTTGTAATATCGGCAAACGCGATCGTATTTCTTTTCGCGTGGGAGATAATGGCAATTTCATCTTTTGCGCTTGTCGCGTCCGACAATGAATCTCATTCGGTGCGGAAAGCGGCAGTCACTTATCTTGTCGCAACGCGCGCAGGCACCGCGTTTTTAATGGCGGGGTTTCTTTGGGCGTATAAGCTAACCGGCAGCTGGACATTTTCCGATTGGCGCATATCAGGCGCCGCCGCGATAGGGCCAGCGCTATTAATATTTATAGGGCTTGCGACAAAAGCTGGATGCTGGCCGTTTCATTTATGGCTTCCGATAGCGCATCCTGCCGCGCCGAGCCCCGTTTCGGCGGTCATGAGCGGCGTAATGCTTAAAACGGCAATCTACGCCATGATCCGCCTATTGGTCATGAACCTTATTGATTTTCCGGCTCTTGGCGCGATTTTTTTAATTATCGGAGGCATATCCGCGTTTTGGGGAGTGCTATTCGCGCTACTTCAACACGATCTTAAGCGGCTGCTCGCTTACCACAGCGTTGAGAATATCGGCATTATACTTATGGGGCTCGGTATCGCGGTTATAGGAAAACAAATTAATAATCCGCTGGTTGCGCAATTAGGACTCGCGGGCGCGGTATTCCATTCGTTTAACCATGCGATGTTTAAAAGTTTATTATTTTTTGGAACAGGCGTTGTTGACGCGCGAACACATACGAGAGAGATAGAAAAGCTCGGCGGATTAATTAAATTCATGCCTTTTACCACGGCATGTTTCATAATAGGCAGCGCGGCGATTTGCGCCCTGCCGCCCTTAAACGGTTTTGCGAGTGAATGGCTCGTTTACTGCGGCCTTTTTACGATAGCAAAATCCGCGCCGTCAGTAATAGTTCGTTTTGGCGGCGTGTTAATGATGGGATGGCTCGCGATGGTAGGGGCGATGGCGCTCGCGTGTTTTGTAAAGGCGGTTAGCGTTGTTTTTCTCGGCGCGCCGAGAAGCAGCGAGGCCGAACGCGCTAAAGAGGGCACAAGAGGGATGGTTGCGGGGCAGATACTTCTTGCCTTGGTTTGTGTTTCTGCGGGACTTCTCGCGCCTCAGATTTTAAAAAAAATAAACGCTATTTTGGCAGCTTTTTCGTTATCTGCTGCTTCGCAAAATTTGTGGACAATACCAATGCCGCTATTTGCCGTTATTTTTATTCTTACAATAACAATTATTTATTTCTGGATGAATGTAATTTCGCGCAAACACCCCGCGCGTAAGTTTATTACCTGGGAGTGCGGATTTGGAAAAACCTCTCCGCGTTCGCAATATACCGCGACAAGCTTTGTTCAGCCTATCGCGAGAATGTTCGGCGCGATTTATCATTATGCCGTGCATGTTGAACTTACGGGAAAAGACCGCAGGCATTTTCCCGAAAAAATTTCTGCCGAGTCGGATTACGAACCGTATCTGCAGACAAAATTTTATTCACCGCTGCTACGCCTCATGAGAAAAATTTCAGGGCTTTTTCTCGGGCGGCTTCAGACGGGAAGCATTCATCAGTATCTTCTTAACATGGTTCTTGTGCTGATGCTTCTATTGTGGGTGGTATTCAGAAAATGAAATTAATTATTTTGCCGCTTTATATCATAAACCTTATGATCATTCCGTTTTTATTTATGGGAATAATCCGCAAGGCAAAAGCGTTGATGCAGAATCGCCTGGGCGCAAGCGTCTTTCAGCCGTTTTATGATTTTGCCAAGCTGCTAAAAAAAGGCGAAACCGTAAGCGAAACAGCGAGCTGTATTTTTCTTCTTGCGCCAAAGATTGTTCTGTCAGCCGCGCTGATCGCCGGGATACTTATTCCGTGGTCAGGCATTCCCGCGCCGCAATTTTTGCAGTCCGCGGCGAATTTTATTTTGATTATTTACATGCTCGGTGTCGGAAAGTTTTTTTCAATGCTTGCCGCCATGGACGCGGGTTCTTCATTCGGCGGGCTTGGGGCAAGCCGTGAAGCTTATATATCCATATTGATAGAGCCGATATTATTGATAGGAATCAGCGCTCTCGCGTTAAGCTCGGGTAGTATGAACATGTCGGAAATTTTCGCTAAGGGTTTTAGCCCGTTTGTCGGCGTTTTGTGCGGAGCGGCTTTTTTAATTGCCGCGCTTGCCGAGCTTTCACGCCTTCCGGTTGATGACCCGACAACTCATCTCGAGCTTACGATGATTCACGAGGCAATGATACTTGAAAATAGCGGCAGAAATCTTGCCCTTATGGAATACGCCTCCGCCATACGCGCGTGTATTTTTCTGGGTTTATCCGCGCAGACATTTTTGCGCGTAAGCCCGTTATATAAAAACCTCCCGGTTCTTGCCGAATTTATAATTGGAATTGCCGCTTTATTTATTATTGGAATTTTTGTCGCGGTTGTAGAAGGCTTTATTGTCAGATTAAACTGGCGGCGCGTGCCTAATTTTATAGCGTTCGCGGCCGTCTTAAGTATTCTCGCGGCGCTTGTCGCGGTAGCTAAGGGGTAATGATGAATCTTTCCGATATAGAATTATTCGCGGTGGCGGCGGTTGTCGCGGCTGTGTGGATGTGCGGCGTTACGACAATTACCCGGCTGTTGTGGGGCTTGGCCATGCAGACAACAATGATAGCGGTAATCGCGGCTTTGCACGGCATAGAAATTCAATCGTTTAAATATTTGATATTCGCGGGAGTTCTTTTAATCATAAAAGCTGTCGCAACCCCGGTATTTCTCGCGTGGATCGCTAATAAAATCGAAGTTAAACGCGATAAGGGTACGGGCCTTAATCCGGCGTTAACTCTTTTTGCCGGATGCGGCGCTCTGGCGCTGGGATATTTTATAGCTCCTAAAATTGTGCAAAGTCAATCCGGCACTGCGGGCGGCGCGGGCATGGCAATCGCGCTTATATTAATAGGAATGATTTTCATGCTTACTAAAAAACTCGCGATAAGCCAGGTCATTGGTTTTCTGGTGCTTGAAAACGGGATAACGCTTTACGCGCTTACGCAAACACACGGTATGCCTTTAATGGTAGAGATGGGTATTATTTTTGATGTGTTAGTCGGAGTCATGCTCGCGGGATTAGTGATGTTCCGGCTTAACCGCAGTTTTGAGCATATTGATGTAACTAAATTCCGGAGGTTAAGGTATTGAGTAACGCATTATTAATAATAGCGCTTCCTATTATTATGGTTATCTGCGGGCTTTTTAAAGTAATGGCCCGCCGCATAGCATATCTATCCGCTATTTTAATGACGGCGCAGATTCCGTTAGTAATAATTTTTTGTTATCCCGCGTTTTGCGGAAACCCTTATATGCTGAGTAACGGCTTTGGGGTTGACGGAGTAGGCGCGGCATTTATTTTACTTACCACAATTGCGGCTTCCGCCGCGATAATTCAGGCGGCTTTTCTTCTGCCTGCCGAAAGAGGCACGAAAATTGACGTGGGCGACAGGCAGTTTGGCCTTTTTTATTCTCTTTCCGGATTATTTATTCTCGCTATGTACGCGATGCTTCTTGCTCAAAACCTTGGATATTTGTGGATATCGCTTGAGGCCACAACTCTTATGTCGGCGCCGCTTGTTTATTATCACCGCAACCGTAATTCTCTGGAAGCTACATGGAAATATCTACTTTTGTGCAGTGTCGGCATAGCGTTCGCGTTATTCGGCACGGTGCTTATTTTTGCTTCATCACAACAATTTGCCTCCGGCGGAACAATTATTTTAAGCGAACTTATCACGCGCGGCAAGACCCTTGATCCGTTATTATTAAAACTTGGGTTTATATTCTGTGTTTTGGGCTACGGCACAAAGGCGGGTTTATTCCCGCTTCACAATTGGCTTCCGGACGCGCACAGCGAAGCCCCCGCGCCGGCATCGGCGATGCTCTCAGGGGCGCTCCTTAACTGCGCGGTTGTCGCTATCTGGCGGCTCACTCAGATAATGAACGCGGCCGGGCAGAACCATCTTGTGCAAGAAATACTAATTACCGCGGGCAGCGTTACCGTTTTAGCAGCGGGTTTAATGCTTATAAGGCAGTACGACTTAAAAAGAATCTGGGCATATTCAAGCGTTGAACATATGGGGCTTTTATGCCTCGCGATAGGCGTCGGCTCAAATACGGTATTTCTTTTGCACGCCGTTAATCACACGATAGTAAAAGTGGCGCTTTTTCTTATTGCGGGAAACATTCTTAATTTGTACGGAACAAAAATTATCGCTAAACTCGGCGGGCTTTTAAAATCCGCGCCGCTATTGGGTATTATGCTCGCGGCGGGATCTTTTGCGATAGCCGGGTCGCCGCCGTTCGGCACATTCATAAGCGAGTGGCTTCTTTTACGCGACACGTTAACCGCGGGAAAAATATGGG
>Ga0074199_1001643_pt1 | contig 17926 bp, 21 predicted proteins | sample EPASupsiteSAE347_FD_64528 | JGI IMG/M metagenome (GOLD analysis project Ga0074199, IMG submission 64528) | Bioremediated contaminated groundwater from EPA Superfund site, New Mexico - Sample SAE3-47 | ecosystem: Environmental > Aquatic > Deep subsurface > Groundwater > Contaminated ...
GATGTCGGAGGAGAATAAGGAGAAGATGGCAGCAATGTGTCCATGCGGCAACATGAAGGATATGCCTGAAGTGGATAAAAAGGCAATGATGGAAAAGATGAGGTCGTGCTGCGGTGACAAAATGGGAATGATGTCCTCTTTTATCCCGGGTGCGGCAGCGGCGAAATAGAAGTTAATGATTAGCCTGCAAATCAATGGATAGAGCCGGAAAGAGTTAGGGGGAGGAAAAGCTATGTGCGGGTGGTGTGGAGGGTCTTGGCCCGTATGGGCATGGTGGTGGGTAGTGCCGCTCGTGGGTATTGCCCTGTGCGTAACGATGTGCATGTTTTTTAAGTCGAGACTAGGCAACCGGCGTTTCTGCTGCTTCGGTGGTGTTGGCACCCATGATCTTGAGGAAATGAAAAAGGAGATCGGTAAACTGAAGGCGGATATGGAAAAATTTAAGGAAAAACAAGGGGAATGAGCATGGATGATCGAACAAAAAAATTAATTGCCGTGGGAGCATCCGTAGGGGCAAATTGCCACCCCTGCCTGGAATATCATGTCGGCAGGGCGCTGGAATTAGGCATTGACCGTAGCGAGATCATGGAGGCGGTGGAAGTCGCCAAAGGCGTCAGGAGGGGAGCAACAACCAGCATGGACAAACTCGCCTTGAAACTTCTGGGTAATGATCTTCCTCAGCAAGCATGCAATAGCCGCGACGCTTCCTGCTGTTGCTCATAACAATAAAATGATATCGTAAAGAAATGAGATCGTGAGGATTATGATGGAAAGTGCGGAAATACGATTTCAGCAAGTCTATGACGAGTATCAGGGAAAGGTCTGCCGCTATCTGACGCGGATGGTCGGAGAAAACGAAGCGGAAGATCTGACCCAGGAGGTATTTGTAAAAATCGGTCTGGCATTGGAAACCTTTCGGGGTGAATCCAGTTTGTCCACCTGGATCTATCAGATTGCGACCAATGCCGCCCTTGATAAACTTCATCGCCCATTTAATCGTCGCGCAGGTGAAAAGCTCCTGCCTGTGGAAGCCATCACGGAAACCAAAGAAGATGAGAACATCTGGACGGGTGAGTTGACGGCTTCCACGGAGCAGCGGGTCATTCGCCGGGAAATGAACGGCTGCATCCGGGAAATCATTCAAATGCTACCCGAGACATACCGATCCGTCATCGTCCTCAGTGAACTGGAGGGCATGAGCGACCCGGAGATCGCCGACATCCTCTTATTAACCCTCCCTGCTACCAAAATAAGGCTGCATCGCGCCCGGGCGAAGCTCAGAAAAGAACTGACTAAGGCTTGTGTCTTTTACCGTGATGATCGTCAAGAGTTTGCGTGCGATCGGAAGCCCCCTCATTCAGATTAAGAGCTTGTTCCCTGCCGGCTGTTAGATCTTCAGATTGGGCAGGAAAAAACCCGCGATGATGACGCCGCTGATGACCACCGCCCAGAGTATGTATTTCAGCATTTTCCGGGAATCCAAGTTTGCCCCGGTCTTAGTGCTCGAAAAGATAAAACCCAGCACCACAAACGTCATGATGACAATGGCCCCATGCGTCGTCCAGTGATGCCCCAGCACCGCTTTCATCGTGCTCATGACGGCGCCGTTTGTCTCTTTCAAGACCAGGATAACGGCATTCAACAGGCTGGTGACAACCAGCGACAGACCAAAACCGGCCGTGTACTTTTCCATCTTTGTATTCATCATGGTTCTTACCTCCCCATAAGTCCCATCGTGACGCCTTTGCCGATGATCCCGCCGGCGCCTTCCATGAAAAGACCGATTAAAATGATCAGCGCGGTGATCCCGAGAACAAGATTTCGGTTCTTCTCTTCCGCAAGAGGAACATTTCTATGGACGGCGATCGGCAGATACATGCCGAGCATCAGCATCAGAAAAAAGACGTGCTCCTTGACCTCCATGAAATAATTGTGCGCCCATGCCCATTGCCCCGCTTTGATAATTTCCCGGTCAGGGCCGTAATGGACCACATACCAGTAGCCTCCGAACAGATACGAAAGGACAATCAGCATGGCCACAGCCAAGCTCAACTTCCTGATTCTTGCCACATTTTTTTCACTGACATTCAGGACATCCACGAATAAGGCGACAGCCAACAGGATGCCCAGGACGCCGAATCCAACATGCAACATCATTTGTCCTTGGATCAACATCGTTTCCCCCTTTCCCGGCAGTCATGCCGAACAGTTTTTCTGTGATCCTCAAGTACGCATAAATAAGGTCACCCTCCCTTGTTTTGTTTGATATAGTATACTTTTCTATTCTTAATTCGAGCAGATTCCCATATATCACTAAATCACGTCGCCTTATTCGTACAACTCATGCCGGGGCTGGTTCTGAAACCTTGATCAGTCCTTGAAGCTTCTTCCCTTCCAGAGCATGTAAATAGCCGGGTAAATGACCAGTTCGAGAATTGTGGAGGTGATGACGCCGCCGACCATGGGGGCGGCGATCCGTTTCATGACGTCGGCCCCGGTCCCGTGGCTGAACATAATGGGGATGAGACCCGCCAGGATCACGCTCACCGTCATGATTTTGGGGCGGATCCGTTTGACGGCCCCGTACATGACGCTCTCCTTAAGGTCGGCCAAGGTCTGCATTTTCCCTTCTTTTTTCCACTTTTCATAGGCCAGGTCAAGGTACAGGAGCATGACCACCCCGGTCTCCGCATCGAGGCCGGCCAGGGCGATAATCCCCACCCACACGGCGATGCTCATGTTGTAATTGAGGAAATAGAGGAACCAGAAGGACCCCACCAGGGAAAAAGGAACGGCAAGCAGGACAATCATCGTTTTAACCGTTGATTGCGTGTTCAGGTAGATAAGAACGAAGATGATGAAAAGGGTCAGAGGGATGACCAGCTTTAGCCGTTCATGGGTCTTAGTCAGATTTTCATATTCCCCGCTCCAGGTGAGCCGGTAGCCTTCGGGAATCTTGAGCGTCGCCGCTTTTTTCTTTGCCTCCTCCACGTAGCCGCCCATGTCCCGGCCGGAAAAGTCAACAAATACATAGGCGGTAAGCAGTCCTTCTTCGCTTTTGATGGCGGTGGGGCCCTTGACGACCTTGAAATCCGCCACCTCGCCCAGGGGGATCTGCGTAAGCGGCGGTACTGTTGCCATTCCTCCTGCGCCGGCCGGCGCCGCCGCGGGCCGGTTGGCCATCATGACGGGCACAAGGACCCGCTTGAGCTGCTCCACATCGTTGCGCAGATTCCGGGGATAGCGGACATTGACGGGGTACCGCGCCCGCCCCTCTACGGTCACCGTCAGGTTCATGCCCCCGATGGCCGCCTGGATCACCTCGCCCACGTCATCCACGGTGAGACCATAACGGGCCGCCTCTTCCCGTTTGATGGCGATATCGAGGAAGTAGCCCGTCGTCACTCTTTCCGCATAGACGCTCCGGGTGCCGGGGATGTCCTTTAAATGATGTTCCAAGGCGAGACCGATCTTTTCGATTTCTTCAAGATTCGGTCCCAGGATCTTGATCCCGACAGGCGTCCGGATGCCCGTAGCCAGCATGTCGATGCGGGCCTTGATGGGCATCGTAAAGGAGTTGGCCACCCCGGGGATGGTCAGGACGTCATTCATCTCGTCCTTAAGTTTTTCCACGGTCATGCCTTTACGCCACTGCTCTTCCGGTTTCAGATTGATGACCGTCTCGAACATTTCCAGGGGCGCCGGGTCCGTGGCCGTTTCCGCCCGCCCGGCCTTGCCGAAGACCTGGGCGACCTCGGGGATTTTTTTCAGAATCTCATCCTGCATCCGGAGAAGGTTCCCGACCTCGGACACGGCCGCCCCGGGCAGCGTGACGGGCATATAGAACAAAGTTCCTTCATAGAGAGGCGGCATAAATTCCGAACCCAGTTTCATGAACGGGTAAATCGTCAAGGCCATGATGAGGACGGCGGTAATGATCACCGTTTTCTGGAAACGGATGGCAAAATGGGCCACCGGTTCATAGAGCTTATGCAGGACTAAACTGATGGGATTCTTATCCTCGGGGCGGATCTTCCCCCGGATGAGGAGCGTCATGAGCACGGGCGTCAGGGTGACGGCCAGGAAGGAAGAGAAGAGCATGGCAAAGGTCTTCGTATAAGCCAGGGGTTTGAACAGGCGCCCCGCCTGGGCCTGGAGGGTGAAGACGGGGAGGAAGCCCACGGTGATGACCAGCAGCGAAAAGAAGAGGGATGGCCCCACTTCCTGGGCGGCTTTGATGATGACATCCGCCCGGCTCCCCGGCTGTCCTTCGTGTTCCCACTCCTCCAGCTTCTTGTGGGCGTTTTCCACCATGATGATGGCGGCGTCCACCATGGCGCCGATGGCAATCGCGATGCCGGAGAGGCTCATGACGTTCGCGGTGACGCCCAGGTAATACATGCTGATGAAGGCCATGAGCATGGCGATGGGCAAAGTAACGATCACCACCAGGGCGCTGGGCAGGTGGAAAAGGAAGATGAGGCAGACGACGCTCACCGCCACGGTCAGCTTGATGAGCTCCTCTTTGAGGGTAGCCATGGAGCGCATAATGAGATCCGAACGATCATAGGTCGTAACGATCTTCACCCCTTTGGGAAGACTCGGAGCGATGTCCCGGTTGATCTTTTCCTTCACCCTTTCTATTACGGAGAGAACATTTTCACCGAAACGGACAACCACAATCCCGGCGGTCACTTCTCCCCGGCCGTCCAACTCCGCGAGCCCTCTCCGGATTTCCGGACCGAGTTGGATCCGGGCCACATCCTTTAAATAGATTGGCGTTCCGCCGGGGTTCGCGCCCACGGCGATACTCTCCAGGTCTTGCAGACCCTTGATATATCCCCGCCCCCGGATCATGTATTCCACGCCGGACAGTTCGAGGACGCGCCCCTCTACATCCCGGTTGCTCTTTCTTACGGCCTCCATGACTTTCGTAATGGGAATGTTGTAGGCTGCCAGGCGGCTGGGATCGACGGTGATCTGGTACTGCTTCACAAAGCCGCCGAGGCTCGCCACCTGGGAGACGCCGGGGACGCTTTCCACGCCCAGCTTGATGATATAGTCCTGGATACTGCGCAGTTCGGAGAGGTCATGGCCACCCGTTTCATCGACAACGGCATAGGAGAACCCCCACCCGAGGCTGGTGGCATCGGGACCGAGGATGGGATTGACGTCGGAAGGGATCTTGTTCTTGACGGCCTGGAGGTATTCCAGGATTCGGCTTCTTGCCCAATAGATGTCTGTCCCTTCTTCGAAAATGACATAGATGAAGGAACTGCCTAAAAATGAAAACCCGCGTACTGCCTGAACCTTTGGGGCAGCGAGCAGTGTCGATGTTATCGGATAGGTGATCTGATCTTCGACAAGATCGGGGCTCCGCCCGGCCCACTCCGTGTAAATTATGACCTGCGTATCGCTCAGGTCGGGAAGGGCGTCGAGCGGCGTGTTCTTCACGGCCCAATAGCCCCAGACAATGGCCAGCGCCATCATGAGAAAGACGGCGAATTTATTCCGGGCACTCAATTCGATGATTTTAGCGATCATGGGGGCCCCAATAGTTTAAAAAATATCCATAGTAACTATTTTATATTAGACTTCTTTTTCGAAAAAAAAGAAAATGACGTCGTTGGCAATTTCATTGGCTTTCCATGTTCTGATCTTACATTTGGAAAGGTCGCAAGCCTCTGCCAATTCTTTACGGCGAATCTCATCCCATTCGGAATCAAAAAATTTATGTTGATAGAATACAAGAAAATCTCCTGTTTTTAATGAACTGAAAATTTGTTTGACTTCGCAGTGTTTAACTTGTTCTGCCTTGCATTTTTTCGGTTCTAATCCGGTATCCGGGTCAAGAAACACTATTTTTTTCTCTTGAATCTCATCCAACAGCTTACATAAATTATCTGTAATAAGCTATTTGGAAAACTTTTTTAATCCCTCGACTCTCGTCGTTTAGGAGGTGCATGATACCACCCCATTTCACAAGATCCCTTTTATCAGCATACCATTTGTCTCTCATTTATTACTCCACAACTCCTGATAGAGGGCCTTACGTTCATCATGAAGGCCGGACATCAATTCATCCACAGAACAGCCCGATTGCCTAACAATACGTTGGATCTTCTTACGGGCTTCGTCAAGATCGAGACCCTTCATAGATATAACAATGGAATTTCCCATGGGGATCATCGAAACGATTTGTCCTTCCTCAAGAAGCATCATATCTCTAATTTTTTTGGGAATGGTTACTCGGCCACGAGATTTTATTTTTATCGATAGTGATTGCATAAGTCATCGTCTCTTTCAATTATTCGAACAAATGAAATCGATTCAGAGCGGCTTTGTAAAAAGCTCCAGGTGCAAGGCAGGATATTCCTGAGGAGTGAGTCGTACTTTTTGCGTACGTCGCAACGACGAAGGATGAAACCGAACGCAGCAGATGGACTTTCCCCAGAACCGCACACAATTACTTTCCTTTCAGTGGCTTCACGCCTTTGAGCTGAGCCTCGGAATCGATGAGAAAATTGGCTGCCGAAGCCACCCGGTCCCCGGCCTTGAGCCCCCGCAGCACTTCCACGGCCCCTTCGGCCCGTAGGCCGGTGCTGATCTCCCGGGGTTCGAAGATGCCGTTCCCCCGGTCCACATAGACCACTTGGCCCTTGCCCGTATCAATGACGGCGGAATCCGGGATGGACAGCCGCCGGCCGAGGCCGATCCGGATCTCCACGTTGGTGAACATCTGGGGCTTCAGTTGGCCGTCCGCATTGGGCAGGGTCAGACGGACCTTCGCCGTTCGCGTTTCGGCGGCGATGACGGGGTAAATATAGTCAATCCGGGAAGACCACTGCCGGCCCGGAAAATAGCTGAGGGTGACGGACACGGGCTGACCGACGCGGACAGCGGACAGCTCATACTCATAGATGTCGGCGATGATCCAGAGACGGGAAAGATCGGCCACATCGAAGAGTTTTTCCCCGGGCATGATCCGCATGCCGGAAACGGCCATCTTCTGGGTGATGTACCCACTGACGGGACTATAGAGCGTAAGGGTCCGGACGGGCTTCCCCGTTTTTTCGATCCGTTGGATCTGCTCGTCCGAGATATCCCAGAGCCGCAGGCGCTGCCGTGCGGCAGCGAGGGTGGCCGAGGCGTCTTTCGCCAGCATTTTCTGCAGGTCCGACGCGGCATCCGGCAATCCGTCCGGGGCCGCATGATCGTGGCCGCCCTGAGTTTTTTCACCGGTCTGCCGACCGGCCCATTTCAGGGTGTTGAGAAATTCCTGCTGAGTCGCCAGCAGTTCGGGACTGTATATATCCGCCAGGGGTTCCCCTTTCTTCACATAGCGCCCCGTATAGTCCACGTAGAGTTTTTCGATCCATCCTTCGACCTTAGCGTTGATCGTGGTCTGGCTTCTTTCGTCCGTTTCGATCCGTCCGACCGTGCGGATGACTTTCTGCAGGGACTTTGCGGTCACCGTAACGGTCTTGACGCCGATGCGCTGCATCTGCTCCGGGGAAAGTTCGATCTGGGGAGCTTCTTCTACCGCTTCCCGGTCGGCAGCCGCTTTGGGCTGCGGGGTTGCAGCAGCCTTGGGCTGTGGGGCAGCGGCTTTGGGCGGCGGGGCGGCGGGCGGCGCCGTGTGCCCGGTATGGCCCTGGGCGTAAAGATTGTGGGGCGTCAAAAAAAAGATTGCCGCTGTTATCAATACAGTAAAACCTGTAACAGTCCTTGAGGATCGGTTCACTTTTTTGCACCTCCCGATGTCGCTTCCAGACCCTGCGTGATCGCATGGAGTCTCGCCATGGCCTTCTCCCTTTCCGTAAACTGCACCCAATACTGGTTCTCGTACTCCAGAAGCGCTTTGACCCGTGAGAGGATCACAATGGCCTCCGTCTTGCCTGTGGCATAGCCCGAGAGGGCCGAATCGACATCCTGGGTGTTTTTGGGGATCAGACCGTTTTTGTACAGGTCCATGAGCTTGTCCGCCGATTTGACCATGGAAAGATTATCCCGGACGGCGGCGTCAATCATGAGCTTGGTCGCTTCCAGTTCCTGCTTGGCCTGCGCAAGGGCGGCTTTGGCCTCCAGGACGGCCGGTTCCTGTTTCGTTTTGTAATATAGGGGGATATTGATCGTTGAGGCCAGGCCCCACATGTCCTTGTAAATGCCCGTCCGGTTGAAGTAGCCGGCGTTCACGCTGAAATCCGGGAAATAGTCTTTTTTGGCCAGCATAACCCTGGCGTTGGCGGCGTCGATCATCTTGTTCCGGGACTTGATTTCAGGCGAATGCCGGAGCGCCGTTTCCACGGCGCCGTCGGCTTCATGGAGAAAGAGCCGATAGGGAAGATTTGCGGGCGGCCTTCCCAGCGGCGCTCCCCCTTGCCGGCCGATCGCCGATCGCAGCATGGCCTCCAGGGACTGAATCTTTTGACGGAACATGGCCTCTTTTTCGAGGAGCATGTATTTTTCCGTCTGGGCCATGAGAACTTCCTGCTGCATCGCCTTTCCGGTGCTGTACCGGGCCAGGGCCTGGTCTTCGATGCGGATAAAAATATCCTCCCGATTCTTCAGGAGATCGATATTCTTGTGGGCCAGAAAGAGATCGTAATAAAGTTCCGTCACCCGGGAGACGGTCTTGAGCTTCAGAAGCTCGTACATGGCCTCCTGGCTTTCGGCGTCCCGGGCCGCCATCTCGCCTTTCAGGGCGCGCTTGCCGGGGAAGAGAAACTGCTGGGACGCCCCGAACATCCACTGGGAGCCCTGTTCATCGCCGTAGCTATAGCGGTCGAACCCTTCGTTCTGGTAGCCGAATGTCAACTGGGGGTCGGGGAGGCTTTTCGCCTGGGGAATCCGCTGTTTCGCCGCCTCGATCCGGGACTGAAAGGCCCGGATGTCGGGGCTGTTTTTCAGCGCCTCGCCAACCAGGTCATCCAGTTTCAGATTCTGCGCCAGGACGGGCGTCGCCAGGAGCAGTAAGACCTGTAGATACAGGATCAATTGCAAGCATTTACTTGACGTCCACATTGAGCTTCACTGTCTGCGCCTTTCCCGCCCGCGTAATCTTGACGGTTATTGCCCAGGGACCGGACATGGAGAAGTCGACGACGGCATGGTACATGGTTCCGTGGAGCATGCCGTTTGTCTTATAATTCATCGCCGGCATGCCCGGCATGGCCGGCATCCCGTAATCAATGGCCACCTTGGCATCGGTCACATCTTTGGAAGCTCCGTCCTTGATCCCGACAACCATGTTATTCTTCCCCGTGACCGGCGGGTTCTTGTCGATTGCGACTCGGACCGTATACTCCCCGGCCTTTTTTGTCATTTCATAATTCTTGGCATAGGCCAGCCCCGCCATCAAAAACAACGCGCAAACAATTAACGCCACTCGCTTCATTTTTATACCCTCCCCATATTGATTCATATTCATCCTTCTTTTTGGTAACCTTTTTGTGTTTATTGATCTTTTCCGCGATAGATAAACTATACCACCAGAATTCATATTGTCAATTTGTCAATCGTATTTTATCATTTTTGATTTTAATACCTGTCCTTCGCTAAGAATATCAATTGTCTCCATTATAGCAAGCGCTCTTCCCCGGAATATACATATCCGGCATTGCTCCGCACATAGCCCAGGAGCGTTACATTATACTTGCGGGCGAGGTTTACCGCTGCCGCCGTGGGGGTTGATCGAGAGACAAGGACCGGGACGCCGAGCCGGATGACCTTGGTGATGATTTCCGAAGAAACCCTCCCGCTCACGAAGAGCATGCCGTCGCCGACAAGATCCATTTTACCGTTTCTAAGGAGGACGCCGGCGATCTTGTCGAAACAGTTGTGCCGTCCGATGTCTTCGTTAAAAACGGAACAGACGGGGTGTTGGAACAAGACGCTGTGGACTCCGCCGATTTCCTTGTAGACCTCGGAGCGTCGTTCGAACTCCTTCATGGAACGGAGGATGTTGGAAAGAGGGAATCTGTCCCGGCTTGATATCGGTAGAAACTTCTCACCTTTTAAGGGGTTGATGTATGTAAAACATTTACCGCAACCCGACGTGACGCTGCGCAGACTTTCGCACTTTTCGACCGATCTGCCGGGAACAAGGTCGATCATCACGGCAAAAAGGCGCTCGTTATAGGTTATGGACGAGACATCCGCGATGGTGTCGATAACGCCTTCACTGTAGAGAAACCCCATGGCCAGTTCTTCCGTCAACTGGTTGAGGCAAAGGAGGGAGGCGTATTCCGTACCGTTGATATAGATCTTCAGAGATATTTCGCCGATAACGCTTTTTTCCGTATCGCCCAATCCGGCGGTATCACCCTCACAGATAATCTCTTTGACGGTAAATGTGCTATATAATCTTTCGTCCATCGCTGACCCGGTCACAAAATCTCCGCTGCCAAATCAAGCTTCCTCGGCGAGAGCTTTCATGGCTCTTTCCCCCACCCTGGTTTTGTCAAAACAGTAGGTCTCCATTCCGGGGACGATCATCCGGACGGTGGGAATGTCCACATCGGACCTGGTGAGATTGACGGCGATCACCCGATCCAGCCCCCGCGCCCGGAGTTTGGAAATCATGCTTTGAACGTCATCATAAATATCATCGCTGTAACCTACCTCGAGTTCCTTGATACCCTTCTGATTATAGGCATAGAAACGGGGGTTTTCGTCTTCCCCTTGGCGAAGATAAAGGGGGGCCGTTTCGCACATCCCTTCCAGCCCGTATTTCTGGATAAAAAGGGCGCGGGTTGTCGCAATTTCGAGCAGAGCGCGTACCGTGGCCACCTTGGGATCAAGATGGGATCCAAAGCCGTCTATGGTCTCCATGGTCTGGTGTAACAAATCGCGGGAAAAAGCAGCAACCACAGGTATACCTACATCGGTGGTGAGGTCTTTAGCCACGATTTCGATTCCCGCTTTTTCAAATTTTTCAAAAATGCCGATGATGAATTCGTTCTCCCGGTCGTCTTCGATAAAAATGGCATCGTGGAAATGTTGCGTGTACTGGGCAATACTCCAGGCATCTCGTTCTACTACCTCGGCGAGACCGTGAATTACCGCCTCCTCCATGGTATTCCCGGCGGCAATACCGTTGGTATGGGTATTCATAATCAATATCTGATCTTCATGGAAAGGATGATAGACCGCACAGGCCGGGACAAGAATTTCTTCTCCTCTGGACAGATCGCATCCCCAGGTCCAGTGGATTTCCCGGTCATGATCATAAGCGCTCAACCCGGAAAGAATCATTTCCCGGGGATCGAGGACGCTGAATTTGGACTTGAGATGATTGTAGCTTCCCCGGACAAGCTTATTGAGATACTCCTCCCGGAATTCGGAACAGTAGCGTTCGATTGACTCCATGGTGATGGAGACCTGCGCCTGGATCGGAGAAACGCCCTTGCCGGTGTGACTTGTCATTGAACCGTCTGGCCTGATGCGATCGCAGGTGAAAACCTGAATCCCGATTCTGTCCACTTCCGTGGCGTTCCGGAAGGACAGCATGCCGACCGTTTCCTTGATCCGCTCTATAAACTGAAGGGTGGAATCCGGTGTCTTGGAACGGTGTGTTTCGAGGATATAAACCTTGGGACATTCTTTAAGAATTACACTCGTCATTTAAATTCTCCTTAATCATTTTTTATCCCTGCAAGGGTATTTTTCCAATTCAGATACCGGCGCCGTTTTCATACAGTTCCTGCCGGATCTGGGCCTGGGAGATCCGGCTGTAGGGCGGCACGCTCTCGACGAGCCAGACGTTGCCCCCGATGATGGAACCCCTGCCGATGGTGACGCGGCCCAGGATGGTCGCCCCGGAATAGATGGTCACGTCGTCTTCCACGACGGGATGACGGGGAATGCCCTTGAGAGGCTTGCCCTCTTCGTCTAACTTGAAACTCTTGGCCCCCAGGGTCACCCCCTGGTAAATGCGCACCCGGTCGCCGATGTGGCAGGTTTCTCCGATGACCACTCCCGTGCCGTGGTCGATGAAGAAATATCTGCCGATGGCCGCCCCGGGATGGATATCGATTCCCGTAATGCTGTGGGCGTATTCCGTGATCATTCGGGAGATGAGGGGAACTTCCAGCAGGTGGAGCTCGTGGGCGAGGCGGTAATTGGTGATCGCCAGGAGACCGGGATAGCAGAAGATGACCTCATCGGAGCTGGAAGCGGCGGGGTCGCCTTCAAAGGAAGCCTGGACATCCGTGGACAGCAGGCGCTGGATTGCGGGAAGACGGGCCAGAAAGCGGTTGGTGACGTCTTCGGGCCGATGATCGCAATCGGGGCAGCAGTCCCTGGTATGGGAGGACATGATTGAATCGTGTCCCCGGGCGCATGAAAAACAAAGCCCTCTTTTTATCTGCTCCTCAAGAATCGGACGCAACCGGTCGAGGGTGGCCCCCACGTGAAAGTGGACGCTGCTTGCCCTCAGACCGGAAAAACCGAAATAGCCGGGAAACAGGACGGAACGCAGGGCCTCGACTATTTCAATGATCACGTCCCGGGAGGGAAGGGGCTGGTCGTTCTGATCCCGGCGCATGGCCCCGGAAAAGCCGTTGTTCGTGACGCACAAGGCGTCCACTACCGCCGCCAGGTCCATTTCCTTTGCTTCATCCATAGTTTTATTCATATCCGGGTTAGTTAAGCTTGCTTTACAATCTCGACGGTATCGCCGATATTTACGATCCCGCCCCGAATCACCCTGGCAAAGACTCCCTCCTTGGGCATGATGCACGTTCCCACCTGTTCAAATATGGCGCACCCTTTGTGGCAGGACTTGCCGATCTGGGTTATTTCCAGGAGGACCTCGGACCCGGCCCGCAGGCGCGTTCCCGGCGGCAGGCGGTGCAGCTCCAGCCCGGAAATGGTCAAATTTTCGGCAAAATCCCCCGCTCCCACTTCGATGCCGAGTTGCTTCATCTTCTCGATACTGGCCTCAGCAAGGAGGCTCACCTGGCGTCGGATGCCTCGTTCGGCATGGGCGTCTCCGGACAGGCCGTAATCCTCTATAAAGACACCCGACGGTATGGGCGCCTTGCGGGTCCCTTTCTGATCGCTGTGACAAACAGCAATAACTTCACCTTTCGTCATTCTGTCTCCTTTTTCACTCGCTAAAATCGAGCATCCGCTGGATACTCGCCCGGGCCCGGTCGGCAATCTCCCCGGGAACGATGATCTCATGCGCCATGTCTTCCAATGCCCAGAGAATCTTTTCCAACTGGATCAGTTTCATGTTCATGCAGAGGGCGAATTTGGAGGCCGGGTAGAATACCTTATCGGGATTTTCCTTCCGGAGGCGATGGATGATGCCCCGCTCCGTGGCCACAATTATTTCTTTGGCTTTGGACTCCTTAACGTAGCGACACATCCCCTCCGTGGAGGTCACGCAGTCGGCCAACTTGCGTAATTCCGGGGGGCATTCGGGATGGGCGATCACCACTGCCTCCGGGTGCAGTTCTTTTTCCTGAAGAATGTTTTCCGGGAGGATGCGGGCGTGGGTGGGGCAAAATCCCGGCCAGACGATGAAGGAGCGTCCCGTCTGCACGGATACGTAATCGGCCAGGTATTTATCGGGAATGAAGATGATCTCATCGGCATCCTTGAGCCCTTCCCGGACCATCCGGACGGCGTTGGCGGAGGTGCAGCAGAGATCGCACTCCGCCTTGACGGCGGCGGAGGTGTTGACATAGCAGAGGACCTTGGCTCCGGGGTGCTCCGCCTTCAGGGCGCGCAGTTGATTGGCGTTGATCATGTCCGCCATGGGGCAACCCGCGGCCTTTTCCGGCAGGAGGACAATTTTTCCGGGAGAAAGGATCTTGGCCGTTTCCGCCATGAAGTGGACGCCGCAGAAGACAATAACGTCGGCGTCCGTTTTTGCCGCCTGAATGCTCAAACCGAGGGAGTCGCCGACAAAGTCGGCGATATCCTGCACCTCGGGAATCTGATAGTTGTGGGCGAGGATAACGGCGTTTCTTTCTTTCTTCAGTTGCAGAATCTTTTCAACGATGTTCATCGGTTCATCCTTTGATATTATTTCAGTGCCGCCCGGATAATGCCTCCGCCCACAACTACGTCGCCGTCGTAGACGACCACGGATTGGCCGGGAGTGATTGCCTCCTGGGGCTGATCAAAATGGACGGTCAGGGAGGTATCTTCCGATATCAAATCACAGGGGGCCGCCCGGTGGGCATACCTGATCTTGGCGGTCGCCCGTGCGGGGGGCCGGTCCACGAGCAGATTGATCTGATCGGCAATGAGTCCCGTCGCCCGGACTTCGTGCTTGACGCCAACGATAAGGCGGTTGCCGGCCACATCCAGGGCCAGGACGTAAAGGGGCACGGGATTGCTGATCCCCAAGCCGCCCCGCTGTCCGATGGTATAAAAGGGCAGTCCCCGATGACGGCCGAGCACCTGTCCCTCACGGTCCACAATATCCCCCGGATGGATCTTTTCTCCGGCACGCTCCCTGATGAAAGGTTCGATTCCTTCCCTGGGGATGAAGCAGATGTCCTGACTGTCCGGTTTTTCCGATGTTGGGAGATTGGCTGCCGCGGCCAGTTTTCGCACTTCGTCCTTGCGATAATCGGCCAGGGGAAACAGGATATGACGAAGGTACTCTTTGCCCATGGCATAGAGGAAATAGGTCTGATCCTTCCTTGTATCTCTGGGGACGCATAGCCGGGATGAGACATGATCATGATCCACCCGGGCATAATGGCCTGTGGCCAGATACTCAAAACCCATGGCCCGCACCCTGTGCAGGAGGGTACCGAATTTAATGGCCCGGTTGCATTCCACGCAGGGGTTCGGGGTCCGTCCCTGCAGGTACTCGGCGATGAAAGGACGAATGACCTTGGCCTCAAGATCACCTGCAAAATCAAGGACATAATGAGGGATTCCCAGCTTCCGGCAGACCCGGCGGGCGTCTTCGATCTCTTTGGGACCGCAGCACTTGACAGGTCCATCTTCCGTCGTGGGGATGCCCAGGCACATGGTGACGCCGACGACGTCGTAACCGTCTTCTTTAAGAAGCCAGGCCGCGGTGGAAGAATCCACGCCGCCGCTGATGGCGATGGCCGCTTTTTTGCTCATGCCTTATCCCGCCGTTTCTTTAAATAATCGTCGATGGCCGACTGCAAGGCCTCTTCGGCCAAAACGGAGCAATGCATCTTGATGGGCGGGAGCCCTCCCAGGGCTTCCGCCACGGCCCGGTTGGTTATGGACAAGGCCTCGTCGATGGTCTTGCCCTTCACGAGCTCCGTGACCATGGAGCTGGTGGCAATAGCCGCTCCGCATCCGAAGGTTTTGAATTTGGCATCGGTGATGACGTTGTCCTCCACCCGCAGATAAAGATTCATAATATCCCCGCAGACGGCGTTCCCCACCTTGCCGATACCGTCGGCATTTTCTATTTCCCCCACATTACGTGGATTTGCGAAATGATCCATCACTTTTTCACTGTATTGACTCATGGCAACCTCATTATTTTCAATGGTTTTTACGTTTTCTGGTACAGCGGCGACATGGCGCGCAACTTTGCCACTACGGGGGGCAATACCTCCAGGAGGCGGTCAACATCCCCCGCCATCGTCGGCCGTCCCATACTGAAGCGGAGGGAACCGTGGGCCAGTTCATGGGGCAGGCCGACGGCCATGAGGACATGAGACGGCGCCAGGCTCGCCGAGGAGCAGGCCGAGCCGGTGGAACAGGCAATGCCCAGCATGTCCAGGCTGAGGAGCATCCCTTCTCCTTCCACGTGGGCAATAGAGATATTGACATTATTGGGTAAGCGTTGCGTCGGATGGCCGTTTAGCTTCACCTGGTCCATTTTTTCCTGAAAACCTCTGATCAACTTGTCCCGCCAGGCGGTAAGATCCCGAACCTCTTTTTCCAGAGAAGCCTGGGCCATCTCTACGGCCTTGGCGAAACCGACGATCCCCGGCACGTTGTGGGTCGAAGCCCGGCGCCGGTTTTCCTGTTCTCCGCCGTGCATGAACGGCGTAAGGCGCGTCCCCTTCCGCACGTAAAGCAGGCCTATCCCCTTGGGACCGTATAGTTTATGGGCCGAAGCGCTCAGGAGATCCACGTTCAGGTCGTCCACAGAAAAGGGCAGATGCCCCAGGGTCTGGACCGCGTCGGTGTGCATATAGATGCCGTGTTCCCTGGCGATCTTGCCGATTTCGGCAAGGGGCTGGATCGTCCCGATTTCGTTGTTGGCATGCATGATGGAGATAAGGATCGTTTTGTCGGTAATGGCCCGGCGGACGTCGTCGGGATCAACGAGGCCGTCGCCGTCGACGGGCAGGATCGTGACCTCAAAACCATCTTTTTCCAGAAAGTGGCAGGGCTCCAAAACGGCGTGATGTTCGATCGGGGAGGTAATAATATGGTTCCCCTTGCCCCGCCGCGCATAGGCCACCCCCTTGACGGCCATATTGTTGCTCTCCGTGCCGCCGCTGGTGAAGACGATTTCTCCGGGGGCGGCTCCCAGAAAGGCAGCGATTCCTTCCCGGGCCTCCTCGACGGCCCCTTTCGTTTCCTGGCCGAAGGCATGCATGCTCGACGGATTGCCGAAACGTTCGGAGAAGTACGGCAACATGGCCGCTACTACCTCCGGGTCGCAGGGGGTCGTCGCCGCGTAATCAAAATAGACAGGCTTCATCTTTATCCACCTTCCTTTCCTTTTGTCAGCACAAAAACCGCGTTCAGAGCGAAAAGATTCGGCCAAAAAGTGACCGCCCCCGTATTTCCCAGAAAATGGGCGCTCAGGATCTTCAGCCTTTTTTCAGCGCAGAATATCCGGAAATCCTTGATACTGAGAAACCGGACATTCGGCGTATCATACCACAAATAGGGCAGGGCGGCCGTAACCGGCGAGCGGCCCCCCAGGGCTAACATCAGCCGGGAGTGGAAATGGGCAAAATTGGGGAACCCCACAATCACCCGTTTCCCTATGCGCAGCGATTCCTCAATAACAAAATCCACTTTGCGCACTTCCTGAAGGCACTGATTGAGAATGACATCATCAAAGGCCCCGTCGGGATATTCCACGAGCCCCGTTTCAATGTCTCCCTGGAAGACGCTCAATCCCCGTTTCACACATTCATAAAACGCCTTCTGGTCCATTTCGATCCCCTGAACCCGGGCTTGCTTGAAACGGACCAGGTGATACAGAAGCTCGCCCGTTCCGCAGCCCAGGTCGAGGACCCGGGATCCCGGCGCGATGGCGTCGTAAATGATGCGATGATCGGGACGCAAAGGGAAATTATTGTTTTTCATTATCCGAATCCGCCATATTTGATCCCTTGGCCGTTCCAGCTATGGTAGCCCTTCAAGGTCACGCCGAGGAAATGCCGGATCAGTTCCGTCTGTTCTTCCACCTCGACGAGAAAGGCGTCGTGGCCGTATGTTGATTTCAATTCACAGTAGGTGATGTCCACCTGTTTGCCCTTCAGCTCCCGGACGATATCCTGGGACTGGTAAGATGGATACAGCCAGTCCGACTGGAAGGAAATGACCAGGAAACGGGTTTGGAGCGGTTTGCCGCTCCGAATCAGTTTCCCGCCTGACAAATCGAAGTAATCCATCGCTTTGGTGATATAAAGATACGAGTTGGCGTCGAAACGCTTCACAAAGTTCGCCCCCCGGTAACGAAGATAACCCTCCACCTCGAAGTCGGCGTCGAAATTGAAACTGAAGGCGCCGTTTTTCAGTCGCCGGGAAAATTTCTCTTCCATGGATTGATCGCTCATAAAGGTAATATGACCGATCATGCGCGCCACGGCCAGCCCTTTTTCCGGTGGCCCGAAATCGTAATAGTTTCCCTCCCGCCAGGCGGGGTCGGCCATGATGGACTGGCGCACCACTTCGTTGAAGGCGATCTGCTGGGGAGAGTGCTTCAGGGCCGTGGCAATGGGAA
>Ga0074199_1001644_pt1 | contig 17923 bp, 16 predicted proteins | sample EPASupsiteSAE347_FD_64528 | JGI IMG/M metagenome (GOLD analysis project Ga0074199, IMG submission 64528) | Bioremediated contaminated groundwater from EPA Superfund site, New Mexico - Sample SAE3-47 | ecosystem: Environmental > Aquatic > Deep subsurface > Groundwater > Contaminated ...
GAAAGCGGCGGATATCGGCATCGCGATGGGCGTTTCGGGAACCGATGTGGCCAAGGAAGCCGCGGACATGATCCTGACCGATGACAGCTTCACTTCCATTGTCGGCGCGATACGCGAAGGAAGAAGGCTCTACGACAACCTTTCGAAGTGCGTAAAATACTATCTGGCCTGCAAAGTCGGTCTGATCCTGTCTTTCCTCGTGCCTGTGCTCATCAACCTGCCTATGCCTTTCTCTCCTGTGCAGATCATCATCCTTGAGATCTTCATGGATCTGGCGGCATCCACCTCCTTCGTAGCCGAACCCGCCGAAATCGATCTGCTGAAACGGAAGCCCAGAAAATCCGGCGAGCCCGGCGGAAATTTCATGAACAGGTCGATGATGACCGGTATTTTTTCAGGCGGCATAACGCTTGCAGTGCTGGTACTCGGCGTCAACTTTTATTCCTGGTTCACGACCGGCGATCTGGCCATTGCCCGGACCTGGGCCTTTGCGAGCTGGCTGTTCGGCCATGTCGGTTTGGCGCTCAACATGCGTACGAGCAAGGTTCCGCTGACGAAAATCGGCGTGTTTTCGAGCAGGCCTTTCAATGTCTGGATGATTGCGATTGTGGTTTTCATCGGCCTGGCGATCAGTGTGCCGGGGATCGGCCAATACCTGAATCTGGCCCCCATCGGGATCGGAACCCTGATGGTCATCGCCCTGATCGCAGTACTTGCCACCTCATGGATGGAAATCCGGAAACATTTCGCAAAAAACCCGGCTTGAGGCGGGCGACGCGCGGCCGGGATATCGCTCGCTACGCGCCGCCCCTGGGCTCCTTGCAGGCCAACTCGTCCATGTGCCTTAAGCGTCGCGAGAGATCCCGGGCAAGATTCATGATGATGAGCGAGAACGCCTTGGGATCGATCTTGAAGATTTCATAGACCGCGCGGTTGGTAATTGTCACGGTTTCGCTCGGTTCGAGCACTCTTACCGTGGCGATGGCAGGCATGGTGTCCAGAAGTTCCATTTCTCCGAAGGTTTCGCCCTCTCCGAGGGTGACGATCGACACTCCCTGACGGGTTATCTCCACTTTGCCGCTCATTATGAAAAAAATCCGGTCGTTGGGCTCGCCTTCGCGCATCGCCGACTGACCTTTTTCGAAAAACTGGGTGCCGAAAAGCGGTTTGATCTTTTCGATCTGTTCCGGAAGCACCCCGCCGAACAGTGAATACTTCTGGAGCGAACTCGAATCTATCATGACCGCGCCCTCCCCTAAATATGCCAGTATATATGGGTTGTACTATCGATTGGCGAAGGACGCAACGGAAATCAGCGGTTCGCGATCCCGAATGGCACATGCACGCAGACGGCGGAACCCCAGGCTGCGGCAAGATGCGACATCTGGTCGTCGAAAAAGAGGTGTGGCTTGAATACTTCGAGGATCCGGCGCTTTTCGATGCCACCGAGGAAAAATGTCTCGTCTGCGCGAAGCCCCCAGGAGGCAAGGGATGTGACCACCCGCTCGTGTGCGGGCGCGTTGCGGGCAGTGACAAGCGCGGTGCGCACCCGGGGTGCAGCGTCAGGACTGCGTATCGCTTCATCATGCCGCTGCAGTGCGGCCAATTTCACGAAAAAATCCTTGAGCGGCCCCGGGTCCAGCGGCAAAGCCGCCTTGGAAACTTCCGATTCGGAAAAGGCCGCAAGTCCTCCCGCCGAGCGGTATACCCGCTCGGCTTCATCGTCGGCCACCACACCGTCGAAATCGAACGCAATGCGTAGCTCGTCGTCTTCGGAATCGGTCGCCGAATCGGCGTCGGGGCCGGGCGAAAGAACCCGACCGGCGGGCGAACCAGCGGCGATGGCCGCTTCGACATCCCGGGGATCGGCCGAAAGAAAGAGCGAAGCGTTGAACGCGGGCAGATAGGCATACGGAGAACGGCCATCCAGGAACGCCGCCCGTATGATGTCGAGTCCGAGTTCCTTGATGGAACGGAAAACGCGCAAGCCTGCTTCGGGATCGTTTTTGGAAAGGAGAACCACCTCGGCAGGGCCTTCCCCCGCCGGATAGCCCCTATTCAGCGCAAGGAAGCGCCTGATGAAAGGATAGGCCATGCCCGGATCGAGGGGTTCGTCCCTCCGCGAATACATCCACGCCCTGTATGCGGCCTCTCCTTCGGCTTTGAACACCGAATCGGATTCGGAGAGATCGAACAGGGCGGAGGATGCGATCGCAATGACGATCTTGTCCTCGATCGGGTAGGACATTAGGGCGCCCTCCCGCCGGCCGGAATACGGATTTCAGCGCTTGCCGGCGTCGTAAATTTCCCCGGAAGCCTTCGGTCCGACATATTTGCCGGCGAACATCCACAAGGCGATGATGGTCAATACATAGGGCAGAAGGTAGAAAAACTCCTGCGGCAAAGCGGCGAGAAAAACGATGTCCTTCGCATACAACGACAACGCGGTCGAGAATCCGAAGAAAAGGCCCGCGCCGAGAACGCCGAAGGGATTCCACTTGCCGAACACCAACGACGCCATGGCGATGAAGCCCGTACCGTGAATGGACGACAATGTGTACTGGATATCCGCGGTAAGCACCATGACGCCGCCCGCAAGCCCGGCGAGCGCGCCCGAAGCGAGAACGCCGAAATACCGCATGCCCTTCACACTGACACCCATGCTGGCGGCCGCCTGCGGGGTTTTGCCGCAGGCGCGAAGGCGCAGACCGAAAGGCGTTTTGTAGACGAGAAACCAGGTCAGCAGAACGAGGCCGATGGCCACGAAGAAAGTCGGGTAATTTTCGAAGAACAGCATCTTTCCCAAAACAGGAATATCGGAAAGGTAAGGAACCGTGATCTTCTGCATCCCGTTGGAAAAGGCCCGTGTCCTCTGCTGGTGGAAAATGATCTGACAGAGATAAACGGTGAGTCCGCCCGCAAGAATGTTGAGGGCGGTGCCCGAGATCGTCTGATTCGCTTTAAGATTGATGCTGGCGAACGCATGCAGGGAGCTGAACAGAATGCCCGCGAGGACAGCTACCCCCAGACCTATCCAGGCGGCGCCCGGTGTGGTCGGCTCCAAGAGGACGGTTACTGTGGCGGCGGCGAAAGCTCCGATCTGCATCGTGCCTTCGAGCGCGATGTTTACGATGCCCGATCTTTCGCTGAAAAGCCCGCCCAACGCCGCGATGATGATAGGCGTGGCGAACATGAGGGCGATGGGTATCATTTCGAGCAACAGGCTGAAGCTCATGTCGCCGCTCCTTCTCCGACCGACTCGGGTTTGGCTTTATGGCCCTTCAGCTTGTCGATGACCATCTTTATACCGAACTGCATCGCGACGAAAAGCACGATCGAAGCCTGGATGATTCCGGTTATTTCGCGCGGTATCCCCTGCGACTGCATCAGGGGCTGCGCGGCTTTGAGCATGCCGAAAAGCATGCCCGAGAATAAAATTCCGATCGCTTCGTTGCCGCCCACGAGAGCCACGGCGATGCCGTCGAAGCCGTACCCCTCAGCGGCGGACATGGCCCGTCCGAAGTTGAAGGTTCCCGTAGTGATGATCGCGCCCGCGAGTCCGGCGAAGGCCCCCGCTATGGTCAACGACAACACGGTATTCCGGTTCACTTTCATGCCCGCGTAACGCGCGGCTTCCTTGTTGAAGCCCACCGCCCGAAGCGAGTACCCGAATGTTGTTTTGTTGATGACAAGGGAGTATATGACCAGCGCGATGATGACCGGTATGAAGCCCCAGTTGAGGCGCGAATTCCGTGTAATGCTCTCCAGGAAGGGGCTGTGCAAAAGCGCGGTTTCGGAGAACTCGGCAGTCTTGACCCTGTCCACTGAACCGAAAATGTTGAGGATCGTGTAGTTATTGAGGTGAAGCGCGACGTAATTGAGCATGATCGTCACGACGACTTCGCTCACGTTGTATTTCGCCTTCAGAAGACCGGGAATCGCGCCCCAGAGCGCCCCGGCCACGATGCCCGCAAGCAGCACGAGGGGAAGATGGATGAACTTCGGCGCATGGACCAGGAGGGCGACCGCGGTGGCCGCGAGCGACCCGGCCATGAGCTGGCCTTCGGCTCCGATGCTGAAAAGGCCGGTCCGAGCCGCAAAGGCGAAGGAAAGGCCGGTGAGTATGATCGGCATGGACTGGACGACGAATTCGCCGATATAGCGGGGGTTGAACGGAAGTTCACCCTTGATGTCCAGGCCTGAAATGCCGCGTATCATCGCAGTGAACATCACTGCAGGCGATCTTCCCGTGGCGATGATGATGATCGAGCCGATAAAGAATCCGAGGAAGACGGAAATCAGGGGCAGAACGATCTTTTCGCTGCGCTTGGTCATTGCCGGCCTCCTGTCGCCGCGGTCTCTTTCCGTTTCGCGGTTTTCCTCAGGGAACCCGACATCATAAGGCCGAGCTCGTTCTCGTCCGCACCCTGCGCTTCCACGATGCCCACGATTTCTCCACCGTGTATTACGGCTATGCGATCCGATACGTCCATGATTTCGTCCAGTTCCAGCGATACGAGCAGGATCGCCTTCCCTTTATCGCGTTCGGCGATGATGCGCTTGTGGATATACTCGATGGCGCCGACATCCAGCCCCCGCGTCGGCTGGGCGATGACGAATACATCGGACGAAAGGTCCACTTCGCGGGCGACAATGGCTTTTTGCTGATTTCCGCCCGACATCGAGCGGGTCGGCGTCGCCGGCCCCTCGCCGGAGCGTACGTCGAATTCGCGGATCAGGCGCTCCGCATTCCGGCGGATCGCCTTTTTATCCATGAAACCGAAGTGGGCATAGGGTTTCTTGTAGTAATTATGAACGATGAGGTTTTCGTCGAGGTTGAAATCGAGGATCAAACCATGTCGATGGCGGTCTTCGGGAATATGCCCCAGGCCGAGATCGCTGCGCTCCTTGATGGAGAGATTGGTGATGTCGCGGTCGCGAAGCAAAATGCGGCCTGACTCCACCCTGTCGAGGCCGGTGATCGCATGGACCAGTTCCGTCTGGCCGTTGCCGTCGATGCCGCAGAGACCCAGCACTTCGCCTGCACGCACTTCCAGTGAAAAATTCTTGACGCCGAGCACGCCTTTCTGGTTCTTGACGTTCAGGTTCTCGATGCGAAGCAGCACTTCGCCGGGTTTCGCCGGGCCTTTTTCGACGTGAAAATTGACTTCGCGACCGACCATCATTTCAGCCATCCGTTCTTCGGATGTATCGGCGACATTGACCGTGCCGATGCATTTTCCGCGCCTCAAGACCGTGCAGACGTCGGCGACTTCCTTGATTTCCTTCAGCTTGTGCGTGATGAGGATGATCGTCTTCCCCTCGGCCGTGAGCCTGCGCATGATCTGTATGAGTTCGCGAATCTCCTGGGGAGTGAGGACGGCTGTCGGCTCATCGAAAATGAGGATTTCCGCATCGCGATACAGCATTTTCAGAATCTCTACACGCTGCTGCATGCCCACCGAAATGTCTTCGATCTTGGCGCGCGGATCTACGGCCAGGCCGTACAGCCTGGAAATGTTCTCGACCTTCATTTCAGCTTTGCGGATGTCGATGAGCGGACCTTTGGCCGGCTCCTGGCCGAGGATGATATTTTCGGTAACCGTAAAGTTATGCACCAGCTTAAAATGTTGATGTACCATGCCGATGCCGAGGGCGGTGGCCGCGTTCGGATCGGTGATATGGACTTCCTTGCCGCGGATGCGGATCGATCCTGAGTCCGGTAGGTACAGTCCGAAAAGAATACTCATGAGCGTGGACTTGCCCGCTCCGTTTTCGCCCAAAAGAGCGTGGATGCTCCGTTCCTCGACTTGCAGGGTGACGTCATCGTTCGCCCTGATGCCGGGAAAATCTTTGGTGATGCCGAGCATCTCGATGACAAAACCCACCGTGCGCCCCCAGTTCCGTTGAATGGTTCAGTATATCACGATTCCGGCGGGCTTCGGCAACCACATTCCCCCGGTGGGCGATGCCCTGGAGCATGCGAAACACGCGACTTTTACGACGAGGCCGACAAGGACAGGGAGGCAAAAAAGAAAGGGCAAAAAAAAGGCCGCCCCCTGGGGGACGGCCCGATCACAGCGAATGGAATCGCAATTACTTCGCGGGGATCTCGGAAACCTTGAGCTTGCCGGACGCGATCTGCGCTTCGAATTCCCTTACCTTCGCGATAATTTCGGCGGAAAGGTTGGGATTCTTGTCGGGGATGCCGACGCCCTTGTTCGCGATGGAGTAGACGTTAGTCTGGCCACCGGGGAACTTGCCGTCCATCGTGAGTTTGCAGACGTCATAGGCCGCGACGTCAACGCGCTTCATCATGGAGGTGAGAACTGCGGACTTGGTGCCGTACACGCCGTCGGCGTACTGGTCTTTGTCGACGCCGATGCCCCAGCGGATATCGCCCTTCTGCGAGCGTTCCTTGGCTTCCTTGATCATACCGTTACCGGTGCCGCCGGCTGCGTGGAAGATAATGTAGGCGCCCGCATTGAACTGTTTCTGTGCGAGAGCCTGCCCCTTGTCGGGCGCGGCGAAATCGCCGGCGTAGTCGACGAGGATCTTGAGGGAGGGATCGACGGCCTTGACGCCCTGCTCGAAACCGGCCTGGAACTTCTCGATGAGCGGGAACTGCATACCACCGATGAAACCGAGGACGTTCTTGCCGTCGGCTTTGGCTTTGAGGGCCGCGGCGACGCCGACGAGATAGGATCCTTCGTGTTCGGCGAATACGGCGGACGCGACGTTCGGCTTGGCCACGACGGAGTCGATGATGAGGAATTTGCGGGTCGGATAGTTCGCCGCCACGTCGCCCATGGCTTTCTCGAAGAGGAATCCGGGGGCGATGATCAGGTTGAGGCCTTCGTCGGCGAAGGTAGAGAGGTTGGGCACATAATCGGCCTCAGCGGAGGACTGGAGGTACTTGTAGGTACCCTTGGCCATTTTGTTGTCCGTCGCGAAGCGGACGATGCCTTCCCAGGTGCCCTGGTTGAAGGACTTGTCATCGATACCGCCAAGGTCGGTTACGAGACCGACCTTGAACTGGCCGAATACCGGAGCCGCTACGAGGGCGGCGATGAGGAGCAGGAACAGCGTTTTCTTCATTAATAATCCTCCTTGTAGGATCGGAAAGAAAGTCCGGGAATGCGGCACTGCCGTCTCCCGGACGCAGGTTGAATACTAAAGCCGTGTCGATACGTTGTCAATCAACAAACTTGCAGCACGCTGCGAGTTTGTCGGATCGCAAGGTATGGATTGCGTGCGGGGGTATGGCCCCGCCTGCGAATCAATATTGCGCGGAAGGAGCCGTATCGGAGGCTTCACCCACGATGCTGATACCCGAGGAAGCGCCTATCCTGTCCGCTCCCGCCTGAAGGACCGCCACCGCGTCGGCCCTCGTGCGGATGCCGCCGGACGCCTTCACTTTCAGCGCGTCTCCGACGGTCTTTTTCATCAGACGGATATCCTCGACCGTCGCTCCGCCCGTGCCGAAACCGGTGGAGGTTTGCACGAAGCGGGCGCCGGCTGAGGCCGATGCCTTGCAGGCTGCGACCTTCTCGGCATCGGTGAGGTAGCAGGTCTCGATGATGACTTTTACGGGCGCAGGCGACGAAGCCTCCACCACCCCCCGGATATCCGCTTCGACCGCTTTCCAATCGCCGGCCTTGGCCTTGCCCAGGTTGATGACCATATCGATCTCGCGGGCTCCCTGCATGACCGCCAGCCTGGCTTCGGCCGCCTTGATCTCAGGCGTGTTCGCCCCCAACGGGAAACCGATTACCGTGCACACGCCCACGCTCGAACCGTTCAGTTCCGCGACACAGAGAGGAACCCAGCCGGGGTTCACGCATACGGTGGCGAATCCGTAACTGCTCGCCTCGGCGCAGAGTTCTTTTACCGCCTTTTCCGTGGCGACGGCTTTCAGCAGAGTGTGGTCGATGGTTTTCGCGATGGCGGCGGGGGTCCATTGTTCGTTCATGGCATCCACTCCTTGGAAGGTCAGATTTCAAATCTTCTGGTGAGATATTCCCGCCGCGTGGCGACGAGTTCTTCGAGTTCCGCGAGCATTCCCGGATTTGCGAGCCTGGCGATCGGATAGACGTGCTCTTCTGTTTCGTCCGTATAGCGGCGGATGAACTGGATATCGGTAACGTACCCCAGACTGATCATGTTCGAGATCCGGTCCGCGGACTTGAGGACGCGCGCCAGGGGCGAACCGAAATCCCTGATCCGGGCGAGAAAATCGATTTTGTTCTCGATGGGCCTGCGAGTCACTTCCAGCACGAGTTTGAACACATCGGTGGATTCTCCGTCTATGGAGAGCAGAAGATCACGGTCGAAATCGGGGAGATCCTCCAAAAGATCGTGTATCACCGAAGCTTTGAGGAGAACCGAATCGATATACCCGTAGTCGATCAGGATGGCCATCGTGTCGATCTGGTGCCGGAACATATTGCCGCCCGATCTGCGGCGTTTGCCGATGAGGCCGGTGGCCAGCTGGATATAGGGAGCCAGGTGCATGTCCTTGAGGCGAAGCATCTGATCCTGGTCCATGGGGATGCTTCCCGGGGCAGTCTCGCTTTGCGCAGGGACGGCGGAAGAGCCGGGCGCGATGCCGCGCTCGACCGACTGCTCCCCTTTGCCGTTCATGCAAGTTCCTCGACGAAACGGGCCAGACGCGATGCTTTTGATTCCGCTTCGACCAGCTTTTCGCGCTCGCGCGCCACGACCTCGGCAGGCGCCGAGCCCGTAAAGGCGGGGTTTTCGAGCTTCACCCTGGTGCGGGCCGCAAAGGAGAGCTCTTTTTCGGCGTCCTTCGAAAGTTTCGCGGTGAGCCTGGCCACGTCGACGAGTTCACGGACGCGGGCAAAGGCTTCAAAGCCCCTTCCCACCAATGCGACCGCGCCGACCGGCCTCGCCGCTCCCGCTTCGAGGAAGCGCGGCGCAGGGCCGTTCACAAGAAGCCCTGCCAGATCGGCGTTCCGCCTGAGGAAATCCGCCGCAGCGCAGGAGGGGTCAAGCTTCACTTCCAGCGCCATTTTTACTTCAGGCGCGATCTGGAACTCGGAGCGCAGGGTTCGCGCCGCGCGCACCAGTTCGCGCAGGGATTCGAATTCGGCCGCAAGGATGGGCGCGCGGCGCGCGCTCTCAGCCTTGGGCCAGGAGGCGGAGATCAAGCGGCCGGATGCGTTCGGCAACATGCCGTAGATTTCTTCGGTGACGAAGGGAAGGAAGGGATGCAGCAGCCTGAGCGACTCTTCGAGCACATTGAGGAGGACTGTGGTCGCCCTGTCCTTTTCGGCGGGATCGTCCGATCTGGTCGAAAGTTTGGAGGCTTCGATATACCAGTCGCAGAAGTCGTCCCAGAAGTAGGAATAGACGGTCTGGGCGGCGTCGTTGAAGCGCCAGGATTCGAGGGCGGCGCCCGTGGCACAGGCCGCTTCGTCGAGACGGTGCAATATCCAGCGGTCGGCGTCGTTGAGGGTGATACGGTCGGCGCTCAGGAGTTCGCGCCCTTCGAGATTCATGAGGATGTAGCGTGACGCGTTCCAGACCTTGTTGGCGAACTTCGAACCCATCTTGAAGCTTTCGCGATCGAGAAGGATGTCCTGTCCTGAGGCGCAGTTGTAGGCGAGCGTGAACTTGAGGGCGTCCGCGCCGTATTCGTCCACGATTTCGAGCGGATCAATGCCGTTGCCGAGACTCTTGGACATCTTGCGGCCCTGTTTGTCGCGGATGAGGCCATGGATGAACACTTCGCTGAAGGGGCTCTTTTCCGTGAATTCCATTCCGGCCATGATCATGCGCGCGACCCAGAAAAAGATGATGTCGTATCCGGTGACGAGCGCGCTTGTGGGATAATAGCGGCGCAGGTCGGCCGTGTCCTTGGGCCAGCCCAGAGTGCTGAAGGGCCAGAGCCAGCTCGAGAACCATGTATCGAGAACATCCTCGTCCTGATAAATGTCGGTGGAACCGCATTTCTTGCAGTAGAGTGGGTCTTCGCGCTCGACCAGAACGGCGCCGCAGTGGCGGCAGTAGAAGGCGGGAATCCTGTGTCCCCACCAGAGCTGGCGCGAAATGCACCAGTCGCGGATGTTCTCCATCCAATGCTGATAGGTGCTTTCCCATTTTTTCGGGAAGAACGCCACGTCGCCGTCCCGCCAGGCCCGAAGCGCCTTTTCGGCCAGGGGCTTCATTTTCACGAACCACTGTTCGGAGAGATAGGGCTCGATCACGGTGTGGCAGCGATAGCAGTGACCGACCGCATGCACGAGTTTTTCTTCGGATTTAAGCAAACCCTGAGCTTCGAGATCGGCCAGCACCAGTGTGCGGGCTTCGGGCACCTTCATGCCGCGATACTTTTCGGGAACCTCGGCGGAAAGAGTCCCGTCGGGATTGAGAATGTTGATGCGCTCCAGACTGTGCCGGTTCCCCACTTCGAAGTCGTTGGGATCGTGCGCCGGGGTGATTTTGACGAGCCCGGTTCCGAAGGTTCTGTCCACATAGGCATCGGCGATGATGGGGATAGTCCTGTCGGTGAGAGGGAGTTTGACCATTTTGCCGATGAGGGCGCGATAGCGTTCGTCTTCGGGGTGGGCGGCCACGGCCGTATCGCCGAGCAGGGTTTCGGGACGCGTGGTGGCTATCTCGATCCTGCCAGAGGGGCATTCGGGACAGGGCCCGTCGGCGAGTTCGTACCAGATATGCCACATGGAACCGTTTTCGTCTTCATGCTCGACTTCATCGTCGGACAGAGCGGTGCCGCAGGAAGTGCACCAGTTGACGAGATATTTCCCCTTGTACAGAAGACCGCGCTCGTAAAGCGTGACGAACACTTCGCGCACCGCTTTCGAAAGGCCTTCGTCCAGGGTGAAGCGCTCCCTCGACCAGTCCACGCTCGAACCGATTTTGGCGAGCTGGTTGTTGATGAAAGCCTTGTGTTCCCTGGTGACTTTCCAGGTCTCTTCGACGAAGGCTTCGCGCCCCATCGATCGCCTGTCCTTGCCTTCCTTGCGAAGTTTCTTCTCGACGACGTTCTGCGTGGCGATGCCCGCGTGGTCGGTGCCCGGAACCCACAGGGTCGGACGGCCGGTCATGCGCCTGTAGCGGATCTGGACGTCCTGGAGGCTGTTGTCCAGAGCGTGGCCGAGATGAAGTACGCCGGTTACGTTGGGAGGAGGAATGACGATCGTGAAGGGCTTCCTGTTTTTGTCACCCTTGGGCATGAAGTGGCCTTCGTCTTTCCAGACCGCATAGATGCGATCTTCGAAACTCTTGGGATCGTAGGCTTTCGCCAATTCGATCGCATTCATGAATATCCTCCGCTTCGCAGTTCGGCTTCGATGTTCCGAAAAGGATAGCCGAAACCATAGCGCTGGGGAAGAGCCCGTGCAGTCGCTTAGGAGCGGGACCCCGCTTTTCTTCTTTCCCGACTTGGTGGATAATCAGATAAACACCCGTTTCATATGCGGGCTACAGGAGACAAATATGGCGGACGGCACCCCCTGGAGTTTTTTGGACACCTATCGCGGTAAGGCCTTTTCCGGCGAATGGCCTACCCTCCCCGAGTTGTTCGCGATTACCGTTTCGCGCTATCCGGACAGAGCCTGTTTTTCCGCCTACGATCCGGACAGGCGCAGCTGGAATTACCGTGAAGCGCATGCAGTGATCAAACGCGTCGCCGCGCACCTGCGTTCCCTCGGCATAGGCAAGGATTCCAAAGTGGCGGTCACCGGCAAGAACGCCCCGGAATGGGCCATGGCCTATCTGGCCGTTCTGGAAGCCGGAGCCGTAGTCGTTCCGATCGACTACCAGATTACGGCCGAAGAGATCGCCAACCTCGTGAAAGCCGGCGATTCCGTCGCTCTTTTTGCGGATGAAGAAAAATTCGCCGAACTGAAAGCCGCCTGTCCCGAACTCAAAGCCGTATTCGCGCTGTGGTCCGGCGGTCCGGACTATATTCTCGACCTCAAGGCCCCGAGCGAATCGGAACTTCCGCCTCTCGTCCCCGCGGTGGAAACGGATCTCGCCGCCATTCTCTTCACTTCAGGCACTACCGGCATTCCGAAAGGCGTCATGCTCTCGCACCGCAATTTTGTGTCGGACTGCTTCTACGCACAGGGCAACCTCACAATCCTGTACACGGACGTTTTTTATGCCCTTCTTCCTCTCCATCACTCCTACACCATGCTTGCGGTCTTCATCGAAGCGATATCGGTGGGCGCCGAAATCGTGTTCGGAAAGCGGATGGTGGTCAAGCAGATTTTCAAGGATTTGAAGGAAGCCAAGATCACCATGTTCCTGGGCGTTCCGATGCTTTTCAACAAGGTTCTCGCGGGCATCACAAAGGGCGTGAAGGCGAAGGGACCTATCGTCGCAGGCCTGATTTCGGCGCTGATGGCCATTTCCGGATTCATCAAGAAAGTATTCAAGGTCAACCCGGGCAAGAAACTGTTCCACTCCATCCTCGACAAGGTGAGTCTTTCCACGATCCGCATCTGCATAGCGGGCGGCGGCCCCCTCGCCCCTTCCGTATTCAGGAAATACAACCAGCTCGGCATCGACTTCGTGCAGGGCTACGGTCTCACCGAGACTTCGCCGATCATCACCCTCAACCCGATCGAGCATTACAAGGAAGCGTCAGTCGGCAAGATCCTGCCCGGCGTCCAGATGAAAATCCTCGATCCGGATGAGGACGGCATGGGCGAAATCGCGGTCAAGGGTTCGATGGTCATGCAGGGCTATTACCGCATGCCCAAAGAGACTGCGGCCGTGTTCACCGCCGACGGATGGTTCAGAACAGGCGACGTCGGCTACATGGACTCGGAGGATTATGTCTACCTGACCGGAAGGGCGAAAAACCTCATCGTCACGGAAGGGGGCAAAAACGTCTATCCGGAAGAAATCGAAAACCGCTTCCAGCTCTTTGACGAAGTCGAACAGGTCATGATCCGCGGCTATCTTGAGGATACCGAGTTGGTATCCGAAGGTATCGAAGCGCTGCTCTTCCCCAACCCGGATTGGTTCAGGGACACCGCCGGCTCCAGCCTCGAAAAGGCCGAGGCGCGCATGAAAGAAATCATCGACGAGGTAAACCTGAAGCTTCTGCCCTATCAGCGGATTTCCAGGCTGAAGGTTCTTTCCGAGGCGATGGAAATGACTACGACCAAGAAATTGAAGCGCTTTTCGGTCGGACAGGCAAGCCCGACCGGAACAGGCGCCCAGGCCGAACGGAAAGAATAAGCCATGGAAGGCTCGCCCGGTGCCCGCAAGACCGCCCTTTCCGAGCTTCCCAGGGCCGCGGCAGCCGCAAAACGGGGCGGTCCGAGGGTTTGTATAATCGGAGGAGGCGGTACGGGCGCCGCGCTGGCCTACGATCTTTCTCTTCGCGGCTGTGCGGTAATTTTGCTGGAACGGGGCGAGCTCACTTCGGGCACGACGGGGCGTCATCACGGGCAATTGCATTGCGGCGCCCGCTATGCCTGGGCGGACCGGAATATCGCCCGCGAGTGCTTTGAAGAAAGTGTGACTCTCTCCCGCATCGCGGAAGGATGCATCGAATACAATGGCGGCCTCTTCGTCGCGACGGACGATGAAGAAGCCGACAGGGTGCAGGAATTCATGGCTGCGCTCGCCGAATCCGGCATCCCCGCCCGCCGGGTTCCTCCCGCCGAGGCGCTCGCCCTCGAACCGGCTCTCAATCCGGCTCTCAAAGCGGTGGTCTCTGTACCTGACGGCAGTTTTGACGCGTTCAGACTGCCGTTGATGTTCTGTACCGCCGCCAGAAATCTGGGTGCGGAAATTCTTCCCTGGCACGAAGTGGTCGCCGTGGAATTCGAACGGGGGCGCGCCCGTTACGTCACTGTCATGGATCGCTCATCGCCCGAACCGAAGGAAAGCCGAATCGAAGCCGATTTTTTCGTAAGCGCGACCGGAGTCTGGGCCGGAAAACTGGGCTCGCTCGCCGGTCTGGATGTTCCGATCAGCCCGGCACCGGGTACCATGGTCGCCGTCCGGGGGCGAATCGTCGATCGCGTAGTGTCGAGGCTGCGTCCGCCGGGCGACGGCGATATTCTCGTGCCGCAGCGCGGGCTTTCCATAATCGGGACGACACAGCGCTTTTCCGGCGACTCTGAATTCTATTCCCCGACCGAGGAAGAATGCCGCTTTCTTGTTTCGGCCGCGGCCGAAATGGTTCCCGAATTCGCGAATCTTCCCATGCACGCCGCATGGACAGCCGCGAGGCCGCTTTTCGGCAAAGCCTCTTCGGAAACGGAAGGCAGGGCGCTGAGCCGGGATTTCGGCGTGATTGACCATGAGAGTACCGATGGTCTGGCGGGTTTCGCCACCATCATCGGCGGCAAGGCTACCGTACTGAGGGCCATGGCGGAAAGGACGGCGGATCTTGTGTGCCGCAAGCTCGGCGTATCCGCTCCCTGCAGGACGAAAGACTATCTTTTGCCCTCGTGGCGCGATTTCTACAGAGAGAAAAGGCCATGAAGCATATCGTCAGGATCATGGCGGGCCCCGGCGAATCCGCTGCAGTAAGGGAATTTGGAATCGAAGCGGACAGCCGCGCCACGGTCCTCGATGCGCTCGAATCGATCAGGACGGACCGCGCGCCCGATTTGCGGTACCGGCATTCCTGCCACCATGGGTCCTGCGGCACTTGCGGCGCCATGATAAACGGCAAACCCCGACTGATGTGCCTTACACGCCTCGCCGATCTGCCGCCAGGCCCCGTCGAACTCGCGCCCCTGCCAAGGACTGTGTTTATCGGCGATCTCGCCGTCCTCCCCTCCCCGCTTTTCGATTCGCTTCCCGACACGGACTATATCGGATCGAAGGAACGGAGCGCGGACCGCATGGAAGCGTGTATCGAATGCGGTCTGTGTCTCGCAGGCTGTCCGGTGACGCGCCCCTTCGTCGGACCGGCCGCCCTCGCCGCGGCCGACCGCGAAAGGGAGGAACATCCGGATCGAAGCGCCGAAATGCTCGCCTTCGCCGCACGCCCCGACGGCGTGGAAGCATGCCAAGCAACGTTCAACTGCTCCCGTGTATGCCCCCAAAACGTAGGTCCCGGCAGGCGCATAAAGAATCTTAAAAAATCAATTTTCAGCAGTTAGCCCGGCATTTATTGGAATCCTAATTCTATATAATACAACGTCGACGAACCTCGCATAGCGGAAGGCCGGGAGTTGGATGCCATTGCTGCAGTCGTCATTGGGGGAACAAGTTTCGCGGGCGGAAATGGCGGCGTGGTAAAGACAGTGCTCGGCGTGGCTCTTCTCCCCTCCGGTAGCTGGGGAAAATATGCCTTTAGCTTCGCTTGACATTCAAAAAGGGCTGGTCTATGATAGATATCGGGCATTTGTTTATATGTTGAGCATATACCTACCGCTTTATACTGGTTCCATCAAGTCCTTTGTCGGAAGTTTCACGGCGGATTCGACCACCGGGAATAGGATGGCCATCCGGAACACAGTGGGAAGTGAAGAGGCGAATGATGGCGTTGAACAAGAAAGACGAATTTAGTGCCCTTGAAGATTCTGAAGAAGATCTCGTCACCAAGATCGCCTGGCTTTACTACAAAGAAAAGCTCACCCAAGCAGAGATCGCCGAAAGGATCTTCCTTTCCCGCCAGAAAGTTCAACGTTATCTTGAGAAGGCTAGAGATCTGGAGATAATCCGGTTCACACTCAAGCATCCGCATGCCAATCTGCTTGGTGTAGAAGATGCGCTGAAAGAGAAATTTGGACTTAAGGACGCAGTTGTAATTCCTTCACCGTATACTGAAGGGGAAGGCTTACGAAAATCCTTTGCAAAGGCAGGAGCGCTGTATCTGGAGCGCCGCCTGGGCGCGGCGGGGAATTGCATTCTTGGCGTAGGATGGGGCAACACTACCGCATACCTAGCCGATTATTTTGAACCGCAGAGCGTCGAAGGGAAAATTGATGTAGTTTCGCTAATCGGTAACCTGATGTTGAACGTGTCGATGAATCCCTTCCTGATGGGTCAAAAGATCGCCGGAAAGCTCGATTCCCCTTTCTATAACATCTGGGCGCCAGCGATTGCCCAGACCAAGGAAAGGGCGGAGGTTTTTAGGTCGGAGCCTTGGATACACGATGTACTTGACATTGCATGCAGGGCAGACATCAACTTGATCTCAATAGGGGAAGTATCCAGATTCGCCAGTCTGTTCCAGATGGGATATTTGTCAGGGCAAGATCTGCAGCGGCTCATCGGCAAGGGCGCAGTGGGTGATATTTTATGTCGTTTTTTCGATGCAAACGGAAATATAATTGAGGATGAAGTGCATGATAGAGTAATTGGGATACCGCTAGACATGCTCCGCGATGAGCGGAAGATATGCATCGGTGTGGCTGGAGGCGCGTCCAAGATCGAGGCGATCATCGCCGCAATGCGACAAAAATATATAAACGTGCTGATCACGGACGAGAATACCGCGACGGATTTAATGCGTCGCTGAGATTCTAGCGATATCAACCCGGAATACCTGGGTCGATGAACGACTGGAGTAAAAAGAGCCATTAGGAGGGGACATGGCGGAGAGAACGAACGACGCACTTGGAATGATCGAAACACGCGGATTTGCAGCTATGGTGGAGGCCGCCGACGCAATGGTGAAAGCCGCGAAAGTAGACCTCATCGGATTTGAGAAGATAGGCGGCGGCTATGTGACAGCGATCGTTCGAGGCGATGTGGCAGCGTGCCGCGCAGCTGTAGATGCCGGCGTCAGGTCGGCCGAAAAGGTGGGCGAAGTAGTTTCGACCCATGTCATCCCCCGGCCGCACGGATCGGTCGACGCAGCATTGCCGCTGGGCAGGCCCGGGACGGAGGCATAGTTTATGGCAGTAGATCTAAGGACGTATGTATTTCTCGATTCGCTACAGTTGCAGAATGCTTCATTTATCGCGACTGTGAGCAAAGGCTATTATCCTATCGGCATGCAAGCCTGTTGCGTCATAGAGATCGCACCCGGCATCGAAATCAACAGGCTTACCGATATCGCTCTCAAGGCGACAAACGTCACACCTGGCTTGCAGATTGTTGAACGTGCCTACGGCCTTCTGGAAGTGCATTCGGACAGTCAGGGCGATGCGCGCATGGCTGGCGAAGCGGTACTCCACGAACTCGGCATGACCGAGGAAAGCAGGCTCAAGCCCCGAGTCATGACTAGCCAGCTCATCAAGAACATTTCGGATCACCACGCCCAGCTGATCAATAAGGTCAGGCATGGGAACATGGTTTTGAGGGGCGATACGCTCTATGTGCTCGAAGTCGAGCCCGCAGGGTATGCCTATTTCGCTGCGAACGAAGCGGAAAAAACTTCCGATGTCAACATCATCGAAGTTGTCGGATTCGGCGCTTTTGGAAGAGTCTACATCGCTGGCGAGGAAGCCGAAGTCATCGAAGCGAGGAAAGTCGTAGAGGCGAGACTTGCAGGCCTCGGCGGCAGAGTTCTGGCGGCCAACGCGTCACGGATTTGAACATTGTCCGAGAACCGCAGGAGATCCCGCGGAATCGGCGACTGACAAGGAGATGCTGAAATGGCAGATATGAATGATGCGCTCGGGATGATCGAAACCCGTGGATTCACGGCGATGGTAGAAGCTGCCGACGCGATGGTGAAGGCAGCCAAGGTAGATCTGGTTGGATTTGAAAAAATCGGCGGCGGCTACGTAACGGCGATCGTGCGCGGAGACGTCGCTGCGTGCAGGGCGGCCGTGGATGCGGGGCAAAGGTCGGCGGAGAAGGTCGGAGAAGTTGTGTCTACCCATGTGATCCCGAGGCCGCACGAATCGGTGGATGCAGCCCTGCCGCTCGGCAGGAAGCCCGGCGCTCCAAAAAGCAAGAAATAAGGGAGAAACCCGATGGTACTCGCACGGGTGAAGGGGACGGTAGTCTC
>Ga0074199_1001648_pt1 | contig 17892 bp, 19 predicted proteins | sample EPASupsiteSAE347_FD_64528 | JGI IMG/M metagenome (GOLD analysis project Ga0074199, IMG submission 64528) | Bioremediated contaminated groundwater from EPA Superfund site, New Mexico - Sample SAE3-47 | ecosystem: Environmental > Aquatic > Deep subsurface > Groundwater > Contaminated ...
TCCTTCTTCAGACCGTTGTTGGTGTGGGGTAGGGTGTTTTTTTGGGGGGGGGGGGGGGGGTCCCCCCCACGCCCCGCCCCCCCGCGCGGGGGGGGGCGCGACTCGGTGCTTCCCGCCACGGCGGGACTCGGCCTCCGCAACGCCTTTCTTAGGGGAACACCCACTCCTCCCCTTTCTTTCAGCGAAATATACATCATCTGCGGATTCGCGACACATGAATGACGAAAAGGAAGATAGCCACTTTGTTAGAATGAAAGGAGAAAGTTAAAGGAGAAGACGATGATCGATAAAAAAGAGTGCAAGAAGAAATACATGCAGACCATACAACCGATGGGGGTATATCAGATCCGGTGCACGGCCAACGGGAAAATATTTATCGGCAGCAGTAAAAACCTTCCCGGTAAATTCAACAGTATTAAATTTCAGCTTAAAATGGGTTCTTACTTCCCTCTTGCCGAATTGCAGTCGGATTATGCCCGGTACGGTGACGAGAAATTTTCCTTCGAGGTACTGGATTACCTGGAGCCGAAAGAAGATCCCTTGTATGACTACGGCGACGACCTGGCCGTGCTTGAGGATTTGTGGGTGCAGAAACTTCAGCCGTTTGGAGAAAAAGGGTATAACTCAAAAAAGGAAAAAAAGCAATGATCGCCGGACTCGGGTTTCCAACTGCTGGAATATGAAGACGGATTGGTTTTTGTATATCATAAGATGCGGAAATAACAGCCTGTATACGGGCATTACAACCGATGTTGAAAGAAGATTTTTGGAACATCAGGGTTGTGAGGGAAAAGGTTCGAAATACTTAAGAGGGAAAGCCCCGTTGGAATTGGTTTTCAAAGCAAAGATCGGAAGAAAAAGCCTGGCTTTGAAGATTGAAGCAGAGATAAAAAAACTGGCGAAAGAGAAGAAAGAACTGCTTGTGCAGGGGAAGATTAAAATCAACGAAATTAAAAAACGCCTGAGTTCAAAAATAAAACTCCCGGCAAATCGAACAACCGATTGTGTAAAAAATAGATGAAGATTAAAAGAGGTGTGATACGGAAACTCATCATCTTGCTTTTATTGGCAGGCGTTGCTTGCTTTATCGCCATCATCGGAGCGGCGTCCATGGTCCGGATTTCGGCCAGCGGACGAACATATTCTGACGTGTCGGCCATTCCATACCGGCGGGTGGGTATCGTGCTTGGCTGCTCCCGAATTCTTCCGTGTGGCAGGAACAACCTCTTTTTCCAATTGCGAGTTGCCGCTGCTGCCGATCTCTTCAAAGCGCATAAAGTTGACTATCTGCTGGTAAGCGGCGATAACCAGACCAAAGATTATGATGAGGCTACTGACTTAAAGGACTGCCTGGTGCACTCAGGCGTGCCTCCGGAGAAAATCTATTGCGACTTTGCAGGTTTCAGGACTCTCGATTCGGTGGTGCGCGCAAAAGAGGTCTTTGGCCTGACTGAGATGACCATCATTTCTCAGGAGTTCCACAATCAGCGGGCTATTTACCTGGCCCGTCACGAGGGAATAGATGCGATAGGTTTCAACGCCGAAGAGGTTGACTCGCACAACAGCTTCGGGACGAAATTACGGGAACAACTGGCGCGGGTCAAGACCGTCCTGGATGTCTATCTGCTCCGAACACGGCCTGCGTTCCTCGGCCCGAAAATTCCGATAGGAGAAATTCCCCAACCACCAAATAAGAAATAGAGGACAAAAGATGAAGTATACTGATTTTTCTTTGATTAAGGCTCAGACGGCTGCGGGGGACCCGGTATTTGGCGGCCATTATGAAGGGGAGCTCTCCGAGAGAGAAAGACACCTGATCGGCCTGGCCGTGGCCACGACGAAAGGCTGCCCTGACTGCACGGCAGCGCGGCTGAAATCAGCCAAAAAAGCCGGTATTTCAGACCAGGCCATAAACGAGGCCATCAACCTGACCGCAGGCATAAATGCCGGATATGTCATCCAGGCTGCAGTCAGAGGTTCAGAGAAATAAAGCAAATTATATAACGTGGTGCCGCTTGGTAGGGAGCCATGCGCAGGTTTACCACTCGTTGTGATGGACCCGCTGGGCCTTGAACCGCCTGGCGGTGGGGAGGCTCTCGGCCGGGTAGCCCAGCGGGATAAGGGCGAAGGGGATTACATTATCCGGGATCCCCAGGAGCTTTCTGGCTCCCTCCACCCGGTCTTCTCTGGGGTAGATCCCGAGCCAGACCGCCCCGAGCCCTCTTGCGTGGGCGGCCAGCAGGATGTTTTGCGTGGCCGCCGAGCAGTCCTGCACCCAGAAATCCTTGTGCTTTTCCAGCTCCAGGTCCCCGCAGACAAGAATGGCCAGCGGCGCTTCTTTCAGCATCTGGGCGTATTTATGAAACTTCGGTATTTTATTGAGAATCCGGCGTTTATCAATCACGACAAAGTGCCAGGGCTGCTGATTTCCGGCCGACGGGGCACTCATGGCCGCCTTCAGAACTTCATGCGCCAGTTTTTCCGGGACTTTCTCCGTCGTGTATTTCCGAATGCTCCTCCGGGAAAGAATGACGTCCATAATAATCCCCCTGATTCTCCTACAGGCCGCTGCCCATCCTTAGAGGATGGCCTTTGTTTCAGGAGATTTTCTTCAGCGCAAATTCCTTCTCCTTCTGCACCGGGCTCTGACTCGCTCGTTAAAACCGGACTTTTTCTTATATACAAGCGAACAATTGGTTGATACTATTACAATGGGCAAAAGATGATCGAATTAAAGGAGGATTATTTGAATGAAAAAGTATCTTTTCATTGCATTTGCAATTCTGATTCTTGCCTCAGTCTTTCAGGCGAAGACAGTAACTGCTGCACAGAGTAACGGCCGAATGCCCTTAATGTATCTTTCTTCGGGGGACGAAGGGGCCGCTCCATCGCCGCAAAAAACAAGCATCCCCCCCGCAGAGTTGGATCTAACGGGAACCTGGGACATACTTCTTTTTTATGATGACGGCGGTGTGAACCGGGAGATCTGGTATCTCACCCAGGAAGGCTCTTTGATCACCGGCCATAGCCGGTACCGCACGGACGAAGGCGATGTCGTCAGGTCAAAACTGACGGGAAGGCTGAACGGATCTAATTTTACCATGTCGCTGAAATCAGGAGATTACGTCTCCAAATTTCAAGCCCGGATAAGTGACAATGGCATGAGCATGGGCACCAAGAAAATTGCTCCCGATGGGGATTCTTTCGAGCAGACTATGAGAAAGATCGATGAAGGACGTGCGGTCATGGAGAAGGCTACGCCAAACCGCTATCAGGATGGTGATTGGTGGAGGCATAAGCGCCCGCAGTAATTTAGAGGTTTTTGATATAATTTCCCCGAATCCCGAAAATATAACGGACAATCCTTCGCCGCATTATTGCATGACAAGAATCGCTGTCCGCAAAAACTTTTTCGGGAGGGGAGAGAAAAAGCTATGAGTAATGGAACTGATGTAAGATTGTCCACGGGCGTGAAGGGCATTGATGAGATCATGCATGGCGGTCTCATCAGGGGAAATGGGTACCTCCTGCGCGGAGGGCCTGGAGCGGGCAAAACGGTGCTCGGGTTACATTTTCTCACCGCAGGGGCTGCAAGGGGGGAGAAGGCTCTCTTCATAACTCTCGTGGAGTCCACGGAGCAGATTCGCTCCAACGCAAAGGCTATGGGCTTCACGCTTGAGGGAATTGATTTTCTTGATATAAGCCCCACGAAAGATTTTTTTGTTGAGGGTCAGATGTACGATCTGTTCTCCCCCGCCGACGTGGAGCGCGATCCCCTAACGCAGACTATTGTGACCCGGGTTCAGGCTTTGAAGCCCGCGACGGTCTTCGTGGACACCATGACCCAATTTCGTTACCTCTCTCCGGATCTCTTCCAGTTCAGGAAGCAGGTTGTCTCCTTCATGCGCTTTCTTCAGGAGAATGGGTGCACGGTGCTATTCACCTCGGAGCAGAGCGCCGAGGCTCCCGACGATCATCTCCAGTTTATTGCCGACGGGATCATAGATCTTGATTCTATCCTTGGCCTGAGATCCCTGGAAGTGACGAAGTTCCGCGGCTCCGATTTCCGCCCCGGCGCTCATTCCATGCGCCTCAGCCAGAAAGGCATGGAGGTCTTCCCCCGCCTTATGCCCGATAAGCACGGAAAGCCATACGTCTCGGAGATCATATCCTCGGGGGTTCCCGAGCTTGATGCCATGCTTCATGGCGGGATCGAGCGCGGGACGGTGACCCTCATCACCGGTCCCTGCGGCGTGGGAAAGACCACCCTTGGCGTGCTCTTCTTGAAAGAGGCGGCGAAAAGAGGGGAACGCTCCTTGTTCTATACCTTCGAGGAAAGCAGGGAAAGCATTCTCCATAGAAGCGAAACCATAAAGATTCCCGTGACGTCGATGATACAGCATGGTTTGTTTTCGCTGGTGAAGATAGAGCCTCTCCAGTATACCGCCAGTGAGCTTACTTCAATTATCCGCAGGGAGGTTGAGGAAAATAACGTCCGCGTCATCTGTCTGGACAGCATCAGCGGATACAGACTTGCTCTCAAGGGAGAGGACCTTATAACCCAGATGCACGCGCTCTCCAGATACCTGATGAACATGGGGGTCACCGTCATTCTCATCAATGAAGTAGAGAGCATTACAGGCGATTTCTCCGCCACGGAGGTTGGCATCAGCTATATTGCCGATAATATCATTTTCATGCGGTATCTTGAGATGGCAGGGGAGCTGCGCAAGTCCATCGGAGTCCTCAAGAAGCGCCTCAGCGATCATGAAAAGCTCCTGCGGGAGCTGGAGATAACTTCTCAAGGGGTTAAGGTCGGGAAGCCGCTCACCACGCTGAGAGGAATCCTTAGTGGAATGCCCACTGGATTGGAAACAGTTAAAGGGGGAGTATGAGCATGCCACACTCACGCAAAATCCTTATCGTTGAGCATAACAGGCGCAATCTTGAGCTTATCACCGGGTTTCTACACGATGATGGGTACGAAGTGATGAGTGCCGCCACCATGGAGGAACTTGACGGGCTTTTGAAGATTCCCGAAATAATAGGGCTCGCGCTCATCGATCTCATGGGCTATGACCACAGTATATGGGAGCGAAGCGAGATTCTTCGGACAAAGGGGATCCCCTTTGTCCTTATTTCCCCCAGAAAGATCTCGGCACCGGGACACGGGGAGCGCACGGTGCTTTTAAAGCCCCTTGTAGTGAAGGAGATGCTCGCCCTCGTAGATAATATTTTCAAGGAAGCCGGCGATGAGTGAGATTCTCATCCTGATGGACAAGAAAGAGAACCGGCGTCACCTTGCCGAATGCCTCACGACCAGGCACAAGGTTGCCATTGCCGGAAAGGATGACGCACTTGAAGGCTCCTTTGATCTGTGTATCCTCGATGGTATGGCCATGGAGCGATTGCAGGATAAGGTGAGGAAGAGGAAGGAGTCGGAGGAGCCTCTTTTTCTCCCCATTCTTCTCCTTACTACGAAAGACGATACAACGCTCATCACGCGGCGCCTCTGGCAATTCGTGGATGAGCTTGTCCATATGCCCGTTGACAGGAGTGATCTTTTTGCCCGGATGGAGATCCTCCTCAGGGCCCGGAAGCACTCAGAGGAATCGGCGTGGCTCTATTATGCCCTTTCCAGGAATATCCCCGCAGCAGTCTTCATAGTGCAGGACAATAAAATTGTCTTTGCCAATCCTCTTGCATCCGCCATGAAGAGCGGGGAAGAAAATCCCAGCGGGAGCGATTTCTTCGAGATCTTCCTTCCCGAGTTCCGGGAAACTCTTTCCCGCTCTTATACAAGAGTGATAGAGGGTAAGATTGCGACTGCGACAAGCATAGCGGCCTACATGGCAGATGGAGAGGCAAGGCTGGCCGATATTTGCATGGTGCCCATAAACCACAGGAGGAAAGTGGCGGTTCTTGGAATTGCCAATGATATCACGGAACGCATCAAGGTCGAAAAGAATCTCTTGCAATCACAGGAGCAGCTGCGCAGCCTCATTTCCCACCAGGATAGCGTAAGAGAGGAAGAGAGAACTAATATTGCCCGGGAGATTCACGATGAATTCGGGCAGGCGCTGACCTACATGCGCCTTGACCTTATGTGGATGAAAAAATGGGTCCCTGAGTCCATGCATGTCATCGGCGATAAGGTCCGGGAACTCATAGAGACGGTGGATCAGACCCTCGAATCTGTTACAAAAATCGCTACCGAGCTGCGACCCCGCATTCTCGACGATCTGGGGCTTCTTGCCGCCATTGAATGGCAGGCCAGGGAGTTCAGGAAACATCATGATATCCAGGTCGAAATCTATTTCAAGCCTGTTAATATGACTATCGGTCCTACCACCACCACCACCGTTTTCCGAATATTACAGGAGACACTCACCAATGTCGCACGCCACTCAAAGGCAAAACTGGTTAAAATTAACCTGCAGAAGAAGAAGGGCTCTTTGATTATGGAAGTGACTGATAACGGAATAGGCTGCGCACAGAGCAAGCTCGAAGATCCATCTTCCATAGGACTTATCGGGATCAGGGAAAGAATCCTGTTTCTTGGAGGCACCCTGGAAATAACAAGCGCAGAAGGGAAAGGCACCACCATTTTTGCCAGCATTCCGGATGGAGAAAAGGGAACAAATTCATGATAGATGTCCTCATAGCCGATGATCATCCTCTGATTCGCAAGGGCTTCAGGCAGATTCTTGCAGAGGATTCAGATATGTATACGCCCCATGAAGCATGCACCGGCCAGGAAGTGCTCGATAAAACGGCCGAGAATCACTTTGACATTATTTTGCTGGACATAACGCTTCCCGATATGAACGGGCTGGATGTCTTAAAAGAGCTCAAGCGAAAGCATCCCCGGATTCCCATACTTATCATAAGCATCCATCCCGAGGAGCAGTATGCAGTATCTGCCATGAAAGCCGGCGCCTCTGGATACCTTACCAAGGGGAGCGCACCTGACGAGCTGCTCAGTGCCATCGAAAAAGTCTCTGGAGGCGGGAAATGGATAACCCCAACCCTGGCCGATAAACTGGCCTATTTGATTGAGGATGAAGAATCCGAAATTCGTCACGGCATTCTGACCATGCGGGAATTACAGGTCCTCTATATGTTGGCTTCAGGTAAGACCGCAAAGGAAATAGCCGGAGAGCTTTTCCTGAGCAATAAGACAATTTTTTTCTACAGAGATCGCATCATGAAGAAACTGGACCTCAAGAGCACTTCAGACATAATCCGCTATGCGCTGCGGCACAAAATCATCGGAATCGAGTGAAAGAGAAAGAGTCGCGCCGCGCTTAGCCGACTAAAAAAGGCGGGCTAAGCACGGCAAAGTTCTGTTTTCAACGTATCCGCTGAAGAGAGGGAGGAACCGCCTTCCCTGCGTTATTATAGACGATTTCTACGATGATGTCTTTCAGATCCATGTAATACATTCGGTTGAAGAGCTCCTGCGGCGTTATGTTGAGAGCATCCACGCAGAATTTAAGGGCCAGGAGGTCGCGCACCTCACTGTCGTACAGTTTCATCTGATATTTGGAATCCTTGGCCAGGTACTCCCGCTGGGCATAGGCATGATCGAATTGCGCCGGGGGTTTTATGTTTTCCAGGGGTGTGTACAGGATAATCGGGTTGATGCTGTTATTCCTGATAATGGTCATCCAGGAATAACCCTGCACCCTTTGCTCATAAATCTTCAAGGGGTCGAGCGAGGCAGCCTTAGCCAGAAAAAGAGTCGGGTGAATATCCAGCGAATCGGTCAGATTCTGGCCGATGGACTGGATGGGGATTTTGTCCACCTTGTAGAAGTCAACAAGGGCAAGAAGGACTGGAGAAGCATCCCCCCAGAGAGGGTGATTGAAGGGGTGTCGTGGAGCCGAGTCCGCATGGGCCAAGCCTGACATGATGCAGACCAGGAAGAAGGAAAGAATTACCATAATTTTTATTCTCATAATACGCCTCCATTTTTCTTGTTTTTTATACCCTGAAAATTAGAAAAACCAGGGACAGACACTTTTATTTGCAAATTAAATATAAAAAAAACGTCTGTCCCTAGTTAAAGTCCTTCTTTTTATAACTGGTTATTTAAGCGAATCTATCGGGTTAGTACTCTCAGTGAATTTTTTTGATATTACAGCATATCCCGGCTCTTCCAAAACAATCTCTGCCTGAAGGGTAAATTTGTCCGACAGGACATCAAAATTCTTAGAGGTGACCGTGCGATCTCGCGCCACTATCTCCCCCGGCTTTATCTCGTCAATATTTGTCCATTTCTGAAGCAGGTTCCAGTAGCCCGTCCTATGGTTCTTGACGCGAAGATAGACCACAAGATTATCTTTGAGATTGACTGCAGACACGGTCCCGATGTTTTTTACTATTACCCTGAAATTGACTTCACTGGCACCTGCATTCTTTCTGATCACAAGATCCTGCAGTTCAAGTACTGCGCCTGCTGCCGATACACCTTCACCATTGTCAGCATACACAACTTTAGCCGTCTGAACGCCCAAGACGAGAATCATAACTGCAATTGCGATGATAAAAAACTTTTTCATACAAGTAATCCTCCTTTTAATATAGTCCGGTCCCCGGCACGTAATACGAATCGCATCTCAGATTTTATAAATCCACCTCCTTCTCATTACTATGGATATAACACATTACCGTATTCCTCCCGCATGGACTCTGACCTTAAGGCTGTTGATTTCCCGCTTCTATTTACTTTTACTGTGACTGTCGCTGACTGCTGTCCCTGGGCATCTTGAGCCGAGACGGTGATTGTGTATGATCCGCCATTTACTGGAAGCCAGTCATTTATCCTGTATTGAAAGTTTCCGGCCTCATCTGCCTGAACTTGAGATGTCATAAGCTCGTTCTCCATGCTTAACCCCAAAATCCCCAGAGACACTTTTACATTTAGAGAGACTTTTGCAAAGGGAATGGTCACTCCATTAACGGTAAAATTCTTCTCTACCGTTGACCCTGGTTGAGGAGAGGTAATCTCCAGCGAAATATCCTTTTTCACCGAAACAGGGGTGGTGGTGCTGAGTGCTACGGGAGAACGACCGGGTACTTCGAGAAACCCCGTAATGGGAGCGTTCTGAAAGGAATCACCTTGTTGAATCTGATAGTTCCCTGTATATATTCCCGATGACGTCTCAAACATTGTATTGTTCCTGCGGTATGATCCTATGTCAAATGTTGCTCTTCCTCCAGGGTCTCCCTTCATCTTGATTTGCAGCACTTCTCCGACGGCAAGAGGCAGCGCGGCATTGTGTATGATCGATTGTATTATACCTATGGTTTCAACGGTAAAGTACCAGGTTTTTCTTAAAGAATTCCCATGAATGTCGGTAGCTGAGAAGACTATTGAGTTCCGCCCCAGAGGCAGATCATACGGCAATATATAAGACACGAGTTCATTGCTTACCGTGGGGGTACCCGTTATGTGCTGATTGTTGATTAAGAGATTCACTGATGAGTTAAGGAGATAGTCTCCCCCTGTTGACTCAAACACAATCAGGATATTCGGGCGATTTGTCTTTACCGTGCTGTTTTCCTCGGGAAGGACTTTCAGTACTTTCACATACTTCGCATCAATTCCTATGCCCGATTCTGTCAGGCGCATGCTTTCGCGGTTATTCCTGCTCAGTCTTCCAAAGACAGAGGCATTTCGAATATTCCCTGCAGTCTCAGGAATCTTGAAGCTGCCGGTATAAATTCCATCCGAAGTTTCTGTCATGGGTATGTTAACTCCCATCCCGGCAATATCAAAGGTTGCCTTGCAACCGGAATCCCCGACGAGTGTGACCACGATGACATCCCCGGGCTTGAGCGATCCTGTGGCATTATGATTTACACGAACTATCCGTGGGCCTCCCGATGGCGCCGGGGCAGCGGCAGGCTCCGATACGATGCCGCCTGCTGAGCTTATCATAACTGTTCTGGAGGCGTCCTTCCACTGCACATCCGCCCCGTGAGCTTCGCTTATAAACCTCAGGGGCACTAACGTTCTTCCACCCACCATGGTTGCGGGGACACTCAATTGTTGCGTTTTTTCATTTACCGATGCAAAAGTCGAACCCATCTGGATAAGGATCGCCGTGGCATCTTTTCTGGCGGTAATTGTCTGTGTCGCCGCCTTCCATTTCACATCCGCCCCGAGTTCTTCGAAGACTCCCCTCATGGGCACCATGACAGTACCATTAATCACCACCGGCGGTTGATCGAAGGAGATCTGCCTGGCGTTGATAAAAACCCTTATTTCCTGCGCCATCACGGGACAGAGCGTAATAAGGAATAGCAGCACGGTTACAGACAATAAAACCCATTTTTTCCTCATTAGAGCACCTCTTTCATGAAAAACAGAGAGCTTCGTGTGATTCCCCTGTGGGGAGAGTGAAGTTTTTCGATACAATGGGAATCCATACTTACTTCATCCCCCACACAGGGCTGGCAATTCACCGAACGCAGTCTACCATTTAATATCCTTTGCCTTGACGTGTCCCCCCATAGTATAGCCGCCCTTCACTCTGATTATCATGTCTTTGCGAAAGCTATCCAAGGCCTGGGCGTAGGAGAAGAACTTATTGGCATGAGAGAACTTTGTATTTTGGTCCAGTTCCACATATTGCACATCTTTGTTTTGCCCCTCATGGACTCTCACCTGAAGGCTGCTGCTTTCCCGCTGTACTTTCACGATCTTTACTTTGAGGTTGACCATCACCAACTGGGCGCTGACTGTTGTCGAGAAAATAAGGGATATAAACAGAATGGCAAGTGTGGCATAGACATAAAGGTTCTTTTTAATTTGCATTTTACGACCTCCTATTAAGATTGACTATGAAAATATTACCTGATTGAGACTAACGAATCCACCTTTTTTGGATGTCATGTCTCTGGAACACCGCTGTAGTTAATGAGCTCTTTTACCTCCGCTTCCTCAGCATCCGACCATAAAAACAGCCGTCTGCAGTAATGCAGCAAAAAAACAAACCACAGCCTGCAATATTCTTTGCATTTGTTCATGCGCGTCACCTCCTTTATGAAAAGTAAGATTGTCGATCATCTTTTGCCTTCTATATAATGATACCAAAGCGATTGCCCGGTTGTATATAAGAAAAAGCCTAGTTTTAGAGATCGTATTCCACCCATGGATTGTATGTTTTGAGTGAGTGAAACCGAAAAAAAAGAGGAGGGGCGAGAGCGCTCCTCCTCTTTTTTTCTAATGGTTGTAGCCGATCTATTTTCTTTTCTTTTCCTTTTTGTTTCCCTTATTTTCTTTGTTTCCATGGTTCCCATGGTTTCCCTGATTCCCTCTGGATTGGGGTTGTGCATTTCCCGGCTGGCGGCCCGCGTTTTTATCCCAATGCCGCTCCTTCTCCCATTGTCTCCAATATTTATTAACCTGGGAATATTTTATCTTGGCATGACCCGGGGGGAGATTGCGCCAGCCGGGAGGAAGCCCGCGCAACCCCGGAGGCACGTTCCCGGCATCGACAAAACTCCAGGGGCCGTTATATCCCGTGGCTCTGTGCCAGCGTCCCTGATACGGCCGCCACCAGGTGCCCTGATAAAAGAAGACATTCTCGGGGCTTTCGGTGATAAAATATATATAGGTTCCCGGGATAACCGCGGTGTAGGGATCCGAAGAAACCCTGATAGCCGGCACTCCGATGTTGACGTTGATGTTCACTTGGGCCAAGGCCGTGCCCACAAAAACCCCTGTCAGTAGCAGTAATGCAATAAACCACATCTTAAAATACCTTTTGCATTTGTTCATTCGCTTTCCTCCTAGATAAAAATTTAAAAATGCCGATCATCTTTCGTCCTTTATAAGGATACCAGATTAATTACTCGGTTGTATATAAGAAAAAGCCTAGTTTTAGAGAGCTGGTGAGTATTCTTCCCTTTAGTCCCTTATGGTGATCAATATATTTAATGACACGCGGGATGAATCCTGTGGCTTCCATTCAGATAGCAGTGGCGGAGCCGGTGGGCGGGGTTCAACAGCCGGATATGACCCGGCCCTCGCCCTCCCGCCGGGTAAAGCCCGTGCGGTCAAAGTATTCCAGGAGCGGGATGACGTATTTGCGGGAGCTTTTAAGGACATCGCGGCATTCAGCCGGGGTGAACGAGCCGCGGGTCCGGGAGAGTTCCGAAAGCTTTTTTCGGGCTTCCTCCAGCGCGGAGGAGAGAAAGAACATTCCTTCTCCGATGTCCGCCGTTTCCCCGGATCCTCTCATGAATTCCAGGACTTCCTTAAGGAGGCGCTGGTTTTCCATTCCGCCAAGGCGAATCTTCAGTTCATCTATTGAAGGCGGCTGAAAGGCTGCCTCTTCAAAGGCGCTCCGCACCAGGCGGCGGATCTCCTCCCGCCCGGGATCCAGGGAGGGAGTAAAGCCGCTCAGGAGATACCGCTCCTCGCGGCGGACAAGGAGATTCTCCGTAACAAGGCTGTTTAGGCAGAAATCCAGTAGGCGCGAGGAAATGCCGGAAAAATAAGCCCGTATTTCCCCTCCCTTCCAGCCCCATTGCCAGAAGGAGGCCTCGTGGAGACGCCGCAGCAGGGAGACTATTTTTCCCTTAAGGTCCCGGACGCTTTCCCCGAGGGCATAACGGCGCTCCTCAGGCAAAAATAGAAGCGTCCCCTTTTCTCTCTTTTCCGCTGAATCCTTGAGGAAATTTTTTCCCTCGACCGGGGAAAGCTGGAGCGCCTTTAAAAGCTGATCCTCCGTAAGCAGGCCCGAGGATTCTCCCCGGAAGGCCAGACGGAGCAGACGGGAGGGCTCTCCGGCTTCCTCTTCAAAAGGAGCGAGATTTTTTCCTGGTTTTTGAGGCAATTCCAAGATCCTCCCTCCTCCAAGAGTTCTTCCGGCATTCCCGGCCCGTAGAATAAAGGGGTCTCCGATAAAAACAAGCACATCCTCCTCGAGGACCAGCCTGATCAGAAGGCCCCTGCCTTCCTCCGCATTCCTCAGGCGCGCGATTCTTCCCATGACTTCGGCTGTGCCGGCGTAGAAGCGAACTTTCTCCCCGGTGCGCACCCGCTCTTCACCGGCAATCAGGTTAAGGGAAACATCCAGGGTCTTTGAAGGAGTTCCGTAGCCGGCGGCAAGAGCGACCTGACCCCGGCTCAGTTCCTCCGCCGGGATCCCGGCCAGGTTCAGGGCCACCCTTTGCCCGCAAAGCGCCTCCTCCCTCTTCGTTCCATGTACCTGAATACCGCGCACGCGGGCTCGAAGAGGCTCTTTTTTCGAAGGGAGCACCCATACGGCCTCTCCCTGCCGGACCCGGCCTGAAATGAGACTTCCGGTCACCACCGTCCCGAATCCGGCTTTGACAAAAACCCGATCGATCGGAAGGCGGAAAATCTCTCCTGTTCCGGGCGGCGGCAGTTTCGCCGCCTCGCGTCCTATGGCCTCCTTAAGCTCGGGAATGCCGGATCCGGTAAGCGAGGATACGGAAATGACAGGGGCCTCCTCAAGAAAGGTGCCTCTCAGGAACTCCCGGACACTCTCCCGGAGCAGGGCTGTCTCCCCGGGAGAGACCAGATCCGACTTGGTCAGGGCCACGAGTCCCCGGGGAACCGCCAGCAGGCGGAGAATCTCCAGATGCTCGCGGGTCTGCTCCCGGATTCCTTCCCTGGAGTCGATTACCAGGAGGGCCATATCATAGCCGCCAACGCCGGCCAGCATGTTTTTCAGAAAACGCTCATGCCCAGGCACATCCACGATGCCGGCCACTCCGACACCGGGAAGTAAAAGGTGGGCAAAACCAAGGTCTATGGTGAGGCCGCGCCTCTTTTCTTCGGGGAGACGATCAGGGTCAATACCGGTAAGCGCCAGAACGAGTTCGGTCTTACCATGATCCACATGCCCCGCCGTCCCCAGGATAAAATCCCTCATTCGTTATCTTCAAGTGAGATTCGGCCGAAAATTTCCAGTATCATCTTGTCCTGATCCTCGCTGACCGTCCGGAGATCGAGTAGCACCTTCCCCGGGCCCTTCCGCGCGAGAATGGGAGTGGAGTCAGCGAGAAGGCGGCGGGAACACTCCTCCTCAGAGATGAAAAGCGGCGCTATCGCGAGCGCGAAGCTTGGAATCTTTTCGATAGGGAAGGAGCCTCCTCCTATGCGGGTTTTTGAGGGCTCGACAGAGACCCTGGCCTTGCCCTCCAGAAGAGAAGAGAGTTTGCCGGCGAGGCGGCGCGCCCTAAAGCGAATCTTCGTCACATTCGTCGTGATCATCCGCATGACCGGAAGTGTCAGGAGAGCTCCTTCCGGATCCAGATAGAGCTTGAGCGTGGCCTCAAGCACCGCAATAGTCAGCTTGTCCACCCGGAGCGCCCGGATGAGAGGATTGGCCTTGAGTTCCCGGATCAGTTCCTTTTTCCCGAGGATGATGCCGGCCTGAGGCCCGCCCAGGAGTTTGTCGCCGCTGAAACAGACAAGGTCGATTCCGGACTTGATAATATCCTGTACCGTCTCCTCCCTTTGAAGGCCGAAGCGGCTCAAATCCAGAAGAAGGCCGCTGCCCAGATCTTCAAGGGTAAGGATCCGGTGTTCCCGCCCCAGGACGGCCAGTTCCTGGGCCGAGACGGACTCAGTGTAGCCCAGAATCCGGTAATTGCCGGGATGAGTCCTCATCATAAGCCCGGTGTTCCCGGAAATGGCGGAAGCATAATCCGAAATATAGGTTATGTTGGTCGTCCCCACTTCACGGAGCAGGGCGCCGCTTCGGGAGATCACGTCCGGAAGCCTGAAATGGCCGCCGATTTCCACCAGCTCGCCCCGAGAGACGATCACCTCTTTCCCGCGGGAAAAGGTGTCCAGGATGAGATAGACCGCCGCCGCATTGTTGTTGACCACCACGGAGTCCTCGGCCTCCGTCAGGACGCGGAGCAACTCCTCTATGCGCGAAAGGCGTTCCCCCCGCTCGCCGCTCTCAAGATCGATCTCCAGGGAGACGTAATTTTCCAGAAGCCCGACCAGGTTGCTCAGAGATTCGAGGGGAAGAGGAGAACGTCCCAGGTTGGTGTGCAGGATGACACCGCTGGCATTGATTACTGGTTTAAGAAATGATCCGGAGAGTTCTTCCCGGACTTTCCGGAGGATGAAATCCGTGAGGCGGGAGCGTCCCTCCGCCTCATCAGAAGAGGTAAAGCCCGAGAGCAGGGCCGGGTTTTCCCGGAGATCCCCGACGACTGTTTTCAGAACATTCGTCACGAGCGCCCGGGGATATTTTTCCTTATCGATAAGTTCCCTTGCTCCGTTCTCGCCGAGGAGGTCGTCAACGGCCGGAATCAACCTTCTTAAATCCATTGTTCCTCCTTAAGTCCGGGCTCGGTTCATAACTTCCTGATGGTCGCAATCCGAAGAGCGGCCTTCCGGCACTCTTCCACCGGGGGCACCAGGGCGAAGCGGACGTATCCCTCGCCCGGATCCACCCCTTGGGCCGGCCTGGAGAGCATCGGCCCCGGCGTCACCACCACGGCGATATCCTTCCTGAGGAGCAGCCGGGCGAATTCGAAGCTGGTGAGGCCCTCCGGACACTTCTGCCAGAGGTAAATGGTTCCCTGAGGCGTGCAGTCGGGAAGTCCCGCTTCTCTCAGGGCCCGAACCAGAATATCCCGCTTAAGGGCATAATTTTTCCTCAGTTCCTCCTGGTATCCGGTGTTAAAAAGCGCTTCCACGGCTGCATCCTGGATGAAGGTGCTGGTTCCCGAATCGATGTTGGTCTTGAGCTTCTTGAAAACGGAGATGATATCCGCATCGCCGCAAATCCAGCCCGACCGGTAGCAGGTCATGTTGGCCATCTTGCTTAAGCTCTGGAACACGACGATTCCCGCCCGCCCGAACTGGAGTATGGAGCAGGGTTTATTCTCGTAGTAATTCTCCGTGTAAGCCTCATCCGAGGCGATGATAAGGCCGTACTCCCCGGCAAAGGCGATGGCCTTTCTATAGAAGGCCTCGGTGGCCGTCCGGGTGGTGGGATTGTTAGGGTAGTTGAGCCATAGAATTCTGGCTCGCCGGAGAATCTCCGGGGGAATGCTCTCAAAATCAGGGAAAAAGCCGTTGTCCTCCGTAAGGTTCATGAAATAGGAAGTCCCGCCGGCAAAGAGGGTCCCTCGCTCGTAGGGAGGGTAGCCGGGATTGGGGACCAATACGACATCTCCTGGATCTATAAAGGCGTTCGGGAAGTTGAAGACGGCTTCCTTGCTCCCGATGGTGGAGCAGATCTCCTTGTCGGGGTCAAGTTCCACTCCGAATCGTCTCTTCATGAAGGCGGCGACGGCCTCCCGGAACTCGGAGGAGCCGCTGTAGCTGGGGTAGCCGCTCCGGGCCCGGCTTTCCACTCCAATTCGGGCCGCCTCCCGGATGGATTCCGGGGTCGGATCCTGGGGATCGCCCACCCCGAAGTCAATCGGCTGGATTCCCTCTTCCCTGAGACGGGCCACTTCTCCGTCAATTTCCGCAAAGGCGTAGGCCCCCAACGCCCGGATTTTCTCGTTGGCGTATTTCATTTTTTCCTGATGTTCAGAATTATTTTTCAGGGATAGCCAGAGGAAGGTTGTTGTCAAAATTGCCTTTTAACTCCGGATGCTGACTACCCCTTGAAGTTTTGACGACTTTTTCGTTTACATAATCAAAAAGTTCACTTACGGTAACGATGTTATCTCCATTGGCATCCGCCTTCCCGGAAAGGCCCTGGAGGAGGAAGAAAGTGAAGAGGCCGTGTCCCAGTTTGGAATCTTCCTGAGAAAGTTCCTTGGCCCTGGAGGCCGTCAGGATGGCTCTTCCCTTGGATGTTTCCAGAAATTTTTTAAATTCATTCATGTCTATTTCCCGGGCCCCGCGAGTGTTGTTCCCGATCCCGCCGGAGTGGCAGGCGTCGGCGATGACGATGGTGCGTTCTGCAAATATTCTATCCATGAGGAGTTTTTTAAACTCCTCCATGGGAAGCGCCGTTGAGTAAAGACTGTTAAAATTGGCGTCGCAGGTCAATATATAGCTGTCCCCCTGAGGATCAACAGCCCCGTGGGAAGCTATAAAGACATAGACCACATCGTCCTGGCGGGCGTCATTCAGAAAAACCCCAAGCGCCGTTTTAAGATTTCTCAAGGTCGCATCCTTGTTAATGAGGTATTTTATGTGGACGGCTTTATAAAGACCGCTCTTTTTTTGTGATTCTACGAAATCTTTGAAAGCCTGAGCATCAGGCACGGCATATTTAAGAGGTTGTATCTCACAGTCTTCGTATCGATTGATGCCCACAACCACCGCCCAGAGTGCTACTTTCGGGGCCGCAACCGGCTTTGAGGCCGACTGAGCCTGGCTGTTCCCTCCCCCGCCCGCTATGGAGGCCTCCCGATGGACCTTGATGAAATTCTGGGCCGGGTTGCCATGCTTGTCGGTGGCCGAGATCATAATCACGTTTTCGCCCATCTTCAAATCCACCTGGGTCGAGATGGGAATCCCCTTGGCCTTTAAAACCACACTCCGCATGTTCTTCGGGGGATAAATCTGGACCCCGTTGGCCGTGATCGTATAATTCTCAATTCCATCAGGATCTCTGATTATACCTCCCAGAGTGATCGTCTTCTCGGTGGTGTGAGATTCAGGCTCCTCCGGGTAAGTCATGGTGATCTCCGGAGGCTCCCCGTCGCTCTCGGAGGAGGGGGGCGACGGAGCCGGAGTAGCAGGCACGGGCAGGACAATTTTTGGGGTGGGAAGGGGCTTGGGCGTCACCCGGGGTGCAGGCACCGGGACCAAGGTCGGTTTAGGGGTGGCGACGGCTGGGGGAGGGGTAGGCTTAGGGGTGGCGACGATTATCGGGGGAGGAGGAGCGGGAGGCACCTTGACTGGGGCAGGAGCTGGTTTGG
>Ga0074199_1001649_pt1 | contig 17878 bp, 9 predicted proteins | sample EPASupsiteSAE347_FD_64528 | JGI IMG/M metagenome (GOLD analysis project Ga0074199, IMG submission 64528) | Bioremediated contaminated groundwater from EPA Superfund site, New Mexico - Sample SAE3-47 | ecosystem: Environmental > Aquatic > Deep subsurface > Groundwater > Contaminated ...
GCCCCTTGGGCACCCCTCCAAAGGAGGGGACCTTGCCGCTTCGGCAGCAACAGGTTATGATCCCCTCCACCGGAGGGGTGGCGTAAGCCGGGGTGGGTCTGAAGCGAGTTTTGAAACTGGCTCAAATAACACGGCGGCCGCCGGACTGCTGGAGGTTCATCTCTTCGATATTTGCGAAAACCTGTATCATCGTGAAATGGAGGTTTTCTTCCTGAAACGCATGCGCCCTGAGCGCAAATTTGCCGCGGTCTCGGCCCTGAAGAGGCAGATTATGAGGGACGTTGAACAAGCAAGAAAGATTTTAGAGAATCTTGCTTTACAAAAAAACGGCCTCCGTTATAATGCGCTCCAACAATAAATAAAAAAGAAAGAGATGGAAAACAAAACAAAGTCCGAAATAAAGAAGGCCTTTCAATGTCATGACAAGGACAGCGGGTCGGCCGGCGTACAGGTGGCTTTGCTCTCGCATCGCATTGACAGGTTGACTGACCACCTTAAAGCCAACAAACACGACCATAACTCCCGTTATGGCCTCATTAAGATGGTCAGCTCCCGCCGGAAACTTCTTGATTATCTGGCAAGAACGGATCAAGCCCGCTACCAGGACGTCGTACAGCGCCTGAAATTGCGCCGTTAGTTCTTCCGGCGGATAGGCTGCGGTAGTCAGACTGTAGGCCGAGCCGTCTGCCCGTGATAACATAACCCCTCTGAATGCTGGCATTAACAGCCTTCAGCCTACAGCCCGGAGTACTTAATTACCATATCATATAAAAACCATGAAAAACACCACATTCGTTGAAGTTGAAATCGGCGGTAAAAAGTTGCGCATCGAAACCGGTCTGCTGGCAAGGCAGGCCAAGGGCGCGGTAACGGTCCAATTGGACGAGACCATCCTTTTTTCCGCCGTAACCGCAGCAGACGCCCCGCGCGAGGGGATCGATTACTTTCCGCTCCAGGTGGAATATCGCGAAAAATATTACGCTGCCGGAAAATTTCCGGGGGGATATTTCAAACGCGAAACGCGGCCTTCCGAAAAGGAAATTCTGACCGCGCGCTTTACCGACCGTCCCATCCGGCCATTGTTCCGGAAGGGGTACAACAACGAGGTCCAGATCAACAACATGTTGCTTTCCGCTGATGGCGCCAATGACCCCGATATCCTGAGCATTGTGGCCGCGAGCGCCGCCCTGGTCATTTCCGAGCTGCCTTTTTACGGACCGATCGGCGCGGTGCGGGTCGGCCGCATCGATGGAAAACTGGTTTTCAATCCCACGAACGCCGAGCGGCTGAAAAGCGATTTGGACCTGATTTACGTCGGCCTGGCGGATTTGCCGGTGATGATCGAGGGCGATGCCCGCGAAATTTCCGAGCAGGACCTTCTGCAGGCCATGCAGGCCGCGCACGCCGAGTCCAAAAAATTGATCGCCGCCCAGCTTGAACTGAGGAGCAAACTCGGCCTGCCGGAGAAGAAGATAGCCGATCAGGCCGGCGACCGTTCGCTGATCGACGCCGCGCGCAACCTGGCGCGCAAGGATTTGCTGGAAGCGCTCGCTCTGCCGGATAAAATCCGGCGCGAGGCCGGCCAGAACCGGATCAAGGAATCGTTAAAGGCGAATTTGCTTTCCTCCTTCCCGGAAATGAAGGACGAACAATTCCGGGCCATGTACGACGAGCTTACCATCGAACTGGTGCGCGCGCTGGTGCTTGAGCAGAACCGGCGCATCGACGGCCGCGCCTTCGATGAAATCAGGCCGCTGGGCGCCGAGGTCGGCCTGCTTCCGCGCGCGCACGGCTCGGCCCTGTTCAACCGCGGCGAGACGCAGTCCCTCGCGACCGTGACCCTGGGCAGCCAGGATGACAGCCAGGAGATGGACGTCATCACCGGCGGCCTTCCGAAAAAGACCTTCATGGTGCATTACAATTTCCCCCCCTACAGCGTTGGCGAAGTCGGCAAAATCGGTTTCACCGGCCGCCGGGAAATCGGCCATGGCGCGCTCGCAGAGCGTTCTCTGGAGCATGTCATGCCTTCCGACTACGCCTACACGGTGCGGCTCGTTTCTGACATCATGGGTTCGAACGGCTCCACTTCCATGGCGACGGTCTGCGCGGGTTCGCTGGCCCTGATGGACGCCGGAATCCCGGTCAGGAAGGCGGCCGCCGGAATTTCGATCGGACTTTTCACAGCCGAAAACAAGGCCGTGCTGGTGACCGACATCATCGGCGCCGAGGACCATTGCGGCGACATGGATTTCAAGGTGGCCGGCACGCGCGACGGCATCACCGGCTTCCAGGTCGATTTGAAAATCCGCGGTCTGGACTGGAAGCTCGTGGAGCAGGCGTTTGAAATGGCGCGCGCGGCCAGGATGAAAATTCTGGATTTCATGGCCGCCGTCATGCCTGAACCGCGCAAGGAGCTCTCGCCCTATGCGCCGCGCGTGCACGAGGTTAAAATCAATCCTGAAAAAATCGGCGCTTTGATAGGTCCGGGCGGTAAAAATATCCGCCGTATCACCGAGTTGACCGGGACGCAGATCGATATCGACGACGACGGCACGGTCCATATTTTCAGCACCAACGGCCAGGCGCTCGACATGGCCCTGCGTGAAATCAGCCTGGTGACGGCCGAACCCGAGGAGGGCGTGATCTACAACGGCACGGTGACCGGCATCAAGGAATTCGGCGCCTTCGTGGAAATCTTTCCCGGCACGGACGGACTGGTTCACATCAGCGAGCTGGCCGATTTCCGCGTCCGAAGCGTGGAAGATATCTGCAAAATGGGCGACCAGATGTGGGTCAAATGCATCGGCATCGACGACCGCGGCCGGATTAAACTGAGCCGCCGCGCGGCCATGCAGGAAAAAGGCCTGACCGATCCGGCGGCGCAGAAAAAACAATAACTATTCACCACGGATTACACGGATAATAAAATCAACTATCCGACCGTTCGAGTTTTGACCATATCAGTGTTATCCGTGTAATCCGCGGTAAAAATACCCGTCGGATATGAGTCAAGGAAGATGAATAGTAACGAAATGGGAAGCTGCATCTTCTGCAAAATTATCCGCGGAGAATTGCCGGCCTCGCGAGTATATGAGGACGGCGACACCCTCGCCTTCATGGATATCGGCCCGATCGTCAAGGGGCACCTGCTGGTCATACCCAAACGGCATTACGCGAACATCGAAGATACTCCTGCCGCGGAATTGCGGAATCTGATTGTCGCGGTTCAAAAAATCGCCGTTGCCCAAAAACGCGCCTTGCAGGCCGACGGCGTCAACATCATGCAGTCGACCGGCCGGGCGGCCGGCCAGGTGGTAGATCACATTCATTTCCATGTTATTCCGCGGTTCGTCTCCGACGGCCACCATTGGAACTGGCGGGCGCAGAAATACACGGATAATTCCGAGATGGCCGCGCTGGCGGATTTGATCAGCGCGGAATTAAAGGCACAGAGGGACAAAGGCACAGAGGCACAAAGCCGGAGTTAGACATCCTAATTCTTACTTTGTGCCTTCTGCCTATGCGCCTTTGTGCCTGCTTTGTGACCATGAAAAAAATCGGTTTCAACGAAGCTCTGGTCCGGATTCTAAAGGAGGATCGGCGCTATCATGCCGAGGCCTACTTTTTCGTGCGCGAGGCGCTCGCTTTCACCTCTCGAATGTTGAAAAAGCCGGCCAGAGGTTCGCAAAGGCATCTGACCGCCGCCGAACTTCTGGACGGCATGCGCCAGTACGCGTTGCGCGAATACGGTCCCATGGCCATGACCGTCCTGGACTACTGGGGCGTACGGAATTGCGCCGATTTCGGGCAGATAGTCTTCCATCTCGTCGACAAGAACATCCTGCGAAAAACTGAAAACGATTCGATCCGCGATTTCGAACACGGCTATGATTTCAAGGAGGCGTTTCGCGGGCCCTATCAAAGGCAGAAGGCAGAAGTAAGAATGCAGAATGAAAAATGAAGAATGACCGGACCATTTTGAATTTTTTTGTTTTTCTTTCATTCTGCCTTCTGCCTTCTACATTCTGCCTTTCTTTTAATGCTCCTCTCGCCCAAATCGAGCAACTTTCCGACGGACTGCAGCGCTGCCGGCTGGACAACGGATTGATCTGCCTGATCAAGGAGGACAAAACCGCGCCCCTGGTGTCAATCCAGATTTGGGTCGGCAGCGGGTCGGCGCAGGAGGGGGAGTATCTGGGCGGCGGCCTTTCGCACCTCATCGAGCACATGATTTTCAAGGGCACGCCGCGCCGGAAGCCTTCGGAAATTGCCGGACAGATAAGCGAGGCCGGCGGGGACATCAACGCCTATACCACCCTTGACCGGACTGTTTTCCTCGTCGACCTGCCGGCCGAGGAATGGGAAACCGGGCTTGATGTTCTTGCGGACGCGGCTCTGAACGCCTCATTTCCGGATGACGAGTGGCGCCGCGAAAAAGAAGTGGTGCGGCGCGAAATGGCGATGAACAACGATGATCCCGACCGCATGGTTTCCAAACTTTTATGGCAGACGGCTTTCGTTTCCCATCCTTATCGTTTTCCCGTGATAGGCTGTCCGGAAATCTTCGACGGCCTGAATCGCAATGATTTGACCGCCTTTCACCGCTGCAACTACACGCCGGACAACATGATCATTTCCATCGTAGGCGATGTCAATCCGCCGGCGGTTCTGGAGGCCATCAGGAAAAAGTTTCCGAAAAATACACGCGCCCGTCCGCAGGTCGTTCTGCCGCAGGAATTGCCGCAAATCAGCCCCCGCTCGACGCGGAAAACCGGCGCGTATAACGTTTCCCGCCTGGAGATGGCCTGGCATACGGTCGGGTTAAGCCACCCCGATGCGCCGGCTCTGGACATGCTGGCGATGATCGCGGGCTCAGGCAAAAGCGCGCGTCTCAGACAAAAAATAATGGAGGAGAAAAAGTTTTGTTTTGATATTGGGGCCTGGTCCTTTACCCCCAAAGAGGAAGGCCTGTTCGGCATCAGCGCCAGGTTCGATCCGACCAATGAGGTTGCCTTGATCAGGGCGATCGAGGAGGAGGTTGCCGGGTGGCGCGGGGGAGCTTCTGTGAATACGTCACAAACGGCGGAACGGAACCCACCCCCCGCTTTGCGTACCCCTCCCGGGAGGGGATCGGACCTTGTTGCTTCTGAAGTTCCCAAGATCCCCTCCTGCGGAGGGGTGGCCGATTTGTCCGCCATAGCTCGAAGAGCGACGGCGGAAGGCCGGGGTGGGACGAATACAAACACATTCTCCGCGGAAAACATCGAAAAGGCGCGCAACCAGATGATGGCAGATACGCTCCTTGCTTTTCAGACCGTACACGGCCAGGCCGATGCCTTTGCTTCGGGGGAATTCTATGCCGGCGCGCCGGATTATTATAAAACTTATTTAAAACGCCTCGATGAAGTCACCCCCGGCTCATTGACCGCCGTGGCCAAAAAATATTTGACCGCCGCGAACCGCACGCTGGCGGTACTTGCGCCGGCGGCGCGGAGCGCTGTAGCCGGCCGCGGTGAGGCCGGCCTGGTTGGGACCGGGCCGGGGTCGGCGCCCCCGGCTACAGGCACAGGCCAGGCAAAATCAGAAAATATCGGCAAATTCGTCCTCCCCAACGGCCTGACCATCCTTTGCCGCGAAGATAAACGTCTGCCTTTCGTCAATATTTGCGTGGCCTCCCTGGGCGGATTATTGGCGGAGAATGAAAAGATGAACGGCATTACCTGTCTTACGGCTGACTTGCTGACGCGCGGCACGGAAAAATATACTCGTGAAAAAATAGCCGGGCTGGTCGAGCAGGAGGGCGGATCGCTTTCGCCGTTTGCGGGCATGAACAGTTACGGTTTGCAGGCGCGCTGTTTTTCAAAAGACCTTGAGCAATTCATGGGCATAGTTGCCGACTGCTGGCTTAAGCCTGATTTTCCGGAGGAGGAGATCGGAAAATGTAAGCTTGTGCAAACGGCAAAAATCGAACAGGAGCATGAATCGCCTGTTTTCCTTGGCCAGGAGGCCGTGCGCAAGGCGCTTTTTCCGGGCCATCCCTATGCCATGAATCCGAATGGCACGCCGGAAAGCGTGGCCGCCATTACACGGGCCGACATAGTACGCCTGCATGCCGGTCTTGCTGCGGCCGGCAATACGGTTGTGGCCGTGTTCGGGGATATAACGCCGGAAAAAGCAAAGACGCTGGCCGCGAAATATTTTGAGAATATGCCTGAGGGTTCCTATGTAGGGCCTCTGCTTGCAGAGGCCGCCCGATCCGGAAAAGATGGAAACCATGCAAAGATCGAAATCACCGTCCCCCGCGAGCAGGCTGTCGTACTTTTCGGATTTCATGGCCTGGCGGTGACCGACAAGCGGATGGATGAGTGTAATATTCTGCTGGCGGCGCTCAACGGGCTTTCATCGGACCTTATGATAAACGTGCGCGACAAAAGGGGACTGGCCTATTATACCGGAGCGTATCAGCGCGCCGGTCCGGCCGGCGGACAGTTTGTCGTGTATGCGGGCACGCGCGCCGGTCAAGAGCAGAACGTCTGCGCATTGATGGAAAAGGAAATGAAAAGGCTTTGCAGTAACGGCCTGCGTCCGGACGAGTTTGAGCGGGCCAAAAAGGACATTGTCATGCAGCGGCGGCTGAAAGAGCAATCCGAGGCGGAACTTGCCATGGAGTGCGTCTTGAACGAGCTTTACGGCCTTGGGTACGCTTACGGCCAGGAAACGGAAAAACGCCTGGAACGGATCTCACACGATGACGTGCGCCGCCTGGCGGCGGAAATAGTCCGCGCGGAAAAGGCGGTGGAGGTGATTGTGAAGCCGGGGAAAAATTAGCGTTTAGCGTGGAGCGGATAGCGTAGAGTAAAAATCAACTAAACGCTCTACGCTATCCCCTAACCGCTGGAAAGGAAACCATGACAGAAAAAAACTCAAACACGGACACGAACAAGATGCTCTTCGTTCATCTGGTCACCATGCTCAGCATGTCGGCCATGCAGCAAATGGGCAAAATCATCAATCCCATGACGGGAAAAACGGAAATGAACCTGGAGGCGGCGCAGGCCACGATCGACATGCTGGACATGCTCGCGGCCAAAACGCGCAACAATCTGGATGCGGACGAGGAACGGCTAATGAAAGACACGCTCTCCGCGCTTAAAATGAATTTTGTGGAAACCAGCTCGGAAAGGCAGAAGACAGAAGGCGGAGGTCAGCAGTCAGAGGTCAGAGATCAGTCTGATTCAAAGGCGCAGGCAGCGGAAAGCGACGAGAACAAAGCAAAATTTCACAAGAGTTATGAATAACGGCCTAATACCGAATTGCAATCAATATAACACGATGTCATCCTGAGCGGAGCGAAGGATCTCTGCAAATTTGATAATTTTAGCAGAGATTCCTCGCTTTGCTCGGAATGACAATTGTTATATGTAAATGTTACTTTGATCGCAAGTCAGTATAAGCAGAAGCCCTACATGAACAAGTTTTGGCGCCAAGTTGCCGGATGGGTCCTGATTACGGTCGGGGTCGCGGTTTTATTTGTTCCGTTCACGCCGGCCATCTTGTGCATCGGCGCAGGCGCATTGCTGTTGTCCCCTTATGTACCGGCTTTCCGCAGGTTTTCAATCTATCTTCAGAGGCGGTTTCCGAAACTGCGCAGACCCTTGAAAGCTTTCCGCAAATGGTAGGCATGGTTCCAAATTTCAGACTTCCTTCCGGGGTGCAAAATAACCAGGTGTTTTTGAATACTGTCCGGAAAATAAAATGGCACATTTTTGGAGGGCGAGCCTGTGGCGAGCCGAATTAATGCCGCTGAAATCACGGCTCAGCGCAGCTTCGCCCTCCATGTGGTCAGTAAAATGCGCCATTTTGTTTTCCGCCGAGATCAGGAAGTCTGAATTTCGACGATTGCCGGCGGCGCCGGCTGTAGGGGCTTCGCTTGCGAAGCCCTCTTCAAATATTACTGGGCCACGCCGTTGATATCCGCGTCATAGCCGCCGTCTTCGATGAAGGTGGCTTTCATGGTGCGGGCGCTCAGGGTGGTTCCGTTCCAGGTGCCCTGCAGGGTGCCTGAAATGGTCACGTTGTATCCCTGCGAATAACCGGTGACGTAGAACTGGGCCACGAGCGGACTGGTGTTGGTGGCCACGTTGCCGATGTATCCATCGTAACGGCTGCTGCAACTGTCCACGATTTGAATGGTGTTCCCCTGCTGGGAAAGGAACATGGTATAAATCGGGTTGCCGTGATTGCCCTGGTTGGAATTGACCACACTGGACGAAGACAGGCACTGGTAGGCGGCCAGGAATTGCGTTCCGTTGGCAATTGGCGAAGCCATCGTAAGCGTCCAGATCCCTGTATTTAAATTTAAGGTGCCGGAGGAGCCGTCTGCCGGCGTAACGGTGAGGGCGACAGTTCCGGCCGAAACAGTGCCGGGATCGGTGATGCGGTAACCGCCCACCACGATCGTCAATGTGCCTTTGAGGGGAGGAGAATAGGCAAGCTTTCCGGAAAAGGCGGTGGTTGTGCCGTCGCCTGTGGCCAACACTTCGCCGGAGACGGAGTTGGTGGTGTAGGTGGTATTAGTGGTTGTGCCCCCAGTTCCGGGTTTGCGCACGAGCACGCCGCCGTCCGACGCCGCATATTTGCCGCTGAAATCAACCGGAGTATCCAAGGCGTGCCAGTTGTTTACGCTGCCGCCGGTGGTCCATTCGCAGCCGGTCATAAAAACAAAACACGCTGCAGTTCCCAAAAATATAAATATTAGTTTTCTCATTTTTTCTCCGTGTTGATATTTAGGCACAAAGCGGCAAAGGCACAGAGGCACAAAGTGATAAAAGCAAAAAGGAAGAAAACATTTGAGGTAATTCATTTTATATTCTTTTGAACTTTGTGCCTTCTGCCTATGTGCCTTTGTGCCTATCATGTCATTCTGCCTTCTACATTCTGCCTTTCAGTACCGGCGCCGCCGCCGGCGAACCCAACTGTGCCTGATAGTGCCGGCCCGACATGCAATAAATATACCACATGCCTCCGGGCGGATAATAAACGGCGACGTCGGTGCGCCCGTCGCCGTCGTAATCGCCCGGCACGGGGATGCAGCCATAGCCGCCGAATTGTCCGCTGAAGAACTGGCCTTTCCAGGTCAGAATATACCAGTTGCCGGTGGTGGGTTCATAAAGGGCGGCATCGTTGCGTCCATCGCCGTCATAATCGCCCGGCGCAGGGATCATGGTCGGGCCGCCGAATTGGGCGCTTAAATATTGGCCCGCGTGGGTGTAATGGTCGAAGAGATAAAGGTTCCACGAGCCGCTGGCCGCCTCGTAAACTCCAAGATCGCAGGCGCCGTCATTGTTATAATCTCCCGGCACCGGGGTCATGGAAGGCCCGCCGAATTTCAGTGTGTAGAGCTGGCCGGACCAGACGCTGTAAATGTACCATGTGCCATCGGCCGGGTAGTAAACGGCCAGATCGGTTCTGCCGTCGCCGTCATAGTCGGCCGGCACGGGGATCATTTCCGAATCGCCGAAATTGAGGCGGAACGATTGTCCGGTCCAGGCATTATACAAATACCAGGCGCCGGAGACGGGTTCATAAAGGGCGAAGTCGCAACAACCGTCCCCATCATAGTCGCCCAGGAGCGGCTGTGTGGCCGTGTTGCCGAACGGCAATTCAAAAGACTGTCCCGGCGCGTTCATGATGCGCCAGGTGCCGCTGGCCACGTCATAAATGCCGAAGTCGGAGCGCCCATCGCCGTCATAATCGGATGGAGAAGCCCAGGCGTCAAAGCACAGCGGCCGGTAGCCGGGATAACCGTTCGAGTCGAGCGGATCGGTGTGGTAACGCTTCACTTCTGCGCCGTCCGAATAACCGTCCCTGTCGGAGTCCCAGGCATTGGGGTTGAGATGTTCGCCGGCCTTCCTGGCCGCAAAACCGTACGTGGCGGAACTGTAATGCATTTCAAAGTTATCGCTCAGGCCGTCGCCGTCGCTGTCCCAGGCCACCGGACTCAGGTCATAGCCGTCGGTTTCATATTTTTGCAGGTACGTCATGCCGTCGGGTGAAACCATGTCGCCGGTGTAATCAAGGGTGCCGAGGTAATACATTTCCCAGGCGTCAGGGAGCTTGTCGTTATCCGTATCGCTGTCACGGATAACGATCTTGGTGTCTTCGACAAACGTGGTATTGAGCAGCGCAATGGGCTGCGGTTGATAAAAGTTGTTGTCATTCCTGATAAACCCGAATGACTTCCATGGCCAGTCGAATTTATCATCGCGCGTCCCTCCGGCCGGGGTGACGTCCAGATAAGCGCGGACATAATAGGTGCCGGCTTGCAGTCCGCGCAGGACAAAGGAACCCTTATTTTCGTTGGTGCGCGAAGTGGGATTAAGCAGGATGCGTGCATCCGGTTTGCCGCCAAACCCGCTGTTGTTAAAGGCCTCAACGATGATATTGGAAGAATCGGCCTTGCCGAAATAATATATGTCTCCGGCGATTGAATACGAATTGGTCGCGTTCAGGTTGATTTCAAAGGTCTGTGCTGCGGCCCAGGCGCTTTCGCCGGCCGGGCTCCAGCTTGACACGCGCCAGTAATAAATGCCGTTGCCGAGTTCTCCGGCGTATTTGGGCAGGTAAGCCTGAGATATGCCGTTTATGTCCCTGAAAGGCGCGGGATAATACTGGTCAATGACAAACGTCATTCCGCCGTCGGAGGCCTGCCGGGCGACCTGCAGATGGTACATGGTAGAATTGACGTCCATTATCCATTGGAATTGGTTGCGGGCAAGATTGAGCTGTTCGCCGCGCGGATAGACAAGCGAAGGAGTGCTTACCGATGCCGGCCAGGTTATATTGAACGTCCCCTGCTGGCCGTTCATCCACCACTGGTAATGGCCGTTGGGCAAACCGTAATAGCCGGCCAGTTGATAATCCCATTCATGGAAATCATTACGCGGCCAGCGCACGGTGCGGGTCAGAATGGTCGGGGCGCCCGACTCGCTGATCTTGTTGATCACCACCTGGTAATCAGAGGTTCCGGTTGTTGAGGCAGTCCATGAAAAACGCCCGTAACCCGGCGCCGAATCCTTGACGAGTATTCGCATGCCGGTCAGAGTGTCTTGTCCAAGAGTGATCGGCTGGTTCTCCAGAAGGCCCAGGGTGTTTGCGTCAAACATCGCCACAATATAGAAATCACCCTCGGTAAATCCGCTCAGATTAAAGACGGCCGAATTGGGATTGATATAGGTGTAATCAACGCTGACATTCGCGCTGGCCGCTGGCACTTCCGCGGATGCCCAGCGTATGGTCAAACGCCCGGTGGTATAGTTGAGCGTGGCTGCAGAATCTTTGCCAGAGCCGGAATATGTATTGGTGCCCGGACCGGTAAAGGTAAATGTTACCACCGTGTTACTTGGGCCGACCGGCGCGGAAATATTGACGACCGTTGCCTGTGTAATTGGGAAAACAGGCAGCGTGCCCGCAAAGAAGAGCGTGCCGTCGGCGCTACCGATAGTTTCCGTCACACGCTGGCCTGTTTCGAGTGTCGTAGCCTCAGGTTTGCCATCCATGGTGTTGGTGGAATAGGCAAAGAAATTGAGGGTTCCTGATTTGTTGCCGAAGTAATCGGCTGTGCCGAACACGTGCGGTTGCGGATAGCTGGAAGAATCGCTCGGATCCGTGCCGGCCTGGTATTCGGAGTAATTGCTCCAGCCGTCGTTATCTTCGTCCTGATTTGCGACATAGTGATATGTATCAAGGCCATATTGGATCTTCCAGAGATCCGGCACCCGGTCATGGTCCGTGTACAATTCCCCGAGGGTCCTGGTGTAGGGGCCGGGATGGTAGTAGTAATCGCCCACGCCGGTTCCGTACGTGTCTGAATTGCGCGGATCGGTTCCGGCCAGATATTCGGCCAGATTATTGAGCCCGTCATTGTCCGGATCGCCCCAGGCGCCATTGTCGCCTGAGGAGCTGTTCGGGTCAAGACCGTATTGCTGCTCCCACCAGTCCGGCATACCGTCGCCGTCCGTATCGGTTGAATCGGGGTTGTTGGGATCCAGGCTTGCAAGCCAGGAATTGGTGGTCACGGAACGGGCGCCGCAATAAAGGAGGAGGTCGTAGTTGTAATCTATATAATGATCGATATCGTAATACGGATTGGCGGGATTTATATAGCCGCTCGGGGTGGCATTTGTCGCTTGAAGGAAATTTGTGCTGTAATGGTAATAATCGTCGCCGGCATATAGCTGGTTATCGGCGCTGCCGCCACTTGGTATGAGTGCCCGGCTGTGCCAGCCGTGGTTCTTGGCAAAGACCATGTAATTGTATGAATTGGTGACTCCGATGTAAACCGTGGAGCGCATGGTATTGGTCTTCCACCAGTTGATGGCCGGATGCATGTCGGAATTGAGGTCATCCAGGCCTGACGGAAAAATACTTTCTCCGGAATGGTCAGGATCCGGCACGTCGTCAAAGGTGAAATAACTGAAAATCGCGGCCATGTTATTGGTGATATCGGTCTGGGTCAGGCGCCGGTATCTGTTGGCCAGAATTTCCGCGCGGGTGCGGCTGCCATCCCAGATGCGCGCTTCATCAACACATCCGCCAAAACAGTTGGTCGGCGAAGGCGCATAGGAACCCATAAGAGTGACGCCCTCCAGGGATAGAGAGGGCATTATGCCGCCCGGATTCCTGTCTGAAGCGCCGGCGATTATGGTGTGATGCGTTCCATAATAGCCGCCTTCGTTTGTTGCCACGATGTTAAAACCATTTACCGGCAGTTCGGTGGTGTGCAGGGAATAGCTTTCCTCGCCATTGACGTAAATGGTCAGATTGGTGCCGTCGTACGAGCCGGCCACGTGCGTCCAATTGGTGCTGGAAGTGATCCGATGCTTTGTTTGCGCAGTGGCCTGGTAAGCGCGGTAACTGGTGCGGCCATTATAGAGCACATAGGGCAGGCCGTTGGTAAGGCCCATCCGGAAATTGGCGCCGACAATATAGACAGGGGGAGTCTGGGAAACATAAGGATCCCGGTACAAGCCGGCTTTTTCCAGAAAGACCTGGTTTACGGAACGCTGGGGATTGTCCGGTTTTATCCAGGCTTCCACGCAGAATTTCGTCAACATGGATTCGCTGATATAGCGGGCGAATCCGCTAAATTGCCTGGCAAAATCGTTAGTGCCGTTGAAATAAAGGGCGCGGTTGCGGATCGGATTGCGTTCGTCGAGCGGGTTGGTGCCCAATTCACCGGCGGCCGAGTTGATTTCCGCGTAATCGCCTGCGCCGTCATTATCAGTGTCATAGCCTTCGGTTGTTTCGAATTTGAACGGATAAAGAACACCAGTATCCCAATCCTGCCACCAGTAATATCTGGCACGATCACGGTTAAAAAGTCGGTAATTCAGGTTGATAAAGCTGTTTGTATCGTTCTGGTCCGTGCGCCAGCGGGGCGATGGATCGGTATGGTAAAAGGGCCGATTGCTGCTGTAACTGTATTCTTCCAGGTTGGCCAGGCCGTCGCCGTCAGGGTCCATGCCGTATCTGCCGAAATTGAAGGGGCCGATGATCTGGGAAAGCGCGATAATTCTATTATCTTTGTCGTTTCTATAAGGCTCAATATAGGTGATATAATCATTAAGCGAGTGGAAAGGAACCGGAGGATTGCCGCCAAGGCCGAACTGGTAGCCCGGCGTGGCCGGATCGGCGTCTACGGAAGCAACAGAATCCATAGGAACATCATTGTCTGCCAGTATCAAGCTGGCCATTCCCATGCAAGGATTCAATCCATGATATATTTCCCAATAATCATCAAGGTTATCCTCGTCGCTGTCAGGACTCTTGGCCAGCAGCGTGTGGTAGCGGGCATAATCCCAGGAATTTCTGGCCGGATAGGTTGTCCGTAACATAGCAAGGCTCGTGTAAACTCCGTTAGTATACATGAAGCACGGATCGCTGAGATAATCCGGCGGAATAAATACGGCTTCCTCTCTACTCCATTTTGGGAGTATGAACGGGTCCCAGGTCATGGCCCGGCGGCAACATAAATCAATGGTTTGCCAGTGCCTGTCACAGAACATCCATTCCGGGACAGTGCCGCTCCAGTATTCCTGGTAATTAGGAAGTCCATCACCGTCAAGATCGACCTTGGCGTCGGCGTTGGTCACCGAAGAGCCGGCATAAACCTCCCAGCCGTCAGGCAAATGGTCGCCATCCGTGTCCCAGGCGGTTGGATTTGATTTTTCAGTTTGTTCGCCGAGCTTTGGATCGGCAATACTATCGGCCGTGAACCCGTCCAGGAGGCCGTCCCAGTCCGTGTCCTTGGGATGAGGATCGTTCGGGGCGGGGGCGGTGATTACGCCGGGGTCGGTCGGCGTTGTTTTCAAGGGCCAGGTGGTCAGGCATGTTCCGAGAGAATGCGTGGCGTTCGCCCATTCGTCATGGTTGCTGAGGTGGTCTCCATCGCTGTCGACGCCGGCATCCGAAGGGTTGTTCGGATCCAGGCCGACGTAAAGCTCCCAGCCGTCCGGTATCTGATCCACATCCGAGTCCTCGATATTGGGGTTGGAATAGCTGTTGCGGTTCAGGGTAAGGTTCACATCGTTGATTGAAACCATTTTGCCGGCAGCATCCCACGTGAGCCGGCCGATAAAGTCGGCCCCGAGATATTCCTGATAGGTGGTGTATGGGAGCGTACTCGGCGCGGCATACGGGGTGCCGTTGGTAAGCACGGCGATATTGGTCCAGGCCGTATAGGGGTTGAAGGAGCAGACGCCCGGATAGGGAACGGCCGGCGGCATTATGTAAACGCCGTCATGTTTGATGTTGGGATTTACAAGGGGAACATCCGTGCCGAGAGTGTAGGAACCGTTGTCATCCATGTCCACCCAGACCGGATAACCGTTTTTATAAGCGGTGAAGGACGCGTTGGTGCCGTAATAAGCGGTGTGGGTGTAATGCGTGCCGGCCGCCCGATTGGTCAGGGCCGAACTCGCTTTCAGGACAACATCGGTATAAACGTTGAAAGCGGCGTTGGAGCCGGTCTCGATCCAGGCGGCGCCGGGATTTAAGGCCGTGCCTACATAATAAACATTGGTGCTGAGCGATGTTCCGATCGTGCCGTTGGTCAGAACGCCGTTAGTCACCCAGGCCATGAAGTCGCCGTCCAGGTTGGCGTAGTTGTTCACATAATCCAGCACGTTGCTGTTGGCGATGGCGTCCGGGGTTATGTTGTGGGTTTCCCAGTAATCATCCATGCCGTCGCCGTCCGTGTCGCAATGGGTGGGATCGGTCCAGATGTCGTCATGTTCGTCTATGTCGAGCATTTCGTCGCCGTCCATGTCCAGAGATTCCGCGTTGTCCCAAGTCGTGGGTTTAAGGGTTGCCCACGAGAGATTGGCGCTGTTGGTCAGTCCGTTGGCGTAGGAGTCGGCCGAGCGCCAGTACCAGAAATAATATTCCCAGCCGTCGGTAAAGCCGTCATTGTCAGTATCGGACCTTGTCGGGTCGGTCATGGGATCGTCGTTCGGAACCGATCCGGTCGGGCCGTTGGTCAGGTAAATGCCGTCAAGGCCGCGGGCTTCGAGATAATTGTTGAATTTGGCGCCGGTTGAATAACCGCGCGCGTCGGCCGATACAAAAGCCTGCTGGGGGGAGAGGAGTCTGCTGCGCTGCAGGGGATAGCCCGGCGGATTGCCTCCCACGCCGTTATAAGTTATGATATTGTTTGTGTCGATCGAGACCGACAACAACAGGTTGGTGCTGGAGCTTGGAATGAAATCATTGTCCGGATTGTCATACTGATTGGTTGAGATTTCAGACATGGGATAAACCGACTCCGCTATCCAGGAAGACGGCCTGAAGTATTCCATTTCCCAGCCATCAGGCAAACCATCCTGGTCGATGTCGCCGACGTGGTCATATTCGTTGTAGGCCCTGCTGTAGAGCAGCCAGACCGTCCTTCTCTCCGTGTTCATGATAAACTGGTATGTGTTGGTAAGCGGACTTACGGAATAGGTGGGCGGATTGGTGCTTGCGGTGGTGTTGTAATACCAGCGGTATACGTAATTGGTCATGGCGGTCAATGTGACCGTTGCGTTGGCGTTGACCACGTAAGTCGCCTCCATGACGGACTGCGTCGCGCTGCTGGTGTCGTATTGAACAAGACACGATCCGTTGCCGATGCCCGGCAGGTCCTGCTGCCTGTTGAGCGGCGCCCCGATGTGCACAACCAGGGTGTAGCCCACCAGGGAATATGTTCCCAGAATTATGGTGGTGGCGTCCGCATAAACGGTTCCGGAAACCGCGCCGGGTGACTCATAACCCGAAAGCGGCTGGAAAGTCACCGTGTATGCGCCGATCATCACGTTGGAAATGGTCATCTGCCCGGTGCCGGTATAGATGTTGTTGGTGTATCCGGTCGGATATCCCGTCAGAATCCACGGAGCGCTGGAAAGCACGGCGCCGTTTCCGTCCTGAGGAGTTATCTGCAGATTGCCGCGTAAGGGAGAATAGGCTCCCGTGACGCTGTTCGAGAGGGTCGCGCCGACCGTGCTCGTGACTGCGCCGGGCGTGGTATACCCGTACACGCTCCCGAAAGTTATGACATATTCGCCTTCCGGTATGGGAGAAAGGTTTTGCGTGTTCGTGTAAGTGACCCTGTAGATACTGCTGTTCGTAAATTCTGATGGATAAGAGGATACTGACCACGCTGCGCTCGTGCCGCTTAACCCGCTGATGACAACATTCAGCGTGTTGGAGTATACGTGATAGTAGTTGGTATAACCCAGATCATTCGCTGCAACTACACGAACTTCTACGTCTGGTACATAAAAATTCTGAATACGGAGAAAATTAACATAGTAAGTTCCATCTTCTAGTATCTTATGACTTTGATCTCCTACATACCATGTGTTAGTAGGCAGGGGTTGCCAACGGCCATTTAACAGTACAGTAGAGTTCCATGTATTAAACGTGGAAGCTGACATGTTGTTATTGCTGTAACAGTTCAGCAAATAGTTCATGCTCGCCGCTTCCGCGGCTGCGCCGAAAATAAGTGTCCAGAGCAAAACTGCCGCTATGGAAATACGCCAATTCATGATGTGATTAATAAACGGAAATAATACCATTAGGCCCCACAAATAACAAAACTTTTTTTAATTTTTTTTGGGGGTATTTTGGCCATGGCTCAAAGCATGGGTTCAAGCCCGGACATTCGGACTTTCCTCATGTAGGGCGCGAGCTTGCTCGCCGCCGTCTTTCCCCACATTCCCGGATTAACCGGCCTCCGGCAATCCGCTGTCGCTCAAGGAGCTATGGCGGACAGGGCAGAGGCCCTACGGTCGGGTTTACATCGTATTCGTGCAATACCGGAATTCCCAGGTTTTTCTCAGGTACATCCTGCTCCGGTCAAACCAGATGCTCAGGGCCTTTCCTGCAGAGCCCAGATTGCTTAAGTAATCATGGCTGCCGACCGGCGCCTCGCACCAGTCCGGCATTGACCCGGGTTTGGCGAGCGCCGGCAACTGGTCCGCCCCTATCGTCAGCGAAAGCGTGTTTAAGCCTTCCTGGTTTTTCCGGAGATATTTGGAGGAAATCACGCAATATTTTGACGTGGTCATTCCGGTTGATTCCTCAAACCGCCTGGTGTTCAGCGTGATGTAAAAATTTCTCGGATAAAGCCAGCCGACATCGTCAACCGGATGAGCCATGTTGTTGGTATCGCTATAGACCGCCAACTTGCTGGCGAATAAGGATAAACCGTTTTTTTTCTTAGTACTCTGGTTCATAAATTCACTAACGTATTTTTGATTATGCGGCCGGTTTGATTATGCCATCGCTTTTGGCCTTGATTTTTGCAAAAAGATCATTGAGATCTTGTTTTGTGAACTTC
>Ga0074199_1001650_pt1 | contig 17874 bp, 12 predicted proteins | sample EPASupsiteSAE347_FD_64528 | JGI IMG/M metagenome (GOLD analysis project Ga0074199, IMG submission 64528) | Bioremediated contaminated groundwater from EPA Superfund site, New Mexico - Sample SAE3-47 | ecosystem: Environmental > Aquatic > Deep subsurface > Groundwater > Contaminated ...
GGCGGGGGGCCGGGCGCAAAAGCCGAAAGAATGTTTGGATCCCGCCGGCGAGATTTTCCGGCAGGCGGACCTATTCGCAAGCCTGCCGCAGCCAGTCCGGACAGGCGCGAAACAGGTCCGGTTGTGCCATGCCGATGGAACACAGGATGTTCAAGAGGAAGCGATCTAGCAAAATGCGGCTTTGCGGCGCGTCCAGCATGGCGTCCGCCGCCGCGTTCAGCCATTGCTGTTCGGTTTGCGTCAGATGATACAATTCCGGGCAGGCAGTTTTCCCGCCCCAGAAGAAGGCGGAGTCAAAATAACGCCTTTTAATATCAGTCAACAGCGCCGCCGGAAACGCGATGTTCATGAGGGTAAGATCAGACGCGCCGGAAAGAAATTTGTGAGCGTCGCGGTAAGGACGGATCATGGTCAGATCGCCCGGCCGCATTTCCCGCTTCTGACCGTTTACCAGATGGACTCCCGTGCCGCGCCGGATCCAGAACACCTCGGCAAAGTCATGGGTGTGTAACAAGCCTTTCATGCCGGCGGTTATCGGATTCACGCACAGCGCGTTGAATATGCGTCCCTGCGGGAAACATGATTTCCAATGGATCAGGGTGGCTTTCATATGGCGTCAATATAGAGCAAAAAAAAAGCAATATAAAGGAAGAAATCACGGGCCGGAAATGAGAGGATGCTGTGATTAAAAAGTTTGACAATAGTTTATGGCGTGAATATATTTTTCACGCTGTTCAAGTAAACGCCCGGAAAATCAGGAGGAAAAAATGTCTGATAAACTGGCGATTGACGGCGGCGCAAAAACGGTGACGAACAAACTGGTCGGCTGGCCCAAATTTGACGAGCGGGCCATAAAAATGGTTGAGGAAGTTTTGCGGTCCGGCAAGGTCAACTACTGGACCGGCAAGAAGGGGATGGAATTTGAGAAAAAATTTGCCGAATGGCAGGGCAGCAAATATGCCATCAGCGTGGCCACCGGCACGGCGGGACTGCATGTTGCCCTGGCGGTCCTGGGGATAGGACCGGGCGACGAGGTGATTGTGCCGAGTTATACGTTCATTGCCTCCAGCTTTTCCATTGTCCAGGCCGGCGCTATCCCGCGTTTTGCCGACGTCAATCTTGAAGACCACTGCATCAGCGTTGCGTCGGCGGAGAAGCTGGTGAACAAGCGGACCAAGGCCATCATGCCCGTGCATCTCTACGGCAATGTCTGCGATATGGATAAAATCATGGCTTTTGCCAAAAAGCACAAGCTTTATGTGATTGAGGACAATGCCGAGGCTTTTGGCGGCAGTTACAAGGGCAAAAAGACGGGCACGATCGGCGACATAGCTTCCTGCAGTTTTTGTCAGAACAAGACTTTCACCACCGGCGGCGAGGGCGGCATGATAACCACCGATAACGAGGACCTGGCCTGGGAAGCACGCAGTTTCCGCGATCACGGCTATGACGTCAAGGCGCGCATGAGCCTGCTGGAGCTTGAACAGAAACTTCCCTATATCCACAATCGCGTGGGCTGGAATTACCGCATGACGGAAATGCAGTCGGCAATCGGTCTGGCGGAACTGGAACGGATGGACAACTGGAACATGCCGGCCAGACGGCGCAACGCCCATATCCTGATGGACATGCTCGGGAAAATGCCCCAGATAAAATACATGCCCATTGACACGCCCGAGCGCCAGAACGGCTGGTTTGTCTGCGCATTTTCGCTGGATATCAAAAAGATGAAATGCGACATCATGCAGTTTGTAAAAGCCGTTGTGGCCGAGGGCGCGCCCTGCTGGAAGGTGTTCTGGCCGCAGTGCCACACCGAACTGGCCTTCACCGGAAAACACGGGTTTGGTAATTCGGGCTTCCCGTTCACTTCCAAGGAATATACCGACCCGAAGAGCGCGGATTATTCTTTAGTTGATGTGCCGAACGCCCGCTGGCATGAACAGAACACTTTCACCTGCTTTGCCTATCCGACCTTCACCGAAAACGATATGAAGCAGATCGGCAGCGCTTTGGTAAAAGTGATCAAGGCGTATTCATAAAAGAAGAAGGCAGAAGCCAGTAGTCAGAAGGCAGAATTTTAGATCGTTCCGTTAAGACATAAGACAGTCATGCCCCGGCAGCCTGCCCGAGCCTCCGGCCAGGGATCAGACTGTGGCTGATTTTGCGAAGAACATTTTGGTTTTGGAGGGCGAACCCCGCAAAATGCGGGGCAAGCCTGTGGTTTACCACGCTTTCGGCGTGGTGAACCTGCCCGAGCGTCGGCCAGGGCCGTTCCCAGAGCGCCTCGGCCCAGCCTCGCCCTCCATTATCGCGAATTTGGTTGCGGCCAAAGGCCGCCTTAGAAAGCAGGTAATTATTATGCTTTTTATTCTGGCTACTGACTTCTGGCTTCTGACTACTTGAGGGAGAAAATATGTCCCAATTAAAAATCGGAACCGCCCAGGTTGACTATACGCCCCGGATTGGTCTGCCGCTCATGGGGAATTTCCGCGATGACTATTCTTCCCGCGGCGTGCACGACCCGCTCTATGCCAAGGCCATGGTGGTGGAAAACAAGGCCGGCGAAAAAGTCGCGCTCGCCGCCATGGATATCTGCATGGTGGGCCGCGATGACGTTTCGTTCATGCGGGAGCAAGTTTGCCGCGCAACCGGCATTCCGCCGGCGCGGATTCTGATTGCCGCCACGCATACGCATGCCGCGCCTTCCATCCTGGGGTTCGGCAACCTGCCGGTTTCGCCGGCAAAAGACAGCCGTAAATTAATTTTTAAAGCCGCCGGCGCAATTACCCTGGCGCATAAAAACAGAAAGCCGGCGAACTTGCGGATCGGTTATTCAAAAGAAAACAGGCTTTCCTTTAACCGGCGCCTGGCCTGCCGGGACGGCAAAACGCACATGAATTGGGAGAAACTTGATCCCGGTTTTGTCATCCGGCCGCACGGCGGCATTGATCCGCAGGTTATCGCGCTCTCAATTGGCGAACGCCAGAAAGCAAAGGCCCTGGCCGTGAATTTTGGACTGCATCCCGCCATCCTGGCCGGAGACAACTGGCTCTATTCAGCCGATTATCCCGGCTATCTGGCCGAGGCTTTGCGGAAAATGTCCGGCGGCAGTCTCAGTACTTTGTTCTTTAACGGCTGTTGCGGCAACGTCAATCACCTTGATTATGCCGATCCATTGCAGGGGCGCGGATACCAGATGACGCAGAGGGTGGGTTATATGCTCGCCGCCGCCGTTCAGGAAGCGCTTGTTCAATCGCTTGCAATCAAAGGGGATGTCATTGCCGTGGGCAGTGAACGCCTCGCGGTCAGGCGCCTCAAGATCAGCGAGAAGCAAAAAAAATGGAGCGAGGACGTGTTAAGGAAAGCAAGAGGCAAAAAAAACAAGGGCCAGGTGGATGGTCTGCCGGATGAATTTTATGCCGCGGTTTATCTGGATATGTCCCGCAAACAGAATGAGGATGACCGGATTGAAATCATGGCGATTCGGATCGGCGATCTGGGAATTGTCGGCCTGCCCGGAGAAATTTTCTGTGAATTCGGGCTGGAGATCAAAAAACTTTCTCCGGCAAAACACACTATTGTAATTGAACAGGCCAATGATGCGATCGGTTATATTCCAACCAGGATTTCATTTAAGCAGGGCGGCTATGAGCCCTCAACCGGCAGCACCCATTACGAGCCGGGGGCCGGGGAACGGATGACAGCGGCGGCGATTCAACAGTTGAAGAAATTGTTTTAAATAGCAGAAGATGGTTTTAAATTTAAGGCAAGCGTATACCATTGGCTCAATGATGTCATTCCCGATCCGCCACAGGCGGAATCGGGAATCCAGGTTAAGATTGTTCTGGATTCCCGCCTGCGCGGGGATGACAAATAGAAATGACCATACCTTTTAAATAAGAGGGCGATATTAAAACGGATATTGATAAATTAGCATTGTTGGGCGGTAAACCCATAAGATCGCCCAAAAAACCCTGGCCGACCTGGCCAATGTGGGATGATCGCGAACGGCGCGGGCTCAACGCGGTGTTGGAGTCCGGCAAGTGGTGGTATGGCGAAAAGGTGCGGGAATTTGAAGAGGCCTTTGCCGCTTTCCAGAAGGGAAAATATTGCGTGACCACCTCCAGCGGAACAACCGCGCTGGAGACCTGCCTTCTGGCTCTAAATATCGGCGCCGGCGATGAGGTGATTGTTCCGGCCTATACTTTCATGGCCACCGCCAGCGCGGTGATGAGAGTTGGCGCCAGGCCCGTTTTTGCCGATGTCAATCCCGATAATTATTGCGTCGCGCCTGATTCCGTTGCCGCCGTGATCACCCCGCGGACCAAGGCGATCATGCCGGTCCATTTTGCCGGCATGATGGCCGACATGGATAGACTCGGCAGGATTGCCCGGAAGCACAAACTGCTGATCGTTGAAGACGCCTGCCATGCCTGGGGAACAATCTGGAAGGGTGCCGGCGGCACTGGCGTCGTTGGCGCTGGCACCATCGGTGATTGTGGCTGTTTCAGCTTCCAGGCCAGCAAGAATATTACCGCGGGCGAGGGCGGGGCGATTCTTACCAATGACGAAAAGCTGGCGAATATCTGCCGCTCATACGCCAATTGCGGACGCAACGCCAACACGCCTTGGTATCAGCATTTCCTGATGGGCAGTAATCTGCGGCTGACTGAGTTCCATGCAGCCATACTGTTGGCGCAATTGAGCCGGATGCCGAAGCATACCGCCAAACGCGAGGAAAACGCCAAATTGTTGAACAAATGGCTCAGGGAAATACCCGGTCTTTATCCGGTGCCCGACGACAAACGGGTCAAGCCGCGTTCCTATCATCTTTATTGCATCCGGTTTGAGCCCAAAGAATTCGGCTGTTCGCGTTCTTTGCTTATCAAGGCCGCCCAGGCCGAAGGCCTGGCACTTGTCCCGGGTTATCCCATGCCGCTCTACAAACAGCCGATGTTCGTGGACCGGCCGGGTTATAAAAACATCTGTCTGCCCGGCACGGAAAAACTCTGCGACGAGTCCGCGCTCTGGTTCCGCCATTTTCTGCTCCTGGGGACAGAATCCGATATGCGCGATATCGCCAAAATCTTCTGCAAAATTCATGCCCACGCTTCGGAACTGACGGCTTAACTGGCGGCGAAGTGGATCGGCGCTGTCACGAGATGGCTGTTGCTGTCATGAATGTGGACAAGGTATGAATTAATTCCTTTGGCTGGGCAGTCATCCTCCCACTCGTATTCACTTCCGTTATAATGGGCCTTTAATACAGGGCGGCCATTCCGGTAAATATCTATGCCGGCCGGATCATCGTGCGCATGGGTTGTTATTGTTATTAAAACTTTTTTTGAGCGGATAATGTCCCGTCCGGGCAGGGGGTTGATATGTTCCGGATAAATATTGCCAATGCAGGCGCAGCATTTTTGCTGATGCCAGGCCTTCATCAATGTTTCCAGAGAGAATGCGCCTTCAATAAAAAGCGCGGTAGCCGGCAGGTCGTTCTTTTCCGGGTTTTCCCAGAGATGCCGGTCAAGGCTGTCAATGCCGCAACAAGCGGCCATTGAAGAGGACGGTGAAGCTTGAGATGATAAGGCAAGATACATGGTAAAATCATCGTTGAAAAAGTCAGGATGGTCCTTTGTGGCGAGCTCGTAATAATCAAAGGCTGATAATTCCTTGACATCGGTCGGCTTGGGTCCGCCGAAAATTGCGCCCATGGATAAACGGGGGTGATTCAAAACCGACGATATTCCAAGCTGATGGCATTGGGTTAAAAATCCGGCAATATCGCGCGTGTAAGAAGCGGCCAGGACTTTTGATTCCGGCGGTTCAAGTTGCGGCAGGCGCGCGAGAGCGGGCAGACAGGCGTGGTGTTCATGTCTTTCGTTATAGGGCGGAAACATCAGATGAATTTCAGGCGCGGGGACCAGAAAAACTCCCCTTCTGCCGCCGATGGACAGGCATTCTTTGCGATACTCCCGGAACTCTTTGGTATCCAAACCAAAGTAATATCGGCCTCGGAGATCGCCATGATCGCCTGCGCAAAACGCAAAGGAAGCGCCCCATCGTTTCAGATGGTCAGCCAGTTGCGACGGCGAAATCCGGCGCGTCTTTGGATGATGAAATTGAGTGTGAACGTGGAGATAACCTCGGTACCACATGATTGCTATATGGCTTGCCGGCTATTGTTTGAAAATTGTTTCATTAAAAGCACCGCCAGGGCCGTCCAGCCGCAATAATAGTCGGCAATCTGCCGCGGGCCGCGGTTCTTTTTGCCGACATATTCGCCGCTCCCCGTAAAGGGATCATAACATTCCCAGAGATAACCCGTCCGTTCATAATCATGCGCCAGCATGTCAATGATGCGGCGTGAAAATTCCGCGGCCTTTTTCTCATAGCCGTAGCGCGCGAGCCCGCGCAGCACGATGTAATTGGAATGGATCCAGACCGGTCCGCGCCAATAGTCCATGGTAAAGGTAGGCTCGTTCACGGCCACGCTCGGCCAGGGGTAGGGCGTGGCAAATTCTTTGGGGTTTTCAAGGTGTTCCAGCATGGCGCGTGCCTGACCGGCATCCGCCGCGCCGACCAGCATCGCCCAGAAGGGTGTCAGCGTTTTGATTCGTTGAAAGGGACCATTCAAAAAACGATTGTAGAAAAATTTATCGCGGGGGTCCCAGAAAGTTTCCCGGATTTTTTTAATCAGTTGTCCGGCCTCGCGTTCCCAGTATTTTGCCTCATCATGTTTTCCGATTTTGCGCGCCATTTCTGCCAGGGACTGCGCATCCAAAGCCAGCTGGCAATTCAAATCCACGCATAACAAGGGTTTGGTTAACAGGATATTGGCGTCCCATAAAGGGGCGTTATCCAATCCCGATTCTCCCCCTTTTTTCCACCGGCATAAACCGCTTCCCTCTACCTGCCGCTCTCGCAGCCACCACGCATGGAAGCGTTTCAACGGCTCGTAACACCGCTCTAACACCGTTCTTGGGGCGTTAACTTCCAGCAATGTCCAGGTGATTAAGGGCGGCTGACTGACGGCGGTCTGTGCGTTCTGCCCAAACGTGGTGGGGATCATGCCGCTGATCTTACTCTGGAGGCCGACCAGATATTCCAGCGGACGGAAATAAAGTTGTTTCCAGGGATAATGGCGCCACACTAGGGAATGAAAACAGGTGTCCCATAGCCACATGCTGTTATGGCGCGGCCGGTCCGGACATTCAAACAGCATTTTTTTGCCCGGCATGCGCAGAAGGTTCAGGCGCTTATCGTCAAACATCTTGTAATAAAGTTTGTCCCAGAGAATATTCCCGGTGCGCGGGGAGGGAAGGCCGCGATAGTATTTCATGATCCTTGCTTCCAGCCGGTCCAGGTTCAAAGTCATGGCCTTTTGAGCCCGGCGGCGCAAAGCAACCGATGCTGTGCCGTCTGTAACGGATAACGCCAGACGGATCACTTTTTTTCCTTTGATCGTCAGGGTGGTTTCCAGTTCCTGACCGGCGCGTTTGAAACCGGCGCCGGCAACGGCCAGCGCTTTTCCGCTGTTTTCAGCCAGCAATATTTTTCCTGAGCCGGATTTTATGCGCGGCTTGGCGTTTCGGACTGGTGCCAACCAGCATTTCATTTTAAGATTTCGGATCAAGGCCGCCTCCAGGGTCAATTCCAATACGGCGGTGTTCGGCAGGACGCCCAGCAGGCGGCCTTGCATGGCGATGCCGCGGAAGGGAAAAGCGGAACTGGAGAATTTAAGCAGGTCTGCCAGCCGTAGATCAAATTTCGTATTGTCCCAATGGTAACGGCTCTGCTCATCGTGCGAAAAACTGAAACGCAGGCTGAAATAACAGAGCGGCTCGCTGCTGACTGCCTTCATGAAAGCAACCGTCTGAAAAGCATCCAGGCCAAGTTCATCATACTTGTTGCCCTCGCCGTTCAGGCGCCAGAACCAGTCATTTTGCCATTCAAAGCCGCCTGCATCAGCGCACGAAAATAAAAATCCACGGCGGTCATTTGGTAATAGTGGTGTTTGCATAGTAGTTGTCCTTAACAATAGCAGTTAATAAGTGTTTATTTATCAATCATTTTGAAACAAACATTTTTTTCAATAAAAAACTTGCTTTAATTTTAATCGTTTGTTAACTTTATGTCAAAAGGTCAAAAGACCATATGATAGTTTGGTCAAATTATCAACAAAAAAGAGAATATGAAATCAGGACAGGAAATTGGCTGGTGGATTTTAGCTATAATTACCGTTTTGGCGGTGATCATATCTTTTTTTATTCCAGTTCGGCAGGCCGAATATGGTTCCGATGAGGCCTTCTTTAAAGCCGGGAAACAGTTTGATAAAAATGGCGACAATGCCGCCGCTGTTCAAGCCTTCCAAAACCTTGTCGGCAAATATCCAGCCAGTCCTCTCGCGCCCAGGGCGCAGTCCTGGATAGGCGCCATTTATCTGAAATATCTCCAGGACCCGGCAAAAGCGCTGGCGGCGTTTGAGAAAGTTTCCAGGGATTATCCTGATTTCAAGGAATTTCAACTGCCCTGCCGTGACGATGAACTATCCTTGCGATTACTTTCGGTAAATGATCTTCAGCTTCGTCAGAGTTATGATCCCAAGAATCCGCCGGTTTATTATTTTCAGTTTCCCATCAAGGAGACCATTGCGGATTTGCGTGAACAAATCGCAAACGCAAGGGCAGAACGGCCTGGCAAGCCTGCTCATCGTGCGGCCCTGGAGACTTATGCGTCCAATTTGTCTGATAATGCAAAACAAAATGTTGAAAAAAATTTCAAAACCGGCCCTACCAATGAAAATAACGGAGAGGCTTGTTATAAATATGAAATGGAACAGTATGCCGAAACAACATCCATGATGAATTGCGCGGTCACCGCGGATGTAACGTCCGGTGGTAATACATGCGTCAGCATGGGCGCCAACGGCAACAGCATGGCCGTGAGTGTCAATCTAAGCCGCTTGCGTCTCTTGCCGGGAACCTATGAACTGTATCTGGCGCTCAAATCAGATTCAGCGGCAACAAGATACCGGATGGAATTTAACAAGGCGGTCGGGATTGGGTTTGATCGGACCGATCATTGTGCCTTCAGGACATCTCCCGCAAAAGATCAATGGGATTTATTAAGGCTGACGTGGCTGGTTGTCACCAACGACACTTTGCAGGGGGAAATCCGTTTCCAGGCCGATCAGGCGGGTAAAAAACTTACCTTTGATTATTTCATGTTCAAACCGGCCGCGCCGCTCTTGAAAGAGGCCGTGCCGGCGGAATTTTTGAACAGTATCGGCAATATTCAAGGCAGAATTACGGAGCTGGAAAAACTCGTAAAAAAAGCTGAAGCGGCTCATGTTGATACCTCCTATGCCCGGGTCAGTCTTAACGTGGCCCGCGATTTCGCGGAATTTTCTCCGCTTGAATACGAGGAGGGAATCCAGGCCGGCTATCAGGATGATCTTCAGGAAAAATCGCGTAAAATTGAACGCGCGCGCATGCAGGTTGATTACGTTTCCAATTCGCTGTCGCGGGCGACCGTCCGTCTCCAGCGATGGATCATGAAGCCGGAGGAACAGTTAATTGTTCCTGCCCCCGACCTGAGCCGCATCAAAATAGCGGATGGAAATTTTACGGTTGATAATAAGCCGGTTATCCTGGGCGGATTTTGCGGCATGGACAGATTGCGCGATGATGTGTCCAAATTAAAAGATCATGGGTTCAACTTAATCCGCATTGACCAGCATGTTTTGCTGCCCTGGACCCGGGCGCGATTTGACGAGACAACTGCATATCTGGCGGCCGCCTCCAAAGCCAACCTGGCAATCTACCTGATGCTGGATTGGGCGGGCGCAAATGGCGCGAACAAGGCGATGGCCCCATATGAAAGCAGTATCGGTTGTTATCATTTTGGTTTTGATATTGAAACCCTGGAGGCAAGAACCAAGGCGGTGGAGCAGGGGGGGGATTTCGTGGATAAAGTTAAAACCAATTCTCAAATTAAGACCGTGTTTAGTTACGGCCTGGGCGGAGAAATATCAATCCCAAATGCGCCCGTGCGCGAGGGACGCGTGGTGTTGGATAATGCCGCCTTGTATTCCGGGCGCATGCGGAATTCGTTCCAAACGTGGTTAAAAGAAAAATATGGAGTGATTAAACAACTGAATAATGTTTGGAACACGGCCTATTCTCAGTTTGCAGACATTGAATGCGGGGAAGCAACCGCCCGGTACCGGGCGAACAAAGCCCAATGGTATGATTGGCATATGTTCAAGCGAGCTCGTGGCGATGATTTTCTGGAATTCATGAAAAAAAGCACATTAGCCATTGATCCGCGCCTACCGCCATCAACCAGTGTTTATCCCGGTGACTGGGTGGAACGCGATACTTACATGGGCAGTGTCAATCGGGAAACAGTGGCCGAGATGTTTGATATCAACGGTTTTGACGGAGGGCCGGTCGGACAGTCAGTAAACACCGGATCCCGGTATTTTCGCTGTTATTTGGATATGCTACGGTCTTTCGCCCCGCATAAGCCCATCATAAATATTGAATATGCGGTTTGTTGTGAAGGACTGCCATTGCGTGTGGATGATAAATGGCTCAAACGACTTGTCTGGGAGGCGCATCTCCACGGGTTGGATGCCAACATAATGTGGATTTGGGAACGAAAAGAACAAAAAACAGGTTGGACTCTTAACAATCCGCTGACCCAGCCCTGGGTCCTGGAGACTCTGGGAACCACTTATCTTGATTTGCGGAGGCTGGCCAAATATATCGTGCTTTTTCACGATCAGAAAAGCGAAATGGCCATTTTTTATTCGCTTTCATCCAAACTGCAAACATCGCCCAGGACATACGATCTGCATCCGGAAATCTATTATGAAGGTTTGGCATATCACGATTTGCCTGTGGATTTTATCAGCGAGGAAAAAATCGCGCAAGGCCTGCTTTCCAAATACAAGGTGTTGGTGATCATTCCGCCGTTTTCGGAATACTGCCTGGACACGGCCTACAACGGCATTAAAAAATTTGTTGATTCCGGGGGGACGCTCGTTGTAACCGCCACCAACGCGTTGTGTTACGACGAGCATGGGCGCAAAAGAAATCAGGAACTGCCGCTTGCCGGCGGCAGGTTTGGGAAAGGACGCGTGGATAATATTCCCTTCAATGATTCCCCGGAAAAATATTTTACCTTGATCGGAAAAGTGCTGAAACAGGCAGGTGTTCGTCCGGCAATCCGGGTGACAGCCGCGGATTCCAATGAGCCGGTCTACGGCGTGGAGGCGCGGTCGTTAATCACCGGGGAGGGCGAACTGCTGGCCTATTTGTTGAACACGCGCAAGACGGATTGCCGGGTCAGAGCGCGGGGGTTTGCCGATTCCCGGCCGGTGTTTGATCTGATCAGCAACACGATGGTGGATGCGCGGAATATCCGGCTGGAGGGGCAGGGAGTTATGTTATTGGTTCAGAAAAAAGGAGCGCACGATGAGAAATAAAAATCAGAACAGCAACGATCTCGGACCGGTCAATGCCATGGAACCGGTGGCGCTGGATCCCCTCCTGCGGATTCCGAAATACCTGCAGGTCAAGCAGACCATGTGCCAATGGATATCTTCGGGCCGGATCAAAGTTGGCGAAAGCATTCCTTCCCTGCATCAGTTATGCCGAATATTCAATGTCAGCGATACAACCTGCAAGAAAGCCATTGCGGAATTGGCCTACGAAGGTCTGCTTAAAGGGGCATGGGGCAAAGGCGTTTATGTCAGCGCGTCCGAAAAAAAGCCGTCTGATCCGGGGCGGTCCGTCAATCTCCTTGTTTGGAATCACATGGATACGCTGCAGCATCCGGCCTTTTCCAGCTTTGTCAGCGGCCTTGTCAATCGCTTGTCGCCTACCCAATATCAGCTGGTCTTCACGGTTCTTAATCCCATGACAATGACCAAGGAGGAGGTGCGTGAAAAAATCAGCAATATATCCGGCCGGGGCGTCATTATTCCCTTCATCCCCGGATTGCGCGAGGAAAGCCTCCGTTCCCTGGCAGAAAAGAAAACGCCCGTTGTTTTTGTCACCAAGCATTTTGCGGATATCAGTCCTTATTTTATCGGCTGGGATATTCGCGGCGCTATTTATACGGTTGTGAAAGAAACGGTTGCCGGCGGCAAAAAAAGAATCGCCGTACTCGGCAGTCCTTGGGACGATATTTACGGGCAAATTTATGCCGGCGCGAACACCGCCCTGACGGCATACGGGTTGCATTTGGATGCGGCCATGATCAAGCGCTGTTCCTACAGCCTTCAGGGCGGCCGGGCGGGCATGGCAGGACTTTTTGACAGCGGCTTTGTCCCTGACCTTGTCATTGCCGATGATGAATACGTCGGCTACGGCGCCTTGGCGGTGATTCGCGAGCGCGGCTTGAAAGTTCCGGAACAGATCCAGGTGATTGGGATCGGCGGTTTTGCGCCAGAAGTTCCATATGATCAAAAACTTTCGGTCATCCAGGTCCCTTTCCGGCAAATGGGGGAAGAGGCCCTTGCCCTTTTACTGCGGATTTTTGAAGGAAACCCCGGCGTTCAGTCCGACAAAATGTTGTCCTGCCGGATAATGCATCGGGACACCACGTTAGCAAGCGGGCAATAACCGCAGGGAATATAGACGATGATAAATTTGCCTAAAATCCGCCTGGGACATTCCGATGTGTTTGTGACCCGCCTGATAAGCGGCGGGAATCCGCTTTGCGCCAACTCCCACTTTTCGGACGAAATGAACGCTGAGATGCGTGATTACTTCACGGATGCACAAGTGGTAGCTTATTTGAATAACTTGCAGGCCGCCGGGATTAACACGATTCAGGCGCGCGGAGATTATCATCGGATTCTTCATTGGCTGGAGTTGTTTAGACGCAAAGGCGGCCAACTGCACTGGATAGCCCAGACGGCGTCGGAAATGAGCGATGTTTTTCAGAACATCAGAATCATCGCCGCGGCCGGAGCCGTTGCCATTTATCATCATGGAAGCACAACCGATAACCTCTGGCTGGAAGGCAAGATTGATCTGGTCAACGATTATCTCAAGTACATCCGGGACACCGGAGTTCAAGTCGGTTTAGGAACGCACATTCCGGAGGTGATTGAGTATGCGGAGGAAAAGGGGTGGGATATTGATTTTTATATGGCCTGTTTTTACAATCTGAACAGAAAGCCGAGAGAAAGCGCGCTTGTTTCCAGCAATACAAGCGGGGTTTTTCAGGAGGAATTTCTCGCTGAGGATCCACCGCGCATGTGCCAGGTTATCCGGAAGACGCAGAAAAGATGTCTCGCCTTCAAGATTCTCGCTGCCTCTCGCATTTGCGCGACGCAACAAGAGGTGGCGGCCGCATTCCAGTTTGCTTTCGCTAATATAAAACCGAAGGATGCCGTTGTGGTGGGAATGTTCCCAAAACACGTTGACCAGATCGGCCTCAACATTCAACACACGCTTAAGGCCTGCGGTCTTGAAACAGGCGATGCGCAGGCTCCCAACAATGATTTATGAAACCAGCGGACAAGAATGAAATGGCAGTAAAAATATGATTAAAATATGTGTTTTGGGCGCAAGCCGGCTTTGGTCGCCGGAATTGGTAACCGATCTCATGGTGGTTTTTCGGGATCCATTGGACATCTGTTTTGTTGACCTGAATTATCAATCCGCCGCGCTTTGCGCGGAATGGGGTGACGTTGCCTCCCGTAAACTGGGTCGGAAGGGCGATCAATTCCGTGCATTTACAAACCGAGCAAAAGCCTTGCCGGGAACCGATGCGGTGATCATTACTTTGACAAGTGGCGGACTGGCCGCCTTGGAACACGATCTGAAAATTCCGGAGAAATATGGCATTTTTGCGCCGGTCGGGTCAAGCACCGGTCCGGCGGGGTGGGCCTGCGCCTTGCGCAATATTCCGGTGTTTCGCGAATTTGCCGAAGATTTCCAGCGGCTTTGTCCTTCCGCTTTCATCGCCAATTATTCCAACCCTATGGCGGCTTTGACTGCCACCCTGCAACTCTGTTGTAATAATCCGGCCGTGGGTTTATGTCATGCTTATTTTGAAACCAAGGATTTTATCCAGAAAATATTTAATTTGCCTGACTGGAGCTCCATTTCTCTCTCGCTGGCGGGCGTAAATCATTTTACCTGGCTCGTTGATTTCAAGATCGGGCGTGAAAACGGCTATGCATTGCTGAAGCAAAAAATAGGGGCCGGTTCAATGCGGGACTTGCTCTTTGGCGAAATCACGGATGAGGCGGGGCATACCTCAAAAACGAATCTATGCGCAGAATTGTATGACACGTTCGGTTATTTGCCGTATCCGGCTGATCGCCATATCAGTGAATTCCTTGCTTTTACCATATCCGGCAATCCCGAGCGCTATACCCTCAATCAAAACAAGCATGTCTTTGACACCATCCGTTATTGCAATATCAAACGAACATCAGTTGAGCATCGCCGGGCATGGATGCCGGGTTTGGATGAGCGTATAAAAGGAATGATTCAGGGCAAGGTCGCAATGCTCGGAAAGAGCCGCGAGACAGGCGCGGAAATGATTCATGCCTATCTTTATAACCGGCCGTTCACCGATGCGGTCAATGTTTTGAATAAAGGACAAATCCCGGAATTGCCCTTCAACGCCTGCGTGGAAACATTGGGCACGGTTGATGGTTTCGGCGTCCGGCCCCTGCTGGCGCAAGGCATGGCGCCCCATCTGGCGGAGCTGCTGCGTCCGCCGGCGCTTGTCCAGCAATGGACGGTTGACGGAGCCTTGAAAAATGACAAGGCCATGCTCCTGCAGGCGCTTTGCCACGATCCGCAATGCGCGCAGTTGAAACCGCATGAAGTCCGGCAAATGGCGGATGAACTGTTGGAGGCCAACAAACGGTTTGTCCAGAAGAACCAGTTATAGAAAGGGAAAATAACAATGCTCACAAGACGTTATGGCAAGTACCATTTTCTGAGTGAAGAAGAAATTATAAAAATTCATACGGCTACGCTTAAAATCCTGGAGGAAACCGGGGTAAGAGTTCCGGACGAGCGGCTGTTAAAACTGGCGGAAAGCAAGGGCGCGCTTGTCAGTCACGGCGGGTCAATAATTCGTTTCCCAAAAAATCTGGTTGAGAAATGTCTTGATGAAAATCGGGCCATGTATGCGGCGACGACAAAAGACAGTAACTTTCCCGATGATGGTCAGCGCAAGGTGAAATACACGCTGGGTGGAATGGCCGTGCGAACCATTGATTTCAATACCAACGAAGTCCGCAACGCAACCATTAAAGATATGGCCGATGCCTCCCGCATCGCTTCCGCGCTTGATGAAGTCAAATCCGATGGCGGGCTGTATCGTTCCACCGAAATACCACCCTTGGCCGATGATTTATATTGTTATCATACCATGGTCAGCCATACCGACAAGCCGGTCTCGATGGATATCATGCATCTTTCGTCAATTCCATGGTTGGAAGAAATGGCGATCGTGGTTCATGGAAACAAAAAGGCGGTTCTGGATAAGGGCGTCATGCGGTTTAACGCCTTTGTGTCATCACCCTTGCAATATTCCAAGGATGCCATAGAAAAAATGTGGGCGGTGCATGACCGCGGTTATAAAGTCAGCCTGGGATGGCCGATGACTGTTGTGGGCGGGAGCAGCCCCGTGACCCTGGCCGGTTCCGCGGTCGAATGCAATGCGGACGCATTATCCGGACTGGTTTTAACGCGGATGCTTAATGGGGATATTTTGGCCAATCTGGGGGCGGCGCCGGTAACGATGGATATGCGCAACGGACTGGGCTTATATGCCGATCCAAGAAGATTATTGATTTGCGGCGCGTTCATGGACATTTCGCGATTCTATGGTTTTCCAAATGGAGGCTTTCATATTGGCGTGGACGCCGCTTATCCCGGTATCCAGGCTGCGGCGGAAAGGATGTTCACCGCCATGGTGGCTCTGGCCTATTGGGATGGTGATATTCAATTGCGGCTGGGCATCCTTGGTCCGTCAAATGCCGTCGCGTCAATGGCGCAGATATTTATTGACCTTGAAATGGGTCGCATGATTGAAAAATGGCTGCAAGGCATAGAGGTCAGCGAGGAAACCATGTCGCTGGCCGATATCATGGATGCCGGCATTGGCGGCAATTTTCTTTCGCGCGAGCATACGGCGCGGCATTTCCGGACGGAGAGCTGGTTGCCGGATCTGTTTGAACATCAGATGCCGGTTGCCGGGACGCTTCCAAGCAAAGATCCTGTCTACGAAAAGGCCCGGCTGAAAGCAAAACAAACGATTGAAACGGCAAGGACAAATCCCCGGCCGCCGGATAAGCAACTAGAATTGGATCGTTTGTTGGAACGGGCGGTGCAGTCCGTGAGCATGCTTTAAGGACTCAAGATAAACAAATCGGCAAAAATGATGAATGGAGGTTTAAATATGCGTCATGGTGTAATAGTGATCGGTTGCGGTGCGATGGCCCGGGTGCATTGCCATGCGTTGATGACCATGCCCCAAGTCAAACTGATCAGCGCGGTGGACGTGCAACTTGACCGGGCAAAAGAGTTTCAACGTCAATTCGGTTTTGAGCGCGCCGGCGCTGATTATAAAGGCGAACTGGAGCGGAAAGACGCCGATATTATCCTGGTCGCCACCCACTGGGCGATGCGCCACCAGATTATCAGTGATTGTTTCCATGCGGGCAAGCATGTTCTGGCGGAAAAGCCCCTCAGCGTTTATGCGCGTGAAGTGGAGGACTTGATCCGGCTGGCCAACCGGAAAAAGCTGAAGTTGCGGGTCGGCATGGTGGAGCGTTTCCGGGCAATGTTTCTGACCATAACCGACTTGCTGAACAAGGCGACCATCGGCAAGCCGCAGGTCTATAATTTCATCCATCACCAACGACCGACACCAAGCGCCATGGAAGCGGGGTGGGAGTATTTTAAGAAACTTCTCCATGGCGGCGTTACCCCAAATCTTGATTGCGGCATCCATAAATGCGATTTGGTGCGCATGTTCTCGCATTCTGACGCCGCCAGTGTCATGTCATGGGGACGGAAACTTGAGCCGGATTCGCCAAGCTGCAACTTTACTCACTCCGTTTTCACGATGCGGGATGGGACCATTTTTACACTGGAAGATTGTTTCTCGGGATGCGTGGAGCCATTTGTCGGCATGTGGATTATAGGCGATAAGGGACGCATGCAGTTTGAATACGCCGGCCACCATGCCAGACCAACGCCCGGCTCGGAAGAAGACTGCATCCGGATCTGGCACAGGACGCCGCCCCGCACGGAAACTCTGCATATATCCGCGACGATGAAAGCCGTCCGGCCTCAAATGGAAACATTTATTCAGGAAATAGAACAGGACAAGGATTTGAACTGGCATTACGACAATGTGAGCAAAGCGACTGAGATGGTCGCGGCCACCGTCTTGTCGGAACATCGCCATGCGGCCGTCAACTTTCCGCTGACATCTTCTGATTGGCAAGCGATTGAAAATTTGATCAAGCAATAGTTTTAAAAACGGTTTATTCTGGAAAAATATGCCTGATAAAATACATATGACTGCATCGGTCTTTTTTGGACATCCCCACCCCGGCTGCGCCACCCCTCCGGGGGAGGGGATCAAAAGTTTGAAGTCGTCCGGTAATATTGATCCCCTCCCGGGAGGGGCAGGGGTGGTTTACAACAGATTATCACCGCCGTTTTTAAAATGACCCAAAAAGTAGACTTTAACAGGAGGCGATTATGCGTGCGCCAAGCGAAGCTGGCGCGAACTGTCCACCGGAATCTGCCGCAGGCAGATGAAGGTGGAATGGCCAAAGATTAACCATCAGGCCATTACGGACTATACGTATCGGGA
>Ga0074199_1001654_pt1 | contig 17854 bp, 10 predicted proteins | sample EPASupsiteSAE347_FD_64528 | JGI IMG/M metagenome (GOLD analysis project Ga0074199, IMG submission 64528) | Bioremediated contaminated groundwater from EPA Superfund site, New Mexico - Sample SAE3-47 | ecosystem: Environmental > Aquatic > Deep subsurface > Groundwater > Contaminated ...
AGGAGAACTGGTGGACCCTCGTCCAACTGGCCTACCTTCAGCTCTGGGTCGCACGAGAACAGGTTTGCAAACTGCCACGTCCCTGGGAGCGCTACCTGCCGGCCTGGAATACGCAAGATCAAAAGTCCGCCCCACCTCTGCCGCCCAAAGAGACATGGAGCGAATTCTTCGGCACTTTGGGACACCAGCCCGAGATCCCAAACGCCGGGGTAAATCCTCTGGACGCATCGCAGGCCAGCGACTGGGCATGCGAACCCGCCTTCCTGTGATCAAAAAGGCGGCCGCAAAGCTCCCCCAGAGGCAACGGGCACCCTGACTCCATCAAATAGCCCAATTGCAACGGAGCTCACAAGGTTGGTTGCGTTCGGGTACGCTATAGCTTTGTCCAAAGTCCAAATGAACTTATGCGCCAGGAAATTCATTGACAGACCACTACTCTCCTCATATACTGCCCATCGATGGTTTGGTATCCTTACATTCCGTTCGGTCGCTAGTGGGCCGTGGCATCGAAATCCCCCTGCCTCTTTCAGGGATCGTTGGTGTGGCGTAGGCAAAATGTTCGATATCAGTCCCATGAGTTCACATTTCGCACCTCCTCTGATTTTGTTGGGTTTTTTTGGCTGTTTCTCAATATTGAACAGCAATAAATGTAGGTGGGTAGACTGCAGGGTGCGCAATATGGAATGAACGCCATGTGCAACTTTTGCGGTTAGTACTTACTCGTCCTGCTGAAACCGAAAACATTCAGAGGTGGAAGGTACGCCATGTTGCCAATCGACGAGTTTATCATTTGGGTTTTCTGCCATGTTACGGATCACCTTGACGCCTTGTCGCGGGGACACAAATTGCGCGGCAGAGGTTTTGCTCCATCTCTGACGGACAGTGAGGTGATCACGATGGAAATCGTTGGCGAGTTTCTTGGGACATACACTGATAAAGGCATATGGGAGTACTTCCGGTCCCACTGGTTGCACTTTTTCCCCAATCTGGGTTGTCGGACGACATTTGTGCGCCAAGCAGCCAACCTCTGGTACTGGAAAATGAGGCTGCAAAATAAGCTGGCCGTGAATCTGGGTGCTTTTGCCGACGATATCCACTTGGTTGATGGTCTCCCGATGTCGGTTTGTCGTTTCAAACGCGCCTTTTTCTCCAAGGTTTTTCGTGGAAAAGCCGCATATGGGTACTGCGCGGCCAAAGATGAAAAGTACTATGGGTTCCATGGCCATCTGCTGATCAGCTTTTCCGGGGTGATCACGGCCTTCACCGTGACGACTGCCAACGCGGATGAACGAGAAGCTTTATGGGAGTTACTCCCGGGTGTTCATGGATTGGTCATCGGGGACAAGGGCTACATCAGCGCCTCACTCCATGAGGATTTGCTTGTCCATTGCATCGACTTGCAGACCGCGCTTCGAGAAAACATGCATGACGATCGTGATCCGGAATACGTAAAGATGCTCAAGTCAGCCCGCCGACAGGTTGAAACGGTGATCGGACGGCTTGCTGAGCGATACAACGTTGAAAGAGTCCGAGCCGGAGACATATGGCATTTGATCAGCAGGATGTTTCGAAAGACCCTTTCGCACACTGTTGCCGTATTCCTCAATCGATGCTTTGGCCGAGACCCTCTTCAGTTCGATGGCCTCATTGCCACGTAAGTTGCACATGGCGTGAATGAATGGCGATGTCCGGAGCAAATGACCCACTAATTAATACTTTCATTATTCCCGCATGCTTGTAGCGGGCATGGAGCGCTGGACTGTATTTCCGCCAAAGGCATGCGGAAATTATGGGGAAAGCACAGAATAATTTGCGAAGCATGCATTTTCGTACAGCACTAGAGCCTGCTGAATAAATGCTGTTGGTATGTAGACCTATGAGGGGGAGTATTCCGTAATTCTGACGGGATTTTCAGGCCCAAGGAAGAAGACTGCATATTTTTGCAAAAGTTCAATAGTAAAAGGAATGCGAGGTAAAATCGATGGAAGAGATTGACTCTGCAAAAGATAAGCCTCCGGAGGAGTTAGAGCCGCTTGTGACCAGCCGAAGGGATGCCATAAGAAGGATTGCGATAGGTGTGGCCTCCCTTGCACTGCAGCCCGTCCTTCGAAGCGGCATAGAGGCCTTTTCCACTTATAGGGATGCCTACTCCAGCTACTCTAGCTATTCCAGTTACTCTAATTACTCCAGCTATTCCAGTTACTCTAGCTACTCCAGCTATTCTAATTACTCCAGCTATTCCAGTTACTCTAATTACTCTAGCTATTCCAGCTATGCTAACTATGCTAGCAACTATTACAATTACTATTCTTATGTTAGCATTATCTACTTTTATGATTATGTAAGCTTTTATATTAATTTCTATAGTCCGAATGAATGACGTGAGGCATATAGGAAAGAAAGAATGGATAAAATCATCGTGCTCTGTTCTGAGATCATCCGAAGAGGTATGAAGGTCACCCGCCCGCAATCCCATTGCTTTTCTCAAGCTCTTAATTCCTTTGCAATGCAAGAAAGCCATCGGTTCGATGTTTATCTACAAGTCCTGTGGATCGGATGAGCTATTATGGCCAATCTTCTCCTGACTGAAAAATGTGTCAGATCTTGTCCCTATTGCTTTGCTGGAAAACACATGTCTGATTCCTCTAGCGGGAAAATGATTTCATGGGAAGATCTCATCTATGTTGTGGATCTGTTGGAGATGGCAAAGGAGCGAAGCATTTCTCTTCTCGGAGGGGAGCCAACACTTCATCCGCAATTTCTGGAGTTCGTTATTTATCTATTGGAACGAAATTTTCAAGTTCGGGTTTTTACAAGTGGAATCATATCCAATGAGCTACTGGATACTGCTTTTTCCGTGCTCCACGGGATACCGGCTGACAGGTTCTCATTCATCTGCAATCTCAATAACCCGGTACAGACCCATACTCCCCTGGCAGAAGTGGAAAGTGTGAGGAGGTTTCTGTCGGCTTTAGGATCGCATACAGTGGCCTCCTTCAACATCTATCGGATAGATTTTGAACTTGATTTCTTATTTCAATGTGTCAACGAATTCGGACTAAGAAAAGATATTCGCATCGGGATCGCCCATCCTATAGTGGGAAAGCAGAACTGCTACATTTCGCCGGATGATATGGATCAGATCATAGACCGGTTGTTCTCCTATGTTCCGGTCTTTGAGCGCCTTCGCATCAGGCCTTCTCTTGACTGCGGCTTCCCTTTGTGCCGCTTCGACGACGAACAGCTCGGATGGCTCTATCGGCACACCGGAGGAGCATCGCGATTTGGCTGTGGACCTATTTTTGATATCGGTCCGGATTTGACAGTCTGGAGTTGCTTTCCTCTATCTTCTTTCCACAAGAAAACGCTCTACGACTTTGATAGCCTCCATGATGTGTATCGATTCTATGAGCACATATTGAAGATAGTGCGGGTGGAAGCAGGAGGGATTTACGAGGAATGTGATGAATGTGTGTTTCGCGAGGATGGGATCTGTTCTGGAGGATGCACTGCCCATATTCTCCGCCGTTTCCAGGAAGAAGCCATAATTCGTTTTCCCGAGGTGTACAGTTAATGGATACTCATATACTCGTGTGCCCGTTTGACGAACATCTCCTGTCTCGCTTATGCCGAAAGGCCATTGCTGTCAGGCTAAAGGATCTGGAACAGATAGGGCTGGTTCAGGGTATGGCCCAATCCTTCGAAAACCACATCCACTGTGTTCTGATTTCACTTCCGATTCCACTGGCAGAGGTGCCATTTCGGAAAGAATGGCAACCGCTTCCCTTGGCGCTTTATGCCCAGCAACTCGGCAGTTTCAAGAATCTCGCAACCAAGCTTCACCTGGTACGGAAGATGAATCTGCGGATTTTTCTCCCGGCCGATCTAAAAGAAAACCTCACCAGTGTGAGGGTCCTCTCCTCGCTCGGAATAGCCACTACCCTTGTTTTCGACAAAAGCAAAGCACCAAACTGGGAATCCCTTGCCGATCTGATGGTGTATGCACTACTGAATCGAGTAACGCATGGCCCTGTAGAACCCTTTCATTTTATTGCCACTCGTTTCAGACGAAACGAACGCACAGACTTCAGTGCGGTGTACTTCGATGATCCTTTAAGATATCTGCATGTGGATGAACATGGTCGGGTAGCTCTCTCCCATCATGAGCTTCTTTCCGGGCGTTTCATTGCGGAGGACGTGAGCCAGATCGAAGAGATCGTATGCTCCGAGGCCTACGGGGATCGCTTGGAATCGTGGAGGGAGTGTTTTCTCGATCAAGATGGATGCGCTTGTTGTGAAGGATGGAGAGTCTGTCAGGGGAAATTTTTCAGTTCCTTGGAAAACCATGATGGATGTCGTCGATTCTCGGTGGAACTTCTCAAGACCGTAGAGCAGTGCCTAAACATCAGGAAACAAAAGAGAGAAGTGTGGCAACCTTAATCCTTAAAGCGACTGAAGAGTGCAATTCGAATTGTGTCTACTGCGATGTGGTCAGAAAGGATGAGCGTGGAAGTCCCATGTCTGCGGACCTGCTGGAGCTTGTTTTTATTCGGTTAAATGAATTCTTGCTCGAACGACAGGATGAGCATATCAAGATTATCTGGCATGGAGGCGAACCCCTGCTACTCGGACCGAAATACTTCCACATGGTGTGGGAGTTACAGGAAAAGCATTGTCGAGAAACTCAACGCCGCATCAGCCATGACATGCAATCCAACCTTACTCTGTTCACGGACGATTATGCGCTTGCCCTTCAGAAGCTCGGAATCAAATCTATCGGAAGCAGCTATGATCCTGAGCCTCATGTACGCGGACCCGGCAAAGAAGTCGACTCCGAGCACTATAACCGCATGTTTATGAGAGCAATTCGTACGGTGGAGAAACATGGCTACAGTTGGGGTATCATTTACGTTGTCACAAAGAAGTCCCTGGCCAAGCCCAAAGACGTATTTTTCTACCTGACCAACTTGAAGCTCAACGGGGCCATAAATTTCAATCCTGTGCTCATCTATGACGATGTTCGCCAGCACATTGCCATCACACCCGAAGAGTATGCACAGTTTTTGGGTACCATCTTCTCCCTTTGGTGGGAAAACTCGCACCGATATCCGAATATCGAGCCCTTTCGATCTCTTACACGAATCATTAGGGATGGAAAGCGGGACTTGTGTTGCGCCGACTCGGGCAACTGTGCTTACGGCTACTTTAATATTACTCCCCGCGGACAATGCTCTCACTGTGGAAGGTCCGGTGACTGGGGTCTTCTGCACTATGGCGACATCCGGGACAGCTCGCTGGAGGAAATCATGGCAGATCCCCAGCGAGGACAACTGGCCGAACGGAACGCCATCCTGGAGGAAGGTGAGTGCAACAACTGCCGGTTCTGGACCATATGTCATGGAGGATGTCCCTTGGATGCCTATGCGCAGCACGGAAGTTTTGCGCACAAGAGCCCGTGGTGCGCGGCAAAAAGAGAATTTATCGAAAGATATTTCGAACCCATTACGGGAATTAGATTCGATCCCCCTAGAGAGTAATATCGATGGAAAACCCCACAGATCCAGCCCAAACAGTTTGGATCAATCCTATAGGAGGCCTTGGTGATACACTTATGGTGTCCGGGGTTCTCAAGCTGCTTTACGACAAGGATACATCCAGGCGATTCAACCTGATCAGGAGGACCAATTATCTTGGCATCCTTAAGGGACACCCGGCTATAGCTCGCATTGGCCACCCGCCTCGATCTGCTTCGATTGTGGGAACAGATTATTGGCGCGTCGAGGATCTGGGGGCAGGAGAACAGAGAGGATTTCAGATACTTGCCAGGATGTTCGGACTCTCGACTCCTGTAGAAGAAAGATTGTTCCTGCCAGGAGGTCTGGAGGACGATCCGGGCCTATGGGGATTGATACCTTGGCGAGAAAAAAATATCCTTATTGCACCCACTTCAGCTTCTCCGAGAAAAGAAATGCATCCATCCCTTTGGCATCACCTGGTGGATCTCCTGCGCCAAGACGGCGCCTTGGTGGTCCAGGTGGGAAGGCTTTCCGATGTTCACATCAGGAATACATATTCCTTGTTAGGGTTGACTACCCCTAGAAATCTTATTTCGCTCATCCGCAAATTCGATCTCGTGGTCACTTCGGACAATTTCATTATGCACGCAGCACATCTGGTTGGAGCAAAGGCGGTTGTTCTCTGGGGACCTACGGATCATGAAACCTATGGATACCCCGAACAGATTCATCTCCAATGTCCAAAGCCTTGCAGCCCGGAAGTAGAATGTCTCAAACCGAAGAAAGGCAACCGGACTTATCTTACGCCATGTCCTCTAGGCCAGCAGCATTGCATGAGCCAGATATCGCCGGAAGCCATACACGAAGCCATACAAAAGCTCATTTTAAGAAGGGTACAGATCTTTTAGAACGACAGTCCAGACGGGAAGCCATAAAATGCAAATCCACGCATACCAAAGGAGCGCAGCCTTTCTGGGGCGTCGCTCTAAAAGATCTGCACCCTTTTAAGAAAGGGTTTTGCATCTCCCCGAAATTCTGAGGTCACTGTATCCGCTTCTCCCTTGATGCAACCCTGAGGTGAAGGGTGAAACGTTTGGCAATAGAGAGCATTCTGAACGAGAGGGGAATATGATGAAAAAAAGATATTGTATCATAGCTTTTTTGAGTCTTATTGTCGTGGCCGGCTATGCCATACAAGACAGTTCCATACTCAGCCCGGACCAAAATAATGGGTTGCGTTCAAACGCAATTGAGGTCGGACAGGAACCTGAGCAAGCATCGCAGGAACTGAATGGAGCTAGAGCTCGTCTGGCAGAATCTTACGGAAAACTGCCGTTGCACTTTGAAGCCAACAACGGGCAGTTGGATCCTCAGGTGAAGTTCCTTTGCCGTGGCATCGGCTACAACTTTTTTTTGACCCGTACCGAAGTCGTGCTCGCCTTAAAGAAAGCCGACTCTCCGTCTGAGATATCCCATTCAAAAGATTTGCGAGCAGTGCCCAATGAGGAAGTACACACTCAAGCCGACCCTTCAGTGCCTGAAAACATTTTTCGGATGCAGTTTGTCGACGCAAACTCCGAGCCACAGATTGAGGGAGAAGATCTCCTTCCGGGAACCGTCAATCATTTTATCGGAAACAACCCTCGAAACTGGCATACTGATGTTTCCACACATGCCAAAGTCAGATACAAGAACATTTACCCCGGCATAGACCTTGCTTTTTATGGCAACCAGAGACAATTGGAATACGATATTATTGTTTCGCCCGATATCGATCCCGGCGTGATCCGGCTTACCTTCCAGGGTGACGGTGAGCTCAGCCTGGATGCCGGGGGCAATATCGTTCTGCACACCGCGCAAGGGGATATCCAGCAACGCAGTCCCCTCATCTATCAAGAGATTGGCGGTGAAAGAAGGCAGGTTTCCGGCGGGTATGTACTGGAAGCACAGAACCGTGTAGGATTGCGGATAGGTGAATATGATCGCAGCCTTCCCCTCGTGATTGACCCGGTGATTGTTTACTCGACCTACCTCGGCGGGACGGGCAATGATATCGGTTATGGAATTGCGGTGGATGGTTTGGGCAACGCTTACATAACAGGTGAGACGTCTTCTTCCTATTTTCCGGTGCCAAACGGTTACCAGACAATCATTGGCGGTGGCCGTGATGTGTTTGTGACCAAGCTTAATGCTTCCGGGTCGGATCTGGTTTACTCGACCTATATCGGCGGTTCCGGAGATGAGGCCGGATATAGCATTGCTGTGGACTCAGATGGAAATACCTATGTGACAGGCTATACAAAGTCGTCTAACTTTCCCTTTGAGAGTGCCCTTCAACCTGACCTTGGCGGTACAGGGACGTGCGATGCGTTTGTGTTCAAACTGAGTGCTTCTGGCTCCGCGCTTGTTTACTCGACCTACCTCGGAGGCACGGGCAATGATATCGGTTACGGAATTGTGGTGGATGGCTCGGGCAAGACGTATGTAACCGGCTCCACCGGTTCATGCGACTTCCCTCTGGCGGCGCCCTATCAGCCGCATTACGGTGGGGGCACAACTGACGGTTTTGTATGCAAGATTGACTCGACTGGCTTGTCCTTGCTCTATTCCACATACCTGGGAGGCTCATCGGACGATGTACCACGTATGGTGGCTATCGATGCAGTTGGAAATGCCTACATCACCGGATATACCGGATCATCTGGCTTCCCGGTGATCAATCCCCTACAACAAAATCTCAGCGGCAATTACGATGCTTTTGTATCGAAATTAAATAACTCGGGCTCTCTCGTTTATTCGACTTACCTGGGTGGGGCCGGCTACGATGAGGGTGGATATATTGTCGTGGGCTCTGCAGGAAATGCCTATGTGACAGGCCAGACCAGCTCCCATGACTTTCCGATAACGATAAACAACTCTCTGCAGTCTGCCTATGGAGGCGGTGACTATGACGCCTTCGTTTGCAAAGTTAACGCTTCAGGTACAGCGCTCCTCTATTCCACCTATCTGGGTGGTTCGGACAAGGACTGGGGAAACGGCATTGCACTGGGTGAATCGGGCAGTGTTTATCTAACGGGTGGGACCTGGTCATCGAACTTTCCCCTTGTAGCCTCCGGACAGACAGTTTTCCAAGGAAAGCATAACGCGTATGTCTGCAAGTTGAATGCGACCGGTACAGCCTTCGTTTATTCAACTCTCCTGCCTGTTTCGAGCAAGGATCTTGGTTATGCCATCGCCGCGGACTCATGGCGAAACGCCTACGTGGTGGGCTATACTGATTCGAGCAATTTCCCGACCGTGTCTCCCTTATACTCAACGCTTGCAGGCAGCAATGACGCCATTATTGCAATAATAAACGACGCTACGGCTGTCTGCTCGATCTCGGGAACAGTAAAGCTCAATGGAACCGGCCTGCCCGAAGTCATAGTCTCTCTCACGGGCGCAGCAACAAAGAGCGCCACAACGGATGAAAATGGAAACTATAAATTCATCGGGCTTCTCAACGGATCATATGCCCTGGCTGCAAGCAAGACAGGTTATATCCTCTCTCCCCAGAGCATCCCGGTTAGCCTCAATGGAGCCAATGTAACCGGGCAGAACTTTGTTGTGGTGAGCGCCATTACTGTTACTTCTCCCAATGGCGGAGAGACGTGGCAGCGTGGCACCACTCACCCCATCACCTGGACCTACACGGGTGTTCCAGGGACATCTGTCAAGATCGAGTTCTTCAAGGGTGCTACACTGAAAGGAGCTGTAACCGCACCCGTTGGAAGCGGCGGGAGTGGCTCGTGGAACTGGGCTATTCCAGCAACAGGCCTTGTGGGCAATGACTACAAGGTCAAGGTCAGCAGTGTCGGCAACAGCTCCATCAGTGATTCGAGTAACAATCCCTTCACTCTCTTCATCCCTACCGCCATTACTGTTACTTCTCCCAATGGCGGGGAAATCTGGCAGCGTGGCACCACTCACCCCATCAGTTGGACCTACACGGGTGATCCGGGAACATCTGTCAAGATCGAGTTCTTCAAGGGTGCTACACTGAAAGGAGCTGTAACCGCACCCGTTGGAAGCGGCGGAAGTGGCTCGTGGAACTGGGCTATTCCGGCAACAGGCCTTGTGGGCAATGACTACAAGATCAAGGTGAGCAGTGTCAGTAATAGCTCCATCAGCGATTCGAGTGACAATCCCTTCACCCTTTTCATCCCTACCGCCATTACTGTTACTTCTCCCAATGGCGGGGAAACATGGCAGCGTGGCACCACTCACCCCATCAGTTGGACCTACACGGGTGATCCGGGAACATCCGTCAAGATCGAGTTCTTCAAGGGTGCTACACTGAAAGGATCTGTGACCGTACCTGTTGGAAGCGGCGGGAGTGGCTCGTGGAACTGGGCTATTCCAGCAACAGGCCTTGTGGGCAATGACTACAAGGTCAAGATCAGCAGTGTCAGTAATAGCTCCATCAGCGATTCGAGTGACAATCCTTTCACCCTCTTCACACCTGCCATTACTGTTATTTCTCCCAATGGCGGGGAAACATGGCAGCGTGGCACCACTCACCCCATCAGTTGGACCTACACGGGTAACGTTGGGACATCTGTCAAGATCGAGTTCTTCAAGGGTGCTACACTGAAAGGATCTGTGACCGTACCTGTTGGAAGCGGCGGAAGTGGCTCGTGGAACTGGGCTATTCCGGCAATAGGCCTTGTGGGCAATGACTACAAGGTCAAGGTCCGCAGTGTCAGCAACAGCTCCATCAGTGATTCCAGTGACAATCCCTTCACCCTCACGACCATAACTTATGAGTATACGGTTTCGCAGATCACCTATAATTTTACAGGCATCGAATCTTCCTCAACAAATCTTAACCTGGGGGATGACTCAACGGCCACTTACGCACTTCCTTTCTCCTTCTCCTTCTATGGCTCCAACTACTCGAGCTTAACAGTCAGTTCCAATGGTCGAATTATTTTTTCATCCACTACCAGTTCAGGTGTTTCCAACCACTGCCTTCCCTCGGTTGACCACCCGGAGCCCCAGATAGCGCCCTTCTGGGATGACCTTAAGCCTTCTACGAGCACGGGCGGAGGCGCTGTCTATGTCACCACCGTCGGCACTGCACCAAACAGAAAGGTCATCGTGGAATGGAAGAATGTTCCTCATTATGGTTTTCAGACGGGCACAGTCACCTTCGAAGCAGTTCTGTATGAGGGGAGCAACACCATAGAATTCCACTATTCGAATGTCAACTTCGGGTACAGCACCATTGACGCCGGCGCTTCCGCCACCATCGGAGTACAGAGGGACAGCTCCAACGCCACGCAGTTCAGTTGCGACACGGCATCGCTCCAAGATTCATTTGCACTGCGCTTCTCTCCGCCAACACCCCCGGTTCCTTAACCGGCCATGACTTCAACGGTGAGGGCAAGCCTGACATACGCTGGAGAAATACCTCATGGGAGACGATGTTGTATCGTACCTGAATGGAGCGAACCATTTTGAATGACTGACTAATGGAGATATCTGAATATACACGTCAAGAAGCTTCTCCAGGTCATATTGCCTGTCAGAAAACCGCATATCCTGGACAGTGTATTGTTCATACCAGATCGATACCGCTCCGGAAGGGCCGGCAAATGTATACGACTCAGCGCGAGCCAAAGGGAAAAGGCCCTTTTCACAGGCTCTGTAAGGCGGGTGCGATTGTACATATCCGCTACCTGCCTGATGGCTTCGGCCTGTGTGGGGTATGGGTGGATGACGTTGGCAATGTCCTTCAGGCCGAGCCCGGCATTGATGGCCAGGCTGATTTCATTGATCATTTCTCCGGCGTGGCGAGCCACAATGGTCGCACCTAAGATATTGTCGGTTCCTTTCTTGACGTGTACTCGCACGAAGCCTCGCTCTTCCCCGTCGAGAACGGCCCGGTCGACTTCCTTCAGCTCCCTGGTGAGCGTATCCACCAGGATTCCCTCCCGCGACGCATCTTTTTCATACATTCCCACATGGAATTCACTCAAGGAGGCAGGCAGATTCAAGCCAGGCCGTGCCTGGTCATTAATCGGCGATCGTCAGAGTTGCGCTGCCGGGAGATCCCACTGTATAGCGAAGATTAGGCTGAATGGCGAGAGTCACGGTTTCAGGTCCTTCCTTGATGGTATCGTCAATGGGAGTGACCCTATGTGGGGCAGGCTTTCCAGCCTGCCATTTTTGAATGCCGGCCGCGGGTGGCAGGCTGGAAAGCCTGCCCCACAACCGAGAGCTAACCCAAGACTTATGCGCGCCAACAAAATTCTTGACCACGGCCGTGAGGCGTGCTAGCCAATAAAGCGTCAATAGTCGATTTCTTATCTCCTCACCCAGAGGGGATCGTTGGGGGCGGCGGCTTCTATTTTCCGGCATTGTCATGATCTTTTTTTACTCCTGTTCCCTGAACGATCCAGGTATGGCGTTTGTCTTTATTCTCTGCGAGGAATTGGATTGATCAAAATATCCCATTGCTTGAGATGCCGCTTGGAGAATGCCTGCTGAAAGGGCTGCTTCTTGAGCGGTCCTTCGACGGCGATATCTCGGAACGGTAAGACCGGCGGCTCTCTTTGAGTTGAGCCGGTGCCATGCATATATATTCGAATTATTCCAAAAAAAGTGCAAGTTGCTTTCTATTTGGCTGTTCTGAAGGATGGGAGAGAACTAACGAAGATCAAGGAGCGAGGTCATGAGGAGAGGGAAGAGGAAGGATATTAAAAGGTTGTGGACGATCACCCTGTGGTATTTCGGGGTGTTCGTTTTGATTGGGATGGGCCTCCTGGGGGAGGTGAGCTTCCCGGTTGCTCCCGGCACTGGTTTTGGCACAACCCTTTCCTGGATGTCTCCTCGGGTTGATACCTGGCACCTCGGTACCGGACGGGCATTTGCCGCAACTCAAGCCTTGCCCGATACGGGACAGGACAAATGCTACGACGATTCAGCGGAAATTCCATGCCCAAGTCAAGGGCAGCTCTTTTACGGCCAGGATGCCCAATATCGACGGGCTCTGGCTACCTATCGCGACAATGGCAATGGAACGATCTCGGCTCTCACCACGGGACTCCTATGGCAAAAGGGGGACAGCCAGAATTCCGTGTATCGCACCTGGCAGGAAGCATCCGACTACTGTGCATCACTTGTACTGGCCGGATATGCGGATTGGCGTCTCCCCACGATTGAAGAGCTTGGCTCCATCGTAGACTATGGCAAATTCTATCCTGCCGTCGACAAAACGTATTTCCCCGACTGCCGCGGTGGCCTCTACTGGTCGTCCACCGGTTGCCTGAGCATATACGACGACGGTTGGTGCGGCGGGTTCAGCCATGGCGGAGCATTTCCTACGCCCAAGAATCGTAGAGATTCGTATGTTCGGTGTGTGCGCCAGGAGTCATGATGAGTACTTTGCTCATTGAATCTTTTAATCTTTTTCAATTCGAGCCCATATATCATAATGCTGACAGTTTTTTTACCAATAAATGCTACTCGTTGACTGAGCCTTCAGAATAGACGGCAATGTTGTTGAATCAATGGCTTCAGGAATTGTGTTTGCTGAGCTTGCGTATTTTGTGTCCTCCGCTACATGAATTCCTGTAAGTCAATATCGAACAATCTATTAATTAGATAACATTGATAATATAGCAAAAGGGCAGCATATTTACGAAAGCAAGAATTCCAGCCTCACTCCAAGCATGCTTTAGGGCTGCTGCGGGAATTGCTGTGGCGGATACGGATCGCAATGAAGATCAAAGGAGGGGCGTATGATGCGGAGATGTCGAAAGCTTCTGTTATTGTGTGGAATGGCCCTGGTCGTATTCTTTTCCCAGGGATTGCTGGCACATGCCGGATATGTCGATAATGGCGACGGAACCGTAACGGACACGGTCACAGACCTCATGTGGCAACAGTCCGATGCTGGAGTCCCCCTGCTATGGAGCGATGCATTGGCCCAATGCGAGGAGCTCAAACTCGCGGGATATGTCGACTGGAAGCTACCCGACATTCGGGAGCTCCAAAGCATTGTCGACCGAACAAGGATTTCTCCTGCGATGAATCCGGTATTCCTCCAGGGTGGATATTACGGTTACTGGTCGTCCAGCAGCGTCGCTTGGAGCCAGTTCAACAAGCATGCATGGACCGTCGATTTCTACTATGGCTCGTTCGATTTTGTTAGTAATCCTAAGAACTGGTTGTGCAACTATACTGCTCGATGTGTGCGTGAGGGAGCATCCAGGCCGTTTGACACTTTGACTCTCTTGAAGTCGGGTACGGGAACGGGCCGTGTTACGAGCGTGCCCTCGGGAATCGACTGTGGTACGGGGTGCGGTAGTGAGAGCATTAAGTTTATTCCCGCGACTAAGGTAATCCTGTCTGCCGTTGGCGACACTTCTTCCAAATTCATGGGATGGTCGGGCGCAGGATGCTCGGGAACCGGACTCTGTGCCGCCACCATGAATGGGGATATCACTGTAACCGCAGCCTTCGTCAGCTTACACTCCATCTCGGGAACTGTGAAGCTCAACGGTTCCGGCCTTGCCGGCGTAACAATGAGCCTTACCGGAGCTGCCACCCAGACGACCACGACGGACAGCAATGGCAGCTACACTTTTTCCGAGGTTTGGGATGGCGCCTACACGATCACCCCAAGCAAGACAGGATACACCTTTTCCCCTCAGCTCATCATGAAAAACGTCAGTGGGGCGAACGTTACCGGGCAGGACTTTACCGTGGTTACCTACTCCATCTCGGGATCAGTAACCCTCAACGGCTCAGCCCTCTCGGGAGTAAATATCGATCTCGCCGGCGCGGCAACAAAGAGCACGACAACGGATGGGAACGGAAATTACAGCTTCACGGGGCTCGTGAACGGCGGCTACACGCTGACTCCGAGCAAAGCCGGCTATTCTTTCACTCCTCAAAACCTTCCGATCACGGTGAGCGGAGCGAACGTTACCGGAAAGAACTTCGCGGCAGTTACCTACTCCATTTCTGGAGCTGTGACTCTAAACGGCTCCGGCCTTTCGGGAGTGGAGGTCGATCTTGGTGGAGCGGCAACGAAGAGCACGACAACGGATGCTAGCGGCAATTATATTTTCCAAGGTCTCATAAACGGCGCTTACACGATCACCGCGGGCAAGCAAGGATATAGCATCTCTCCTCAGAGCATACCTGTCACCCTCAACGGGTCGAGCGTCAGCGGGAAAAATTTTACCGCAACCCTTATCAAGTATTCCATCACGGGGACCGTAATGAACGGCGGCTTCCCCGTCTCCGGCGTCACAGTCACCATGACCGGCACAACCAACGCTACAACCCAAACAAACGCGACAGGGAGCTACAGCTTCACGGGGCTTTTAAACGGGAATTACACGATCACCCCGAGCAAGGCCCGCCATGCTTTCACTCCTCAGAGCCTCCCCGTCACGATCAATTTCGCCGATGTTTGCGGGCAGAGCTTTGAGGGAGCGCTCGAAAGCGGGCAGCCGGTCTGGAGAACCTACACGACCGATGCCGACTTCGATGAAGGGCAACTGGTGGGAGTCGAGCATACGACGGTGCATGACCAGCTTCAGCTCTCCTCGCAAAACGTGGTCCTTCCCTTCATCTGGGTGCCCAATAGCAACGGCACGGTCTCAAAGCTCAACACAGAAACGGGGAAAGAGCTTTCCCGCTACCAGGTGGCGCCTCATAACGGCGACCCCTCGAGGACCACGGTCGATATCGACGGCAACTGCTGGGTGGGAACCCGAAAGGCGGGAACGGTAGTCAAAATCGGGCTGAGCGAAGGAGGCCAGTGCATAGACCGCAATCAAGACGGCATCATCACTACATCCACGGACCTCAATGGCGACGGAAACATCACGGGGAGCGAAATCCTCCCCTGGGGACAGGATGAGTGCGTGCTGTACGAAGTGGTGCTGATTTCCGGCCATGAGGGGACCTATGCGCCGGGAGCCTATCCCGGGCCTTATGATACGGATTCAGGAGGAACCGCGCCACGAGGGCTGGCCATCGACGCCGCCAACAATCTTTGGGCCGGAACCTTTGGCACACACAAGTATTTCCACATCGATGGAGCCACCGGAGACATCCTGCAAACGGTCGATGTTTCCAGTGTCGGATCGCAGCACGTTGCCCACACGGCTTACGGCGCACTGATCGACAAGAACGGAGTGCTATGGTCTTCGGGTCATTCCGGGAACCATGTTCTAAAACTCGATCCGGGGACGAGTCCGCCCACGCTCGGCATCGTAGCCTTTCCGCATCTTTCATATGGGATGGGCCTCGATTACCTGGGCCATCTTTTTGTTTCAGGGTGGCAGAGTTCCAAGTTTTCAAAAATAGATATCCAGACCGGAGTCGTCGAATGGACCAAGAGCGCACCCTATCAGACGCGGGGCATTGCCATAACTTCGGACAATCATGTCTGGGTGGTAGGCTCTGCGGCTAACACCGTCTCGCGCTACGATAACGATGGAAACCTGCTCGCCACGGTGCCCGTGGGCAAAACCCCGACGGGCGTGGCCGTCGACGAAGAAGGGAAAGTCTGGGCCTGTGACCTCGGCGATGAGAACATTCACCGGATTTCACCCCTAACGAACACCGTCGATCTCACCAAAACGGTCCTCTCGAGCGTTGGTCATTATTCCTACAGCGACATGACGGGAATGATCGCCCGGACAGTCACCACGAGAACGGGGACATGGGTACTCCAGTACGACAGCGAGACCACGGACAGCAAATGGGGAGCTCTTTCCTGGAACAAGGACAATCCCGCTCCTCCTCCCGCCGGGACTTCATTGACCGTCAAAGCGAGAAGCTCGAAGGATATGGTCAACTGGACGACTTGGGAGACCGCGGCCAACGGTTCGCCTCTAACGGCTACCGCTCCCGGCAGATTCCTGGAAGTACGGGTTATCATGCAGGCCAACACGGCGGGAGCTTCACCCGTTTTGTACGATTTGACCGTCAGTCAAAAGACTTATTCCCTCTCGGGTACGGTGACAAAGGAAGGGCAAGGCTTTTCCGGGGTTACCATGAACCTTGGCGGAGCGGCCACAAAGACCGTCACCACCGACGTCAATGGAAATTACAGCTTCACGGGGCTCCCGAACGGCTGTTACACCCTCACCCCGAGCAGCGCGGGATACACCTTCTCTCCGCGGAGCCTTCCGGTCACGATCAATGGCTCCAATGTCCACGGGCAAAACTTTGCGGTGGCGCCCATAACAATCACCTCTCCCAATGGCGGGGAGACCTGGCAGCGAGGAACGACTCACCCCATCAAATGGACCTACACGGGTAATGTTGGGACATCCGTCAAGATCGAGTTCTTCAAGGGAGCCACACTGCAAGGAGCTGTAACCGTACCCGTTGGAAGCGGCGGGAGTGGCTCCTGGAACTGGTCTATTCCAGCAACAGGCCCTGTAGGGAACGACTACAAGGTCAAGGTGAGCAGTGCCGTCAACAGCTCCATCAGTGATTCCAGTGACAATCCCTTCGCTCTCTTCATCACTGCCTCCATTACTGTTACTTCTCCCAATGGTGGTGAGACATGGCAGCGTGGAACGACTCACCCCATCAACTGGACCCACATTGGTGTTCCGGGAACATCCGTCAAGATCGAGTTCTTCAAGGGAGCTACACTGCTGGGAGCTGTAACCGCACCCGTTGGAAGCGGCTGGAGTGGCTCGTGGAACTGGTCTATTCCAGCAACAGGCCTTGTAGGGAACGACTACAAGGTCAAGGTGACCAGTGTCGCCAATAGCTCCATCAGTGATTCAAGTAATAATCCCTTCACCCTCTTCGTCCCTGCCACCATTACCGTTGCTTCCCCCAATGGCGGGGAGACCTGGCAGCGTGGAACGACTCACCCCATCAAATGGACCTACACGGGTAATGTTGGGACATCCGTCAAGATCGAGTTCTTCAAGGGAGCCACACTGCTGGGAGCTGTAACCGCACCCGTTGGAAGCGGCGGAAGTGGCGCGTGGAACTGGACTATTCCATCAACGGGCCTTGTGGGCAATGACTACAAGGTCAAGGTGAGCAGTGTCGGCAATAGCTCCATCAGTGATTCGAGTAACAATCCCTTCACCCTCTTCATCCCTGCCACCATTACCGTTACTTCCCCCAATGGCGGGGAGACCTGGCAGCGCGGCACGACTCACCCCATCAAATGGACCTACACTGGTAATGTTGGGACATCCGTCAAGATCGAGTTCTTCAAGGGAGCCACACTGCTGGGAGCTGTAACCGCACCCGTTGGAAGCGGCGGAAGTGGCGCGTGGAACTGGACTATTCCATCAACGGGC
>Ga0074199_1001655_pt1 | contig 17850 bp, 16 predicted proteins | sample EPASupsiteSAE347_FD_64528 | JGI IMG/M metagenome (GOLD analysis project Ga0074199, IMG submission 64528) | Bioremediated contaminated groundwater from EPA Superfund site, New Mexico - Sample SAE3-47 | ecosystem: Environmental > Aquatic > Deep subsurface > Groundwater > Contaminated ...
TTACGACTCGGTGGGTGTTGCGGGCGAATGCCGGTGGTTCAAGCAGCTTACTACCAGGGGGTGAAGCACGAAAGGAATACCTCTTGTGCTTCGCACCCGGGCAACAAGTTGCCCGGGCCACCCCTACCCGCATCTTCCCTTCCTTGACGCCCCTTGTGCCCTTCAGGTCCCTTGAATTAACGCCCGTGCGCGGGAGCGTGGGAACGGAGGGGGGACGAATTTATGGCGCGGTGATCTAGTCCTGAGGCTTCGGTACGAGGTGCTGAGGATAGGAAGGAGATTTGTAGTCTCCGGTATAGTCCATGGCGAGCTTCCCCATGGCTTCATCGAGATCCTCCGCCGTTCGAATCCCAACGTCCCAAAAATCCTTTCCTCGTCTGAAAAAATACTGCTCGCGGGGATAATAGGGAGAGCCGGGATCGTAGTTGGAAAAGATACATCGATAGGCAGGATCGATAAGGTACCATTTGTCGTCAAGAAAAGCTTCAATGAAAGTGTGGCCCATGGTGATAAAACGGTTGTCCCGCCGGTATCTTTGCATCCATGCCGTGTTGGCGGTCATTACCATGCGGGACGGAATTCCGAGTGCCCTGAAAAGAGTTACCTGCACCAGCGCATAGTCGCTACAGCCTCCCATTTCTCTTGCTTCGAAAATTTCGCCCGTAGTCTGGGTGAACTGGCAGGAGCTGAGCCACAGATCGTAGGAAAATACCCTGTAAACCTCATTCATTGCGTTGATCACCCGATGCCCCCTGGTTCGACCGGAAATGCGCTTGGCCATGTTCAGTATGCGGTGTGTCGGGATGGTCTGCTCGCCTTCCTGAAGCCAAACTGCCACATCGTCGGGGATGGGTGAGTCCGGAGACTCCAGAAAGCCGTTGGGAGATCCCCTTCCGCTCATAAAGGTGCAGCTTGGAAGAAGGAATAGCGCACAAAGAAAGAAAAAAGCAGAGTGGAAAAATGCACCCACCCTGCTCTGCAAAAGTCTCATCATGAAGAAAAACCACTGTAGTTAAATCAGGTCCTTGATTATTCGATAAATGGAGGCATGCTCATGACGGGCATCGAAGGCCCTGTCGCGCTCAGAGCCGAAGATGCTACGGCACCTGAAACGCCTGCCGGAGCGCTTGCTGCTCCGCCGGTTCGGGCCACGGAAGCCGAAAGAGGCCCCACCACTTGGGTAGGCCCGACCGTCCCCTGGAATGTGATCACAGTATGCTGTCCCGTCAGGAGTGTCGTCGCCATGACAGGTGCCAGTGCGTTTGCCTCGGGGATCGGGTCGAGAAAAGCCAGGATGGTTGAGCCCAAGCTCGCTTTCTTTTCTTCGGAAACTACGGATACGGCAAAATCGGAGCCGCGAGTTCCGCAGACGGCGGTTACCGTTCTCACCTTGTAATCTCCATCATACGAGCCGATCAGCTTCGTTACGATGAATCTTGCCTTGCCTACTGCCAAGCTGAGAAGTGATTCCCTCTTGTCCTTTTCCGGGTCATAGATTTGCTTGTCGATTACCAGCTTGGATTGAGGTGCCAGGGCGAAAATGCTCTTGTCGTTCAACTTGGCCTGAAGACTGGATTTTTCACGAGTGATCAGTGTGTCTCCCTGGAACAGAGCCTGTCCCTGGGTTGTCTTGTAGGCAACTTTGGCATTCTGATGGATGACCAGCACCGTCCCATGGACCACCTCACAGGTTCCTACCGACTCTCCGGGCCCCGACTGGAAGCCTTCAGCCACGGTGATTCCGGCGGGGAGAGGATCCTCCGGGGGCTTGATGTCCTTCAAAAAGACCTCTGCAAGCTTATCCCCCGCCTTTTGCCCGAAGGCAGGCGGCGCAATGCCGGTAAAGGAGACCGCAAAAATCAGAATAACGACCATTCCCTGCAGGTACTTCAGTTTTTTCATCTTTCCCTCCTAGACTGTTCTATTGTGGTTGCTTCAGATATAGCCATGATCCGTGCTTTCTGTCCACTCCAACCATGAAAAACCATTACTTCCGGCCTCTTATTGTTTTATCAGCTCGAGAGATTCATTCTTTAACTCTGTTATATTATCGTCTTTTTCGATATTTTGGCAACATAAACCTGACTGTCGGTATTTTACGAAAAAAGTTTGACAAAATCAAAAAAAATACTATATGACTTCAACTCGAAGAGGCTTTCCGGTCTTTTGCGTTCTTTACCGGTGCCCAAGTTAGCGGATCTCGACGATCCAGATGCGCTTCACGATCTCATCCAGGCGGGGTGATCCAGGCTTCATGCTCACCATTGATTCATTGCTCAATTCCAGCCGTCCATCCTTTTCCTGTGCACTTACAAGCCTGCTTCTCCTGTGTCAACACCTGCTTTTCTTTCTCTGTGCCGATATGGTTTGCCGACGTCGAACAGTGGTTTCGTAGTGACGATAAAAGGAGCGTTTATGAGGGAAATCAATATTAACGAAATTACAAAAGCGATCAGGGACCTCGCGATCCGTGCAAACACGGAATTGGGCGAAGACGTGCTGAACGCCTTTCGCACCGCTCTGGATCGAGAAGAATCCCCCACGGGACGGGACATCCTGAAGCGCCTCATCGAAAATGCGCAGATCGCCCGCGAAGAGCAGATCCCCATGTGCCAGGACACGGGCCTTGCCGTTGTCTTCGTGGAAATCGGGCAGGAGGTCCATCTGGTGGGTGGGGCTTTGAGGGACGCCGTCGAGGAGGGCGTACGCCAGGGCTACAAGGACGGATACCTGCGAAAGAGTGTTTGCCACTGCTTCACGCGGCAGAACACGGGCGACAACACGCCGGCCATTATCCATGTCGAGCTGGTTCCCGGAGACCGCCTTAAGCTGATCTTCGCTCCCAAGGGAGGAGGCAGCGAGAACATGAGCCGTGTCATGATGCTGACCCCGGCCGTCGGGGTGCAGGGAGTGAAGGACTTTGTCGTGCAGCGGGTCAAGGAATCGGGACCGAACCCGTGCCCTCCCACCATCGTTGGAGTGGGTATCGGCGGAACGTTCGAGCAGGCCGCGCTCCTTGCAAAGAAATCTCTCTTGAGGCCTCTTGGCAGTCAGAACCCCGATCCTGAGCTGCGTGCCTTCGAAGAAGAATGGCTCGAGGAAATCAACCGCCTGGGAATCGGTCCGCAGGGGCTAGGCGGCCGAACCACTTCACTTGCGGTTCATGTCGCCATGATGCCCTGCCACATCGCCAGTCTGCCCGTCGCCGTCAACATTCAGTGCCATTCGGCCAGGCACAAGGAAGTGGAACTGTGAGGAAAGGAAGTGAAATCATGGAAGATGCCATCCGCTTGACCACTCCGCTGAAAACCGAAGACGTGGAGAAGCTCCATATAGGCGACCGGGTGCTCCTCAGCGGGACCATCTACACCGCCCGGGATGCCGCTCACAAACGCCTCATTCAACTGATCCAGACCGGGGATTCGCTCCCGTTCCAGCTCGAGGGCCAGGTGATCTACTACGTTGGCCCCTCTCCCCCAAAACCCGGTAAAGCAGTGGGTGCCGCCGGTCCGACCACCAGCTACCGCATGGATGCCTATGCCCCGGAGCTGATCTCCCTGGGGCTCAAGGGCATGATCGGAAAAGGGGCGAGAAATCAGGCGGTCAAGGATGCCATGAAACAATACAAAGCCGTCTACTTCGCCGCCATCGGTGGAGCCGGAGCCCTCATGGCCCGAAGCATCCTGACCGCTGAAGTGATCGCCTACCCGGAGCTCGGGCCGGAGGCCATCAGGCGTTTGGAAGTGAAGGATTTCCCCGTAATCGTTGCCAATGACGTCCACGGCGGGGATCTCTACGAAGAAGGTGCAAGGATGTATGCGCGCTAAACCTTTCTTGAGCCTTTCTTTGGGGCACAAAGCCCAAGGCCTGCGAAATAGCAGTTGATTATTGCCAGGCTGCATTTTATGATTCGCCGGTCCCTGGGAATTAGTTAAAAAGGGCCTTGTTATCAGTTATATATCGTCAAAAAAGGAATAATATGCCGATCGAGATTTCAGAGAAGACGGTAAAGCGCGACTTTATCGAGAGGATCATCGCGCTGAGCGGCCAGAACATCTATAAGTGCTTCCAGTGCGGGACATGCGGGGGGGCCTGCCCCATGTCCGGCAGCATGGACACGGTCCCGCGCAGGATCATGCGCATGGCGCAGCTCGGCATGGAAGAAGATGTCAGCGATTGTGAAACCTTCTGGATGTGTGCCTCATGCCACACCTGTACGGTCAATTGCCCTCGTGGCATTGACCTTGCCAGGGTTATGGAAGCCATACGTCTTCTGACACTGAGGAAAAACGTAAATCGCGTCGAGCCATCGAAGCTGTCCGCCGAATCGGTGAAGTCCATGCCTCAGATAGCTCTGGTGAGCTGCTTCAGAAAAATGACAAGTTGAGGGGTGCTATGAAAGTAAGCTATTACCCGGGATGCACTTTGAAGACGAAAGCAAAGAATCTGGAGGACGCGGCAGTCGCCTCCATGGCCGCCCTCGGGGTCGAATTCGAGGAATTGCCGCGCTGGAATTGTTGCGGCGCCGTTCATTCCCTGGCCGACGACGACCTCATCCACCACGTTGCCCCGGTTCGCGATCTCATTCGTGCCATGGAACAGGGCAGCTCCAAAGTGGTGACCCTTTGCTCCATGTGCTACAACACCCTTGCTCGGGCGAATCTGCTGATGCGCCAGGACGAGGTCAAGCGCAAAACCATCAACGACTTCATGAACGAAGAAAAAGACTACTCCGGTGAAGTGGACGTCGTCCATTTCCTGACCTTCCTGAAGGATGCGGTGGGCTGGGACAGACTGCGGGAAAAGGTGAAGGTTCCCCTCCATGACCTCAAGATCGCCGCCTATTATGGCTGCACGCTGCTGAGGCCCCGTAACGTGTCCATCGAGCCGCCCGGAGCCCCCAGAATCCTGAAGGAATTCGTGGAAGCCCTGGGAGCCACCGTCGTCGATTTTCCCGGTGAAAATCTGTGCTGCGGTTCTTACCAGATCCTGGCTCATCCGGAAGCCGCCCTGGACATCGCGGGCAGGATTCTGGACGGTGCACTGAAAGCCGGCGCCGAGGCTCTGGTACTCAGTTGCCCCTTGTGTGAATTCAATCTGGGCATGACCCAGGCGGAATTGCTGCAGAAGAGCAAAATTTCGCGGGAAATTCCCACTTTTTACTTCACTCAGTTGTTGGCAGTTGCCCTTGGGCTGGATCCTAAAATCTGCCGTTTCGATCTGAACGACGGGATTTCCGGAGAATTCCTTGCGAGGAAGCACTTCACCGATGCGACCGTGCAGGCGGCGTAATGGATAAGGCGTAGCACATAAACAGGGACTGAACTGGATATCACGATAAAATACGTTAGCGTTAAGGAGAAATGAACATGTCAGAAGCACAAACCGCTCATTGCAAGTGCTCTGCGCCGGCACAACAGGTGGCTACCGGCGACCGGGCCATCCTTCCCGAGGGGGCAAAGAAGATTCCCGTTTACGTCATGGGAAAACGGTATGAAGTTCCCGAGACTCTGACCATCATGAAAGCCATGGAATTTGCCGGCTTCAAGTTCCTGCGCGGCGCCGGCTGCCGAGGAGGCATCTGCGGCGCATGCCCGACGGTCTACCGCAAAGAGGGAGACTACAAGCTCTATTTCGGCCTGGCCTGCCAGACCGTGGTGGAGCCGAACATGTATCTGGCCCAGATTCCCTTCTATCCCGCCAATCGCGCGGTCTACGACATCGACAAAATCGAGCCCGTGGCGGAAACGATTTTCGCCCTCTATCCGGAGATCTTCCGGTGCGTGGCCTGTAACAACTGTACCAAGGCCTGCCCGATGAGCGTTCAGGTTCTTGACTACATTTCCGCTTTGAAGCAGGGAGATATCGCCAAGGCCGCCCACATTTCCTTCGATTGTATCCAGTGCGGTCTGTGTGCCAGTCGCTGCATGGGTGAGCTTCCCCAGTACCACATTGCCCAGTTGGCCCGTCGTATCTATGGGAAATATCTGCAGCCCGCCGCCGGGCATCTCAAGCAGCGAGTGGCCGAGATAGAAGCCGGCAAATACGATGCCGCCCTCGAGATGCTCATGAAAGCAAGCAAGGAAGAGCTCGAGAAATTCTACACGGAAAGGGAGCGCGAGCCCGACATGGTGCCTCTCGGAACCTGGATGCCCAAGGATACGCAGTATCTCTAGCGAGGTCGGCTGCCGGCCGATTTTCCTCTTCCGAGAAATAAAATACATAAGAAAGCACAGGCATTTCCCTGGCAGGAAATTATGAGGAGAAATATATGGGTTATACTCCGGAAATGAAAGAATTGATCAAACGCGTGGAAGCCACCCGGCCGGCGCGTTTGGAAAAGGCCCGCCGTGGTGAGAATTACCCGGCTTTGAGCCTGGAAGAGCGCGAAGTAGTCCTCAATAAGTTTCATCCCGACTATCAGAAAGAAGGCCGTCGTCCGGTACGGGTTGGCCCCAACAAAGGACAGGCGTATCCCGATGAAGTGGCCGGCATGATGGAATCCCGCTCCATGCTTCGGCCCGAGCGAGTCGATCTCTCTAAGGTGGATTTCAATACGGACGTACTCATCATCGGTGGTGGAGGCGCGGGCACTTCAGCGGCTCTCATGGCTTCTCAGGCCGGTTTGAAGGTCATTATGGCCACCAAGCTGCGCCACGGCGACGCCAACACCATGATGGCCGAAGGCGGCATCCAGGCGGCCACCCAGGAATGCGACTCGCCCTTTTATCACTACATCGATACCATCGGCGGAGGCCACTTCACCAACCAGCCCGACCTGGTAGCAGCCCTCTCCCACGACGCTCCCCTGTCCATCGCCTGGCTGGAATCCCTCGGCATGATGTTCAACAAGCTCCCCGACGGCCGTCTCACCGCACGCCATTTCGGAGGCTCATGCCGGAAGCGCATGCATTCCTCGGGTGATATGACGGGCGCGGAGATCATGCGGGTGCTGCGCGACGAAGTCCGCAACCGCTGCGACGCCATCACGACTCTCGAATTCTGTCCCGCCGTCGAGCTTCTAATGGATGAAACGGGAAAGTGCGCCGGCGCCATCCTCTACAACATGGAAACCCGCGAATTCTTCATTGCCCGCGCCAAAGCCGTTATCGTGGCCACGGGTGGTTTCGGCCGTCTGCACATCAAGGGATTTGCCACGACGAACCACTATGGCGCAACCATGGACGGCGTCGTCATGGCCTATCGCGCGGGCGTTGCCACCACCTTCCTATATTCCACCCAGTATCATCCAACCGGCGTGGCCTATCCCGAACAAAACGTCGGCCTCCTCATAACTGAAAAAGTCCGTGGCCTGGGGGCTCATGTGCTCAACATCGAGGGCGATCAGTTCTGCTTTCCCCTCGAGCCCCGTGATGTGGAGTCGGCTGAGCTCATCAAGGAAGCCATGGAAAAGAATAAGGCGGTCCTTACGCCCACCGGCCGCTTCGGCCTCTGGCTGGATTCCCCCATGATCGATCTGCTACACGGGGAAGGTACCGTTCGAAAGGAGCTGCCTGCAAAATACATCCAGTTCATCCGCCACGGGATCGATATAAGCAAGGAGCCCATGCTGGTCTACCCGACCCTTCACTACCAAAACGGCGGTATCGCCATCAACGCCAAAGCCGAAACGGTCATTCCCGGCCTTTTCTGCGCCGGCGAAGTTGTTGGCGGCATCCATGGCGAAAACCGCCTCATGGGAAACAGCCTCCAGGATATCATTACCTTCGGCCGCCGCGCTGGAACCAATGCCGCCGCCTATGTCAATCAAGGCGTAGAGCTGCGGAAGCTCACTCTGGACCATGTGGTGAAGTTCGAAAACGAGCTCAAAGAAGCGGGCGTGGAGAATCCGATGGTCGCTCCCATTCTGCTTCCCGACTACACCACGGACGATGTTGCCGCGCATCGAATGATGGATGCGAAAGTCGGGAGTGAATAAGGAGACTTGAAAATTCTGATCGATGGCGGCAGGGTTGGTTTTGGATTTTAGGGACAAAAGGGACAAAAGGGACAAAAGGGCGTGAAGGACGCGCGGTGGAACTGATTATTCCTGTTGCCGTTCCTCCTTCTCACTGTCTTTTTTGTCTCTTATGTCCTTTTTGTCCTTTCCTGAGTAGGCAATCCCCGCTAACGTATGGTGTGCTCTAAAGTCGGCAGGGAAGGCCTGTCGCGGTTTTTGTCCTCTCTGCTCTTCCTTCACAGCAGCATCCTCAAATGCCTTTCAATTTCCTCCCTTGGGAGTGCCCCCACCACACGATCCTGCTGCCGCCCGCTCTTGAAGAAAATCAGGGTTGGGACGCTCTGGACGCTATATTGTGATGCGGAAAAGTGATTCTGGTCCAAAATGAGCTTCGTGAATTTCAGTCGTCCTGAATATTCCGAAGCCAGTTGCTCGATAACGGGATTCAGTCTCTGGCAGTGGCCGCAGCCGGGGGACCAGAAATAGACCAGCACCGGCCCCGGAAAGTCCAGGACTTCCTTTATGAATGTCTGATCGCTGATGGGTACCGCCCGCTCCGGATAGCGATTGTCCAGAGCGAGAGGGCGCTTGCATTTCCCGCAAATAGGCCCGTCCCCCATCCGGTTTCGGGGAATCCGGTTTTTCGCCCCGCACCGGCCACACGCCACAATGATACTATCCTGGTTCATCATGTCGCCACCTCACTTCCCTCAAAAACAAGCGACTGCCTCAGGTGCCCGAGAAGAAAACGGTTTACCTGAGGCACGCTATATCGTCTCGTCCCGCCTTGGCCTTGGTAGATCCAGTCGTGAATGGAACAGTGGATTCAGGGACTATTGGAAGCTAGCCCCTGAATCCTCCCGGATTCAAGCTGTTGGATTTTCGATAATCACGGCGGAAAACCATTTCAAGGCGGCTTTTTGAGGCCGGGGCTTCCGATTATTGACTATACCCCTCCTACTGAGATGTAATCGCGAGGCAAGAAGATTGCCGCAGCTTCGTTACGGGTTGACCGTCAGAACAAAGGTAGAACGGTCAACCAGAGCCCCATCACTTACTTTCAGCGTAATTGTGACGGTTCCTGTTTGATGGAGAGCCGGGGTGATGATCAGCGTGCGCTCCGCATCCGTGCCCTGGAAAATCATGTTACTTTTCGACGACACCAGAATGGTATTCGAACTGCTTCCGGTGACGATGAGAGCTTCAGGGGCAGTCTCCACGTCTCCCACTGTAAAGGGGATTGCGATGGGAGCGCCTTGCGTCGTCGTTTGATCGGGGATGTTGGAGATGGTTGGCGGATCATTGACGGCGTAGACGGTAAGGAGAAAGTTCTTTGAGGCGGATAACTGACCGTCATTTACCGTCAGGGTAATCCTGGTTTGTCCTGATTGATTGAGGGCGGGAGTGATGGTCAAGGTGCGGTTGGCGTCGGAGCCGCCTAAAACCATACCGCTATCGGGTACCAAAGTGGGATTGTCCGAAATGGCCGTTACATTGAGGCTTCCAACAGGTGTCTCCACATCGCCTACCGTGAAAGCGACTGTCAGGGACGTGTCTTCCTTGAGGTATTGATGTAAAATGCCGGAGATCGTAGGAGTATCGTTTACCGGATTGACTGTCAGTTGGAAGGTTGTCGTGGCGCTTGCGCCGCCGTCACTGACGCTTACGGTGATTTCGGTCGTGCCGTCTTGATTGGGTGCCGGAACTATCTTGATCCTGCGATACCCGCCTGTGCCTGTGATGAAGCTCATATTGGCAGCGGTGTTCGGCACCAGAGCGGTGTTCGAGCTGGTGGCGGAGAGAACGAGACCGCCAAGGGGACTGTCTATGTCCCTCACTGTAAAGGGGACCGATATGGGAGTGTCCTCATTGGTTGTTCGATCCAGAATGGAGGAGATGGCGGGAGGATCGTTTACCGGCGCGACGGTAAGAAGAAAGCTTCTCGAGGTGGTTACGGTCCTGTCGCTCACATTAATGGTAATGGTAAGAGTGCCATGTTGATCGAGGCGTGGGTAGATGGTCGCTGTACGGTTGGCATCCGAGCCTCCGAGCGTGATATTGTGCATCGGTATCAGGGTATAGTTTGTCCACACCGCGGTCACTCTGAGATCCCCGGGCGGAGTCTCAGAATCTCCCACGGTGAAGTTAACCGTGATGGGAGTGTCTTCATTCGTAGTCTGATCAGGAATCGGGGAAACAACGGGTGGGTCGTTAACCGGAGTGACAGCAACGGTGAAAGTATCCGAGGACGTGATCTTATCCTCATCCGTAACCGAGATCACAATGGAGGTAATACCGCTCTGGTTCGGTGCCGGAGTAATAGTCAGAGTACGGCCGGCGCCCGAGCCTCCAAGCACGAGATTACTGTTGGGTACAAGGGCTTGGTTGCTCGCGGCAACCGACAAGATGAGATTCTCGGCGGAGGTGACATCATCGCCTATTGTGAAGGCAACCGTTATGGGCTTATCCTCGGTCGTGGTCTGATCGGTGGTATGCGAGATCGTTGGAGCGCCTGAGGGAATGGTGAAGAAAGCGGCATCCTTCGTGGGAATGGCAAAAGCATCTCCCGGATTGTATGGCTCGGCCGGTTGATCTCCGTTCATTAGAACAAGAGTATCGGTCAGAGTCACAGTCTGGGCGGTATCCTCCATATTGACATAGACCAGCGCTTTTTCAAAACTTCGCTTCAAGACCAGACCGTCCGTTCGGTATTTATCGAGGGGATTGCCAAGAGGAATCCCGGGCTCGGGGGGATTGAGATTGATTCCCTGAAGATTCTCGATCTCTCCCGGAACAGTATAGAGCCTTTCACCGGCTTCGGCACCATTCTCGCCATACTTGAAGAAAGTATAGCCCGGACGATGTCCCAAAAGAAAGCTGCCATAGCAAAACCTTTGAAGCTGTCGTCTTTCCTGGTCCGTTACGTCTTGCCCGGGCCCTTTTGAGATATTTGCTTTTTGCAAAAATACCTTACCGGCATAATTTGCATTCTGCATCTGATCGATACTTTTCAAGATCGGGGCTTTATTCTGTAATGCCAGCGTGGTAAAAGCGTTGAAGCAAAAATTCTCGTTCATTGCAATATCTACGTAAGAAAATAGCGGCAGGCTGAACAGCACTCCATTATCCAGAACCTTCTGATTTTGGCCAAGACTCTGCAAAGTCTGCTGAATTTCCATTATGAGCCGGCTTAATCCGGCATCCAGCTCGCTCTTATTGTAATATAGGAATACATCGGAGTTGTCGTTGGCACTATAGAAGCTTGCGGCATCCAACGCTATCCCGGCATATATGGGAGTGCTGCCGCCCGGTATGGCTTTGCCCATCCAATCCTGAATGATCCCCAGCGCAAAAGCGCGATAATCAGCATTTCTCGGATCAACGTAATAACCGCCCGACCCGTCACGCCTTCGAGGGATTCTGCTCCCGCTTGAATCGTGTAAGTACCATACTTCATGAGCATTCATTACATCCTGCCCAAACTGGAAGTTGCGGTTCCAACACTTTATGTTGAAGTAGGGAAAAACCTCGATTTGGGGATTGCGCGTCTTTAGCTCGATGGCTGCCTCGTGGTGCTTTGTTATGTCCCAACGCGCATGTGGAGCCGCCATGATGACATATTCATCATTTTCAGCCATATAAGTAAATTCCGGATCAGTGAACTGCCCCTGTGAATTACCAACCCAGATGAACTGCAGCGCGTTTGGATCCTGGGGATTCGCGCTCGTTGTGGAAAAAGTCCAGGCACTGTTCGTGAGAGCCAACAAACCTAGAGCCATAAGAATAGCTACAAATAACTTACGCATGCCTACTCCTTTCCCTCGCTGTCGTATGTGGATGAATACCGTGAGCCAGCTTACATGCCGGTGTGTGAGCTTACAAGCACATTCTGGTTTATTTATGGATTCCATATTGTTGGATAAGTATGTAAGTAAGAGGTGGTTGGGTGAAGCTCTTTTGAAGCCACGGAGTAGTCGCTCCCGTGGGTCGGTTGTATCGATCCATGGAAATTAGTTTCGATTCAGGGAAATGAGTAGCGCGCGGTGAACGCTGAAACCTCGCCGGTCAGCCGGTAGATCTTTTCCGTCAGCTCAGGAGACAGGAGTCCCATGCCGCAAGCGGGAGTGATCAGGCTCCGGTCTCGCAGCCTTTCTCTGTCCACTCCGCACTGGATCAGTTTCAGCCAGAGCGTTCTCAACCGCTCCAGCAACGAGCCGGCGCTTTCCTCGAACGCTCCATCCAGAGTGGGGACGATGCCCCAGGCCACGATTCCGCCTCTCTTCAGGAAGTTCGCCAACTGGGCGGCATGGCAGAGCAGTGAGTCTCCGAATCGATAGACGTCGAGGCTTACGATTTCAAGGTCCGCTTCGAACAGGAGCGACCAGTCGGCGGCATCGCAGGAATGTACGCCGGCCATGGCATTTTCTTTGTGTACCGCGCTGAAAATCGTATTAAGATCTTCAAGAATCATTTCATTGGTCAGAGTTAGATGGTAGCATGAGCCGCAAGCACCGACACAAGGGTCGTCTACAAACAGGAGCACGGGCAGGCCAAGGCTCGACAGTGCGGCTGCCTGCCAGCGAGCGTGCATGGCGAGTGTTTTTACGATGATATCCCTCAACTGATCCTGGTAGTAGGCCAGCCGGCCACATTCATCCTTCAACTGAAAGCCGGCGGTGAGGGGACCGACCATGTGGCCTTTCACGCATTTGATGCCGTGCAGGCCGGTCCTTCTCATGTCTTTGAGGAATGCAAAGAATCCTGGTGCGGAGCTTTTAGGGAGCGCGAATTTTTCCAGGGCGTCCCGGTTCCCTTCTTCAGCGGCAAAGTAGAGGGAGTAGAGCTCGGTGAGACGATCAGGCCAGGCGGGATGAGCAGTGTCGAAGTAAGCCCCGCCTTTTGTAACCGTCAGGAGCGCCGTATCCACAAGGGGCCGCAGAAACTGAAATACGAAGTTTTCGGCGCTTCCCCGGCGTGGCAACTGAGGCCAGTGAGGTACCGCGGGCAGATACTTCCTGATCATTGCCAGTGCCTCGACGGGCTCGGTAAAAGGCAAACTGCCGATGCCGGTAGCGAGACCGCAGGGTAAGAACGGAGATAACGGCGATGGCTCCGATGTTTTCACAGTCAGACTCCTGTCTCTCGGGAAAGGCTCTCAAGCATGAGCGATCTCTCATGCATTTCCGGCTCGATGTGCTATCTTATCATTCTGAGCGACGAAAGCCATATATCTCGAGAGGCATGAATCAACCCCGCACCCGTTATGCAGGAGGTAGAAACATTGCCCCGGACATCCATTGAGAAACGTCTCGATTCCTGGCCGGTACAGCCCGGCCTCCCGGAATACGATAAAGTATGCGCCGGCTTTTCGTGGGACGAGCTCCGCCGTGCACTGGACGGACTTCCAGGGGGCAAGGGGTTGAACATAGCCCACGAAGCCGTGGACCGTCATGCCGACGGACCACTTCATCACCACCTGGCCGTGCGATGGCTGGGCAGCGACGGCTCGGTTCAAGATTTTACCTACGGTGATTTGAAGCGCCAGACCAGCCGCTTTGCCAACATTCTGAAAAATCTGGGCCTCGGCAAGGGGGATACGGTTTGCGTACTTGCGGGGCGCATTCCCGAGCTCTACATCGCCGCTCTGGGTACGCTCAAGAACAGGAGCGTTTTCTGCCCCTTGTTCTCGGCCTTCGGGCCGGAGCCCGTCTATCAGCGCCTGAGCAGGGGAGACGCCAGTGTCCTGGTAACCACCGAGCGTCAGTACGGACAAAAGGTCGCCGGCTTCCTGGAGCGCCTTCCCGTGCTGCGCTATGTGCTCCTCGTGGACGTGGAAGAACACCTGGAAGACCGGCTCCTCTCACTCCCCAGACTTATGGCCGAGGCCGCGGATGCGTTTTCGATTCCCCCGACCGATCCGGAGGACAGGGCTCTTCTTCATTTTACGAGCGGTACCACTGGGATGCCAAAGGGAGCCGTGCATGTTCACAATGCCGTACTGGTTCACTACATGACGGGAAAATACGCGCTGGATTTCCACCCGGAGGACGTATTCTGGTGTACGGCGGACCCGGGCTGGGTTACCGGAACCTCCTACGGAATCATTGCCCCCTTGCTCCACGGCATAACAAATATCGTCGATGAAGCCGACTTCGATGCGGAGCACTGGTGGCGGACTCTGGAATCCCAGAAAGTCAATATCTGGTACACGTCGCCCACGGCGATTCGAAGACTCATGCGCAGCGCCGCCGACCCGCGTTTGCACCACGACCTGAGCCGTTTGCGTCTCATCTGCAGTGTCGGCGAACCGCTCAACCCCGAAGCCGTCGTGTGGGGTGAAAAGGCCTTGGGCCTTCCGATCCATGACAACTGGTGGCAGACGGAAACGGGTGGCATCATGATCTCGAACTTTCCCTCGATGGAAATCCGACCAGGCTCCATGGGCCGCCCACTTCCCGGAATCGAGGCGGCCATTGTCCGCCGTATCGAAAAAGATAAGGTCGAGGTGGTAGAGGAGCCGGGAATCCAGGGAGATCTGGCGCTCAAGTCCGGATGGCCGTCCATGTTTCGGGAATACCTTCACGATGAGGAGCGCTACCGGAAGTGCTTCGCCGGTGGCTGGTACCTTACGGGAGACCTGGCAAGCCGTGATACGGATGGATATTTCTGGTTCGTCGGGCGTGCCGATGACATTATCAAAACATCCGGGCACATGGTGGGGCCTTTCGAAGTCGAGAGCGCCCTGATGGAGCACCGCGCCGTAGCTGAAGCCGGTGTCATTGGAAAACCCGATCCTATGCTCGGAGAGCTCGTTAAGGCCTTCATTTCACTGAAGCCGGGCTTCGAGCCGAGCGATGACCTCCGTCTGGAGCTCATCGGCTTTGCCAGAAAGAAACTTGGTCCCGCGGTGGCACCGAGGGAGATCCAGTTTCAGCCTGACTTGCCTAAAAACAAAGCCGGCAAGATCATGAGACGCCTTCTTAGAGTCCGCGAGCTGGGACTGCCCGAGGGGGATTTATCGACATTGGAGACGGGCGAATGAAGACTATGGAATTAGCACCGCGCTACTGTAGCTCATGGCAGTTGAAAATCAGCGCCAAAGAGGGATACTGAATGAAGCGGTAGAGCAAGGTGAGGTTCTTCCAATTTTCGATTTTCGTAGGTACGCTGCGCGTACCTACGAAGGATGGGATGTTTTGTACACAAATCCCTTGGCTTGCTCAGAGCGCAAGGGTTGTTGCATAGAGGCATGACACGCAAGACCCTTCAATTATTGCTAAATTTAAATATTTTCTGTAAGGAATAGACAAATGTTAAGCAGCTATACGGCAAAATACACGAAAATCGATTCCGGCTATATGGGACAATTAATTGAGTGGCCAGAGGTAGTTACGGAAGGCAAGGATATAGACGAGTGCCGCGCCATGGTAAGAGATGCCCTCTGTGAGATGATACTAGCTTATCAACAGCAGGGAAAGGAAATCCCTTTAGGTGGTTGCCTCATTGAACAAGTACCTGTCGAGGTTGACAATGTCTGTCAAACGGCGTGATCTGATCCGATATTTAGAAGAAAATGCTTTCTACTTGCTGCGAGAAGGAAGCAACCATTCCATATATACAAATGGACATAAGACCATTCCTGTAAAAAGGCATACGACTTTTGACCGAATTACTGCCAATGAATTGTGCAAGTAGGCGGGCCTTTTGCCCAAATTTTAACTCTTTGTAAGGAGATACTTATGAAATTCATACACTTGAGTGATCTTCACATTCACACCCACGATGACGACAACACGGATGTTAGCGCCATGCTGAATTTTGTTTCAGCGAGATATCCGGATCATCGATTGATCGTCACCGGGGACATTGCCGACGATGGGGCGGTCAAGCAGTATGAAAAAGCCTATGCCTTGCTTCAACCGTTCAAGAATAAAATCTTCATTTGCCCCGGCAACCACGACTTTGGAGCAGCCGGCAATTTTTACAGCCACGAGCGGGCTCTGCGCTTCGACGAAATTCTTGCAAAGCGATTGAACCAGGGGGGAACATTCAAGGGCGACTCCACCCCGGTCGTGAATGTGCTCAGGGATGGCAGCACAGAGATCATGCTGATTGCGTTAGACTCGAACCTTGAGACACAGCATCCTTTTGATTTTGCTTGCGGTGAAATTGGGGAATCCCAACTAAGTGCGTTAAACACGGTCCTTGCGACAACGCAGAGGATGGGTATGGTAAAGGTGCTGTTATTTCATCACCATCCCTTCATGGTGAACGACCCGTTCATGGAATTAAAGGACGCCAGGGCGCTTGCGAGCACAATTTATGGCCGGGTTGACCTTGTTCTCTTCGGCCATAAGCATGAAATGAAACAATGGGAAAAGAGATGGGGAACGAAATACATGCTTGCCTCAGACAACTCGCCGGGCAAGAAGTTCGCAAAAGAGATAACCATCGACGGAACAGGAATTTCGGTGACGTCCGTGCCGATTACCGCGTAACGGGAAACGGGCACGTTGGTGAAGGGCTCAAGCGGGTCTTTTGCCAAACTTTTGAGCTCTGGTAATAATTATAGATGACGTAGGCATATGCGAAAAGTAAGTCTCAAGGTACCTACAACCTTCTTCATGCAAAGAAACATCCCCACGCAACCAATTCAACTCGAGGGATGTCATTTTCGGGCCAGGGCTTCAACGAGTCAGACAATGCGCAAGCAGAGCGCCCGAATCGATGAACTGCTCGTTGACTTCATTGAAATACTGGAACGGAGAGGCATTGTACTTTCCGATGAAGAGGTCACGTCTTTCGCCTGCTCTGCGGATACGGCAGAGGAGATCGAACGCGCGGCCAGCAATCTTCGCACACACTGGGGGATGGGGTTCGGTCTCATTCCGAACCTGGTGAAACTGCTTGAAAGTAGGGGTATAGTCGCTGCTTCAGGACCATACGACTCTTGATGAGCTTGCATCCGAGCTCACGGTGAATACTTCTGAATTGAAGGACCTGCTCGGGCAGTGTGTTTCGTCGGATCTCATCAAGAAGATGAGTCAACGTACGGACGATAACCTTGGAAAAGTCGTTTCATTTCGGCAAACACAGCCCAAAGGAGAATAGACCATGTCTGGCAATAAAAGCCGAACAAAGGGTATCCTCGGCGATCTTTTGAAGTAGATCACCGCGCCGTAAGTTCGTCCCCTCCCCGGGTGACACGGGCAACTCGTTGCCCGTGCCGAAGGCAAGAGGTATCACTCCTGTGCTTCGCATCCAGGCAACAAGTTGCCCAGGCCACCCGTGGGAGCGTTGGAACGAGGGGGGGGACGAACTTACGGTGCGGTGATGTAGTCCAATAGACGAGCTCACGAGCTCTCAATCGCGTCTAACAAGAATCCTCACCTCGCCCCAATGTTCCTTATGGTCGTCAACAAGAGGGATGGTCTTATCGTGTTGATCGATGCCATCCACGCTCACGCGCATCTCACCATTCTCCACCACCGTTCGCACAACCCCGATGTGATAGACCGTCTCCCGATAGCGGTAGTGTATCTTGAATCTCTCCCAATCCGCTGGAAGGCACGGCGCAAAGCTCAGTCTATCCACCTCGAGCCTGAGCCCCAAGAGGGATTCCACGATCAACCGATACATCCAGGCAGCCGAGCCCGTGTACCATGTCCAGCCGCCCCGGCCGGTGTGAGGCGCTACCGCATAGACGTCGGCGGCAACGACGTAGGGCTCCACTTTGTAGGTGGCGGTCTCCTCTGGAGATCTTGCATGGTTTACAGGGTTTATCATGGTATCGTCTACGTCGAAGAACGCAACCCGGTCGCGAAACTCCGTGTTGTAAGAGTTTCGCGCAAAGAGAGCGCCGCTGTTCGGGTCGATTTCCGTGATCACGT
>Ga0074199_1001656_pt1 | contig 17842 bp, 17 predicted proteins | sample EPASupsiteSAE347_FD_64528 | JGI IMG/M metagenome (GOLD analysis project Ga0074199, IMG submission 64528) | Bioremediated contaminated groundwater from EPA Superfund site, New Mexico - Sample SAE3-47 | ecosystem: Environmental > Aquatic > Deep subsurface > Groundwater > Contaminated ...
GAAATGTATTCTGGTTATGGAATGGCGGAGTGCTTTTCGTTGGAAAGGGGGGCGGCGATTTTGCCGCATCTGCCGGCTTGCGGCTTTTGCGCGGATACATATCCAGCGCTTCACGCCGCGCGCCGGTATCTCCGGCAGACTTGCCGTCCCGTTTCGAAGTCCGCCGGAGCGGGCAGCGAAATGCACTCCGCGACTCACCTCGCGCCAATGCAGCCGCCCCTGGCGCGAGCCCGCCCGCTTAATGACTTCGGCCCTGTGACGAGTAGTGCCCAGCGGGGTGTATCGCGCCCGGGGTTCTTAAGGGCGCGATATGAACCCTGCGCCGCATTTCGTTGCCCGCAAGGGATTCGAAAAAATCAGGCAAGTCGGGCGCGCCCCGTTTTGCGGGGCTTGGATGCGGATGCGCCGGGTGAAACGCTATACTTGTGTATGCGTGAACACGGCAAATCCGCAGACGCGCCGGAATCGCCGGTATTTTTTCGAACGAAATACGACGCACATTCGCCGAATCAATCAAAATACCCATGAGACTGAGGTGTTACGCCGGTAATTTTTATATTCTGAAATTTTTTGGCCGGGATTTCGGGAAGGCGATCAAAAACTGGACAATGACGGAAATAATCATAATGAAACCGCAGACGGCGTACATACTGGCGCTGTCGGCGGTGAAGCGCATCCACCATTCGCTGATAAAGAGGCCGAGCAGCGAGGCGGTGCCGACCAGGAATTCGTTGATCCCGACGTTAAAAACGCGGTTGCCGGAATTGGAGCTGTAATAAACACTGCAGAAATAAGCGAAGCCGAAATAAATGCCCAGCAGGCTGAAGGCAAGAAAGGAGACAGCCAGCGTGGGCCTGATCCAGACCGCGAAAAACAAAACAGCCGCCAGAACTTGCATGGCCGCAAAAGGGAAACGGCGATAAAGGGCCTGGCGCCATCTGACCATAAAAAAACCGAAAAGCGCCTGGACGGCGAAAACAAGAAACAAAGGCAGACTGGCGGTAAAGGAATTTATGCCGTCCGCCGCGCAGATGGTGGGAAAAAAAGTTGTCAACGGTTTTTGAACGAACATACCGGTGAAAATTATGATCCAACCCACCCAGACGTAGCGGGCGTTAACCGGCCGTGTGCCGTCCGGGCCGGGTTCGCTTTGTTCCTCCGAGGATATTTGTTCAAAAGGCCGGCGTTGATGCCTGGCAACCGTCAGGATGATTATGAAGCCGACCAGCAGAGATAGAGCCGTCAACATGCCGCTGCCGTAGCGGTAAAAAAAGCCGGAAGATATGAACCCCAGACCAGAGCCCATGCTCCAGGAGAGGGTATAAATGCCGACGGTTTTCATCAGACCGCCCGGCGCTGATTCGCCCCGCATATAAGCCTGGAACGAATTGAAAAAAAACGCCGTGAATATTCCCATCAACGCCATGCCAAGCAGCAAGGGCTGAAATTTAACGGCAACAAGGCAGAGCACGGCGGACAAAACAGTGAGCGCGGCGCTGAACATGAGAATCAGCCGGGCGTTTTGCCGTGAAATAACAAAACCGACGGCCAGACTGGTCAGCATGTAAAACAAAGACCATATTCCCCCCAGCCAGGCGCATTGATTAAGCGTGAAATGCAGTTCGCCGGCGCGGTACAGGACGGCAAAGTTTGTCAGAAAGAGAAGCCAGTCCATCAAGGCCGGACAGGTGTTGATAAAAAAGCGGGAAGTTTTCACGCCGGGATCACGGCGTAGAGACAGCCGAGGCAAGATCGCTGGTGGCCGGAATGTGCGTTATGTATGCCGTGGCGCTATTGGTTGAAGGCCCGGAGTTGGTGGAGCCACCGCTGCCGCCGTTGTCGGAAAAGGAGGAGTTGACCGTGATGATCTGCACAACGGGGGTGGGGGGATCGTAATAACTGGTATAGGTTACCATCATTCCGCTCCGGGAGCTTAACATGCCGTAGGTGTCATTGGCCAATGACCAGGAATAGATGTAACCGTTATAAGCCGTCAGGGTAACGCTCTCGCCGTAACGCAGGGTGGCGGTGTCGGGCCGGATCTCAACTTTTTGCGCGGCCGAATCCACTTCGCATCCGCAAAGAAAGACGGCCAGCAATAATGACGTCGCCGAACCCAGAGCCGCCGGCACAATAAATGATTTACCGCATTTCATATACCACTTTTTATATCTGCAATCCGCAATTGTCAATAAAAATGTCGGATGAAAAGCGCCAGCAGAGGCCGTCCGCTGGTTATCTAGAACCTAGCCCGGCTATGCCGGGCTAGGTTCTAATTATATTTTAAGAAGAACAGGATGAAAATGAAGGCAAGCACCAGGGCGACAATACCAAGGACATGGCGGAATCTCATCAATTGCGTGTCTATATCACGGGTTCGGTTCAGCTCTCTTTCAAATTTGGCGGTGGAAAACCATTTTTTTGAAAGCTGGTTGATGCTTACAAAAACGTCGGGCCAGAACAGCAGTAACGCGGCCAAAACGAAACAGATAATGGCAAACCACATTACGATGATTTTTGCCGGAACAACAGAACTGATCATGTTTTTTTCTCCTGAATTAGATTAAATTACGCCGAATTTTTCAGATGCCTCCAGGACGAGTTTGGTGTCAATTTTTGAAGCCTTCTGGGCGTAGCCCAGCGTGAGGCTCACGTCGCACAAGGTATTGATCCGGCGCGGGATGCCTCCCGAGTTGCGGTAAATCAGGTTCAAGGCGTCATCGCTGAACAATTGATCATCGCGACCGGCGATGGCGAGGCGCGTTTGAATATATTTGATGGTATCCGCGTCGTTAAAATGACCGAGCGTGCAGGTGACGGGAATGCGCTGGGCGAGCTGTTTGATTCCAGCCACGCGTTCCGCCAGATCAAGATGCCCCATGAACAGGAGCGTCATCAGAAATTCATCGTTTTGCTGGAAATTCAGGAGGATGCGCAGCATTTCCAGCGCCGCCTGATTATCCAGCATGTGGGCTTCGTCTATGATGAGCACGGTGCGCTTGCCGTCGCGGCGGTTTTCCGTCAAAGAGCGTTCAATAATTTCAAGGAGCGCATCGGCCACCAGGTTGTTGCGGTCCGTTGCGACCTGATTATCGGTCATAACGCGGGCGACGGCGCGCAGGAAGTCCACCGGCGCCATGCCCGGATGCGCCATGCAGGTGCGCGGCACATACGCCGCTCCGAGTTGCTGCAGGAGCACCCTGGAAAGCAGGGTTTTCCCGCAGCCATAGGCCCCGGTCAACATGGCGGCGCCCATGTTCTCGCTTACGGCGAAAGTCAGTTTCATCAGGGCTTCATCATGCTGGACCGAATGATAGAAAAATTTCGGGTCAGCGATATTATGAAAAGGCCGGACTTTAAGTTTCCAGTATTCTTGATACATTCGTATAAATTCCAATATCCAAACACCAAACACCAAACACCAATCACCAAATAACCAGAATGTTATTTGGTGATTGGAACTCGGGAATTGGGTATTAATTATGTTTTGTGCGCGAGCCAGTTGGTCATTTTTTCCCTGTAATCTTCAAGATCAAGACTTATTTTTTCCACGCTTTCCGCGGAAATTTTTGTTTCCTCGCTTGCCGCGGGGGCTTTCTCCGGCGGCGGCGCCATGGTGGCCATGTCAGCCACATTTTCCAGCGCGGCGGTTCGGAGCACTTCTTCCATGGTCGTGATGCCGCGTCCGACTTTTTCCAGACCGTCTTCCAGCATGCTGGTCATGCCGTCCCGGCGCGCCTGCGCCCGCAGGGTTGCGGTCGGCACATTGACCACGATCAGGTCGGCCAGCTCCGGCGTGATGACCATCATTTCAAAAACTGCGATGCGGCCCCGGTAGCCTGTTTCGCGGCAGTGTTTGCAGCCTTTCCCGTACCAGGCGTGTTCGGGCAGAGCCGCGCCGGCGGCGGTCAGACGCTGGCGCAGGCCGTCCGGAATGGCAAATGGTTCCTTGCATTCCTCGCATATGCGGCGGACAAGCCGCTGGGCTATCGCGCCCGCCAGCGAGGAAGCAACCAGGAAAGGCTCAATATTCATGTTCACCAGACGCGTGATCACGCCGGGCGCGTCGTTGGTGTGAACGGTGGAAAAAACCAGGTGTCCCGTCAGGGCGGCGCGCACCGCAAGCTGGGCGGTTTCCTGGTCGCGGATTTCGCCGATCATGATCACATCCGGGTCATGACGCAGGATACTGCGCAGGGCCGAGGCAAATGTCAGGCCGGCCTTTTCGTTGACTTGAATCTGGCTGACCATTTCAATCCGGCGTTCCACGGGGTCCTCAATGGTGATGATGTTGCGTTCCGGTGATTTGGCCCTGGAAAGCATGGCATAAAGGGTGGTGGATTTTCCGGCGCCGGTCGGGCCGGTAACCACTATCATCCCGTGCGGCCGCCGGATCAGGCTTTCCGCCTGGGGGAGCAGATGTTCCGGAATCCCCATGTTCTCAAGCGGTATGGCCATGGTGCGTGTGTCAAAAAGACGGATGACGGCGCTTTCGCCGTTGGTGGTCGGCATGGTTGAAACGCGCGTTTCAATGTTCCGTCCGTCAATGGTGATCTGGAAATGGCCGTCCTGGGGAAGACGGCTTTCGGCGATGTCCATATTGCTGATGACCTTGATGCGGGAGACAATGAAAGGATGAAGATATTTCGGCGGCGGAGGGATGTCATACAAAACGCCGTCTATCCGGAAACGGACCTTGAGCTGTCCTTCGCCGGGATTAATATGGATATCGCTGGCCCGGTCGCGCACCGCATGGGATATGATCATATCAACCAGCCGGCTCACCGGCGACTTGCTGCTTTGCAGGGCGCTTTCCTGCGATTTGACGGCCGGCATTCCCGGAACGGATTCATCGCCGATCTGGTCCAGCAGCTCCTTGAATTCCGCGTGGCCGGAATAAACACGGTTAATCAGTTCATGCAGGTCCTTGCGGGCGGCCAGGCACGGTTCCACGGTAAAGTTGGGAAGCGCGGCGGTAACCCGGTCAATGATGGTGATGTTGCTGGGATCGGCCAGCGCCACGGTCAAGGTGTCTCCAATGGAAAAAAGCGGAAAAACCTCCAGTTCCCGGGCCAGCTTTTCGTCAATCAGCGATGCTGCCGAGGGATTGAAAGTATATGTTTCCAGGTCAACAAAGGGCACGCCGTAAATGCGGGCCAATTCTTCGTAGGCCGTTCGCTTCGGCAGCATATCAAGGTTGGCAAGCACTTCCGCCAGCACCTCGCCCGTTGCCTTGCTCAGCGCCACCGCTTTTTTAAGGGTTTCCTCGTTGATCAGCCCCTTGGCCAGCAGGCGTTTCGCCATTTCTTCATTTGCCTGGGATAACCTCTGGTTGGCAAGTTCGTTATTCATGAGAAGTGTTGCCGTCTGCCTTTCGCGCCAGCCCCGCCTTGCCATGCGGAAAGGGACAGGCCGTCTTAAGAACCGCCCCGGTTGTCTTCCGCTTTTTTGTTCAGAAGCCTGGCCACTGTTTCCAGTATTTCTTCCGACTTATAAGGCTTGGTCAAGTAGGCATCGCCCCCGACCATCATGCCTGTTTCCCGGTCAGTCTGCTGGGAACGCGCCGTCAGCATTATGATTGGCACACGGGAATATTTTTCATCAAATTTCAGCAGTCTGGCGACCTTGTAACCATCCATTTTCGGCAGCATAATGTCAAGGATGATCAGGTCGGGATTCATATTGCGGGCTTTTTCCAGGCCCGCGGCCCCGTCTTCGGCCTCAAATACTTCGTAACCATTGGCTTCCAGCCGGGTGCGAAGCATAATGCGAAAGTCCGGCTCATCCTCAACCACCAATATTTTTTTCTTGTCGGCCATTATTCCTCCGCGTTATTTTTCCGCCCCTTTATCGCCGGACGAACCAGGAGCGTTCTGTTTATAATCGGGCATTAAATAAGTTTTTGGTTCCAGGCCCAGCAGGAACTGGATCTTGTCTAACATATCGTCGGCTGAAAAAGGTTTGGGCAGGAAGGCATCGGCGCCGTATTCCTTCAGCTCGTTTTGTCTGGTATGGTCGCCGGAGATCATCATGATTTTGCAGGGATTTTGGGGGGTTTGCTTGAGCGAAGCCAGCACTTGTTTTCCGTCCACATCATTCAGATACATGTCCAGAATGACCAGATCCGGCTTGAACTCGCCGGCCACCACCAGCGCCCCGAGTCCCTTTAAGGTTGATTTGACTTCCAGATGAAAGTCCGAGCTTTTCAGTATTCTTTCAATCAAACGGACAACGGGCTCTTCGTCATCCACGATGAGAATCCGGCGGGGTATTTGTTTGTCATAAATCGGCAGGGTAAATGAAAATGAACTGCCTTTTCCGGGCTGGCTCTCCAGCGCAATATGGCCGCCGTTCATTTCAATCAGGCTTTTGGCAATTTTCAGTCCCAGACCAGTGCCCTTCGGTTTGGAACCATCGGCATGGGGGATTTGAATAAAGGATTCAAAAATCCGTTCCTGCTGATCAGGGGGAATACCCGGCCCGTTATCCTCTATGAATGTGCGCAGGAACTGGCCTTCTTCCCGGCAGGTAATGCGGATGGTTCCGCCCTCGGGCGCGAACTTATGAGCATTGCCGATGAGATTGGTCAGGATGTTTTGAATGCTGCCGGCATCGCCATGGGCCTTCGGCAGATTCTTGGCCACTTCCAGCAGCAAGGTCTGCTTCTTGGATTTGGCGAGCGGGAGGAAATCGTTCAGGAACTGGGCCAGCACGGACGCCATGTCCAGCTTGATCAGGCGCAGTTCCTTTTTGCCGGACTCAATCCGCGCCAGGTCAAGAATATGGTTGATGAGATCGGTGAGCTTGTCGCAGTTCCGCAGTGCCGAGGCCAGGTATTCGCGTTGTTTGTCGTTCAGCGCTCCGGTGACGCCGTCATGGACAAGCGCCACAAATTCGCGGATGATGGCCAGCGGCGTCCGGATTTCATGCGAGGCCTCGGCCACGAACTGGGATTTGATTTCATTCAATTCGCGCAGGCGGGTCACTGTTTCCCGGGCGGCCTTTTTGACGTTGTTTCTTTCTATGGCATAGCAAACCACCCGCGCAAATATATTGAGATCGCTTTGCCCCTTGACCAGGTAGTCCTGCGCGCCTTCATGCATCATGCTGATGGCCATGTCTTCGTCGTCAATGCAGGTCAAAATAATGACGGGAATCTCCGGAAAGCGGGAATAGACCTGCGTGAAAGTGTTCCGTCCCCGGCTGTCCGGGAGGATAAGGTCAAGCATGACAACGTCAATCTCGCGCTCCGCCAGGATATGAAGCGCATCTTCAAGCGTGCCGACGGACATGACGTTGAAGGAGAGATTCTTCGTGGGCTTCAATTTTTCCTTGATGATCACGACCTCATCGGCGTTATCCTCAACCAGCAGCACATTTTTCTGATTTTTTATCATCGTATTTAACGTTTTTCTTCTGACCCAGAGCAGTCAGACCTGTTTAATTCGTTAAGTTATATATAATAACGGCGTCCCCGGAAGTTCCGCAAGCAAAAAAGATATTTTTTTATTGACGAATTACTGATAAAATGTGATGATCAATAAAACGTGGTAACTATCAGATAACACGGTTATTCGCCGGCGCCGGGCACGGCATTGCGGGCGGGCGGATTAACAGACAAGTATGATTCAAACCAGGCCATGCACCATACCAGAATCATGCGATGGAGTGGTTTCCATGAAGCAGGCCGGTCCGTCTGCGGAGGAAACGACGGCGGTTGTCTGATATCACAAAAAACAGAATAAAAAAACTAAGCCGGAGCCGGATCCATCAGCGGATTCGCAAAAGACCGGCGGAAGGAGGAGCAAATGAGGAGTAAATCAAGCGGTGGTTTCACATTAATTGAACTGGTGGTCGTGATTGTGATCCTCGGAATATTGATGGCCGTCGCGATCCCGAAATATATTGACATTACGGATAAAGCCAAGAAATCGGCTGATCGTGGTCAACTTAGCGCATTGCGAACGGTCACGCATTTGTTATTTGCCAGCAACGTCTTGAACAATGTTAAAATTGATTGTCCGGCTATTGGCAGCACTAATAAATATTATTGGCCGGCTGCAACCCAAGTTTGGGAGCACCTGGATAACAGCAATGAATGGCAGTATTATGGCACCGGAACTGTCACCTATACTCAATCCAGCGGCGTTTGGTCGGTGTCAGGCGGTGAATGATGCCAATAGCTGGCAAATAGTATCTGGCTTCAACGCGAGGGGGAATCATTCCCCTCGCGTTATTTAAGGTTACCCGCCTGCAACTTTAGCACGGCCTGCCCGCAGCCGCGACGCGACAGCGTTGCGGGCTGGCGCGTGTGACCCGCGGCAAAAATATCCGGCAGATATGAGTAAAAGCCTTCATCAAAATCGCTCCCATGCATAAGCTCATGTTCACTTCCGGCCGCAGGGCTGGTTTGGAATGCGGCGCCAGCGGCGCCAAGCTGGTTTTATTGTCTAAACGAGAGTCTTCCCTCCAGGTAGATCATGTCTACATTGAGGATTGCCTCTTTGAAACGCGCTCAAAGGGCAAGACGTCTTCTTCGCATGAACTTGTCCGCCGGCTCCTGATGCACAAGAATCTGGCCGGCTATCAGGTCGTCTTCATCGCGAATGAAGCGGTTAAAAGCTGTTTTGCGATCCTGCCGAAAATGAGCAGGGCCGAAATGGAGGGCGCTTTGCTGCTTCAGGCCAGAAAGTTGCTTGCCTGGGACGGCTCCCATCATCCCATCATGGCTTATCTCAGTTCCGAATTCCTGGGCAACCACACGGGTAATTTGGTGGGGCTGGCCGACTGGCGGGCGGTGAAGCCTTGGTGCCGTCTGATTGAAGGCTGCGGCAGTGTCGTGGAAGATCTGACCCTGGAGGTTTGCGCTTATCTGGCATTGTCCCGCCGGCAGGGCTGGACCAATGAATCGCCGGTCATTCTCGTGGCCGATCTGGGCGCCGAATCCTCCAGTTTTTACATCCTTGACCATCAGACCGTGCGGTTCATGCGCAAAGTGCCGGTGGGCGGCGATACGGTGACCAAAATGCTGACCACGGAAATTTCAACCGCTTCCGGCCCGGTGCGCCTGACGGATATTGAAGCCGAAGAGGTTAAAATAACCGGCTGTCTTCCGCAGGCCGGTAAAAGAGAAATGGATTTTGGTCCGGACATTGACGCGGCCGCCAACGCCGGCCAGCCTGTGCCGGGCCGGCAGGAAGAAAAACTGGTTGAACACATGGAAATGCTGGTGCGGCCGGCGGTTGAGCGTCTTTCTTCCGAAATCGCGCGGTCCATCCAGTTTTACAAAGATAACAGCGGACAGAAAGTGGACGCTGTTTATATCACGGGCGGAACATCCGGCCTGAAAACGCTCAAAAAACATCTGGAAACTTCGCTCCAATTGCCGCCGGTCAAAATCATTGATCCATTCGCCGGATTAAAGTTCGCCGATGCCGGAACCCAGCGGTTTGCCGAGAAGAACAAGACGCGTCTGGCGCTGGCGGTTGGGTTGGCTCTGGCTGAAAAGACGGCCATCAGTTTTCTGCCGCCGCGCATGAAAATTATGAAGCGGATTGCGGCCTTCATGCCCAGGGCGGTTGCGGCTTTGCTGCTGCTGGGATTTTTTCCGTTTGCCGCGGCCGGAACATATCAGTCGGTAAGGATACAGACCATGCAGGCGGTAAACAAACAATACGAAGAGCAGGCCCGGCAGGCCGGCGAGGATCGCCGGCGCCTTGAAACGCTCCAGCAGCAGTTTCAGGAAGCATCCGACCATTACGCCGCCCTGCGGCAAATCGGACGTGCTCCGCTTTGGCCGGGCATTTTCAATACGCTGGCCGATGCGATTCCCAGAGGCATAGAATTGACCAGGTTCAGCGCGACTTTTGACCAGCAACACGGGGCCATTATCATTGAAGGTCATGTCTTGCCGTCCGCGGCGGGATTTGATGATGCGCTGGCGGTGCTGCTGCCCTCCCTCAGCGCCTCGCCGTTCTTCAGGCAGGTAAATATTGTCAACGCCAGGGCCGAGCGGGCGGAAAACTCTTTGGGTTCCTTTGAAATTCAATGTGAATTGATATATTAGGCAGGAGAAAAAAATAGTGTTGTCCAGTTACGCCAAATCGCTGATTGCCGGCGGCATTGCCCTGGTGGCCGTGATCAGTTCCGGTCTATGGTTCCAGGGCCGCACCATTGCCTTGAATGAACTGCGCCGGGCCGGCGACAATCTGAAAACAGAAGCGGACGGCGGCCGGGCCTATCCGGCCCTGATCGCCGATTATGAAAAACGCCTGGAAGCTCTGCGCGCCGACACCGCGAAAATCACGGATAGATTTGTGGGCAAAGATTATGAAGCCCCCATGCTCGTGCACGCGGTTGTCAAGGCGGCTTCCGAGTCCGGCATGGAAATGACGGATGCATCCAAGCTTGACAAGAAGGTAAAATTTCTCTCGGAAAAAGGCAAGGGACTCAAGGTGCAGGTTCTGTCGCATGCGATTGTTCTGAGAGGTTCCTATGCGGGGCTGGTTAAATTTTTGCAGAACCTGGCCGCGTGGCAGGTCAGCCATAAAGTTGAGTCAATGGATGTTGCCCCCTTCAAGGAGGGCAAAGCGGATGAAGTGGAGGTTTCGCTTGTTTTGTCAATTTTTGCATTGGATAATGAAAAAAGCAAGGACATATAAGCTCTAGTCAACATGGACCAAAAACAGCGCAATAAAATAGCGTGGGGACTGGCCATTTTTCTGACACCAATATTGATTTATCTGCTGACAAGCAGTTTTTCCAGGGTGGCCAGCAAGAACCCTCCGGCCGCGGCTCCCGCCGCAGGCGTGGAGATTGCTTCGCCAGGCGTAAAAATTCAGCCGCCGGCGCAGCCCGCCGGCAGCGATGCGGACCGGCAGTTGCCGCCGGTTGATCCAAAGATATTGGCTGAGCAGGAACGGATCGCATCACTTTTGCCCAGGAACAATCCGTTTAATCCATTGCGGCCGGCCGACGCCGAACCGGAGCCGTCCGCCGCAATTTCAGATGCGCCCCAATCCCCGCCGCCGGCCAAGACGGCAACTGTTGCCGGCATTAAATTGACGGCCATTGTGTCGCGCCAGGGCAGCACCGCGCGGATGGCGATGATCAACGGCCGGTTCCTCGGCGAGGGCGACAACATCGCCGGCTGGACCATCATCAAGGTGAACAGCCGCGATGTTTTATTGAGCAATGGCTCCCAGCAGATGGTTCTAAGGCTGAAGTGAAGAAGAAAGGCAGAATGGAGAATGCAGAATGAAAAATGAAAAAAGTATGTCATAAAAATCACGCTCCGTGTGTGATAAATTCTGCATTCTGCATTCTTAATTCTACATTTTCTTCCGCCTTCAGCCTGATAGAATTGATCATCGTCATGATCATCGTCAGCGTCCTGACGACAGTGGCGATCATTAGATCCACCGGCGTTGATTCCCAGAGCAGCCGGGTGGCCGCCAACGAGCTCCGCGCGTATCTGACTTATATCCGCAACATGGCGATGGACGGCGAACGGGCGACGCGCGTGCGTTTTTATGTTGTTTCAAATAGTTACGATGTGTATGTGGCGGTTAGCAACATGAGCGGCACATATCAGCCGGCCAGAGACCCGGTCACCCAGAAAGACTGGGTGGTTGATCTCAACAGCAAGTTTTCTGGCGCGGCCCTGTCCACGGTCAGCTTTAACGGCGGTGATACGCTTTATTTCAGCGAAACAAACGGGACGCCTTTTGGCATGGGCGGGGTGATGTTGACCAATAATGGGGTTATTACCTTCAAAGATTCGGCCGTGAGAATTACGGTTACGCCCGTGACCGGCTATGCCAACCTGATAGAAAAAAAGATTATTGCCGGGCCGATAGAGCCGATACCGATAGAGCCCGAGCCGTTGCCCTGATGAAATGGATAATCAGGAAGGCAGAATGCAGGAACGAAATCTTAAAAATTTTGCAGGCGGCATTCCCGCCACCGGCGGATTCACCCTCATTGAACTGATCGTGACCGTTGTGGTCGCGGGTATCGCGATCCTGGCGCTGATCACGGTGTTTCAGGAATCGCTGAAAAATATGGAGAGACAAAGAGGACTTCTATCGGCCAATCTGCTGGCCGAGGACCTGATGAATGAAATCCGGTCAAAAGAATACACAGACCCCCGGTTCCCGACTAATTTTGGTCCGGAAACATGGGCGGGGGAAACTAATCGTCTGAATTATGACGATGTGGATGATTATGCCGGCTGGTTCCGGTCGCCGCCCGAGACAATAGAGGGAAACGTCATGTCCAATTTTTCCGGTTTCACCTGGCGGGTGGTCGTGAGTAACGTGCCTCCCACCAATTTCAATTTAAGCGCCTCGCCGGCGTGCGCGCCCAATTCCACGGATTTCAAGCGGATTACGGTGATCGTCAGCAATGCCGCCGTCGCCATTTCCAACATGTCGGTGAAGGGGCGCTATGACTAGGAAGGCACAAGGGGGAAGAGACGGAAATTCATTTTCCTCTGTCATTCCCTCGAAAGAGGGAATCCAGATATTGTTCTGACTCTGATTCTGGATTCCCGATCAGTCCGCCACGGCGGACATGTCGGGAATGACATCATGGGCGGCTGCGGCTGCCCAAAGAAAGTTTTCACATTCACAATATCATGAAACCATACGGGCAGACAGCATCACGGCGCGCCTTCACCCTCATTGAACTGATTGTGGCCGTAGTGCTTCTGGCGCTGACCGCCAGCATCACCATCCATTACCTGGTCAGCGCCAGCCAGCTTTATGCCCTCCTGCTGGCGCAAAAACAGGCCGACAGCGAGGTCAGGGACGCCGTAAGCCGCCTGCGGCGCGAAAGCCGCCTTATTGTTCAAACTTTTAACGCCGATTCAAACGCATGGACATTTTCCAATACCTGCGCCACGGTGAATACCTGCCGCTGGTACAAAACGGACGCGCTCTTGAACAACAATCGTCTGGCCACGGGGATAGGCCGATTTGCATTGAGCTATTATGACGCCACCAATGGTCTTCTGCAGCCGCTCCCGCTTTCCACCGCCAATTGCGCCCTGATCAGGCGCGTGGCATTGGATATGAAGGCGACCAACAGCATGGCGGCTTCCGAGTTGAAGGTCAATTTCTGCCTGCAGGGGGATTTGCTGAAATGAATGTCATCCAGAGCGAAGCGAAGGATATCGTTCAACGGAAAACGTAAGTGGCACGGATAAACACTTGAAAAAGAAATGAAGGCCTATTTTGTTTATGCGCCGGTAACTTATTGGCAAACGCGTGGAGGTTACTATGATTGAGATTCCTCGCTTTGCTCGGAATGACAAATTAATGAAGAAAAGGCTCAACTGTTCCCGCTCTTCCGGAGTTGCTCTGATCGGCATCATCGCGGCCATCGTCCTGCTGGGACTGCTCGGAACGGGCGTGCTCATGCTTGTCACCACCGGTTCCATGGAGAGCCTGCAGACATTAAACTGGAACAAGGCGTTTTTTGCGGCCGAGACGGGAATAAGCGTTGCCAAATATCAGATGTCCACCAATGCAGTCTGGTACACCGCTTTGCCGTGGACGCGGACGGGCATGATCGGCCAGGCGTCTTTCTCATGCATCATTGCCACCAATGATGGGACCAATGTTGCCGTAACCTCCACCGGGATTCAGGGCGACGCACGCTGGACCACTAAATGGTATCCTTCTGCCAGCGAAGTTGCGCGCGCTGTTTTGGTATATCAGCAATCCGGCCAGTCTGCGCCTCGCTACCGCACCTGCTCAAGTCTGAGAAAATTGGGCAATGAGCTCACAGCCAATTCCGTCGCCGCCACGCCGCAATGGCAGTGCCTTGAGGCAAATCCGAATACCAACGAGTTTATTCTCGCGGCCCAGAACAGCTCGCGATACATCTACGCCCAGGTTTATGCCGGCGGAACCTGGGGGCCGGCAACTCAGTTGAACGCCGCCGGACGTGTTCCAGCCGCCAGTTCACGCGGCTTTGATGTGGCTTATGAAAATTTGAGCGGCCGCGGCATGGTCGTTTACAGCGATGGATCTAAAACCCCGCAGTACCGCCTCTGGGTTTCCAACTCCTGGTCGTCGCCCTTGCCAATAAATGTGGGCGCCAGTAATGGCGTTTATTGGATTAGGCTGATTCCAAAGCCTGGCACTAATGAAATCATGTGTCTGGCGCGCTGGCGAGCCGGGACTCGCAACTACAGCAGCGGAATTATCTGGAATGGCGCGACGTGGATCGGTTTAACAAACCTGGAGTACAATTGTGACAGCGATATTGCCCGCGAAACGCTTGATGGTGCCTATTCAACCAATATGGCCCTGGTCGTCTATATCAACGGTTCAGGGAATGCGCGTCGGATACCAAAATATAAAATTTACAATGCAATTTCAGGAACATGGAGCGGAGAAAGCAATATGGTTTCCCTGGGAACCGTGATGCCGCGCTGGATTCGAGTGGAGTACAGTTCTGATGGATCTCTGGCTTATGTTGGTATCCTGCATTCCGGCACCGGTCTGAAGGGGACATACAGGAGAGGCAGCGCTTGGGATGCCTATTACGATTTTGGCAGTCTTGATACAGTAAACCGGCGCACTTTTGATATTGCCTGGAGTTCTCAGACCAATACGTTGATGGTGGTCTATAGCCCGAACCAAAATGCACAATCGTACTTGCTCGCTACCGGCGGAGGAAGTTCTAACCAGTATGGGAGCCTGGTGTCCACCGATGACGGTCAGTGGTGCCTTTTGAAGGCGGACCCATTCACCTCGGAATTTTATTATCTGGCGATTGACGATGCAAACGATGTCAACTTCCAGCGCTGGACCGGCTCATCCTGGACTTTGTTCCCCGAACCGGAAAATGGCTCGTCACTCAATTATCTTTCGATTGATTTCACCTTCCGGCGCGACAGCGCCTCCGCCAATTACTGGCCGCTACGATGAAATGCAGAATGCAGAATGAAGAAACAAAATCATAACAAATTTACTGCAAACGGATAAAATTCTACATTCTGCATTCTTAATTCTGCATTTCTTACCGCATCTGGCTGGTCAGCACCTGCGACATGTTCCAGATCGGCAGTAAAATGGCCAGCGCCAGGAAGAGCACCCCCGCGCCGATCACCAGCGTAATGATCGGTTCAATCATCGTGGTCAGATTCTTCAGGGTGTATTTTACTTCCATGTCATAAAATTCCACCACCTGCTCCAGCATGTCGTCCAGACTGCCGGTTTTTTCGCCGACCGCGATCAGATTGGAGACCATCGGCGGACAAACGGGCACATCGTTGAAAAAACCGTCGGCAATCGTGCCACCATCCTGGATGCTTTGTTTCACCTTCAAAAGCAATTCCTTGAAATACGTGTTGGCAACCACTTCCGCCGAGACTTCCAGCGCCTTCAGGGCGGGAATGCCGTTGCGGACGAGCATGGAAAAAACGCGGGCAAAACGGGAAATCATGATCTTGGTGTAGACCGGGCCGACAAGTTTCAAATGAAATTTCATTTTGTCATATTGCCGGCGGATATGCTTGACGCGCAGGAGAAAGAAAACCGCTGCGGCCGCCAGGACGGCGATAATGAGCACGGCAAGCCAGTAATGTTGGAAGATATTGTTCGTGGCAATCAGTATGCGCGTGGGCAGGGGCAGGGCAACGGTGGATTGGGCAAAAAACAGCGCAAAGCGGGGAATGACAAACATAATCATTAAAACTGCCGCGGCAATCAGCGCGATGATGACCATAACCGGGTAACGCAGGGCCGACTTTATGGCGGTTTGCATCTCCAGTTCGCGCTCCATCCACACGGCGATGCTGGCCAGCGCCTGCACCAGGTCGCCGCCGGTCTCGCCGGAGATTACGATATTTATATATTCCCGCGAAAAAGCCTGCGGATATTCCGTCAGCGCTTCCGAGAGCCGCGCACCGCCGGTCAGACTGCGGCTTACGCCCGTCAATACCTCCTTAAAGGCCGCCTTTTCAGTTTGATTCCGCAGAATGTCAAAAGCCTGCAGAATGGGGATGCCGGCCTTCAGCATCGTGCTCAGTTGACGGCTGAAGACAATCAAATCTTCATCCCTGATTCGGTTGAAAAGAAGGCCCGCGAGAACACCGATCTTTTTCTCCGCCTCCGCCTGAATGCTGATCGGCACCAGCCGTTCTTCCGACAGTTGCTGGTAGACTTCATTGCTGTTGTTGGCGCGGACTGTGCCCTCCACGATCCGGCCGGTCATATTATGCGCGCGGTATGAATAATTTTTCATAAAAACCTGTCCGTCTTGTCAAGAAAGCATAAAAGGTGTATAGAGTATTGTCCTGTTTTTAACAAGCCAAAAAAACGGCGGAAAGCAGGATAATGCCGCGGATCAAGATTCCGGACTCTTTGGCTTGCGGTCGGCAGGTTTATATGCCATATTGAAACTGACAAGAGAAAGAGACGGTATTTTGCGCGAACATGCGAATCATGAAAATTTTGTTCTGTATTTTTTTTATTTTATTGCTGCCGATATTTCCGCTCTTTGCCGCCGGTGAAACGTCCGGCCCCCCTGCCCGCAATGCTGCGCACCCGCCCGCAACGCTGGCGCGTAGCGACTGCGGGCTGGGTAGCGGTGCAGGCGGGCCGGCCGGACTTGCCGGCCAGCCGGGGACAAATTCCCCGGCCGATCCGAGCCGTCCCGGGCAGCCGGGCACAGGCGGGCAAACGCGCGGCGAAGCGGTTCCGGTGGACGGTTATGCGGCCATAGTGAACGGCAAGGTGATCACTGTTTCCGATGTGCTCAAGGCCATGGAACCCGTTGAGCGCCAGCTCCGCGAAACATATTTTGACAACACCCTGGCGGAGAAGCTGGGGGCCGCCTATAACAACACGCTGGATTCATTGATTGAGCGCGAGCTGATTTTAAGCTATTTTGCCGCTCAGAAGCAGTTCGCCCTGCCCGACAGCGTCATTGACAGCCGGATTGATGAAATCGTCCGTAATAAATTCAACAACAACCGCGCGGAATTGCGCAAGGTCCTTGACCGGGAAGGATTGACCTTTGAGGAATGGCGGAGCAACTACAAAAATTCGCTCATTGTGGCGTTGTTGCGCGAAAAGGAGGTTGACAGCAAAGTGGTCATTTCCCCGCAAGCGGTCCGGGAAGCCTATGAAAAAGCGGGCGACAAATACCGGGTTCCGGAACAGCTGGAGGTGCGGGCCATAGTGATTAATCGCGGCGGCACCGATGAGGAGGCCGCTCTCAAGCTTAAACAGGCCGAGGATATCCGCCAGCGTCTGGCAGGCGGCGAATCATTTGAGGAACTTGCAAAACAGGCCTCGGAAGACCAGAAGGCGGCCGCGGGCGGATACTGGGGCTGGATTGATCCGGACACCCGCCGGGCGGAAATCGCGGCCGCCCTGAAACTGCTGGCGGTCGGCGACATAAGTCCTGTCATTCCCGTCGGGGACGAGCTTTATATTTTCAAGGTTGAAGGGCGCAAGAATGCCTCGGTGGTGCCGTTTGAAACGGTGCAGGAATCCATCCGGAACGAGCTTCAGAAAAAAGAAACCCGGCGCCTTTACGATGCCTGGATTGAGCGGCTGAAACAGAACGCCTATATCAAGAAATTCTGAACCCTGATGGAATGGATATTCCACGGATTGCGCTGGCTGTTTACGGGTTTTCTCCTCTGAAACTTCCAGCCTATGCTGAAATGTTATTTGTTTATGGTTAATGGTTTATATAGAAAATAACGATTTTGACTATTTTCAGGTCTGTCATTCCCGCCCGCCTGCAACGCTATGCGTAGCATTGCGGGCAGGCGCAGGCGGGAATCCAAAGCCTTTTCCTTAAATCCTGGATTCCCTCT
>Ga0074199_1001658_pt1 | contig 17816 bp, 15 predicted proteins | sample EPASupsiteSAE347_FD_64528 | JGI IMG/M metagenome (GOLD analysis project Ga0074199, IMG submission 64528) | Bioremediated contaminated groundwater from EPA Superfund site, New Mexico - Sample SAE3-47 | ecosystem: Environmental > Aquatic > Deep subsurface > Groundwater > Contaminated ...
GGCTTAAGGCGCACCTTAGCCAATACTTCACTCAATGCGGAATCGGCGATAGCGCGTGTCCGCAGGGTTTCGTCAACATGAAGAATTTGGTTGGAATAACCCGAGCTCATAGATCGGACGTAGAAAATCAAGAACGCCATGGATAAAGCCGCCATAATGATCAGCGGAAAAACAAATCCGGATTTGTCAATTATCGATGCGAGGGTCTCGTTTTTAATATCGGCGGGATCTGATTTCACGGTCATGTGCCTCCGTGTAATGCGATTAGACCGGGAACTTCCTTGGCGAGTTTCCAGATTTTATTATCAAGGTCATCTACGACTTTTGTCAAATTCGGGTACGAGGTTTTTATGGTCTCGATATTTTGCGCCGCGATTTTTTCTTCATGAAGGAATAATCTTTCGTAGAAGGGATTCCGGCCCGACACTTTTTCCTTTTCTTGCTGAACCAAGGTTTTCCATTTGTCGAGAGGAATTTTTCCAAGGGCGACCAGCAAGCGTTTTGCGTCGAGAGTCTTGGATTTAATATAGATTTTCTCTCGTCCAAGAAGATACGGTGAAAAACCTTCCTGAAGAAGATATTCGTATTCTTGCTGAGTATTTTTTATCCATTTGATGATTTCCCCTGATACGATTTCGAACGTTTTCAAACCTGAAACATAAGGAGCCTGAGGAATGGAACCGATATTGGAGGATGTCGCCGAATCCTTGACTTTTTGCAGGCTCTCAGAGGCTTCCAGAAGAATTTTATAAATCAGGCTGGCTCCACATTCGGTTTTACGGGCAATTTCCATTTGTATTTCCGCGAGTTTATAAGAAGGATCTTTGATTAGAGGCTTTCTGAGTTTTACCAAGTCGTTGATATCGGATGTGATCGTCGCCAAACCGGCCAAAAGTTCCGATGTATAAACGCCAACTTTTCCGATTTCCAGGAGCATATCCCGGTCGCAGCCGGTTTCAGTAATAGCTTGATCCAAGGACTTGCCCGCAAGATCAGGAAAAAAAGTTTCCCTGATTTTTTGTTCAAGGACGTCTTTTTTCATCGCGATTTTTTCCGAAGGCATGGCTCCGACAGGGCTGAGAAGATCGGTTTTAATCGTGTAGCAACGTTTCTGCCCGTCTTTTTCAGCCCAGTCTATTCGAATCACTGCTTCTGCGATATGTTTTTGCGGAGTCGAGGAATTTTCATCAGCGAGACGATTAAAGGATACCTGAAGTTTGAATGGTTTCAACTGATCGAACGCGGTTCCGAATTCCTGATTCAAACCCTTCTCTATTGCGGGATCAATGGTTCCCCAGGGTGGTTTTGAATCTTTCAAATAGCGATAATATATCGATTGCGCTTCAATTACCGAATCTTGTGTTTTCAATTCCGGAAATTCTTGAGTCGTCTCAATAAGCGTGCCTTCGACATTTGATTCCTCATTTAAGTCGGTGATCACTTTTGATCCGATGGTTATGGCGGCAAAAGAGTTGCTTGTTAGGGTAATCGTCTGAGTGCTGCTTCTTAAAAGGGTGAAGAAGACGCCAGCAATGACTAGAAGTATAACCAGTGCTATTAAAAGCTCCAGCAGCGTGAAACCCTTTTCTTGACGCACCAATTCCTCAATGAATCTCTTCGGGTATTTTCCGATATTGGTGAAAAACATTGTTTGCGGTCTTTGCGCTGATTCACCCATCAATGCTTCCAAGGTTGCGGAGCGGGATTTCCAGGATTGAGCTGAGTTCTTTTCCGCTGCCGTCGAGCATTGTCAGGTGTATCACGACTACGCCTATCGATATGGTCGTGAAGGTTATGCTCTTCACTTTTCCGAAAAGTATTTGACGCTGTGCCGGGTCATACGTGCCGCCGTATTTATCGATATATTCAGTCAAATTAAAGATGTCCTCGGTTTTTTGCCCGGGTAGCGTAATTTTTCCCGCGGAGACGAGGTATACAATTCGCGTATAATTCATCGCATCCCTGTATATAAAAAAGGGTAAGGACCCGCCTTCGAATGGTTTCACGATCTCGGTGCCGTCACTGATTTTTTCAAATAGTTTTTCGGTAGCTTTCCGAAAGTCCATCTGGAAGGAGAGATTTGAGATCAATTTCGAAGTCGCCAGCCGACTGTTGCGAAAATGGGTAAAAGCTGCACCGGCCGCGATAAGAAAGATTGATAATACGACCATAAGTTCTATGAAGGTGAATCCGTTTTCGGTTACAGCTCTTTTCATTGGAGATTTGGATTCATCCTAATACAATTCCGATGTCGTTGATTGAGCTTTATTAATAAACGCTTCCAGCTTTATTTTTACAGGTCCAACCCGGTTTTGAGACCTTTTACGCTGAACAGCTGTTTTAGACCGATAATGATTCCGGGCATGAAAGAGTCTCGTTGAAAGGAATCATGACGAATGGTCAAGCATTGGCCGACATCACCGAATATGACTTCCTGATGAGCCACCATTCCTGGCAATCTCACCGAATGAATCGGAACGAGATCCGTATCTTCGTCGTTCCACTTTCCCATGGCTTTGAGAATGGTTTCCCTGGTTATAAGCGCTGTTCCGGAGGGTTTGTCGATTTTCTGGGGATGATGCAGCTCGATGATTTCCATATTCGGCATATAACGCGCCGCTTTTTTACAGAACTCCATCATTAATAGAGCCCCAATGGCAAAATTGGGAACGACCAGCACCGGAGTATTGGTATTGGTAGCGAGGTGATGCAGCTTTTCGGAGTCTTCTTGGGAAATTCCGGTGGTTCCTACGAGCACCGGAACAGATTCTTGAAGGCATTGAGCGACATTGGAAACCACGGCGGCAGGAGTCGTAAAGTCGATAGCGGCATCTATTTTCATTTCCCCCAGGGTTTTTTGAAGATTCGAAGATATGGGAACCCCCAAATGCGACGTATTTAAAGCCTGTCCGATATCGTCGCCGATACGCGTAATATCGATGGCCGCGGCGAGTTCATAATCATGATTGGCGAGTAAACCGCGACAAACAACTTGGCCCATTTTCCCGAGACAACCGATTACGCACACCCTACGCTTGCCCATATCATTCTCCTTTTTAATCGCCGTGATGATCCTTTTCCTGTAGTTGGAGCGCATCAAAAAACAACCTGATCATTCTTTGGTTGCTTTGTTAACATGACCTTACATTATTCCATCGGTCATTTTCCCGTAGAACCGAACCCTCCTTCGCCTCTCTTGGATTCATCAAGGGCTTTGACTTCCTTGAACCATACTTCTTCCGTTCGACCAAAGACCAATTGCGCGATTCGCATTCCCGATTCGACTTCAAAGCGCTCTTTCCCATGGTTTATCAATATGACGCATACTTCACCACGGTAATCGCTGTCTATGGTGCCCGGAGCGTTCAATACGGTGACTCCGTGTTTCGCGGCCAGCCCGGAACGTGGTCTAACCTGTGCTTCGTAGCCTACCGGTACGGATATCTTCATACCGGTAGGGACTTTGGCGAAAGATCCGGCATCAATGACGACTTTTTCGCGGGCGCAGATATCGTAACCGGAAGCTCCGGGCGTGGCTTTCTGAGGAAGGGAAATTTCCCGGCCGTCGACAAGGGATATTAATACCGTCGGAATTTTGTCGCTCATTTTGAAGCTTGAGCGGCTTTAGCCGGAGAAGCCTTCGTCCGTTTTTCAAATTCCTGGAAGGCCTTTACACCGGCGGCCAGAGCCTTCATGGCCTTCTTCAATTTCTCAACTTCGAGAACATAGCTTATTCGGATTTCATTTTTTCCCAATCCTTCGGTAGCGTAAAATCCGCCGGCCGGAGCAACTAATACCGTTTCGCCTCCGGTCTGAAAATCGGTCAACATCCATTTCGCGAATTCTTCCGCATCGTTTATTGGAAGTTTCGCTATGACGTAAAAAGCGCCCGATGGTGTCTTGCAGACAACGCCGGGAATGCTCTTAAAGCCTTCCATGACCGTGTCGCGTCGGCGCTGATATTCTTCCAAAATGGGGCGGAAATACGACGGATCCATGAGCATTCCCGCTCTGGCGGCCCATTGTTCCACTGTGGGAGAACTCAATCTTGCTTGAGCGAACTTTACACACCCCGCCATTACGTCACGATTTTTACTGGCGATAACACCTATTCTGGCTCCGCAAGCGGAATAGCGTTTTGAGATGCTGTCGATCAAAATGGCGTGTTCGTCCATTCCCGGGATCTGCAGTATTGATGTGTGCGTTAAACCGTCGTAGGTGAATTCCCGATATACTTCATCGGATATTATATATAAGTTCCGCTTTTTGGCAAGTCGGGCGAGACCTTCCAAAACCTTTTTCGAATACACGGTTCCCGTGGGATTATTGGGATTGCAGATCAAAATTCCCCGGGTTTTGGGAGTGATGGCTGCTTCAACAGCTTCAATCGGGGGAATTTGAAAGCCGTCCTCGGCGTATGTCGTGAGCGCTTTGAGAGTAACATCGATTTCAAAAGCTACTCCGTTGTAGTTGGTGTAAAACGGTTCGAAAACAAGGACTTCTTCGCCCGCGTCGCAGATGGCAAGAAAGGCGAAAAAAATAGCTTCGCTTCCTCCCGTGGTGACGATTATCTCCGAGGGTTCGAGAGGAATGTTGTTCGATTTGTAATATCCGGAAAAAGCCTCCAATAGAAAATCTTCACCTGGTGAAGGGCTGTAAGCAAGAACCTTCTGGTCGAAAGCCCGAATGGCTTCTCTAATTGGTTCCGGCGTATGAATATCCGGTTGGCCGATATTTAGCGGGTAGACGGTAATTCCCTTCTTTCTCGCCGCCGTTGCGAACGGAATCAGTTTACGTATGGGGGACGCCTGCATTTGGTGTGCGCGTTCCGATGTTTTAAGCATTTGATCAATCCTTCCTTTCTCGAAAAGAAATATTATCGTCAAAGATGGAAATTCAATAAAACCGCTAAGGCCTTGTTAATAAATAACTGTAACAAATTTCGTTCATCGACCGGCCATAAGAGCCTGTAAGAAAACAACTATTTGTAATGGTTATTTTTTAACAGGCTCTAAAAAGAACCTCGATGGTCTAAGGTTCCGATACATTTTATCCGAATTACATTAGAAGCAATGAGAAAACGTCGTTTAATTTTAGGATTATTGATTATCATCGGGCTTTTGGGTCCGCAGGGTTGTCTTACTTCCGTAAATTTAGTCAAGGGAAACCTCCGTGGCTTGGTTGCCAACACGGCCGGAACTCCTCTAAGCGGCGTTCGCGTTTCCACACCTCAGGGGTCGACGCTTACCGATACAAATGGAGAATGGAAACTGGAGGGGTTTGAACCTCAATATTTCTCCGTCACGGCCGAAAAAGACGGCTATGAAGCTCAAACCATCAATGTCGAAGTGCGCTCCGGTGAAACCGTCGAAAATGTCAACTTTACTCTTTTGGAAAAAGGTGCTCTCTACAGCATCAATGTTACTTCGATCACCTCTTCGGGAGCCGTTATAAGTTTCTATACACGTGACGCTTCAACTTCTCATGTCGAATACGGACTTAACACGCTTTACGAACAAAAGACTTCCGAAACCGCTACGGCCAGCACTTATCACCAATTTGTAATTTCGAACTTAACACCAGCCACTACGTATCATGTTTCATGTGTTGCGGTCGACCAAAAAGGCCGCATCTTGCGTTCCGCCGACAAAACATTCACCACTCTTTTCACTCGCCGCGGCGATCCGCCTACGAATGTCGCGGTCGGAAAAGATTCCAGCTCCGATTCCGTGGTTGTTACATGGAGTGCCGACACAACCGGTGACTTTGCCGGGTATAAGTTGTATCGATCGGAATCCGAAAACGGGTCATTCGTCGCCGTCGACACGAATATGCTTACCAACCCTCGCTATGTTGACAACAATGTAGTTCCCGGACAAAAAGTCTATTATCGGGTGACAAGGGTTTCCGGAACAACCGAGGAAAGCCCTCCCAGCAACACCGTCGCATTTTTACTTCCTGGAATTTCAAGGACCAACTTGGTCTGGACGCCGGACCAAGGATCTTACATATTAACCGGTGATGTCCTTGTGAGTCAAGGTACAAGTCTCACCATTACGCGCGGCACAACCGTAAAAGTAGCTTCTCAAGATCAATGGGACGCTGATGCTTCATCCGATAAAAAGATAGAGTTGAGAATTCAAGGAACGCTCATTATTGAAGGAACAACCGACTTGCCGGTGATTATTACATCAAACGCTGATAGTCCGAAGGCCGGAGATTGGACCGGAATAACTTTCGAACCGGTTTCCAATCTTAATACTTCAAGAATTACGGGTCTTAAATTGGCCTTCGCTAAAAACGGTATACAAGGGCAAACAGGTGTTCCCGCGATTTCAAATTCCCGATTTACCGATTGCAGCGCGTCGGGCGTAGAATGTACCGAGGCGCGCAATCCCGTGGAGTTGAGAAATTTGACGGCTGAAACTTGCGTATCGGGCTTTTTGATTGCTTCCAATACGACGCAAACCGTCACTGTAGCTTCCTGCACCGCACTGAAGTGTTTTTATGGAATTATATCCCGAGGAAATAAGACTTCCGAACTTGTCGACAACAAGATTCAATTTTGGAGTGTTGCGGGAATGGATTTGAACAATATCGTCAATTCTTCCCGGGCATTTCGAAACGTCGTTGCTCCCGGTTCAAATGGTACCGCGATTGTGATCAGAGGCGCGGATGAAGTTCGTAAAAATACTCTTCAGGGACATATCGGCATCGAAATACTGGGATCCGGAAAAGCACTTATCAGAAGCAACCTGATTTTGGCCAATACCCAAAAATCGGATATCGGCGTGCTGTATCGGGGCGATGCAACTTACGCTCCGGCTTCACACACAATCCAAGCCAATGATGTCTGGGATCTTGCCGTCGGCAGCACTCTGCGGTATCGGGATCAAAACGGCGCTTCCCTTACCGGAATCGGGTCTGACCAAAGACTTGATCCGGCTCTTCAGGGCGGAAATCCGTTCGTCGATTCTCCTTCCGTTTATTTCAACTATACACCCTCTCCGGAAAGCCTTTTAAATGGTCGGGGATACGGAGGAGAGGATATCGGCGCTTATGACGTGCCTTGACAGCCGTTCGGCAAGAAACCTGGTGTCGGCGCTTCTTTTGCTTGTAACTTTGACCGCCTTAGGGTGCGGACTTCGTGAATCTCAAACCGGCGGTCTTACGGGTTGTATCGTCAATGTCGACGGCGATATCGTAGAAAATGCGACGGTTTATTCCCTTTTCAATGAAGCGGATAAGGCGATCACCGGTAAGGACGGCAGTTTCTATCTTTCCGAGTTGCCGGCCGGTTTGAATCGAATAATCATAACCCATGCGAGTTACGCGACGGAAGAACGAACCGTTGAAATACATGCGAGTGAACTTACGCGCGTGGAATATTTTAAGCTTGACCAAACAAACGCATCCAAAAGAATCAGTCAAACGCGGGTTGAATCGGTTACTTCCTCGACCGCGCAAATCGCTTGGACGACATACAAACCCTTGGCATGTGAGGTCGAATATGGCCCGGATCAAAACTACGGAAAAACACTCGAAGAGAGCGAAGCCGTGGAAGAACACAATGTCACGATTCCGGGCTTGACTCCCGAATCCATATATCATGCGAGAATTCGTTTCATCGACGTCGACTCCGTTCTCAGATATTCCTATGATTTGCCTTTTAAAACATCCGAGGGCGATGCTCCTTCGCCGCCGACGAATGTTCGAATCGGAACGCTCATTACATATGGTGTAATCCCGGTCGAATGGAATATTTCAACATCCAGTTCGGTTGTCGGTTACCGCATCATGAGGCGGGAAGATTCCGCCGATTGGGTGGTGATTACGACCGATACTCTCGATCGAAACACGATAAGATACGAAGATAAAACCGCGAAGGGCGGCAAATTTTATGAATATGCCGTTGCGGCGGTCAGCAATCAGGCCGCGCTGTCACAATACCGATATTCATCAAAAGTATTTATGCCGGGGTACATCAATCAAGATCTGACGCTGAAAGTTCAGGATTCACCCGTGAAGCTGGTTAGCGATCTGATCGTGGGAATCGGCGTTAATCTTTATGTTGAGCCCGGTGTTGAATTTCAGGTGGCGAGTTCAGACGCATTCAAAATCGGAATAGATCCGAATCGGGTCGAAATTCTTGTACAAGGCAGAACATCGATTGTCGGGACAAAGGCTTTGCCCGTTAAATTTACGTCACTTGACGGCGTCGCCGCCCGTGATCACTGGGCGGGAATCACTCTTCAGAAGAGTGAGATCGGCGAGTCGGAGTTGGCATTTATTGAGATTTTCGGATGTAAGGATTATGCCGTTTTTGCCGACGGCATCGGCGTTAATTTACACGACGTGTCGATCAGATATTGCGGCAGCGCAGTTGGTTATAAGGGAATCCGACTGCCGCCGTCCATGACCGGATGCCTTTTTCAGGATATCGCTTCATCGGCTGTTTCCGTCGTCGATTGTCGTCGCTTCGTCATGAGTAATTGTATCATGGAAAACGTCGATGTCGGAATTCATCATGTTGCGTACAACCCCGAAGATCGTTTGACGGTTACGGAAACAACGGTGGAAGCAATAACCGCGGGTGTGTCGGGAATTTTCAGCCGATCGGTTTTCGCGAACTGTTTGTTTGTCGTTCCGGAAGGCATCGGCTTCCGATATATCAACGCTTCGGAAACTACGAATTATCTCGATCATTGCACGATCAACGCGCTGATCGGCGTTCAGATTGAAAACGGAGTTCCCATAATCGAAAACAACATAATAACGTCCGTCGCCGAGAACGGGACGTCGGGAATAAAGGTTCTAAAAGCCGGAGCTCCGCAAATTTCATACAACGATCTTTATGGATTCACGACGCTTTACGATGGATGCGCCGAAGGCTATGGTACCTCGCGTCAAAAGCCCGATTTCGTCGGCGGAAATCCCTATGACTATCATCTCCAGGCGTCATCGCCGCTTAAAACAGCAGACAAAAACGGCTTTGAATTCGGCAGATACGGATTATCGTTCGTAAAATAATTTCCATGCGGAGAGTAAAATTGGAAGTGCAAAATCGCAAACATTTCAGGGAAAACATTCGGCGTCAAATTGTCGGATTTCTCAGAAGAGGTTGTCGATCGATGACGAATGAAGGATATCGGCCTCCCGATCCCGGATTTATTCCGTTTAAAGTATGGTTTACGTTTCTGGCGATGGCCTTGATGGCCTGTCTTTGGGGATGCGAAAATGAGCAAAAAATACAAAGAGGCGTCGCGTCGGGCTATGTTCTTGATCTGGCCGGGAATCGCGTCGTAGGCGCCGTGATAACTTCTCATCGATCTTTGTATAAGGCTGTTTCGGACGATAGCGGCAGATATACGTTCACATCGCTTGATACCGGCACTCACCGCTTGTCGGTCGAAAGAGATGGTTTCAAGACCGCATCCAGGACGATTTCAATTGCATTCGGCCAGGTGGAGGACAATATCGATTTTCAGCTTGAACCGTTACCCAATCGTATTGCATGGACGATTTTCAAGCGCGAATCGACGGCCGTTACCATCGACGTCGTAACGGTCGAAGCCATGAAATGTGTCGCGGCTTATCAGGGAGAGCACATGCCCGTTACTCGCACGCAATCTACCGAATTGGGTGTCGATCATCGCTTTGTTCTCAGTCCGTTGCGTTCAGATACCGAATATTGGCTTACCATCGAAGGAACCACCGCGGATGGGCGTCGTTTCTCGTCGGCCAGCGGCACTTTTTCCCCTCTGCCGACCGGCGATCTTCCCGGAGCGCCGATCGCGCCGACGCAATTTTCTCTAATCCAAACGAGAGACGGACCCAAACTTGCCTGGAATTATGAGGGAAGCGATCCGCTGAAAGGTTTTAGAATTTATCGCGCGGAAGAAGATAAAGCGCTGCAATTATGGCAAGATGAAGATTATGTCTTTATGGCTCAACGGTCCGTCGTTGACGATTCCGCGGTTCCGGGTGCAAGAGTGCGTTATGCTCTGTGCGCCGTGGATTTGGATGGAAACGTTTCGTCCCTGACCCAAGAACTTGTATTGTTTCCCGGCGGAAAACTCAGCTCCGATATAACTTGGAAGAAAAATTGGAGCCCGATAGATTTATACGGCGATATTTGGGTTCCCGAAAAGCGAACTTTTACCATCGAACCCGGAACCGTTATCAGAGTCTCTTCTCAAGATTTATCCCAAGGCGGTTATGATCCGCTGAAATGCGAAATCATAATCGAGGGAAAACTGCTGGTACAGGCATCGGGAAGTGCGCCGGTGCGTTTCATTTCAGCCGCATCTTTGCCGAGCAAATCCGATTGGGAGGGAATAAAGTTGCGGGCCGCTCGCGATCAACCGTATTCGGAAATTATCAATCTTGAGGTTTCCAATGCCGAAAGCGGAATATCGTTGGGCGATTCGGTGGTCAATATCAATCAGTTTACCGGAATATATTGTGAAACCGGCTTTCAAATGCAAGGAGCCAGCGGAACGATGCTCTCCGATTTGAAATTTAAGGATTGCGCAAACGGATTTCTTGCCGAAAGCACTCTTGGATGCCAAGTCCAGAACGTTTATTGCGACGGCGGCAATCTGGGAATTTCCCTTCGTGGAAATCGCGCATTTACTCTATTGAATTTCGACTTGCGTGGGATATCCGATACCGGATTGTCGGTGGACGACACCGCGAGTCCGACCGTAAAAGGCGGGGTCATTGCATCCGCTAAACTCGGCATGTCGGTTAAGGGAGCAAGCGCGGTGTTGAAGTATCTGACGATCGATTCGTCGTCCGGTATTGTAATTGACGGCGCGGATATGCCGGTGTTGATGGATTGCATACTGATTAACCGTCTGTATTCAGGCACGGGAATCGGTATTGAAGAGAAGAAAAGCGGTAGAAGCTATTTGTACAATAATATTTTCGGATTTAAAACGGCTACTGAAAACTGCGATCAGATGGGCGGTCCGATACTTAATGTGGATCCGCAATTTATCGGCGGGGGAGCCGTGTTCGATTATCACCTCCAAGCTGAATCACCGATGAGAACCGCATCAGATAAAGGCGGGGAAATTGGAGCATACGGGTTGGGTGCCGAATAATTAATAACCGGATGAAAAGAGTATCCCCGAAAACCCGTGCCATCCGGGCGCATTTCGGGTATTTACGCCATCTCTGGGCGATATATTCTGAAAAAATTGCTTATCATAAGTTAATGAGTAAAGAGGCCGAATTTTTCTGCCGATATTAGATCGGTAAGAAGTTTGCGAGTTATATCTTAACATTTATTGATAGCTGCAAAATGAAAGCCGGTTTTCGGGTAGGGCGGATTAGGCGCCAGCGCCGTAATCCGCCGAGCTTGAGGAATTTTTGAACTCAATAATAAGCACGTATTATCGTCATTGCGAGGAACGTTGGTGACGCGGCAATCTAATAATACCCCACAACACTGATTGAAATCAGTATTATTGGAATTTTAAAGCATCTTTCTTAGGAGGAAAAAATGATCAAGCATGGTACTTTGGTTGCGATTGTTGTCATGTCGTTTGTAAGCGTATCGGCTTCATATGCACAGCAGGATGCAAAGGCTATTAGTCAACGAATTCAAGAAATTAAAAAACGTCTCGACACGTTTCATCGCCAGGCGTTTGATTCATCATGCTCCGTTGAGTCACAGCTTTCATTGCCGATTCCCGAGAAAATGAAAGTTGTTGAGGAATCTCCCAAAACACCCGAATCTCCGGCGGATATCAGCGAAGCTCTCGAGGAACGAAAAGATGTGCAGGTAACTTTGCTTTTCCATGATTTTAGTCAGGCAAGGCGGAATGTTTCCGTTCAATCACAGCGTGTTGATAATTCCAAAGACGATCATGAAAATACTCAAGATGAAGATAACTCCCGAAAAACAGAGTCTACCGATAAAAGCAAAACCTCGGAAATGTTCGACGGCTCAGCGGTTGCATTGAGGTCGGATTACTGATTTTATTATTTGATCGCCCATCCGGAAATTTAATTCGGATCAATCGGCCTGTTTTTCAAATCTGAGCGTTGTCAGCTTGAAACCAAGCTTGTTTGCGAGGTTCTTCATGGGTGTATTTTCTTGTTCCGTGAAAAGACCGAACTTTTTTATTCCTCGTGATTGCGCAAACGCGATAAGACGTTCAATGAGTTTTTTCCCGATGCCGAGCTTTTGTAATTTGTCGGTTACATAAACTTCATTGATTTCAAGGGTGTCGCAGGATATCAGCCCATCCGCGAATCCGGCCAATTCATTCTCAACGATTGCGCCGAAACCCATGTAATTTGCATCTTCAAATCTTCGTTGTAATCTTTCCCTGATTTGATCGATTTCTTTTGAGTTTTCGATCCGATCGCATTTGGCCGCATAAGCCGTTAAGAATTCGATATCCGAGGACGCCAACGATCTGAATTCAATTTTCATGTTAACTAATTCTCCGGTTGGTGATGAATTTAACGGATTGTCATCTTATCTCTTCTTGCTCAAAAAAAGCAATTGAGAAACAACTATGCGGGGCAATTGCATGAAATTGATGAAAGCATTACCGAGAGGCGATTGTAGGGTGGATTAGCAAGCCATCGCCGAAGCGTAATCCACCGAGAACTGAATGGAATTTGTCGATTTTTCGTGCGATTGCCCTGAACGACTATGCGGCTTTGGTGAAATCAAATTGAATCCCACAGCTTTGTTGCTTGAATCTGAAGTTTCTCGAACTCCAGGCTCTTGATTTCTCCTATTAGGTTATCCTTCCTCTGAATTAGATTCCGGTATTCTTCGAGTAAATTCTTCATTTCATCCGGAATTTCAATTGAATGAGGATAAACCGTTGTCCCGTCAAATTCGCGGCGGTTTCCGGAACCGTCATACTGATTCCATGACTCTTGATCACCCTCGGTTTGAGCTTTTGTTTTTACAAACGCAAATTCTTCAAGAATGATTCCAAGTTTTCCAAGTACAATTCTTATCCCAAGCTGATTTTGCGAACCCAACTCTCTGGTTTCCGGCCAAAATTCATCGCTTGAAAAAACTTCTTTGCAGATCGATTCAACATCTTCACATAGTTTATTTACGCGGGTTTTTAAAAGAGTTAATCTTTCTTTACCCAATTTCAATGCATTTTCAGGATTTCTCTCGATATATTGCCTTGCTATCGTTTGGATCCATTTCTTCGCGAATGGTCTGATTCCAACGGCAAAGTCAATCCTCACCTTCTCCATCCGCGAAAGGCTTGTTTTTATCAAAACCCTCTTCGATTCTATTTCTTTGGAATAATCCTTTTCCATGGGTTTTCCTTTCTTCCGGTTGGTAGTTGATCATCCTTTCCCGATTTGATTAATCATGAGATCACATAGCATGTGCAGCGGTTTTTTTGGGGAAAAAGTATTCTTTAACTTTGGCAACAATTTGTTTTGCCGTCATTTTGTCCGCCGGTTCCACCCCGACGATTTTGGATCCGAGTTCTCCCGAATCCATCATCGCTTTTTTCAAGTTGTCTTTTGCCTTTCCCGGACCGAAAACAAAAATTGCCTTCGCATCTTTTATGATTTCAAGAATCTCATTGAAGTAGGTTCGCAAATCTTCATGATATTGCGGGATAGCACCGGTGTGAGGAGACATTCCTTTCGGCTCTCCCGGTAATCTGATGTGACGGGAAGCGTGTGACTCGTGAGTTTCGTGTTGTTCCTGACCCTTTTCTAGGGAAACAACCAGAGCTTTTCTGTTGTTGATCCAAATTCCAATGAATTTTCCCATTTTCTTCTTCTCCTTGACGCATTTTTTGATGCATTCTTTGTAATTCCATTAAAATAAACTATCAAATCCCCACCATGGCCGGCGTGTCGGGGAGTGCCTATCAAAACTGATATCGCGAGCAGCCGGGCTGTTCTACTCAGTCCCTCACTGTATAGCAGTTATTAGGGTCGTAATAAGCGTCGACCTTCGATGACGCGAATCAGAATCACCACGACCGCGATGACCAAGAGAACATGGATGAATCCACCCATCGTATATGAGGAAACCAATCCCAGAAGCCAGCCGATAACCAAGACCACCGCAATTGTATCGAGCATTTTTTTCTCCTTTATGCTATAACTCTTAGAGCCTGTTAGAAAATAACCATTACAAATAGTTGTTTTCTTACAGGCTCTTATGGCCGGTCGATGAACGAAATTTGTTACAGTTATTTATTAACAAGGCCTTATCTCAACCCGAGCTGATTATCCGGAAATAATGATATTTGGTACCGATTTAAAATTCATGATATGATCACATTGAGCGCTGCGCTTTTTTCGCCAACGTTCATTCTCCAATAAGTGTAATCTATTATTGCCGACAACTTAACAAATGGTAAATCCCATGTTGCACCCATAAAAATAGTGAACACTGACCATTTTTGTTCTATACAAGACGATCGGTACTGCTCATAGAATTTACAGAGGCAAGGCCATGCCGGAAGGAGAATCGGGAGGCAGATCAGGATGATTTGCGAAATTCGGCTTCCACGATCTTTTCGTCTTTGTCAGGCGACGCACGGGTCTCAGGATTGGTTTGGGATTTTCCTGACCCGGCAAAACCTGCTTGAGATGAAGCTCCTTGGTTTTTATACACGGCTTCCGCCAGTTTGTGGGAAGCATTGGTTAATTCCTCAATGGTTCGCTTGATGGAATCGGAATCACCTTTTTCCAACAATCGCTTAAGTTCATCTTTTTTTGCATTCATCATTACGCGGACATCGGAAGGAATTTTTTCTCCCAGCTCTTTCATGGTTCTTTCCGTGCTGTAAATGAGGCTTTCACCTTGGTTTTTCAGATCAATCATTTCCTTCACCTTTGAATCATCAACAGCAAAACTTTCGGCTTCATGGACCATCCGGTCGATCTCATCCTTTTTCAGAGCATTTGAGCTTGTGATCATTATTTTCTGTTCCTTGCCGGTTCCGAGGTCCTTGGCGGAAACATTGACAATCCCGTTGGCATCAATGTCGAACGTTACTTCGATTTGGGGCAACCCGCGCGGAGCACTTGGAATGCCAACCAGTTCAAAGCGTCCAAGGGGTTTGTTGTCTTTGGCCATGCTTCTTTCACCTTGGAGGACGTGGACGGAGACCGCGGGTTGATTATCCTCCGCCGTCGAGAATATCTGGCTTTTTTTCGTTGGAATAGTGGCATTTCGAGGAATGAGGGTGGTCATGACTCCGCCGAGAGTTTCAATGCCCAGCGAAAGGGGAGTAACGTCCAGAAGGACGACGTCTTTTACATCTCCGCGAAGAATACCAGCCTGAATAGAGGCACCCATTGCCACGCATTCCATCGGATCGACTCCTCTTTCCGGTTCCTTGCCGAAGTAATCCCGGAGGAGTTTTTGAATGCTTGGCATGCGGGTTGGCCCTCCCACCATAATGATGTGATCGACCTGAGAATTGTTGAGTTTAGCGTCTCGCATGGCATTTTCCATAGGAGCATGGCAACGTTGAATAAGAGGATCAATGATTTCTTCGAGTCTGGCTCGTGTTATGGTCATCATCAAATGTTTTGGACCTTCATGAGTGGCGGAAATGAATGGGAGATTGATGTCGGTTGCCATTGTGGTTGAAAGCTCGATCTTCGCTTTTTCCGCAGCTTCTCTCAAGCGCATTTGAGCCATGGAGTCCTTCGCAAGATCGATCCCCTCTTTGGCTTTGAAATCCTGGATGATGTAATCAAGAAGGATTTTGTCCATATCCGTTCCGCCCAACTGGGTGTCGCCATTTGTAGACAACACTTCAAATACGCCGTTTCCCATTTCCAGAATAGTTACGTCAAGGGTTCCTCCACCGAGATCGAAAACAAGAATCTTGTGTTCTCCTTTTTTGTCGAGGCCGTAGGAAAGCGCAGCAGCGGTAGGTTCGTTGATGATGCGTTTGACTTCGAGACCCGCAATTGCTCCGGCATCTTTGGTGGCCTGCCTTTGAGCATCATCGAAATACGCGGGGACCGTGATGACCGCCCCATCGACTTTGTCATTAAGGAACGATTCGGCGTCGAGCTTGATTTTCTGCAGAATCATAGCCGATATTTCCTGCGGAGTATATTCCTTTCCGTCAATTTGAACTTTATAGTTTGATCCCATCTTTCGTTTGATGGCAAGAATGGTGCGGTCCGGATTTGTGGTAGCCTGACGGCGAGCGGGTTCCCCGATCAAGCGTTGCCCGTCCTTGGTAAAGGCAATAACGCTTGGGAATGCTTTGCCACCCATGGAAACGCCTTCCGCGCTCGGTATTATCGTCGGCTTGCCGCCCTCAATGACAGCCGCCGCTGAGTTCGAAGTTCCCAGATCAATTCCTATAATACGTCCCATATTGTTCTCCTTTTTTCGGACGATAGCCGTCCGCTTCCCTAAGGGAATTTGGGCTTTTGTATGAGTTATGCAAAATGAACCTAAGTTTTAGAACCCAAAAAGTTTTTGCCTGGCAACGGGGTCCACCCTTGGACGTCCATAATAGTCGTAGAGGTGGTCTTCGTGAACCGTGTTGACGAGTTGCGTAGGGTCAAATTCTTGGCTGTTCTCGACAACCTCTTTCATCAAGTTCACAAAAATTGCCTTATTGGCCAAATCCAGATGATTGATCAATTGGGGAGATATAAGGACTTTCTTTCCCGGGAGCCAGTTGGCGGTATTCACCACGAGGAAGGTTATTGCCCAGGATTCACTGTTTACAATATAATCTTCCACATGCCCGATCTCACCATCTACGGCATGAATACTCATAACGGTATGAGTGCCGTGCAAGTGCAAATTGTCCTCATTTTGTTGAGCAATCGAATTTTCTTTCGATTCGATTCTCTCATGGATATCGAGTGAATTTGAATCCATTCCGGACATACTGCCCATGAGAAATCCATTTCCCCAATACACCGGCCATTGGTAGTGCTTGAACAAATCCGCCTCAAGTTGCCGTGAGACAGGTTTTTCGGTGTCTATTTCCGGGCTGTTGCGTATTTGTTCTATCGTGAGATTTACCAGAAACGTCTGCAGTTGCCAGTCAAGTTTTCCAAGAGCAATGGGTGAAATAAGAACTTTTCGGCTGGATAACCACCCGCCTGCTTCAACGACAAAATAGCGGATTGTCCAGACTTTATTTTCAAAAACGAACTCGCCCACCTTTCCTAACTCGCCATCCCTGGCTAAAATGGAATAACCAATCATACTATTTACACTTCGTAGCATACTTCCTCCTTTTTATCATTCTCCGTTATGGCCGATGTAGTTCTTTGAAACTTTTTTTATCGCATAACAGTCGGAGTATTTCCATGAATCAAGCAAATCAGGTAAGACGATGTTGGATGGAATATTTTTTGATTCCGATCACCTTACCTGGGGGTGCAAACATACCCACAAATGTCGCAACGATATTTCTTCATGTTTATTTATACAGGCCATGAATGGAAAGCAAAATCCTTTGTTATCGCCAGGAATATAGTGGATACTAACTACTTGGCTTGCACTTTTGGACATCAATAGATCATTGCCGGCTTCTGTAGAAAGAAAGATAAGCCGGCTAAAAAAGGGACCGGATCTTTCCCAAATCACGTAAACCGGCATCCATGTCTAATTGTATTTAGAGCCTGTAAGAAAATAACCATTACAAATAGTTGTTTTCTTACAGGCTCTTATGGCCGGTCGATGAACGAAATTCAGACCTCCTGATCTCTAGGATTTAGGGCTGATCCCAATTTATAGATCAAGCGGAAATTAGTTCCAGGGAAAATGATTTCGGTTTTTGTCAATTCCTCGCATAGATGCTGTACCGATT
>Ga0074199_1001659_pt1 | contig 17790 bp, 15 predicted proteins | sample EPASupsiteSAE347_FD_64528 | JGI IMG/M metagenome (GOLD analysis project Ga0074199, IMG submission 64528) | Bioremediated contaminated groundwater from EPA Superfund site, New Mexico - Sample SAE3-47 | ecosystem: Environmental > Aquatic > Deep subsurface > Groundwater > Contaminated ...
CGTCCGTCGAGGCGCACCGGGTAGGCCGGCGACTCCGCCAGGGCGACAGGCATGAGGAAATCGACCTGTTCGCCGGATTCCACAAGGGCATCCAGCGCGATGAGGCCCGCCAGCACGGTCAACGGCGAATTGGCGTCACCGCCGAAATTGGCGATGACGTAGTCCGAGCCCCGCCAGAGTTCGCGGCATTGCCACGCTGCATCGCCATGCCCGGCCGGTTTCCCCCGAAAATCGCTTTCCTGCGTAAAAAAATCGACCCTGTCGGCGGCTATTCCCAGGCGATCCAGAATATCCGCACGTATTTCGCGTTCCCAGCCCCGCACGACGATCAGATGGCGACCCAAGCCCCGCACCGCATCCAACGAGTATGCCGCCACAGGTACCCGCTTCCCGGGCAGATCGAGCCGATTCCGGACAGGATACAGACCCCGTGGAGCATCTTCGGGAAAATCGAGTTCCGGAAAATCGAGTTCGGAAATTTTGTTTCGGGACGGTTTTACGCCGGATTCCGCCGTACGCACGGCATCGGTGCCTGTGAGCGCGATTTGAACGCTCGACTTGGCCCTCAACTTGGCATCGCGCAGGCTTTTCGTCCAGCGGCTGCCCGCCCCCGCCAGAAGGGTCAGGCACACGGTTCTGTCCGCAATACGCGAGACTTTCGCCCTCAGATTCCGCGTATCCGGCGCCACGGAACGGCTTTCCGTCCCCATCCCGGACCTTGCGAGCCCCGCAGCGATAAAAGGCAGGTCGCCCCGGCGTTCGATCGCCGCACGATGCCCTTCGCCGCAAAGGAACGCGAGTTCAGCACTCATGCCCGGTGCCCGGACCGCAGGCGGCGGGCTCCGCGAAACCGGCCGCATGAGTCGCCTCATCTCCCTTCACGACCCGGTATTTCATCACGAAACCGCTGGGCCTATACGTCATCTTGGCCTGGCGCAGGCCTTCGTTTCCAAGATCCTGCTCCCGGTTTATCAGTTGGTAATAATTCGGCAACGACTGGGCGAAAGCCTGATTGATGAACTGGTAGATGCCCTTGAAGCGGTCGCAGGCCTTTTCGAAATGGACCGCAAACATCTTGCCCTTGGCGAGCGGTTCGCCCATGCACCACCCCGCCGGCGCGCCCTCGACATAGTACACCGCACCGCGCATGCCCAGTTCCCTGAAAAGTTCGAGTCCTTCCCGCGAAGCACGGTAATCGCCCTCGATCCCCTTGGATTCCCGCCACTCATCGAGCACTGCGATGGCGTCGGCGACGTTTTCCTTGCGCAGAGGTTTCTGCTCGTATTCGTAGGAATTGATGAATCCGTTCACCAGATTGCGTTTCTTGTGGTATTCGCGGCCAGAAAGCTCCGCCAGGTCGCTGCGGTTATACAGGTAGTCGAAGTTGTCCCTGTCTTCGGTAACGACGTAGCCTCGATTTTCCAGCTCGATGCGGTGCTCCGAAGCCTGGCTTTCGGACATATTCTTGAAATAGTCGTGCGTTTCCATCAGATCGTCGAGAATTCCCGGCGCCGGGAAGCAGCAAGGAATATAGAAAAAGCGTTTTCCCTCTTTGGAGCCTTCCACGACGAGTCCGCCGTCCGGAAACCGCGATACGGCGTATCCATACACATGACGGAACAAATACAGGTTGGAAAAAGTGAGCTCCGAAATTCCGTCCTTGATCAGATTGAGCGAAGGATGGAGATCGGCGCGCATGGATAGATCGACGGGTGCGAACTCGGGATATTCGGGTATGGGCATGAAGACAATGATACGTATCGAAGCGCTCCGCGGCAAGCGCCGCGATTGCGCCGCCGCCTGCTTCCGTGCATACTCTTCAGTACCATGAAAGACTATGCAAACTGGCTTGCCCGCCCCTTCGTAGACGCTATGGTCGACCGCTTCCTTCGCTACGTGCGCTTCGACACACAGAGCGATCGCCATATCGAAGACATTCCTTCCACCGCCACACAGTGGAATCTCGCCCGCGTGCTCCTAGACGAACTCAAAAGTCTCGGCGTCGAGGACGTGACGCTCGACGAACACTGCTATCTGATCGCCCGGATTCCCGCCAGCCGGGGATTGGAGTCCAAACCGTGCATCGGACTTATGGCCCACATCGACACAGCGAGCGACGTAACCGGCGCCGGCGTCAAGCCGCGCATAGTCCGGGGTTACGATGGTTCGCTCCTAGAACTGTCGGCAGGCTGGAAGCTCGATCCCGCCGAATTTCCCGATCTTTCCGAGCACTGCGGCGATGATATCATCGTCACCGACGGCACTACGCTCCTCGGGGCGGACGACAAGGCCGGCGTCGCCGAGATTATGACCACCCTCTCGCTTCTGTTCGCCCATCCCGAGATCAAACACGGGCCGCTGGAAATATTCTTCACACCCGACGAAGAAACCGGCAAAGGCATGAATCTCTTCCCGCTTTCGAAAACCCAATCCATCGCCTGCTATACGCTCGACGGCGGCAAGTCGGCCGAAATCGAAGCCGAATGTTTCACCGCCTATTCGGTCAAAGCAGAATTCACCGGCAAAGTGATCCACATCGGCGCCGCACGCGGAAAGTTCGCCAACGCGGTCGCGATGGCTTCCGCTTTCGTATCCATGCTGCCGCGCAGCGAAAGCCCCGAAGCCACCGACGGCTGGTACGGCTACTATTGCCCGATCGAGATCTCGGGTTCTCTCGAACACGCGGTCGTCGAAACGTACTTGCGAGATTTCGATGAAGAGGGAATGCAGGCCAGAATCGCGGCCGTCGAAGCCTTCGCTTCCGCGGTGCGGGCCCAGTTCCCCTTGGGCTCGGTCAAGCTCACCATCAACAAGCAGTATCTCAACATGCGCGCCAAGCTCAATCAGCGCCCCGAAGTCCTCGCGAAACTCGATGCGGCGGTTCGGCGCGCAGGCGCCGAACCTCTCATGCGACCGATTCGCGGCGGCACAGACGGTTCCAGGCTTACGGAGATGGGCATTCCCACGCCGAACGTGTTCACGGGCGGCTACAATTACCACAGTCGCCACGAATGGGCTTCAGTGGCGGAAATGGCCCTCGCTGTCGATACGGCTCTCCAGCTGGTGGCGCTCTGGGCGGAGTGATTTCCCCCGCAGTCCTGTCTGGATATGAAAGACCCGGCCTTACGGCCGGGTCTTTCGTTTTATCCTGCTTTTCCGGTTATCCTGATTTTCCGGCCTCGCGAAAACCAACAGGGCGACCGGATCAAATTCCCCTGGCGCTCGGGCGACAGCTTGTCTCAGGGCCTCTCCACGCACATCGCGATACCCATCCCGCCGCCGATACAGAGCGTGGCAAGGCCGCGCCGCACATTGCGGCGTTTCATCTCGTGCAGAAGGGTCGTCAGGATTCGCGCGCCCGAAGCGCCGATCGGATGCCCCAGAGCGATGGCGCCGCCGTTTACGTTCACCTTGGCCATATCGAATCCCAATTCCCTGGATACGGCGATGGATTGCGCCGCGAAGGCTTCATTGGCTTCGATCAGATCGACATCTTCCAGCTTCCAGCCGGCTTTGCGCAGCGCGACCCTCACCGCTTCGACGGGCCCGATGCCCATGATGGCCGGATCGCAGCCGTGCCAGCCATAGGATGCGATGCGTGCCAGGGGCTCAGCGCCTTTGGCCTTTGCGTACTCGGCTCCCGCTACGAGCACGGCCGCCGCGCCGTCGTTTATGCCGGAAGCGTTGGCCGCAGTCACCGTTCCGTCGGGTTTGAACGCGGGGCGGAGTTTCGCGAGGCCGTCGATGGTGACGCCTGAGCGGGGAAACTCGTCGCGGTCCACGACGACCGGATCGCCCTTTTTCTGCGGAATTTTCACGGGCACGATTTCATCCGCGAATTTTCCCGCCTTCATCGCCGCCTCGCACTTGTTCTGCGAAACGACTGAGAACGCATCCTGGTCGGCGCGCGTGATGCCATATTTCGCGGCCACATTTTCCGCGGTGATGCCCATGTGATATCCGTTGAAAATATCGGTCAGTCCTTCAAAAATCATCGAATCGACCAGTTCACCGTTTCCCATGCGATAGCCCGTGCGGGCCTGGCGCAGGAGATAGGGAGCCGCGCTCATGTTTTCGGTGCCGCCCGCGATCACGAGAGAGGAATCGCCCGCCGCCACCGCCTGAGCGGCCGCCGCCACCGCACGCAGGCCCGAACCGCAGACCATATTGATCGTCATGGCCGTTTTTTCGACGGGAATTCCGGACTTGACCAGGACCTGGCGGGCGATGTTCTGCCCGAGACCGGCCTGGAGAACGCAGCCCAGGATTACTTCATCCACATCACTCTTCTCGATGCCCTTGCGCGAAAGCAGGGCTTCGACCACCGTGCGCCCGAGTTCGACAGCCTGGACTTGCGACAGTGTACCGTTGAACGACCCGATCGCCGTCCGCGCGGCGTCGAGTATGTAGATTTCTTTCATCGCATGACTCCTTTGTCATCGGCTTTCCACGCGGGCCAGCCGGATCATTCCAAATACCGGATCATTCCTTGCAGCAAAAACAATCGGATGCGACAACGATATCCGCGTCGGTTTTCTCCATGATCCATTCAGGCGTGTAGGGAGGGAAGTATTCCATGAGACGGAACTGGCCGCCCATGAGGATGAAAAATCCGACGTCGGTCACTACCATGTCGACTTCCCCCGCCGCGGTGAGGGGGAGCGAACATCGATGTTTCAGTTTCGCCGCGCCCGATTTCTCGAAATGCGTGGTAGCCGCGATTACGATGCGCGATCCGGCGACCAGGTCCATGGCTCCGCCCATGCCCGGCACCATCTTGCCGGGGATCTTGTAATTGGCGAGATTGCCGTGCTGATCCACTTCGAGCACGCCCAGCACTGTGTAATCGACATGGCCGCCGCGGATTATTCCGAAGCTGGTGGCCGAATCGAAGAAGCATCCGCCGGGAAGGATCGTCACGGGCTGCGCTCCAGCGTTGGTGAGATCCTTGTCCGCCAGGCCGGGCGCGGGGGCGGGCCCCAAGCCGAGAAGTCCGTTCTCGGACTGGAGTATCACGGTCACGTCGGCTGGAACATAATTCCCGACCAACGTGGGCAGACCTATTCCGAGATTGACCACGTCTCCCGACTTGAAGAACCGCGCGATCCTGCGCGCGATGATGTCCTTATCCTCGACATATTCGATCATGACGCGCTCCTCATCCCTTCACCAGGTAATCGACGAAAATCGACGGGGTATGCACCTGATCCGGATCGATGTCGCCTATCTCCACGATTTCCTCCACCTCGGCTATGACCAGAGTGCAGGCCGTAGCCATGAGCGGATTGAAGTTTCGGGCCGTCTTGGAATAGACGAGATTCCCCGCCCTGTCGGCTTTCCTTGCCTTGATGAGCGCCACATCGCCTGGCAAGGGTTCTTCGAGCAGATAAACCTTGTCGTTGACCGTGAGCTTCGTCTTGCCTTCTTCCACTTCGGTTCCGACACCGGTCGGCGTCAGGATTCCTCCCAGACCGTTTCCCGCGGCACGGATGCGCTCGGCCAAAGTTCCCTGCGGTACGAGATCGACGATCATTTCGCCCGCGTTCATCTGGCGCTGCGTCTCGGCGTTCGTGCCGATATGCGACACGATGGCACGACTGAACTGATGGTTCTGGATCAGCGGAGCGACGCCGTTCGCGACGCCTGTCTTGGCATTGATCACCGCTGTATCGTTGCACACGAGGGTCAGGTTTTTCGTTCCGGCGGCGACCAGGGCTGCGAGCACTTTGTCGGGTGAACCGCAGCCGAGAAAGCCTCCGACGTGGACGACCGCGCCGGATTTTACCATCGCGGCCGCTTCGGCCGTCCCGATGACGGGTTTTTCGATCATGGGCATTCCTCCATCGAATATGGGAATGAAGGGAGTGTTTGGAGACAGGAATTTCCGTACGCGTCAGTATAGCATCGGTCCGGGAAAACGGCGGTAAATTCGCTCATTTTGGATCGAATGCCAAAACGCCGTTTCAAGGCAAGAATTCCCGGCCGCCCCCCGCGGCCATTTTCCTGACCACGAAAGTGGCTACGTCGTCGGCGTAGGATCCGCGCCCGAATCCCGCATCGTAGCCGAGCTGTGCCGCCATTTTGTTGGAAATCCTCGGCCCCCCCGCGACGCAAATGAATCGTCCGCGCTCGCCCGCCGCTTCAAGCAGTTCGACAAGCCTGGTCAGGTTTTCTATGTGCACGTCTTTCTGCGTCACGATCTGAGACACGAGAAGCGCATCCGCATTCACCTTTCGCGCGTACTCTATGAGTTTCTCGTTCGGGACCTGCGCGCCGAGGTTATGCGCTTCGATCATCGGATACCGTTCGAGTCCGTAATGATGGTTGCAGCCCTTCATGTTCATGATCGCGTCGATACCCACCGTATGCGCATCGAAACCGGTGCACGCGCCCACGATCACCACTTTCCGTCCGATATGCTGGCGAATGAAATCATTGACTTCATCCATGGACATCGATTTTTCCGATTCGTCGCGATCGGCTTCCACCGTTTCGTAATCGACGCCCCTGTCGGTCCTGGCGTAAGCCACGAAAAAAGTGAAATCGTCGGACACGGCGGCCGAATGCACCACTTCGCATTCGCGGAACCCCCAGCCCAGCACGATCACCCGCGCCGCCTCGAGAGCCTTCGGCCCTTCGGGGACGGGGAGAGTGAAAGAAAGTTGTACCTTGCCGTCGTCGATCGTGTCGCCGTAGGGGCGTACGATATGCGCCATCATGCCCTCCCTTTGCCGCAGAGGCCGAGTCCGGCTTCAAGCATGTCTTCCGCCGGATTGAAGTATCCGGGGTCCTTCCGCACGAGACCTTCGAGCCCTTTGCCGCCGTCCTTGGGACGCTTGACTTCGGCGAACATGCCCTGCGCTATAGCTTCCATGAGCCCCGTCGACGAAATCCCGCGAAGGAATTCCACGGTGCTGTCGAGCACTTCCCCGGCGCGCCGGACCATGATGCCGTCCTTCTTGAATTCGATATCGTCGCCGAAAGCGGCCATGTTGTTCATGACGTATTTTGCGTTGTCCACGGCGATGAAGCGGTCCATCATGAACGGCGTATGGATCGCTTCGGTGAGCATTCCGAGAAGATGTATCCCCTGTCCCGTGGCTTTCGAAACGAAATTGAACATGGAATCCATCACGAGGCCCTTGAATATGTCGCCAGACATGTATTTCGTGGGCGGCATGTATTTCAGGGGATGTTCCGGGAATATCTCGCGCGCCATGCGGGCCTGCGCATATTCGTAGAGGAAACCGTTTTCGATGGTCGGGTCCATTTCGAACGCGTGCCCGAGCCCCATCTGCTCGGGTTTGAGTCCCGCGGCATAGGCGAACCGTTCGTTCAGGAACTGGCTGGCGAGAACGGTGTTCGCCTTTTCGTAGGCGTCGCTCGTCGTGAGATAATTGTCTTCGCCCGTATTGATCACGATGCCGGCGTAGGCATTGATCATGCGGCTGAATTTTTGGTCGACGAAGGTCCTGTACATGTTGATGTCGCGGAAAAGGATTCCGTACATCGAATCGTTGAGCATCATATCGAGGCGCTCGAGAGCGCCCATCGCCGCGATTTCCGGCATGCAGAGCCCGGACGCATAGTTCGTGAGCCTGATGTAGCGTTTTTCCCGTTCGCCCACTTCGTCGAGCGCGGCGCGCATGATGCGGAAGTTTTCCTGGGTCGCGTAAGTGCCGCCGAAACCTTCGGTGGTGGCGCCGTAGGGAACGTAATCGAGAAGGCTTTGCGCGGTGGTGCGGATCACGGCGACAACGTCGGCGCCTCGCAGAGCCGCCGCCTGCGCCTGTTTCACATCCTCGTAAATGTTTCCCGTCGCCACTATGAGATAAAGAAGCGGATCGTTGTTTCTGCCCTTGAATTCTTCGAGCTTGGCATCGCGTTCGCGGCGGTTACGCGTTATGCGCTCCAGTCCTGCCCTGGCGAGCTTTTCCGCTTCGGCCCTCGCTGCGATCGCGTCGGCGGACGGAAGCGTCGATATATCGAGACCGGCGGCTATTTTCGCGTTGAGCGCTCCGACATCGAGTCCCGTCCTGAGGAGAGCTCCGGCGTAACTCGCCGCGGCGCCCGATCCGATCCTGTCCCTGAGGGAATCCACCACGAGATTCGGCACCGGGACGCCGTCGGCGTCGGCGCCGTCGGCGCCCATGAGCCGCAACGTCGCCCTTTCCACGGTCACGCTCGTGTGGTCCGCCACGAAATCCATGACGGGAGCGCAGATGGCCGAAGCGAGATCGCGCGCCTCGGCGATTTTGGCTTCCGATAATCCGAGTTTCTTTTCCATGGTACCTCACGGCCCCGTTCGGGGCTTTTTTCCTTCATATTCCGCCGCGTCCGCGCGGCGCTCGCCGAATTCCGCGGCCTTCGCGACGATCCGGCCGTCCAGTCCGAGCAGCGACGCAATCTCCATCGCGTCCGACCGCTTTCTCCCGACGCCGCCCGGACGCTCTTCCTCGACACTATAGCGCATCATTCTGTTGATGAGCCTGATCCTGTCGTCCGGACCGGAATCGCTTTCTTCCGGAGCGTTCAGGACACGATGCGCCTTTTCCAGATCCAGGCCGGCCATGCGGAAATAGCGCGCGCGCGGGAGCCGCGCGACGCCCATGAAATGCGTGGCGAACAGGGATCGCGCTCCCGGCGCCGAAGCGAAAGCCTCTATCACCGCGGACAAAAGCGCTTCTGCCTCTTCCGAACCCGTGCTCCGGGCGAATTCGTCGAAAGCCGTCATGCACGGGCCGTCCGCGGCCAGTTTCCATGCTTCATCGAGGGAACGGATTTCGAAACCGAAACCCGACAATCCCCTGCCCTTTTCGCCGCCTCCTTCGCCGACATATTCGATATGCCGGTATACGCGCGTCGCGAAAGAGGAGGCGGGCACGAAAAGACCGCATTGCGCTATCGTCTGGAAAAAAAGCGCGGTTTGCAGGACGACCGTTTTCCCGCCCATATTCGATCCGAAAAGGACCGCTACCGGATCGCTCAACGTGAAATCGAGCGGCGAATATGCGGCTCCGATTGCGACGCAATCCTTCTCGCAGGGATAGAAACGCCCCTTCGAGAGCGAGTATCCGCCGGAATCGAGACCGGGTCTCGCAAGTCCGAGTTCCGCTGCGAGCGCATATCGCGTCCTCGCCAGGTCGAATCTCAGGACGGCGCGGAGGTAGCGCGCGAAATTCGGGCGTTCGGATCTGACGAATCGGGAAAGACCGACGAGGACACGGTTTTCCAGTTCGGCCTCTTTTTCGCGCAGAACTTCCCTTTCGCGTTCCGCCTCCAGCAGCCTTGCGTCGGGCAAGGGTCTGACCACGAAAGAATGTTCGTCGTAAGGTTCGACCGAAACCTTCGCTCCGTCGCCCTGACCGCATGCGGCCGCCATTTTCAGCGCTTCATCGGAGGGCAGAGTAAGGAAATCCCTGCCCCGGAAATCGAGCCCCCATTCCGCCGCCAATTTTTCCGCGATTCTTTCTTTTTCGCGGGCGGTTTCTTCCGCAAGATCGCGAAGCCGCGCGCGCAAGGGAGCCAGCCCGGGGTCATGTCTCTCCGAAACCTGGAAAGTCTCGGGATCGGAACCGCCCGAATCGAGCGCCGCCGACAGCCCTTCGGAATGGAATTCCATGCCGAATCGGTTCTTGAGCGCTTCGTCGTCGACCAGCGTCAACAGGGCGCGGTAATTCGAAAGAAACTTCTTGAAAAGAAACAGTTCCACCGCGTCGTACGGAACGGAGTCTTCCTCCCGGGCCGCATTATCGCCGGACGAATCCTCTCCGAAAACTGACGGCAGCCTTGGCATGCGCGAAAGATGCCATGCTATTCTGTCCAGCCTCGAAGATTCCTTCGAGTGCGTGAGGGCGAACCGGCCATATGCGTCCGTATCGTCGTAGGCCGCGATGATATCGCCCTTGTCGCGGAAGGTTTCCCTGCGGGCCAGAAAATCCGAAGCATACGGCGTCGCCGGCTTCTGGAGCGCCCAAAATTCCTCCGCCCGACAGAATTCCCATGCCGAAGGCGAACAGGCCGATGCGCCGGTTATTTCCCTACGCATGGATTTTCTCTCTCCCCTGAGCGGCATAGGCATCCCAGGAAACCACGGCACCTGCGCATTCTTCGCCCAGGGCTTTCTCGAACTCCGGCCGCCCCATATCGTGCAGTGCGACCGAAAAACCGCCGAATTCGACGCAGTGTGCCACCGACAGCGTCCTCGTCCCGAGAAAGGCCGCGAGTTCCCGCCCGTCGAGGAATATCTTGGTGAAATCCTCTACAATCACTCCCTTCACTCCGGACGGAACGGCCGCCGCGCCTGAGCCGGTGAAAGGCCCTTCGATGCGCGCCATGTCCGGCCCCGTTTCCCTCATCTCGGGTAGATTTACCAGGCGCAGCATGTGGCGCATTTTGGCCGCTATTTTCAGGTAGTCGCCCCGCCCGGCCCGCACCGCCCAGAATACGCGCGCGCGCGGAAGACTGGCCGCTTGCGTTATGCGATTCATCGATCCGTCGACGATCACAGTGTCGGTCCAGCCTTCTTCGATGATGCGCCGGATAACCCACGAAAGCCATTCATTGCGTTCGGGGCCGACCAGCGCCGCTTCGCCGTCCCTGCACGCTCTCGCCACCGCCAGTTTTCCCAATGCCGACGAGCCGGGCACCGCTTCCAGGATTTCGGGCATGCAGGTGGCCGATCGGAGAAACGCGGCGGCCGTAACGAATATTTCTCCCTTTCGCAGCGATACCCTTCCCCGTCCGGCGCCGCCCGACTGCGGTCGCAGGGGAGATATTCCGCCTTCCAGCCCCGCGGAAATGAGCGCGCAGCCGCGCCCCGCCTCCCTGAGCGACGCAAGCGCCGCCTTGGCGAAGGTTGTCTTCCCGCAGGCGGCGCCCGGACCGCCCACCAGGTTGACGCGCCCGGCGAAGAACTCGGGGTCCGGGAGCATGGGCGAACAAAGGCCCGGCCGCCTCAGGCGTCCGGTGCCTTCCGCTCCGCATCGTGATGCGCGCGCGATGCCCGCACGAGATTCTTGGGTTCGAGTACTTTCTCGTACCCTTCGAGAAGCCTCGCCACGCCGCAGGACGGCTTGAGCCAGGGCTCCGTTTCGCATAACTCGCATTGCCCGCAATCCTCTTCGTAGCAGCTGGGCTCGTCGTAGGTCGTAATCACGCCCTCGTAGTTGCGAAGGATCACTCTCTTCTCGTTCGACGTGATGAGATAACTGGGCATGACGGGCGTCTTGCCGCCGCCGCCGGGAGCATCCACGACGAAAGTCGGAACCGCCATACCCGAAGTATGACCGCGCAGGTTTTCGATGATCTCGATGCCTTTCGACACCGTGGTGCGGAAGTGGGAAATGCCCCGCGAAAGGTCGCACTGGTAAATGTAGTACGGTTTCACGCGGATCGTGAGCAGTTTCTGCACCAGCTTTTTCATGAGGACGGGGCAGTCGTTCACGTCGCGCAGGAGCACGCTCTGGTTGCCGAGCGGAATTCCCGCATCGGCGAGCTTTCTGCAGGCTTCGCGCGCTTCCGCGGTGATTTCCTTCGGATGATTGAAGTGCGTGTTGATGTAGAGCGGATGATATTTCTTGAGCATCGACGCGAGCTTTTCGGTCACGCGCATCGGCATGACCACGGGAATTCGCGTTCCGATGCGGATTATCTCGACGTGCGGAATGGCGCGGATTTTGGCGATGATGCTTTCGAGCTTTTCGTCGGAAAGGACTAAAGGATCTCCCCCTGAAATCAGCACATCGCGCACGATAGGCGTGTTTCTGATGTATTCGACCGCCTTGTCGATATTCTCGTCGGACATATGCATATCTTCGAATCCCACGAGCCGTCTGCGCGTGCAGTGCCGGCAGTTCATGGAACAGATATTGGTGACGAGCAGAAGCACGCGGTCGGGGTATCGGTGCGTGAGTCCGGGCACGGGCGAATCGATGTCTTCATGCAGCGGATCATCCTGGTCCGAAGGATCGCTATGCGTTTCGGGGAGCCGCGGCACCGCCTGGAGCCGTACGGCGCATACGGGATTGTTCGGGTCGATCAGCGATGCGTAATACGGGGTGATCGCCATCCTGAACACCTTCAGCACTTCGGTGATCTCGGCTTTTTCCTTTTCGGAGAGAGGGATGACCTGCGACAGAGTCTTGACGTCCTTGATATTGTGCTGAATCTGCCAGTGCCAGTCGTTCCACTGTTCGGGGGTCACATCTTTATAGAGGGGAATTTTGCGCCAATCGGAAGAAGGATAATCGTGCATCGTCGCTGCTCCTTATTTCCTCAATTCCAATGCGTCCCGCACCTCATCCGGCGTCGCCGGAACGAGACCGGCCTCGCGCGAAAGCCTCGCGGCCCTTTCCACCAACTGGGCGTTCGACTCGGCCAGTACACCTTTTGAATAATAGACATTGTCTTCGAATCCGACCCTGATCCAGCCGCCGCGGGCGATGGTCCCGTACTGGGCGGGCAGGGATGAACGGCCGATGCCCATCACCGTGAAATTCGCGCCTTCCGGCATTGCGCGGAGAAATGCGTCGACATTTTCGGTCGACCAGGGAACCGCCCCGGGCACATTCATGACGAACCCGTAATGATAGGGCGGCTCGAGCAAACCTTCCCTGATGAGAATCCGCGAAGCGTACACGTGCCCCAGATCGAAGCATTCGAGGGTCGGCCTCACCTTGCGCGCCTTGAACTCCGCGGCGAAACGCCGCATCACCGGCAGCGTGTTCACGATGTATTCATCGCCGAAATTGACCGTGCCGCAATCGAGACTGGCCATTTCCGGTTCGAGTTCGACGACCGGACGCAGACGTTCGTCGGCGGTATCGCCCACCGCGCCGCCCGTGGTGATTTCCACCACGATGTCGCATTTTTTCCTGATGAGGTCGATCGCCCTGCGGAATACCGCCGGGTTCTGGGTGGGCCTGCCCTCGGAGTCGCGTACATGCAGGTGCAGTATCGCGGCGCCCGCGAGCCTCGCCGCATACGCGGCGTCGGCGATTTCTTCGGCCGTCACCGGCAGGGCTGGATTCTGGGCCTTGGTGGTCTCGGCGCCCGTGCACGCGCAGGTAATGACAATCTTGCCGTCCATAGCTGTTTTCATGTCATGCCTCAGCTTTTGCCGGCGGGGAACCTGGCCGCGGTGAGTTCGAGCGATTCGGCGATGGCGCCCAACGCGAAATCGAGATCGGCATCGGTGTGCCGGTGTGCGATGTACCAATGATGGAAGGGCTGGATGAAAAGACCCCGTCTGATCGTCTGCGTGTAGAAATATACCCTGCGGGCCTTGTAGGTCTTTTCTTCATCGCCGGGAGCCTGGTCGAAGGTGAGGAAAGGCATGGGCGGAATTCCCGACACGGTACCGGGTACGCCGGACTCGGCCACGATCGAACGCAGGCGCTCGAGGAATTTCGTGCCGCGCTCCCAAATCGAATCCTGCACTTTTTCCCGCTCCAGAATATCCAGACATTTCATCGCCGCGACCATTTCGAGACTGTTGGGATAGAAGGTCGAGGACACGAACACTTTCTTTTCGGCCACCATCATGATCTCGCGCTTCCCGACGACCGCCGAAATGGGATAGCCGTTGGCGAGCGCCTTTCCGAATGTGCCGAGGTCCGGTGTGACGCCGTAGCGTTCCTGCGCGCCGCCCATGGCCGCCCGGAATCCGGTGCGTATTTCGTCGAACACGAGCACCGCGCCGTATTTGTCGGCGAGCGCGCGCACGCCTTCGAGATATCCGGGGGGAGGAGCCATCACGGGCTTCGCGAGCGGATGCCCGACCGGCGTGATGATGACGCAGGCCACGTCGCCTTTGTGCGCTTTCAGCTTGGATTCGAGATCGTCGAGATTCGCATATTCGAATTCGACGGTGAGGTTCGACGTTTCCTCGGGAACGCCGCCGTGCGACTCGCAGCACCAGTCATGCCAGCCGTGATACCCGCAGCGCAGGACATATTTTTTATCGGTGTAGCCGCGTGCGATACGCACCGCGAGGCTGGTCGCATCGGAACCGGTCTTGACGAGAATCACCTGTTCGGCGCAGGGAATCAGCTCGGTGAGGCGGCGTTCGAGGTCGTTCTGCACTTTCTGGACGAGGGAAAAGCAGAAGCCCTTGTTGTCCATCTGCTCTTTCACCGCCGAATTGATTTCGGCCTCATTGTAGCCGAGGATTATCGGCCCGTAGGCACAGAGCATGTCGACATAATCGTTGCCGTCGACATCGACGATATGCCCGCCGTACCCTTTGTCGAGGAAAATGGGATATTCGCCCTGGATGAAATTGTACGGCCTGCGTATTCCCATTACGCCGCCGGGGCTCAGGGTCTGGGCTTCCTCGAACAGAGCCATCGAACGATCAAGCTTAAGTTTGGGATATTCCCGTACCGACATGCTACACCTCGCTTCGGCCACATCCCGTCAGGATGGAACCGTCTGGGCACACGCAAGCCCACCCCGTCCGGGATCTTCCGATCCGGGAATCTCCCGACCGACATTCGGCCGGCGCGGGGCGGGCGCGCGCAGGGTATCCTGCGCCAGGTCGGAGGCGGACCTCGACCCGGCCGGATCTTACTTCACGTATTGTGTCTCGAAAAGCCTGCGCAGCGCAGGGTTTTCGCGAAGTTCCCACAGGGTGATTTCGGCATGGTCCTTCGTGTACCCATTGCCGATGATCATGGTCACGTCCTTGCCGATGCCTTCGGCGCCAAGGGCCGCACGGGTGAAACTGGTGGCCATCGAGAAGAAGTACACGATGCCACCGTCCCGCACCGGCAGGATGGCCGCCATTTCGGTGCCCTGGATATTCACGCAGTTGATGGAAAGGTCGAATTCGCGACCCTTGTTCGCGGGAAGGACCTTGCCGAGCAGTTCGACCGGTTTGGTCGCGTCGCCCTGGACGATCTCATGCGCCAGCCCCAGCTCCTGGATCACTTTCCGGGAGCGTTCGGAGTGGATATACGCAACGACCCGGCCCGTCGGCCCGACGCGCTTCATCGCTTCGTAGCAGCAAAGGAGACCGGACTTTCCGCCCGCGCCGAGCACGAGCACCGAATCGCCCGGCTTCACGAGCTTGGCCGTCTGCGCGGGCGCTCCCGCCACATCGAGCGCGGCCAGGGCAAGGCCCTCGTCCATGTCGGAGGGAAGCTTCGCATAGATTCCGGATTCGAAGAGAATGGCCTGAGCCTTGACTTCGACCCTGTCGATATCTTTGTGCACGGCGATTATCTTTTCGATCTTGAGCGGCGTAAGGGAAAGCGACACCAGGCTGGCGATCTTGTCGCCCACCTTCAGGTCGCGGCCCGCAAGGGCGGAACCGATCCTGGCCACCGTGCCGATAAGCATGCCGCCCGATCCGGTGACGGGATTCTGCTGCTTGCCGCGCGACGCCACGATGCCGAGGATGATCTGCTTTATGCGCTCGACGTCGCCGCCTGCTTCTTCCTCTATCTGTGTAAAACTCGCCGAATCGACATTGAGGGCGACGACATCGACGAGGATTTCGTTATCGTACAGCTTGGACATGTCGTTGTCGATTTTCTGCGCGGTCTGCGGCATTGCTCCGACCGGTTCTATGACGCGGTGGGTACCATACTTGTCGCCCATGGGCATGGGATCCTCCTAGAGCTGCGATACGGGCGGTACGAAGGCTGAACGACCTCCGTTTGCGCTGTGCGTGTACCACTTTTTTAACCCTAATTTTGCGGGCCGTCAAGTCAGAAATCGATACGGCGTGCACGATATGTGAAACGCTCCGGACCGTAACCCAACCATTCCACGGGTAAAAAAAAGACCGCCCCGAAGGGCGGCCATCGATCCGGTCGCAAAAACCGGCGATTCAAACGAAGCGAAACGGTTACAGGATCAGCTTGGCTCCCACGAAGACTTTGAGGTCTTTAAGCGGGTAATTCTCCAGACTGTAATTGGAATTCGTCTCGACCGCGCCAATGGGCATCATGTACAGAAGCTTGGCGAACACGCCGAGCGGACCGAGATTCACGCCCATTCCGCCGCCGGCCTGCCAGTAGTTGGTTCCCCGAAGAGGGTTGTCCGAATCGGGATCATCGGCGGAATCGGCGTAATCCGTGGCCATGCGGCCGATTCCCACTTCGAGGAAGGGGTCGAGCAGGGACTTGTATCCGAAGAGATGCCCCTGCATGTAAAAGTTTCCGTCATAATCCATCATTTCGACGACTTGGGCGGGAACGTAAGGGTCGACCTGGTTATAGAACGAAAAATTGAAAGCGCCGCCGAGCGCGAGCTTGCCCATTCCCAATTCGACGAAGGGGCCATAAAAAATGCCGTTTCCGTCCTGGAAATCCTGGATGACCTGGGAGGTGGATACGCCGGAATTATAATAGGTGGCGCCTGTCCAGCCCAGAGCCAGCTGCGCGAAGGCGCCCGTCGAAACGAGCAGCGCAAACACGAGAACCGGTACAATCGTTTTCTTCGAGATGCGGAACATGGTTTCCTCCTGACCGTAAACGGCGCTTTCGCCGGTACCGGCAAGTATATCCCTTTACCCGGGTCATTTCCACATCAAAAAGATCAAGATACCATTCCGTACAGTTATTCATCGTTGTAACCTTGCGCGGGACGCGGTACCTTTACTGAATATAGTGGTACCTTTACTGAAATAGGAGAAGATATGAAACGAAAATTCATCGCAGCGACGCTCTTCCTGCTCATCGCGGGAACGGCCCTGTTCGCCCAGGCAAAAACCTCGATCAACGTCCAGAGCAACCAGGTCGGCGCGAGAGTCTATCTGAACGATAATCTGGCCGGGTATACAAATCCGAACTTCTCTGCCCTGGTTGTCCCGGGCCTTTATACGGTCCGAGTGACAAAGGACGGCTATCCTGAATTCCGCACGACGGTTTCGGTGGGTTCCAGTCCGATAAACCTGGTGGCCAATTTCGGAAATTCAACGCCGCCCACGATTCCGCCGCCCCAGGTAATAACCAAGTATCCGCTTTCGATCAATACAGACAGGCAGGGCGCCGAAGTCTACATCGACGGCAAGTATTATGGCCGCGCTCCCTTGAACCTCAGCCTCCAGGCTGGCAGCTACAGGATAGCTATCCGCCTCCAGGGCTATTCCGATTTCGAGCAGCGAATCCAGCTGAACGGGCACTATGCCCTCTATGCAACGATGCAGCCTCTCGTCTACGGCGTCTATATCGAAGTTCCAAATATTCAGGGGGCGCTTGTCTATCGCAATTCGACTCTTCTGGGAACAGCGCCGTACGGAGGAGCATGGCCCCAGGGCGAGTATCTCCTGCGCGTCGTCGCGCCCGGCTACGCCGATTATCTGGAAAGCGTAAGGCTTTTCAGCCCCTGGAACGCCAGAATCTCCATGACGCCGCTTTATGTGGACTATGAAATCCGAGTGCCGGACGGATTCTTTCCCAGAGACTACAAGGAGTCGAAGGGTAAGTCCTGGAAAGACTACGAACTTTTCTTCGACGGCCAAAGGGTGGAATCCCCCTTCGGCAAAGCGGCGGCCGGAATCCACCAGCTGAGCCTGTATGCGGGTGTCCTTCGCCTTGAGACGCAGATCGAACTGAAACCCGGCAAATCGGTCGTCATCGAACCGTTCTTCGGAGCCAAAGTGTACTGAATCCTCGATCCATCCCGACGTAACGCTTCCGGGGCTGTCCACGAATGTTTCGGGGGCAGGCCTTTTTTTTTTTCCGGCAGGGGAGAGGGCCGGGCGGCACGCTCCCTCACAAAACAAGAAAAACTGAGGAAAAATCAACCCAACTACAACAACACAAGAAAAAAAAAAAAAAA
>Ga0074199_1001660_pt1 | contig 17786 bp, 16 predicted proteins | sample EPASupsiteSAE347_FD_64528 | JGI IMG/M metagenome (GOLD analysis project Ga0074199, IMG submission 64528) | Bioremediated contaminated groundwater from EPA Superfund site, New Mexico - Sample SAE3-47 | ecosystem: Environmental > Aquatic > Deep subsurface > Groundwater > Contaminated ...
ATCAGCGACAGGATGCTTCCCTTGAGGACAGGCATGCGCAAGCCCGCATAGATGACCAGGACAAGGGAGATCTCGACGGCAATCGAGTGAAAAAATATCGTCCCTAAAACAGCGTGCTGAAAGACAACGAGCATGAGGAGAAACCAGGGTATTAAAACATAAAATGCCATTATTTCTTTTTCTCCGTTACCATCAATACCAGCACCTCTTCCAGCCTGCTAAAATCTACCGCCGGAACCACCTCGATCCTCTGAAAGAGACCGGCATCCTTCTTGTCCGCCCTGATTACGGTTCCGAGCAGCAATCCCTTGGGAAATACTTCCGTCATCCCCGAAGATACTACCAGATCTCCCGTCTTGACCTCCTCCGTCTTGGCAATGTACTTAAGCATGCAGCGCATCGTCCCGGAACCCTGCAGCATCCCCTGGACACGGGTTCCCTGGACTAAGGCGTCGATATTACTGTTGCCGTCGCTGATCAGGAGGACGCGCGAGACGTGCCATGAAGTTTCGATAATCCTTCCGATAACCCCCTGATCATTCATGACCGGCAAGCCGTTCCTGATACCGTGGGAGGTTCCTTTATTGATCAGGATCGTCTTGATGAGCGATTTCTGGTCTATCCCGATAACCCTTGCCGTCATGGAGGCATAGTCGCTCCGGTCTTTCAGGGCAAGCAGTTTTTGCAGGCGCAGCCCCTCGAAATAACCTTCCTGGTACCGGAGCAACTGATTCTTCAACTGGTCGTTCTCCCTTTTCAGCCGCAGGTTATCTTCCCCCAGCCTTACTAAAAAGAGATAACGGTTCCAGACCGTGATTGTTTTATCCAGGGGAATCCTGATCAGACGCTCGACGGGCGCCGCCACATCGAGGATGACTTTTCTCGGATAACCCGTATCCGAAGACATCTTCGTGCTCAAAATCAGGATAATGACGGAAATGACGATAAAGAGGATGACGATGGCAGTCGGCCGGTATTTTTTTGGGATCGACATATTTCTGGTGACTCTCAAGTCACATGAACAACCGGCATACCTGTCCAGTTACAGAGAACTTTTGCAGGACGACTATGAAAGCGATTAATAAGAAAACAAGCCTCACGGCGCCGCACCCTCCAAGGCTCAAAATCTTTTACCCTTTGTAATTGGAGGTTCTAACGGAGTCATCACACCTGAAGGGTGACTTCCTTCAAAACGTCCAACTGGTCGAGGGCCATTCCCGCGCCTCTCGCAACAGTTGACAGCGGATCGTCCGCAATGGTCACCGGGAGACCCGTTTCTTCCCGAATCAGGACATCCAGGTTTCTCAGCAAGGCGCCGCCGCCTGTAAGCATGATGCCTCGATCCACGATATCCCCGGCCAGTTCCGGCGGTGCATTTTCCAAGCAATTCTTTATGGTGTCCACAATCAGGCTGATCGGTTCCGTTATCGCTTCGCGAACCTCTTCAGAATTAATCTCAATAATTTTGGGAATGCCGGAAATCAGATCCCGTCCCTTCACTTCGACGGTGCGGATTTCCTTGTCCGGATAGGCGCAGCCGATAGTCATTTTGATTATTTCTCCGGTTCGCTCGCCGATAAGAAGACTGTACTTTCTCTTCATGTACTGGACAATTTCTTCGTCAATCTTATCGCCGGCGATGCGCAGTGATTTTGAGTAGACAATGCCCGAAAGAGAAATGACGGCGACTTCCGTCGTGCCGCCGCCGATGTCGACGACCATTGAACTCGTTGGTTCCGTGATCGGGAGCCCGGCCCCGATGGCTGCGGCCATGGGTTCCTCGATAAGATATATTTCCCGCGCGCCGGCAGATTCAACGGTTTCGCGGACCGCTCTTCTTTCCACCTGGGTGATGCCGGAAGGCACGGACACAATGATTCTCGGCCGCACCAGCGTCCTGCGGTTATGAACGCTGAGGATAAAATGTCTGAGCATCGCCTCGGTAATGTCGAAATCAGCGATGACCCCGTCCCGCATGGGGCGTATGGCCATGATGTTGCCCGGGGTTCTACCCAGCATCTTCTTTGCTTCGGATCCCACGGCCAGAACCTTTTTAACCCCTTTTGAATCCATGTGCACAGCCACCACGGACGGTTCACTCAACACAATCCCTTTGCCCTTTACATAAACGAGAGTATTGGCCGTCCCCAGGTCAATAGCCAGGTCATTGGAAAATTTTCCCAAAATCCAATCAAACAGCACGCTTCTGCCTCCTGTATTTTCTCAACAAATATAAACACCTACGCTCTTGCGACAAACAATCAGCGTTGATCTATAACCTATTTCCATTACCTAAGCAATGCATTTTTAAAAAGGTGATTGCATTTTCCGTGGGACTATAATATCAACGACGCTTCAAAAAAGGCGCCTATAAGGGGAACGGTATGCTTGAGTTAATGAGAAAACATGCGCGAAACTGGATCATGAAGGTCCTCCTTGGGATTATTATCATCGTCTTCATCTTTTACTTCGGCTCCATGACGGGACGGCAGAAGGCGGATGCCGTCGCCACCGTTGACGGCAAGATCATCACCTATCTGGAGTATGAGAAGGGATATCGCGAACTGATCGATTTATATAATCGCCGCGCCGGCGGCCGTCTAACCGAAGACATGATGAAAGCCCTGAACCTGAAGCAGCAGGCCCTCGACAAGTTGGTGTATCAGGCGATTCTGATGAAAAAGGCCCAGGATATGAAGGTCAGGGTCACCGACGAAGAAGTCAGGAGTTTTATATCTTCCCTGCCGGCATTTCAAAGAAACGGCGTTTTCGATGATCGCCAGTACCAACAGATGCTTCGTTATAACAAGATGACACCGGAAGATTTCGAAAATGAGCAGCGGAAATCCCTCCTGATCATGAAGCTGGAAGATCTTCTTCAGGACGGCGTCCATGTCTCCGACGAGGAAGTAAACAGCTTTTATGAGGCCCAGACCGAAAAAATCAACATATCTTTCCTGCGCCTGGGGGGCCGGGATTTTGAAGGTAAAGTTCAGGCGTCGGCATCAGATCTGCAAAAATACCTGAAAGAACACGGCAGCGATTTTCGTTCTCCCGAACAGATCCAGATCAAATACCTTTTTTTCCCCGCCCGGGATTTCACGGCCAAGATAAATATCCCGGAAGAAGAAATTACCGATTTTTATAACAGTCACAAACAACAGTGGACAAAGGCGGGGAAAACCCTTCCCCTGAGCAGCGTCAGGGATGGAATAGTCGCTGAGCTTAAGCATTCCCGGGCAATGAGACTGGCTTACGGGGAAGCAAAAAAGGCCCGTGATACGATCTATCAGCAGGAGAATTTCGACGCCTATGCCGCCTCCCATAACCTGCCGGTAGCAGGAACGGACTTTTTCAGCGCCAAAAACCCTCCCGAAGCATTCCGGCAGCTACCTGATTTCGCCAAAACGGTCTTTGCTCTTCAGAAAGACGAGATCAGCAATGTGATCGCCTCTGAAAAAGGCTACTATCTACTGAAGGCAGGGGCAAAGAAGGCGGCGTACACCCCGGAGCTCAAAGTCGTAGAAAAAGAGGTTCGCCAGCGGTATGCGGCGCAGGAAGGCAGCCGCCTTGCCAAACAAGAGGCGGAAGCTATCCTCACCCGCTTGAAGAAAGGCGACAAACTGCAGATTATCGGCAAGGAAAAGAATCTCAAGTCAGAGGAAACGGGATTCTTTCTCCCCACTGCCCCGGCCCCGAAGATCGGGACGTCTCCCCAGATCATGAAAACCCTCTTCCAGCTCTCAGCGAAAAAACCTTATGGGGAAGAGGTTATCTTCATAAACGGTGACTACCTCCTCATCGAGTTCCGGGAGAGGGCACAGTCGGATCGGCAGATCCCACCGGGGCAGAGGGAGCAACTCAAGAAAGTCTATCTGAATTTGAAAAGAAACGAAGTTATCCAGGCATGGATGGAAGAAAACAAAAGCGCCTTGATCAAAGAGGGCAGACTGAAGATCAACAAAGATCTGAAAGACCTGTAATAAAAGAAATGTCGGATGAGAAAAAAGAGAAATGGATGACCTGGGTAGCCCTGACAACCGCCATTATGGCGGTATTGGCGGCGGTCACCACCTTGTATGTGGGTAAATATTCATCCCGCGCCGTCCTTGATCAGGGGCAGGAAACAGACCAATGGTCCTATTACCAGGCCAAAAGCATTAAGTCATATATCTACGAGATTCAGAAACAGAAACTGGAACTGGAGATGCTTGCCCAGCGGGGAAAGCTGCCCACGGATGTGCGCGAACAATACGAAAAGGTAATTGCCGGTTACGAAAAGAAGATCAAACAGTACGACCGGGAAAAGGAAGAGATCAAGGCCCAGGGAGAAGCCCTGGCTAAGAGCCGGATTCTCGCTCAGAACCAGGCGGGAAACTTCGGGTACAGCCTCATCTTCCTGCAGATTGCCATCATGCTCTCTTCCGTGGCCGCCCTGACGAAGAAAAAACCTCTCTGGCACTTGGGTCTTGTCACCGTGGCGGGATGGGTCTTTTTTTTCCTCGATGCAATCTGGTTGTTTTACTGATCAGCGGCCCTTACATTCCGAGGCGCCGCGGCCCCGGCCGTCCGTTGCTTCCTTGACGAGCTTTCCCCCTTCGAAGGTCAGGATATAAATAAAATCGTCCTTACCGCAATTATAGGTCCACTGCTCCACGGTCTTGGAAGACTTGACGCCCTTTGTTGCCGTCCCGGTTCCTTTTTTACTTTTACGGGTCTCCCTGTCCCCTACCTTTTCCTTGAAGGTGGGCTTGCCGCATTCGACCAGAACCCGCCCTTTTGAGTCTCCGACGCTCACCAATCCTTCGCCGCAGCGGAAGGCATGGAGGGGAAAAGGGGCAGACAGGAGCAAAAGCACCGACAGGGTCCCCGTAAAAATACCGTAGGTCGGGATAGGCATGACATCATCCTTTCTAACCTGTATGTCTAAATGTTCCGGTACAGGCCGTTATTGACAATATAATGGCGCACGGGCTCCGTGGTCAGATAGGTAATGGATTTACCGTCCCGAACCCGGCTCCGTATCCGGCTCGAAGCGATATCGAGAAAGGTCACCTCCCGGAAAAAGATGGAATACCCCATCGGTCCCCGGAAACCGTTCCCCTGTGATTCATAGTGGAAGCGGGAGGCAAATTCGGAGGGCAGGATACCTTCCAGACCTTTGTTTTCGTATCCCGGTCTGGTCATGACGACAAAATTGCACAACTGCAGGAGCTTTTCCCAATCCTTCCAGGTCGTGATGGCATGAAAGGCGTCCTGACCGACAATGAAGTACAGCTCCAGGTTTTGCAGATACTTCTTGAGAATGAATTCAACGGTTTCTACGGAATAAGATTTCCCTTCCCTTTTGTTCTCCGCATCGGAGAAGGAAAAAGAAGGATTGTTTTCGATCGCCAGCCTGACCATCTGTTCCCGATGGTAAAACGATGTGATCTCGCCATCGATTTTATGCGGCGGCCGGGAAGCGGGGATAAAAATGATCCGATTGAGATCAAATATCTCCAGAATTTCCTCGGCGCAACGCAGATGGCCGATATGGATGGGATCGAAGGTCCCGCCAAGTAGTCCCCATTTCATGTTCTCACCTGCCCGTTGCCATAAATGATAAATTTGGATGTCGTCAGTTCTTCCAGTCCCATCGGACCATATGCATGCAGCTTGGTGGTGCTGATGCCGATCTCCGCGCCAAGACCCAGCTCAAACCCGTCACTGAACCGCGTGGAGGCGTTAACGAGCACCGTTGAGGACTGGACCTCGTTGAGAAACCTCTGGGCATGCTCGTAGCTTTCCGTAATGATGGCCTCGGTATGAAGAGAGCCATAATGTCCGATATGGTCCATAGCCGCGTCCAATCCTTCCACAACGCGAATGGAAAGGACCAGATCAAGGTATTCCTCATGCCAGTCCTGCTCCGTCGCAGCGTCAATATGGGGAAGAATCGCCCGCGTCTGCGGGCATCCCCTTAACCTCACGCCCGCACCTTCGTATTTTTCCGCCATCAGGGGAAGGAACCGGGGGGCGATCACCCGGTGGACAAGGAGGGTCTCCATGGCATTACACACCCCGGGGCGCTGCACCTTTGCATTCGCGCATATCTTCAGAGCCATGTCCAGGTCGGCGTTTTCATCTACAAAAATGTGGCAGACGCCCTTGTAATGTTTGATCACGGGAATCTTCGACTGACTGACCACGGCTCGGATCAGTTCCTCTCCCCCCCGGGGAATGATGACATCGATCCACTCCTCAAGCTGCAGCAGTTCATAGACGGCCTCCCGGTCCGTCATGGGAATGAGCTGGACGGCCGTCTCAGGAATCGGCCCTCTTTTCAGGACGTCCCGAATGATCCCGGCAATGGCCAGATTGGAATGGATAGCCTCCGATCCGCCCCGAAGAATCACGGCGTTGCCCGACTTGAGACAGAGGGCGGCGGCGTCGGCAGTGACGTTGGGACGGGACTCATAGATGATGCCGATAACCCCCAGGGGGATGCGCATGCGTCCGACCAGCAAGCCATTGGGGCGTCGCCACATGGAACTGACCTTCCCCACGGGATCGGGCAGGGCCGCCACTTCTTCGCATCCCTTCGCCATTGCCTGAATCGTCGCATCTGTAATGGTCAGACGATCTATCATGGCGGCGGAAAGCCCCTTCTCGGAGGCAAGGGCCACATCCCGGTCATTTTCCTTCCTCAGGAATGAACCATGCTTCCGGAGGGCGGCGCCCATTTCCCGGAGGGCCAGGTTCTTCTCCTCCGCAGCAAGTTTACACAACTTGCTTGCCGCCTTTTTTGCCTCCTGTGCTATTCCGAGGACCTGGGATTGAATCGTCATTTCACTATCGCTCCCCATTGACAAAGCTGCCAAAGTCTGCATATGAATTCACCCTTCGGGCTCAGATCAAAACCTGCGTAACCCCGGCGGGCTGCTCTGACCGGAGGTACTTTACAAAACCGTGGGGTTTGTGTCAAGGTTATTTGAGGAAAGGCAAGGGTATGGACAGGCTCTGCATCAAGGCAGGAGAATATGCCTGCGAACGCATCCGTGACGGTAATTTTTCCCTGGATGCCTTTGCCGGCTATGCCGGACCGGCGGTAGGACCCCGCTGGTTGATCGCCAGCGGTTTCGATCTGACGCTTCTCAAAGAGAAAGCCCTCGGCCGGTTACGACCCCTGACCTTAGTCGGCGCCTCTGCCGGGGCCTGGCGGTTTGCCGCCTGGATCCAGCCGGAAGCGGAAAAAAGTTACCGGCAGCTCCTGGAAGCATACATTACCACGACCTACACCCGGGCAGACAAACCTCTCTCCATCCGCAAGTCCTTAGCGGCCATCATAAATAAGACCATTGAAAACGATGCCCTGCCTTTTGCCCTGAATCACCGCGACTATCGTCTCGCCATCGTCACGGCCCGGGCCAAGAATCTGACCGCGGCGGGGAACATCTTCCTGCAGCGCCTGGGGTTCGCCTTTTCCTTTCTCGGCAACGCCCTCAGCCGGTCCCTGCTCTACACATTTTTCGAACGGGTGGTTTTCTACAGCGGCCCCAAACACCCGGCCTTCACCCTGCATCCGAAATTTCGCGGCGTCTGTGTGCCCCTGAATAAGACCAACTTCAAATCCGTACTGGTCGCCACCGGCGCTATTCCCCTGATCGTCACCGGAGTCCGGGACATTTTCGGGGCTCCCCGGGGCATTTACCGGGACGGGGGCCTCATCGATTATCACCTGGCCGGAAACTACGGGGCAAAGGAAAACGATCTGACCCTCCTTTTTCTGCATCAGGATCGTCTCATCCCCGGGTGGCTCGACAAAAGGCTTACCTCCCGGAAACCATCCGCCGGCGACTTGAAAAACGTCGTCCTCGTTTATCCTTCCAATGATTTCATTGCTACCCTGCCCTCGGGAAAGGTCCCCGATCGGGAGGATTTTGTAACCTTCATCGATGATCCGGAAACAAGGATCGCCAACTGGCGACAAGCCGTCGCAACGGCGGAACCCCTTGGAGAAATATTTCTGGAGCTCGTAGCGAGCGGCAAGATCAAGGATGTAATCGAGCCCCTGTAATTCCGGTTTCAAAACAAAAATGCGATGGGAACAGACCACCAAGAAACTTTCAAAGGATTAGAGGCCCTGAAACGCATGATGGCACCCTGCGTCCTGTGCCCGAGACAATGCCGCGCCGACCGGGTGGCTGGAGAAAAGGGCTTCTGCGGTCTCGCCGCGGAAATAGTCGTCAGCGACGCCATGCCCCACCACGGCGAAGAACCGCCCCTCTCAGGAACGGGCGGGGCCGGGACAATCTTCTTTTCCTCCTGCAACCTCCGCTGCCTTTACTGTCAGAACCACCAGATCAGCCGGCGGACAACAGGACAGGTTATGGATCCGAAGGGGCTGGCCGGGGTCATGCTGAGGCTCCAGGAGCGAGGATGCCACAACATCGACGCCGTCACCCCGACCCCGCAGACACCTCTGATCATGGAGGCGCTGTTATCCGCCCGCCGTCAGGGATTGACCATCCCCTTCATTTACAACTGCGGCGGTTACGAAGCACCGGAAGCAATCCGGCTGCTTGCGGGCATGGTGGAAATCTATCTCCCCGACATGAAATACGGCCGCGATGATCTGGCCTGGCAGTTCTCCGGAGCTAAAGAGTACGTTGTCCATGCCATGGCTTCCCTGAGGGAAATGACGGCGCAAGTGGGGAATACCCTCGAAATTGTGGACGGCGTCGCCCGGCGGGGACTGCTCATCCGGCATCTCGTTCTTCCCGGGTTGATCGACAATAGCTTCGCCATCCTGGAGATGATCCGGCAGGAACTGTCCATAGAGGTCCCCTTGAGCATCATGTCCCAGTACACCCCGGCGGAGCAGGCCCGCAGACACCCCCTCCTTGGCCGGCGGCTCGACCGGGAAGAATACGAAAAGGTCGTCAATTATGCCCTGGAACTCGGTTTTGAACACCTCTTCGTTCAGCAGGTCGATGAACGCAATCTGCTGCCCGATTTTGAAAAAGAGTCCCCTTTCAACTGGGAACGGTAAATGAGGGACAGGTCTAACGACCCAGGACCATACTCCCCGATGTCAATATGAAATCACGATGTCCAGTTTCTGCAAGTAGGCGTAATTATTAGCTTGTAATCAAGACTGACCATGAAAACAAGCGGTTCGAGCAGTAGGTATTGTTAATAAAAATATTCTTTATCATTCAGAAATGAATAACTATTATGGCGGCCATGTTTTCATTGACACATAAGATCCTTCTTCATATAGTCAGGCCACGAAAAAGAAAGTTCCTAATTGATCTAAAGAGACCCCGCTGTTTGGTTGATCCCCAGAGAAGCGACAGCACCGGGCGGTTTAGTGTTTTGATTTGTGTCCCATGATTTTTTCAAAATTGTATTCTTACAATTTCCCGGAGGACCATCGTGAAGTATTCACTTTTCAGGTCACTCAGAACCCAGTTGCTCCTATTGGTACTGATATCAGTTCTCCCGGCACTGGTAATTATCCTCTATTCGGGATTAGCGATCCAGCAAAAGGACATAGCGAGAGCGGAAAGCGACGCCCTGAGAGTGGTCAACTCGCTTGACGACGACCATGAACGTATTGTGGATAGCACCCGGCAGTTTCTCGCGGCGCTGGCCAAATTTCCCGATGTGCAGAAGCAGAATGTCAAGGCATGCAACAGGCTCTTCGGAGAGCTGCTGAAGGAAAACCCCCTCTATGCGAACATTTTCGCAGCAACGGCTGAAGGGATGGTATTTTCCAATGCACGACCTTCCAAACCCCACAGCATAAGAGAGAGGAAATATTATCAGGACTCTCTGAGGACCGGGGATTTTTCAGTCGGCGAATACGTAATCGGCGTAACGTTAAAACAGCCGGTCCTTCATTATGCTTACCCGGTAAGAGACACCGGCGGAGAATTTAAGGGGATCGTCGTCGTCGCCTTCGCTCTCAATCGCTACGGCCATATCTTATCTATGGGGGAATTGCCGCCAGGCTCCAGACTCACCCTCACCGACCACAAGAGCAGGGTAATATATCGCTATCCCCATCCGGAAAAATTCATGGGGGAAGTTGACAAGCCCGACCTGATCAAAGCCATGTCATCTCAAATTAACGAAGGGACCTTCACGGGCTTTGGAAATGACGGGACCAAATGCCTTTACGGCTACAAAAGGTTCTATCTTAAAGGAAACACGTCACCATATCTCTTCCTCCGCGTGGGCATCCCCGAAGAACAGGCACTCCGTTATGCGAGAAATTCGTTGGTAGTCAATTTGGCTCTGCTGGGAGGGGCATTTCTCATTGCCATGGTGTTGGCCTGGTTCCTGGGAAGACGATTGATTGTCCAGAGGTTGAGGAGGTTGGTGGATGCCGCTCAGCGGTTGGGACATGGCGATCTCCAGATCCGTACCGGGCTGAGCTACAGTCAAGATGAACTGGGCCTCCTGACAAAAGCATTTGATGAGATGGCCGAAGCATTGGAAGACAAGGAGACGCAACGCAAATCGGTAGAAGGGGCGCTGCGGAAAAATGAGGAGAAATTCAAAGCAATAGCCGATTACACATACGATTGGGAAAACTGGGTAGGAACGGATGGGAAACTGGTCTGGGTTAATTCCGGGGTTGAACGCATGACAGGATATTCCGTTGAAGAATGTATGTCCATGACCGATTTCCCTTTTCCCATAATAGATGAAGCCGACCGCGGAAAAGTTGCCGAGGGTTTCGGAAAAGCCCTTCAAGGTGAAAGACGCGGCAACTTCGAATTCCGACTTCGTTGTAAAGACGGCGCTTTGAGATGGGGATCAGTTGCCTATCAACCCATCTATGATGATTCGGGAAACAGCCTCGGCCATCGCTCCAGTATCCGCGACATCACGGAACGCAAACAGGCCGAAGGAGAAAAAGCTAAACTTCAAGAACAGTTGCTTCAGGCCCAGAAGATGGAATCGGTGGGACGTTTGGCCGGCGGAGTGGCCCACGATTTCAACAACATGCTCGGCGTGATTCTCGGCCATGTGGAAATGGCCGTGGAACACGTCGATAAAGCCCTGCCGCTCCACACTGACCTCCAGGAAATCCGGAAAGCCGCCCAGCGCTCCGCCGACCTTACGCAGCAGCTCCTGACCTTTGCCCGTAAACAGACTGTTTCCCCCAAGGTGCTCGACATGAATGCGACCGTGGCAGCAATACTCAAGATGCTGCAACGGCTTATCGGCGAGGACATACATCTGATCTGGCTCCCGGGTTTGAAACTGTGGCCGGTGAAAATCGATCCGTCGCAAATCGACCAGATTTTGGCAAACATGTGCGTCAATGCCCGCGACGCCATCTCCGGGGTAGGCAAAGTTACCATCGAAACGGGAAACGTATTTTTCGACGAGGCCTATTGTGCCGATCATGCGGGTTATGTTCCCGGGGAATATGTCCTGCTCGCCGTGAGCGACGACGGCTGCGGCATGAGCAAAGAGACTTTCGGCAATCTTTTTGAACCGTTTTTTACCACCAAGGAGAGGGGGAAAGGCACGGGCCTGGGACTGGCTACGATCTATGGCATCGTCAAACAAAACAGCGGATTCATCAACGTATACAGCGAACCGGGTCAGGGAACAACCTTCAAGATTTATTTGCCTCGCCACATAGGCAAGACCGAACAGGTGCAGACGGTAAAACCGCAAGGACCGCAAGAACCGATCATGCGCGGCCGAGAGACCGTGCTGGTGGTGGAGGACGAGCCGGCCATTCTCAGCCTGAGCAAACGCATGCTTGAGAAGCAGGGATATCAGGTGCTGATTGCCGGTACGCCGGGCGAGGCGACCCGCGTGGCCGAGGAGCACACCGGGGAGATTCATCTGCTGATGACCGACGTCGTTATGCCCGAAATGAACGGCCGGGACCTGGCTGAAAAACTGCTTTCCCTCTATCCGAACCTGAAATGCCTGTTTATGTCGGGCTATACGGCCGACGTCATCGCCCACCACGGCGTGTTGGATGACGAGGTGCATTTCATCCAAAAGCCATTCTCCATAAAAGACATGGCGGCCAAGGTACGGGAAGTGTTGGACCGGAATTAAAGGCAGGGCCGGAATAATAGTGGACTCCGAAGAAAAGCTCACGGCCATGAAAGCCTTAATGGAAAAATATCAGCCTGAGGGAGGATATGGCGACTTTCTGAAAGAAAAACTCGACATCACCGCCGCACCCCACATTTTGTGGCCGGTTTTCTTGACTTACAAGTCCATTACTGCTTATACTTCCTCCGTCAAAAGCAGCACCTAATCAAAGATGAATAATCGCCACCGGCAGGTGGAGGGTAAAAGCCCGCTGGAAACAGGACCCGGCCTATGAACTGCTTCAGCCCAATTTTTTGAGAGGGGTGGATCGCACACGATGAAAAAATCCCGATTCGAGCTGAGTTATCTGGAAATGGTACGCCGTTCTTTTTACGCCTTCCTGCGCGATGAACTGGAACGCCGCCTGAAGGTCATCACCTTTGATAAAATCTACAAACAGTGCCGTGATAAATCCTTGACCTATCCCTATGTGGACCCGCGCGAGATGCGGCCGAAAAAACGCGAATTCGCCAAGGAATCATCCCTGGCGCTGCCCTATATTATTATCTTCTGCGAGGAATCAATCAGCGAGGCGCATCAGAAATATATCCGCTTCAGCGACGACAACCGCGTCCGTAAGGATAACCTGGCGCTCATCCACGGCATTCAACTCAACAGGCCGTTCTATTCGGGAATAAAATTTTTTGAGCGCAACACCTTCTTCGATCTTCTGGAGACGCTCCTGGATGTGGATTACGGCCTGCTGATCCAGCGCGATGATCGCTATCGCAAGCAGAACCGCTATGCCCTCTCGCACTTCCATGTCAAGATCGACTGGCCCATTGCCGAAGCAGCCGAAAGCCTGGGCAAGGAGATGCGCTACATTTCCAAAAACCTGTATGAAAAGGGCGAACGCCCGGCCGGCTTGCTCCAGGAAAAGCTCTTTGAATACTACGGCTGGCACCATCAGGCCACCGGCGGCAGGCGTACCGCAGCCCTGATCGCGGCCCAATACCTTAAGCGGATACCCGGCCTGACCACGGTCTATGTCTCCAGCTCCGAAACCAGAACCCTAACCCGCTACTCGGAAAAAGGCGTGGCGCGCTATGCCATTATTCAGCTTGATAAGGATTATGCCCATCAGATCATGGAGATTAACCGGATCAACCCGGAAGCCTTTCGGATCGGCTATGTGCTGGGTGAATCCGAGGGCTTCTACGATGTCATGCTCTTCGTCAGTTATAAACATACCGAATGGGGCCAGCCGCCCATGGACGGTAAACTCAGGATCATCAAACCGGATTTCAATTGGCTGGCCGTTGACCGGGAAATGATCCTGCCCCTTTCGCACTCCTTAAATTCACGACCGCTGATTCTCAAGTGGATCTACCGCACGGAAAAAGAAAAATAAGACGATTTCATTGTCCACACTTAATGATGAATAAACCCTTTTATTTACCATATTTCTCAATTATCTCCCTTCTCCTGAAACAATCAAGAGAGTGGTCGTTTACCATCCCCGTAGCCTGCATATGCGCATAGCATATGGTAGAACCCAAGAATTTAAAACCTCTGCTCTTCAAATCTTTACTTAATACGTCCGACTCTTTGCTTCTTGCCGGATAATCCGATAATTTTCGTATGTTACTGATCTTGGGCTTGCCGCCGACGAAGCCCCATATATATTTTGAAAAACTTCCAAATATTGCCTGGACTTCAAGAAATCTATGGGCATTATTTACCGTAGCCTCAATTTTCAATCTATTCCTGATTATCCCGGGATTCAGCAACAGTCCTTCAATCTTTGCCTGATCAAAGCGGGCAATCTTTTCCGGTTCAAAATTTTCAAAGGCGCTTCGGTAGTTATCTCTCTTTTTAAGAACCGTGTACCAGCTCAAACCTGCCTGGGCGGATTCCAAAGTCAGAAATTCAAACAGCAACCTGTCGTCATAAACCGGAACGCCCCATTCTTTATCATGATAATCGACATAATCCACTTTACTCAAATCAACCCAAGGACAACGGCAAATATCACTTTTTCTTTTTGTTTTCATTTATCCACCCTCACTGTCCAACACCTACTATCAGCGGCAATGGCCGGATATTCATCCTTGCCTTCCCTCTTAAGATAGACCTCAAAATTACGGCGATCATTCCGTTCTCCTTAGTCACGTAGATTGATGGGTCGCACCATAATGTTTGAGATAAGATCTCCTTTTAGCGGGACAGCAAGATCAAGATGTTATGCAATTACCAATTATGCTCAACTTTCTATTTCGTCGCCATTAAAAATCCGCATTCGATCATGGTCGCTGCTCGTAAAGTCAGGGTCGACGTATATATGCACTCGCCGTATCAATGAACCTTACCCGCCAATTATGCCAGGCATTGAACCAGTTCGCCAAGTTTGCGGATCGCTTTTTCCGTTCTCTCGGACCAGATGGCAGTATTCAACCTGATGCAGTTTCTGAATTTCTGCCGGGCGGAGAAGATCGGTCCCGGTGCAATCGTAATCCCCGCCTGCAAGGCCTTTTCATACAGCAAGATGGAATCGATGTGACCGGGAAGCTCCACCCATAGGAAAAAGCCTCCTGCCGGCCGGGATATTCTGGTGCCCTCCGGAAAGTGCTCGGCGACGGCTCTGCTCATCAGGAAGGTATATCGGGCATAAATCCGTCTTATCCTCCTCAGGTAATGGTCATAGCCGCCGCTGGCAAGAAATTCGGCGACCGCCATCTGGGGAGGGGTGGCTGTTGCCAGATTACAGACCATTTTCTGATACTCGATTTGCGCTTTGAACCTGCCCGGCGCCGTCCAGCCCACCCGGAAACCGGGGGCGAGCGTTTTGGAAAACGAGGAACAGAGGATCACCAACCCCTTCTCGTCAAAGGCTTTCACCACTCGGGGACGATGAGAAGAAAAACAGATGTCGCCGTAGATGTCATCCTCGATAAGCGGAATATCGCGTTCAGCCAGTATATTCGCAAGTTCCTTCTTTTTTTCATCCGGCATACAGCTTCCCAGGGGATTGCTGAAATTTGAGACCAGGAGGCATGCCTTGACAGGGGTTTCTTCCAGCACATACCGGAGCGTGTTCAGATAGATGCCATGCTGAGGATGGGATGGGATCTCGACCACCTTCAGTCCCAGCATCTCCATGGCCTGCAAATGAATGAAGTAGGCGGGGGATTCAATCACCACCGTATCGCCCGCCTTGCAGACGGTCTGCAAGGCCAGGAAGCCGGCCTCCTGGCAGCCGGAGGTAATGACAATGTCTTCCGGCGTGAGAGTGCAGCCGGCAACGGTAGCGCGTTTGGCGATTTGCACGCGCAGCGCTTCCAGTCCGAAGAAATTGTAGGAGACACTCTGGATGCCCCGCATGCGGACGGCTGAGGCAAGGCTCCTGTTGAGTTTCTTCAGCGGCAGCAGATCGGGGTTGGGAATCGTCGCACCCAGTTGAATAAGATCGGGATTCATGGCGTCTTTCAGGATCATCGAGACAAGCCGGTCCAGGCTCACATGGGTGGGACTGATGTCCATCATTCGCTGTGCAATGCTTTCCTGGGAGTGCTGATCCGGGCTTTCATGGCCGGGGTACATACCTGCGGCAGCTCCTGATGTCTTACCGAGACGGTTCCGTGCGGGAGGAAGCACGTAATATCCCGACTGGGGACGTGCTTCGATGACGTCCCGGATTTCCAGAAGCCGGTATGCACCCATGGCGGTGGTGATGCTGACGCCCATCTGCCTGCTCAATGCCCGGATGGAAGGGATGCGATCACCGGGGCGAAAGGTCCCGCTGGCAATCATACGGGAAATATTGTCGGCTATGGACTCATACAGGTATGCCTTTTTCTCTTCATCCATGATGATGCCTAACCACGGTCCGATCAATAAAAATAGATACAGTTTAATAATATCACGACCGGTACAGTTGTCGCAATTGGAATTTGTTACCGGGACAATTTTATGCATCTGCCTCTTTTCAAAAGAGGCGCATTCCTGCATCCTGCAACCATGAAGAAGAGCGCCATCGACATACGCGTCATCGGCCTGAATGTGTCTCTGACCTGGCGGGATGAGTTCGCAGCGGATAATCAGGTATGGCAAATACAAGAAAATCAAACCGTCCGGCTTTCGGTCAGGTCCGCCGGGTGCCGTGTGTCTTGTCTTACCGGGATGCTCTGGCTGACATATGAAAACAACGGCAGGGACCACCTCCTGAAGAAAAACGACACCCTGGTTATCGATAAGCCGGGGCTGACCGTTCTGTGGGCCGTAGAGGCATCGACCATCGGAATTTCCGTCCGCAGGACCGCTGACGGGTGGCAGCCTTGCTCGTTTGGACAGCGGATCAAAACGGCCCTGGCGCGATATCACAATTCTTTACAATTTTAAAATTAGCGCGCCTTTCGACTTAAACAGACGCGTCCAGCCCTTAACTTTTATCAGGGCGTTTGAGCTTTCCTTTAACAAGGTCTCCCAACGTTTGCGGTACGACAACCGTCGGACAGAGAAGTTCTTTTATATCTTCCCGGAACTCTTTTTTATCAGGGGGGGTATGGGTTCCCATAATGAGTTCGATCCCTGGGTACTCTTTTTGAATAACCTCTTTATATTTATTGACAAAAGAACACAGCGCCGTTACGCAGTATGAAAAATGAAGGGCGTCGATCTTGAATTCGGCCAGGCTGCGGACCTTCCTCATAATTTTTTCCGGAGCTGCCAGCGTCGGGCATCCTGTACAACTGATCATGCCGATGAGATCCAAAGGTTCATCCTTTGGGTAGCGCTCAAAGAAACCCTTTCTTTTTCTCATGTCAGCCAAACAGACGACAGCGGGACAATTTAACTCCTGTGTACAGTTTGAACAACTCATTATTCCGATCCGTGCCATACTAATCTCCTTTCATTTCCGATTTACAATTAGGCCATTATAGGTTTTATTGTAAGGGTGGTGCGTTTCACAATAAGTCCGCTTCAATCCCTTTGCCCGTTCTTGATAGAACCAAGTTGCTCGCGAATCAGTTCAATATTTGCCGGGTCGATGGAGAGATCAACCCTGATCAAACGAGTACCGGGTTTTATCAGTTCCTTCATCCTTTCATAGATATAACCTGTAACAAAGACCGGGTCGCATTCGTCCAGCATGGCTTTAACTTTGCCGGGTTGATCGGCACCGACCAATATTCTTGTCAAACTTGACCCGCTTGAGAAGAATGAACTCCGATAGAAGGTTTCCGTACTGCGTTGATTTGCACAACAGTATCCCACTTTAGCGCCGGGAGGAATTTGCATCAGCTCATGCATAATCCGTATATCCGGCTTTAGCATCATGGCAACCATCTTTACGTCACAATTAGGGACGGCCTTTCTGAATTCTTCAACATGGTTGAAACCGCACACAACCAGATGTTTGCCTTTTAAATATCCGTACGCCCTTTCGATATCTGCTTCCAAATCCTGAATTAATACGCCCTCAACTTCTACACTTAGCTCTTTTTCAAGGGTATTGGAAATATGGTCGATTGTTTCTTTGTTACAATCCACGACAAGAATACGACTGCCTTCGCTAGTCCATGACCGTGATGATAGCCTCGTCAAGAAGAAATCCACAATTTGATTTTCATTGAAGCCCAATTCCCTGGCCTTTGTGAAAGCATCATTGAATACATTATTGAGATCATATGTATCTTTTCTTTTTATTCTTTCATCCACAAAAGTTCCCT